>ERZ1032915.34-NODE-34-length-26159-cov-8.968970_pt1 | contig 26159 bp, 18 predicted proteins | sample MGYA00517090_ERZ1032915 | MGnify/ENA primary metagenome ERZ1032915 (study PRJEB33719, sample SAMN04261607) | wastewater metagenome | biome: rural village; feature: latrine urine exit; material: soil | place: El Salvador | collected 2013-01-14 ...
TCCCCGTCACTGTTCGCGCCGGCCGTGTGCACCTGGAGGGCGGGTTGCCGATATCCGGACTGGAGACTGTCACGGTGCTGCTGAAGATCCGTTTGCGAAGCACGCTCATGGGCCGTTTTTTGGACCCTGTGGCGCAGATTGGGGATGACCGGCAAACGTTTGAACGTGGCGCAGCGGGTATCCGCTACCTGAACCTGACCGGGCAGGCCACCAGCCTGCTGCAGGATGGCCTGCCCATCCGCAGCAGCCACTGCCGGCTGGCTACGGAAGCCGAGTTGCTGTTCTTTGCCGCACCGCAATGGCGAGACAAGCGCATCATGATCCTTGCACCGCATGCGGATGATGCGGAGCTGGCAGCCTTTGGCCTGTATAGCCAGGCGCAGGATGTGAGCATCATCACCCTGACCCAGGGCGAGATCGAGGCGGAGCATTACCGGAAAATGGGGCTGGATGAGGCTGCTGCAGCCCGTCTGAAAGGCCGTTTGCGTGCCTGGGACAGCATGACCACGCCCCAGTGGGGTGGTGTGCCCCAGCAAAACTGCGTGCAGCTGGGTTACTACTGCATGCAGCTGCCTGCCATGCGCGAGCAGCCGGATACCGCATTCGCTTCACGGGAGTCGGGTGATGCGGACATCCGCCCGGCCCGCCGCTGGAACAGTCTGCAGCTGCCTGCCGACGGAGATGGTGTGCCCAGCTGGAACAACCTGATTGCCGATCTGGTTGTCTGCCTGGATCATTTCCAGCCCGAGATTGTGGTGATGCCCCATCCGGAGCTGGACCCGCATGCGGATCACATCGCTACGGGGCAGGCATTCTTCGAGGCGCTGGAGCAGACCCAAGGCAGACCGCAAACGCTGTTCCTGTACGCCAATCATCTGCATGACAACGACCGCTGGCCCATGGGTGATGCCGGCACCGGTGTAGCCTTGCCGCCCGCCATGACATCCTTGCCGGCCCTGCCGGTGTTTAGCCATGTGCTGGATGAGGATACACAGATGGACAAGGCCATGGTGCTGCAGATGCAGCATGACCTGCGGCCGCCACTGTCAACCAAGCGCAGGCTGCGCCGGATGATCCAGCAGGTGCTGAGTGGACGGTGCTGGCCCCGGACCGGAGAGAACGAGTTCATGCGCAAGGCGGTACGTCGGCACGAGCTGTTCTGGGTACGCGAGCTCGAGCGGCAATGACGCGAGCCTGACGGGAGATCACCCGCTAGATGCCGGATCATGACACGAACAAGCGAAAAAGCCTGCAACATTGCAGGCTTTTTCGTACAGCGATAAAACTCACTTCACCAGCGTACGCCACTCACTGTGGGCATCGGTCTTGCCGGTGACCAAGTCGAAGTAGGCGCTTTGCAGCTGGCCGGTAATCGGGCCGCGGCTGCCGCAGCCGATCTGGCGACCATCCACCTCGCGGATCGGGGTGACCTCGGCGGCGGTGCCGGTGAAAAAGGCTTCGTCGGCAATGTACACCTCGTCACGGGTGATGCGTTTTTCCACGATGGGAATGTCGCGCTCGCGGGCCAGGGTCAGGATGGTGCTGCGGGTGATGCCGTTCAGGCAGGCGGTGACTTCCGGAGTGTAGATCACGCCGTTCTTGACGATGAAGATGTTCTCGCCGGAGCCTTCGGCCACGTAGCCTTCCGGATCCAGCAGCAGGGCCTCGTCGGCACCCGCGGAGACCGCTTCCTGCAGGGCCAGCATGGAGTTGACGTAGGCGGCGCTGCACTTGGCCCGCGTCATGGTGATGTTGACGTGGTGGCGGGTGAAGGAGCTGGTGCGGATGCGGATGCCGGTTTTCAGTGCCTCCTCGCCCATGTAGGCACCCCAGTGCCAGGCGGCCACGATGACGTGCACGCGCAGGTTGTCGGCGCGGATGCCCATGCCTTCGGAGCCATAAAAGGCCAGCGGACGGATGTATGCGCTGCTCAGGTTGTTGTCACGTACCGAGGCAATGGTGGCGGCGTTGATCTCGTCACGGCTGTAGGGAATCTTCATGCCCATGATGTGGGCGGATTCAAACAGGCGGTCGGTATGTTCCTGCAGGCGGAAAATGGCAGTGCCCTGTGGGGTTTCGTAGGCACGCACGCCCTCGAAGACGCCCATGCCGTAGTGCAGGGTGTGGGTGAGGACGTGGGTGGTGGCGTTGCGCCATTCGACCATCTCGCCGTCATACCAGATCAGACCGTCACGATCAGCCATCGACATTGTTGTAACTCCTGAAAGATTTTGATTGGTGAAAGCACCGCAGTGCCGCCTGTTTCGCCAGCCGGGCCGGTGCCTTCCTACATGTCCAGTGGCAGCACATACTTTTCGGTATCGTCCTGCAACGGGTGATAATCGAGCTCCATTGCACGCCACATGTCCATCACATGCCGGCGTTCATGGTGAAATTGTTCCCCGCCCACCACAGCCCGCTGCTTTTGCAGGGCGAACCTGTGGGCGGCAGCTCGGTAGGCTTTGTAGGCCTCCTGCAGCATGAGCATGTCGTCCATGCTGATCAGGCCGGCTTCGCCGAGTGCATCCAGGATACGGATATTGTCGGTATAGGTGACCAGTTGCGGGTAGCGCCATGACCACGCCAATGCGGCATATTGCACCATAAACTCGATATCAACAATACCGCCGGCGTCCTGTTTGAGATCAAACAGGGTGGATGCGGAGAAGGCATCTTCGGCCAGACCGCCGGATGTGGCGCGGGTGCCGAGATTATGCCTCATTTTGGCACGCATTTGGCTGACTTCCTCGCGCAGGTGGACCAGTTCGCGCTGGCGGCCGAGAATGTCCCGGCGCACCTGTTCGAAACGTCCGGCCAGACGTGGGCAGCCGGTCAGTACCCGGGCGCGCACCAGCGCCTGATGCTCCCAGGTCCAGGCTTCCTGCTCCTGGTAGCGGGCAAAGGCGCCCAGCGAGCTGACCAGCAGACCGGAGTCGCCACCGGGGCGCAGGCGCATGTCTACGTCATAGAGGTCGCCGGAGGTGGTGCGGGTGGTCAGCATGGAGATCAGGCGCTGGCCGAGCCGGGTGTAGAACTGACCGCCGTCGATCGGACGCGGGCCATCGGTTTCCGCCAGCGGATCACAGTCGTACAGGAAAACCAGATCCAGATCCGAACCGTGCCCCAGTTCGATGCCGCCCAGCTTGCCGTAGCCGACAATGATGAAATCCAGCTCGCACGGGCTGCCATCCAGGTGCCTGGGCTGACCGTGTTTGCGCAGCATTTCCTGCCATACCAGATGCAATACCTGGTCGAGGATCGCCTCGGCCAGCCAGGTCAGGTAATCACTGACCTTCATCAGCGGCAGGGTGCCGGCGATCTCCGAGGCGGCCACCCGCAGCCGGTGCGCCAGCTTGAAGTGGCGCAGCACATCCATCTGCTGTTCAAGGTCATCCTCCGGGATGCGCATCAGGCGCTCACGCAGCTCGGCGGCCAGCTCGGGCGCGCGGGGAGGCCGGTACAGGCGGCCGGCGTTGAGCAGTTCGTCAAGCAGGGCAGGGAAGTGCGCCAGCTCGGTGGCGATCCACGGACTGGCAGCGCAGAGTTCCAGCAGGCGGGACAGGGCGCCGGGGTTTTCCGTCAGCAGCACCAGGTAGGCGGAGCGGCGAGCGACCGCCTCGATCAGCGGTAGTACGCGCTCCAGAACCAGATCCGGCTGCTCATGGTCGATCACATGGGACAGGAAGCGCGGCATGAAGGCATCCAGCCGCTCACGTCCCAGACGCTGCATGGCGCGCACCTGGCTGCCACGGCGCAGCTGGCACAGCCGTTGCCAGGAGCTGTCGGGTTCCGCAAAGCCGGCATCCCGCAGCTGTTGCAGGATGCTTTCTTCGGGAATGGAGTTTTCCCATACCGGCAGCCATTCGCCACCGATATATTCCTCGTCGTCGCGGTCCGGATCGGCAATGACCGCACGAAAGCGGGCCTCGATCAGCTGGCGGCATTCATTCAGGCGCTGCAGGAAGCTGCTCCAGTCAGCGTATCCCATGATGGCTGCCAGCCGGGCGCGATCAGTGGCGTGAACCGGCAGGTTCTGGGTCTGGCGATCGGCGATGGCCTGCAGGCCATGCTCGGTGTAGCGCAGGAAACGGTAGGCATCCTTGAGCGCCTCGATGTCTGCAGCGTCCTTGTAGCCCTGCGCGGCCAGGGTATCCAGCACATCCAGCAGCGGACGCTGTTGCAGGCTCAGATCACGTCCGCCATGGATCAGCTGGTAGGCCTGGGCAATGAACTCCACTTCACGGATGCCACCGGCACCCAGCTTGATGTTGTCCTCCATGTCCTTACGCATCACTTCCTGCTGGATCAGCTGCTTCATCGAGCGCAGGGCTTCAATGGCGGAGAAGTCCAGATAGCGGCGATAGACAAAGGGGCGCAGGATGCGCAGCAGCCGGCGGCCTGCCTGCTGGTCACCGGCAATCACCCGGGCCTTGATCATGGCGTAGCGTTCCCAGTCGCGACCCTGGTTCTGGTAGTACTGTTCGATGGCATTGAAACTGTGCACCAGCGGACCGCCCGAGCCGTAGGGGCGCAGGCGCATATCGACGCGGAACACGAAGCCATCCACGGTTTGCGAGTCGAGCACGCGGATCAGCTTCTGGCCCAGCCGGGTAAAGAACTCCTGGTTGTCCAGGCTGCGCTTGGCGCCGGTGGTTTCACCGGCTTCCGGGTAGGTGAAGATCAGGTCCACATCGGACGACAGGTTGAGCTCGCCGGCACCCAGCTTGCCCATGGCCAGTACCACCAGCTGTTGCGACTGGCCGCTGTGCCGCCCCGTCGGCGTGCCGAACTGCTGGCAGTGTTGTTCGTACAGCCATTCATAGGCCTGGCCGATGCAGGCGTCGGCGAGGGCGGACAGGTTGCGGGTGGTTTCGCTCAGCTCCACCTGGCGGGTCAGGTCACGCCAGATGATGCGCAGCTGTTGCTGGTTGCGAAAGCGACGCAGGATACCCTGCAGCTGGTCTTCGGAGCTGCAGGACAGCAATTGCTCCTGCAGCAGGTCATGGATTTCAGTAACGGTCAGCGAGCGTGACAGGCTGCCGTCGGCCAGCTGCTGCAGGAAGCCATGCGGGTCGCGGCAGGCCTGGGTCAGGGCAAAATCGCTGAGCGTGAATACATGCTTGCGCAGCAGCTCCTCCCCGGCTGACAGGGCGCATTCCACAATGCCGGCCTCCCGGAGGGCGGTTTGCCAGCGTTGCCCGGCTTGCTGCTGCAGGGAGTCCAGCGTGGCGGGCAATGGGTGCAGAAAGCCGGGGATCATGGCGGTACCTGAAATCTATGTGCGGATGATGATACTGTGGTGACGTTTGTCGCGCAGGCCCATTCTAATGAATAAGCGGCAGAAAGTACTGCGCGGGGGCCGTTATGGGGGCGGAACCCTGTCGGGACTGGCAGTCGGTCCGTCGACACGAAAGCTGTCCTGAGCCTAAAGGCTAGTCGGCAAAAAGATGACGGGCGCATAAAAATGTAGTAAAACTACAAAACGACCCCGTGGCTCACCCAATTTGTTCAGGAGTCAGATATGCACGATCTTGATCCCGTTGAAACTCAAGAGTGGCTGGACGCCCTTGAGTCCGTAGAAGAACGTGAAGGCGAAGAGCGCGTTCACTACCTGCTGTCCCGTCTTGGCGAGCAGGCCAGCCGCAGCGGCATCCGCTTGCCGCACGCCATCACCACCCCGTATCGCAACACCATTCCGGTGACCCATGAAGCCCGCATGCCGGGTGACCTGTTCATGGAGCGGCGCATCCGCTCGCTGGTACGCTGGAACGCGCTGGCCATGGTTATGCGCGCCAACCAGGCCGACCCCGACCTGGGTGGCCACATCGCCACCTTTGCATCCAGCGCCACGCTGTACGATATCGGTTTCAACTATTTCTTCCAGGCGCCGACCGAAGAGCACGGTGGAGATCTGATCTACTTTCAGGGTCACGCATCGCCCGGCGTGTATGCCCGTGCCTTCCTGGAAGGTCGCCTGAGCGAGAGCCAGCTGGAGAACTTCCGCAGGGAAGTGGACGGCAACGGTCTGTCCTCCTATCCGCACCCCTGGCTGATGCCAGACTTCTGGCAGTTCCCGACCGTATCCATGGGGCTGGGCCCCATCCAGGCCATCTATCAGGCACGCTTCATGAAGTACCTGGAGCACCGCGGTTTCATTCCGGCGGGCAAGCAGAAGGTCTGGTGCTTCCTGGGAGACGGCGAGACCGACGAGCCGGAAGCGCTGGGCGCCATTTCGCTGGCCGGCCGCGAAAAGCTGGACAACCTGATTTTCGTCATCAACTGTAACCTGCAGCGCCTGGACGGCCCGGTGCGTGGTAACGGCAAGATCATCCAGGAGCTGGAAGGCAACTTCCGCGGTGCCGACTGGAACGTGATCAAGGTGCTCTGGGGCCGTCTGTGGGATCCGCTGTTTGCCAAGGACACCGAAGGTGTCATGCAGGCCCGCATGGAAGAGGCCCTGGACGGCGACTATCAGAACTACAAGGCCAATGACGGTGCCTTTGTGCGCAAGGACTTCTTCGGTACCGATCCACGCCTGCTGAAGATGGTCGAGGACATGAGTGACGAGGATATCTGGAAGCTCAACCGTGGCGGCCATGACCCCTTCAAGGTGTATGCCGCCTATCATGCGGCGGTCAACCACGAAGGTCAGCCAACCGTGATCCTGGCCAAGACCATCAAGGGCTACGGAACCGGCAGTGGCGAGGCGCAGAACATTGCCCACAACGTGAAGAAAGTGGATCTGGACAGCCTGCGCAGCTTCCGTGACAACTTTGCCATCCCCATTGACGATGACGAGCTGGAAAGCCTGCCGTTCTACCGTCCCGCCGAGGACAGCGCGGAAATGCAGTACCTGCGCAAGACCAGCGAGCGGCTGGGCGGCTCTGTGCCCCAGCGTCGCCAGCGCAGCATGAGCATCCCGACCCCCTCGCTGGATACCCTGAAGGCGATTCTGGATGGCAGTGGCGACCGCGAGGTTTCCACCACCATGGTGTATGTACGCATCCTGGCGCAGCTGCTCAAGGACAAGGATCTGGGCAGCCGGATCGTGCCGATCGTGCCGGACGAGGCACGTACCTTCGGCATGGAAGGCCTGTTCCGCCAGCTGGGCATCTACTCTTCCGTAGGTCAGCTGTACCAGCCGGTCGACAAGGGCCAGGTGATGTACTACAAGGAGGACGTCAAGGGCCAGCTGCTGGAGGAAGGCATCACCGAGGCCGGTGCCATGTCGTCCTGGATGGCGGCCGCCACCTCCTACAGCCACTACAACCAGCCGATGCTGCCGCTCTACTCGTTCTACTCGATGTTCGGCTTCCAGCGCATCGGCGACCTGGCCTGGGCCAGTGGCGACATACGTGCCCGCGGTTTCCTGATGGGCGGCACGGCCGGTCGTACCACGCTGAACGGCGAAGGCCTGCAGCACGAGGATGGCCACAGTCACATCCTGGCCGGCACCATCCCCAACTGTCATACCTATGATCCGGCCTTCGGCTACGAGATGGCGGTGATCATGCGTGAAGGCATCCGCCTGATGATGGAAGAGCAGCAGGACCGTTTCTACTACATCACCATGATGAACGAGGCCTACAGACAGCCGGCGATGCCACAGCGCGAGCATATCGAGCGCGACATCATTCGTGGCATGTACCTGTTGGAGGAAGACAAGCGCAAGGACAAGCTGCACGTGCAGCTGCTTGGCAGCGGTACCATCCTGCTGGAAGTGCAGGAGGCTGCGAAGATCCTGCGTGACGAGTTTGGCGTCGGCGCCGATGTGTGGAGCGTGACCAGCTTCAATGAGCTGCGCCGCAACGGACTGGACGTGGAACGCTGGAACCGCCTGCATCCGCGCGAAGAGCCGCGCCTGAGCCATGTCGAGGAATGCCTGCAGGACCGTCAGGGTCCGGTCATCGCCTCGACGGACTACATGAAGCTATTTGCCGACCAGGTACGCCAGTGGGTACCGCAGAACACCTACAAGGTGCTGGGTACCGATGGCTTTGGCCGCAGTGATACACGCAGGAAACTGCGTGATTTCTTCGAGGTGGACCGCTACTGGGTCACCATCGCGGCGCTGGAGGCCCTGGTCAGGGACGGACTGCTGGATGCGCAGGTGCTGGTGGATGCCATGGACAAATTCGGCATCGATCCGGAAAAACCCAACCCGCTGGACTGTTAAGGAGGAGTACGCATGACTACCGAACTGATTCGCGTCCCCGATATTGGTACCGGCGAGGGGGAGGTCATCGAGATTCTGGTCAATGTCGGTGACGAGATTGAAGCCGAGCAGGGCTTGCTGACGCTGGAGTCCGACAAGGCCAGCATGGAGATTCCCGCACCCAGGGCAGGCATTGTCAAAAGCCTCAAGATCAAGCTGGGTGACCGCCTGAAGGAAGGCGACGAGCTGCTGGAACTTGAGGTCGAGGAGCAGCAGGAGACAGCAACCGTCCCGGCAGCCGCTGCCGAGGCATCGGAGGAGGAACCATTGCCCTCGGCCGAGTGCGTCCTGTCCTCGCCGCAGGCTGCCGACCTGCTCAAGGAGCACGCACAAAGCAAGCCGGCCGGCGAACCGCGCATCAAGGATGTGCTGGTTCCGGATATCGGCTCGGCGGGCAAGGCGCAGGTGATCGAGCTGCTCATCCAGCCGGGTGAAACCGTGGAGGAAGAGCAATCGTTGCTGACACTGGAGTCGGACAAGGCCAGCATGGAGATCCCTTCCCCGTTCAGCGGCGAGGTGGTCGAGGTGCTGGCCAAGCTGAACAGCGAGGTCACCGAAGGTGACCTGATTTGCCGGATCAAGGTGATTGCGCAGGAAATCACCGTAGAAAGCGCAGAGCCGGAAACCGCCACAGCCGGACAGCCGGCTCCAGCTGCCGAAGCTACGCCCGTACCGGAAACAGCACAGCAGGAAATTGCCGGTGGTCCGGCCTCGGTGGCACCGTCCAGCAAACCGGATGTATGCAAGCCCGGCGACGCCGGAGCCTGCGTGCATGCCGGTCCAGCGGTGCGCAAACTGGCCCGCGAGTTTGGCGTGGATCTGGGGCAGGTCGCCCCGACCGGTCCGCACCAGCGCATCCTGAAAGAGGATGTTCAACTGTTTGTGCAGCAGCGGCTGAGCCAGCCTGCAGCGGAAAGCCGGGGCGGCATGGGCATCGAGCCGATTCCCGAGGTGGATTTCTCCCGCTTTGGCGAAGTCGAGACCGTGCCGATGACGCGCTTGCAGCAGATTGGCGCGACCAATCTGCATCGCAGCTGGCTGAACATCCCGCATGTCACCCAGCACGAAAGTGCCGACATCACCGAGCTGGAGGCGTTCCGCAAGGCGCAGGCAGTGGTGGCGGAAAAGGCCGGCACCAAGCTGACCGTACTGCCGTTCCTGCTCAAGGCCTGTGCCTACCTGCTGCAGGAAATGCCGGAGTTCAACAGCTCGCTGGCGCCCGGCGGCACCGAGCTGATCCGCAAGAAGTACGTGCACATCGGCTTTGCCGTGGACACTCCGGATGGTCTGCTGGTGCCGGTGATCCGGGATGTGGACAAGAAGAGCCTTCTGCAACTGGCCATCGAGGCGGCCGATCTGGCCGACAAGGCACGCAACAAGAAGCTGGGTGCCGACCAGATGCAGGGTGGCTGTTTCACCATTTCCAGCCTTGGGCATATTGGCGGCACCGGCTTCTCGCCGATCGTCAATGCGCCCGAAGTGGCCATTCTGGGTGTGTCCCGCGCAGCCATGCAACCGGTCTGGGATGGCTCGGAGTTCGTGCCGAGGCTGATGCTGCCGTTGTCACTGTCCTATGACCACCGCGTCATCAACGGCGCTGCCGCCTGCCGCTTCACCCGTCGCCTGGCGGATGTGCTGGCGGAGATCCGCAGCATGTTGCTGTAAGGCAGGCCGTGTACCGGAAACCCCGCCTTTTGGCGGGGTTTTTCATGGGCGGTCATCTGTCGTTGCAGCGATGGGAGGAAACCGGTTTTTTTCACTTGCGGCCTGAACTTCACTCCGGGAATTTTACCTAATGAATGCGGGTCGGCCAGGCTTTGTCCTCCGCCTTTGTTACCCGCTGAACATTCCCTTTCTGGAGCTTTCATCATGAAACGCAAATTGCTTGCTGTAGCTGCTTTCAGCCTGATGTGTGGTGCGTCCCTGGCGCATGCCGGGCCTCATCCGGATGCGCGGGAGCGTGCCGCTCTCGAGACCGCCTTGACCAAAGCCGGTTTTGTCAGCTGGGGTGAAATTGAAATGGAGCACGGATACTGGGATGTGGATGATGCCCGCAAGGAGCTGAATTCACGGCAGAAATATGACTTGAAGCTGGACCCGACCACCATGCAGGTAGTGGAGGAGAAGCTGGACGACTGACGTCCGCTGCCGCCCTCTGTGGCATGAACCGTGCCGGCACTTGGGCTGGTGCGGTTTTCATTTGTCGTTGACAAATCCCTGCTGGCGCCAGGCTTCATAGACAGCAACCGCTACCGTATTGGACAGATTGAGGCTGCGCGAATGCGGCAGCATGGGCAGCCGCAACCGCTGCTCCGCCGGAATGCCGTCGAGCACTTCAGCGGACAGGCCACGGGTTTCCGGACCGAACAGCAGGGCGTCTCCTGGCCGGTATCCGGCTTCATTGTAGAGAGTGCTGCCTTTGGTGCTGAAAGCCAGTAGCCGCGGCTGCCCCAGCTCTGCCAGGCAGTCTTGCAGGCTGGAATGCTGTTGCACGTGGGCGAATTCCCCATAGTCCAGCCCGGCACGTCGCAGCCGCTTGTCATCCAGGACAAAGCCCAGCGGCCTGATCAGGTGTAGACTGCAGCTGGTATTGGCGCACAAGCGGATGATATTGCCGGTGTTGGGCGGAATTTCCGGTTCATGGAGAATGATGTGAAACATGCGACGCCTTAAGCAGCAGGAAAATGCGGATTCTACATGGCAGGCACCACCGGTACGCCAGTGGCGGATCAAGTTTTTTGCCAGCCTGTGCCTGCTGGCCTTCATGACCGGGTTGATGCTGGGCAAGGTGTTCAAGCCGGATCCGGCCAGTCCCGGACGCCTGCTGCATGTCAGCGAACGAAAAGACGGTGTTCGCCTGTGTTTCTCGCGCTTGCCGCAGGTCAGCGAGACGGGCGGGCAGGGAGCGTACGTGCTGCGGCTGGCAAAGGTGACGGGCGAGGAGCAGGGCGGCAGCCTTCAGTTGCCGGATGGGCGTCCGGTCAGCTGGCGCTTGGTCACGCAGGGAGATGGCCTGCAGCTGGGGCTGGTGTCCGTGCAGCCGCTGAAAGGCAGCTGGCACCCGCTCTCCGGCAGAAACGGAAACTGCCTGGAAGTGCAGGTCGGACCTGTGCAGAGCGCCTCGACGGATACGGCTGCACAGCCGGCAGTGCCCTGATGTCGCCAAGGGGCTGCGCGGCTAGTTCGTTAACTCAAGCCCGGGTTTAACCAGGCAAGTCCCTAGTTCTGCTTCCTGCGCCTGAGGTCACTGATCACCGACTCCAGCGCGCGGTCAAACAGCAGGGCGTCATCCAGCAGGCGCAACCGTTCGCTTTTCAGGGCCAGCGCAAGCTCGTTACGGTTCTTGTCAAGAATCTTCATGCCATGCCGGTTGACGAAGATGTAGCGTCCCGTGGCGCGGATGATGGCCGACAGCTTGCAGCGTACCCGCACGTCCTGCTGCTCGCGGAACTCGAACCAGCTGCCTTGGCAGAGGCTGTCCACCTGCTGTAGCACAGGGTCGTTTTCATCCAGCTGAACGGTTTCCTCCGTTGCCGGCAATGTGTCCTGTTCAGGCGGAGCTTCCGGGCGTTCCGTTGGACCGGCTGCAGCAGGGACGGACTGGTGGGCGGTCGGCTCTTCGGCCACGGCTGTGGTGGGTTGTGGGCTGGCTGCCCTGTCGTATGCTTCCTGTGGGGCCGGACGGGCCAGCTGTTGCCGGAGATGGTCAAGGGCGTGTGTGTGCAGGTCTTCCAGGTCCTGTAGCAGCTGGGTGGTGGTCAAGGGGTCCAGGGCGGCCTCGTCGAACCCGCTGCGCAGATTGTCGGCCAGCTTGGGAATCAGCAGGTCAAGACGCTCGGCATCCGCGGGGCTGTCCAGTTCGCTCAGGCTCCAGACTAGGTCGTCAATGACGCGCAGCCCGTGTCGCCATTGGCTGGAATCCTCCCCCTGACGCAAGTACTGGAGCAGCAGAACCTGGCTCCAGTTGTTGTGCAGCAGTTCCAGCACCGTGGCCGGAAGGTCCTTTCCGGCCATGCGTTCGTTGAGCGCCTGCTCCACGTTCTCGCGGGCCAGCCGGGTACGGGCGCGGCCCTCTTCGGTAGCCCTCAGGCGCTGCTCGACCAGCTCGCTGCGGCGGCGCTCGTTATGGGCGAAGGTGGTCAGTTCCTGCAGTTGTTCCCCGAAAATGGCCGGATCATCGCCGAAGTCGCTGACCACGCGGGTGACCACGCTTTCCATTTTCTGATACAGCCGGTCGCGCTGCTGGCTGTCGTGGCTGTCCCAGCCCAGGGCGATGGTGCCCAGCTCGTTGAGCAGCTGGCGGGCAGGGTGACGGTCACTTTCAAAAAAGCTCTGATCCAGCACGGCAACCTTGAGCATCGGGATTTGCAGGCGGGCGATCAGCGCTCTGAGGCTGGCTGCCAGGTTGTGATCTTCAAGGATGAACTCGAACAGCATGGAGACCAGGTTGATGGCATCGTTTTCGGTCTGCGCAATGACCTGTGGTTGGCCTGACTGTTCGCCGGCCCGTTGCAGGATGCTGTCGATCTGCTGACGTACCAGATTGCCGGGTAATTCTTGCTGCAGGCTGTGCTGTTGCAGGTGGGTCAGCAAGCGCAGCAGGTTGCTGGTGCTGACCGGTACTGCGTGGGCGGCCTGCCTCGTTTCCTGTCGGTGGAGGGCGTCATGCAGCAGGGTACGGATTTCACGGAAGCTGGTTTCTATCCGGTTGTCGCGCTCGGAACTGGCGGGGGTGTCGGTGCCTGCGGCTGATAAAGGGGTGCGGCTCTCGCGGGCCGGACGCGCCCTGGGTACCGTACCGCGGCTGCGCAGGTCGGGCAGAACCCCGCTTTCGATCAGCGCCTGGTTGGTGTCCGCATAGAGCAGTCCGATGTCATCCAGCACCGAGCGCTCAAACAGTTTGAGCAGGATCAGCTTGACCTGCATTTCCTCAAAGCCGAACTGGTTGAGATCGTGCAGGAACTTCTGGCTGAGCCGTTTCGGTCCCAGCGGGTTCTCGTGCAGCTCCAGCTCGCGTCCCAGCAGGTGACTGAAACGGGCGTTGAGATCTTCCAGCAGGTCGGCGTCGCGTGCCATCACCTTGCCGCTCATGCTGTTGATGGTGACGCTTTCCTCCAGCTCGTCATGCTGGACCAAGCTCAGGCTCTCGAAGTCCATGCCGGCAGAAGGCTGTCGGTCGTTGTCCGGAACCTGCGCAAGGCTGGCAAACGAGAGGGTGAACTGTTGCATGAAACCGTGTTGCAGCTGGTTCCGGGCGATGCGCAGCGCCCGCATGGCCTCGAACATGTTGCCCTGTTCGAGATTGCTGGCTGCCCGGTCCGCCATGTCGAACAGGGTGTCATCGGCAGTCGCGAACAGTTCCTGCAGCTGCTTCTTGAAGAAACCGGCGGCAAGATCGCGCACGCGAATCAACGCTGCCGGCAGCTGCCCGCCTGTTGCGCCCGCGTTGCTGCTGGTCAGGGATACAACTTGGGCTTTCTCGTGCATCACTCCTCCCCTGGACGTGTCATGTATGCCGGATGGCCGGGAATGAAAATCCGGCATCCGGACGCTCCATGCGTATGGCAGACAGGCGCAGATGCAAAGGTGTTTTGAGCCTTGTCTTTACCTGCATTATAAGGCTTTACGGTGCAGCGCCAAGTCTGCTGTCTGTTCGGCTTAAGCTGTATCATGAACCTGTAAATCCGTATACTATGCGCCTTCTAGACGTGGAGTTTTTTATGGCAAATCTGGTGATTGAACAACTGCTGGACGAGGTGCATGAAAACGTCCGCATGGCGCTGGCCGAAGACGTTGGAACAGGCGACATCACGGCCCAGCTGATTCCGGCTGACAAACAGGTACACGCCCGGGTGATTACCCGCGAGGACGCTACCATTGCCGGTGTGGCCTGGGTCGACGAGGTCTTTCGCCAGGTCGATGCCAATGTTCGCGTCATCTGGCACGTCGCCGACGGTGACCGGGTCAAGGCCAACCAGGTGCTGTTCGAGCTGGAAGGCCCGGCCCGCGCACTGCTGACCGGCGAGCGTACCGCCCTCAATTTCATGCAGACCCTGTCTGCCGTTGCCACCCGCTGTCAGCATTTCGCCGACCTGGTCAGTGACCTGCCCGTCAAGCTGCTGGATACCCGCAAGACCATTCCCGGTCTGCGACTGGCCCAGAAGTATGCCGTTACCTGCGGGGGCTGCCATAACCACCGTATCGGCCTGTATGACGTTTTCCTGATCAAGGAAAATCACATCACTGCCTGTGGCGGCATTGCCCAGGCTGTAGAGACCGCCCGCCGCATTGCTCCGGACAAGCCGATCGAGGTGGAAGTGGAGAATCTGGCGGAGTTTGCCGAAGCCCTGGCGACCAGCACGGACATCATCATGCTGGACGAGCTGTCCTACGACGACATGCGCGAAGCGGTACGGATCAACGCCGGCAAGGTCAAGCTGGAGGCTTCCGGCGGCATCAACGAAAAGACCCTGCGCGCCGTGGCCGAAACCGGCATCGACTTCATTTCCCTGGGAACCCTGACCAAGAACATCAAGGCCGTGGATCTGTCCATGCGCATTACCCGGTAACTCCCCTGCAGCATTGCCGTTTTACCTGAAAAGAAAAGTGGCGCAGCAGGTTCAATGATCAAGGTAACAACATGAGCAATACACCCGTCATCCGCCGCCTGAATGCACAGGATGCGGACTTTGCAAGCCGGCTGGATCAGCTGCTGAGCTGGGAAAGCGTTTCCGACCAGACCGTCAACCAGCGCGTGCAGGAAATCATCGAGCTGGTGCGCCGCGACGGAGATGCGGCACTGCTGGACTATACCCGTCAGTTCGACGGCGTCGAAGCCAGTGAATTCAGCCAGCTGGAGCTGTCGCAGGAGCGCCTGCAGCAGGCACTGGAGAACATCTCTATCGAACAGCGTGAAGCCCTGCAGACCGCTGCCCGGCGCATCCGCCGCTACCACGAGCAGCAGCGTCAGGACTCCTGGCAATACACCGACCCGGACGGCACCATGCTGGGCCAGCAGGTCACCCCGCTGGACCGTGCTGGTCTGTACGTGCCCGGCGGCAAGGCCACCTACCCGTCCTCGGTGCTGATGAACGCCATTCCCGCCAAGGTGGCCGGTGTCCCCGAGGTCGTCATGGTGGTGCCGACCCCGCGCGGCGAGATCAACGAAATGGTGCTGGCCGCTGCCTGCATTGCCGGAGTGGACCGGGTGTTCACCATAGGTGGCGCGCAGGCCGTGGCCGCGCTGGCCTACGGCACCGAGAGCGTGCCGGCGGTGGACAAGATAGTCGGACCGGGCAACATCTACGTCGCTACCGCCAAGCGCCATGTATTCGGCCAGGTGGGTATCGACATGATTGCCGGGCCTTCGGAGATCCTGGTGATCTGTGATGGCAAGACCGATCCGGACTGGATCGCCATGGACCTGCTCTCCCAGGCCGAGCACGACGAGGACGCCCAGTCGATCCTGCTCAGCCCGGATGCGGAATTCCTGGACAGGGTGGAGGCCAGCATCGGGCGCCTGCTGCCGGAGCTGGAGCGGGAAGAGATTGCCCGCACGTCCATGCGCGAGCGCGGTGCGCTGATTCTGGTCGAGGATCTGGACCGGGCGGTGGAGGTGGCCAACCGCATTGCCGCCGAGCACCTGGAGCTGTCGGTCGAGGATCCGCATGCCATGCTGCCGAGAATCCGCCATGCCGGTGCCATCTTCATGGGCCGCCATACGGCGGAAGCGCTGGGTGACTATTGTGCCGGCCCCAATCACGTACTGCCGACTTCGGGTACCGCCCGCTTCTCTTCACCGCTGGGTGTCTATGACTTCCAGAAGCGCAGTTCCATCATTTTCTGCACGCCGGAAGGTGCCTCCGAGCTGGGCAAGGTTGCGTCCGTGCTGGCTCGTGGCGAGTCGCTGACCGCGCATGCCCGCAGTGCCGAATACCGCATCATCAAGGATTAACAGTGTGAGCAAGTTCTGGAGCCCGTTTGTAAAGGATCTGGTGCCCTATGTGCCGGGAGAGCAGCCGAAAATGACCCGGCTGGTGAAACTCAACACCAATGAAAACCCCTACGGCCCATCCCCAAAGGCACTGGCGGCCATCCGCGAGCAGATCAGTGATGACCTGCGCCTGTACCCCGATCCCAACTGCGATGCACTCAAGCAGGCCATTGCCGATTTCTACGCGGTGACAGCGGGCCATGTGTTTGTCGGCAACGGTTCCGACGAAGTGCTGGCGCATGCGTATCACGCCTTTTTCCAGCAGGGTAAACCCCTGCTGTTTCCGGATATCAGCTACAGCTTCTACCCGGTCTATTGCGGCCTGTATGGTGTCGAACCGAAGCGGATCCCGCTGGATGAAAACTTTGCCATCAACCTGGACGACTACCACCAGGACAATGGCGGCATCATCTTCCCCAATCCCAATGCGCCGACCGGTCATCTGCTGCCGCTTGAGGCCATTGAGAAGTTGCTGCAGCACAACACCGAAACCGTGGTGCTGGTGGACGAGGCCTATATCGACTTTGGCGGCGAGTCCGCCGTTGCGCTGGTGGACAGGTATCCCAACCTGCTGGTCACCCAGACGCTGTCCAAGTCGCGCTCGTTGGCGGGGCTGCGTGTCGGCCTGGCCATCGGACACCCGGACCTGATTGACGGGCTGGAGCGCATCAAGAACAGCTTCAACTCCTATCCGCTGGACCGCGCCGCGATTGCCGGTGCCGCTGCGTCGTTCGCCGATCACGAGTATTTTGAGCAAACCTGCAACCGGGTAATTGCCAGTCGTGAAACGATGGTGCAAGAGCTGACTGCGTTGGGTTTCGAGGTGTTGCCATCGGCAGCCAACTTCGTCTTTACCCGCCATCCGCATCAGGATGCCGGTGAGCTGGCAGCCAAACTGCGTGAGCGGGGAATCATCGTGCGGCATTTCAAGCAGCCGCGGATCGAGCAATTTTTGCGTATCACCGTGGGTACGGACGAACAAAACCAGGAGTTGCTTGGTGCCTTGCGGCAGCTGCTGGACTGATTTATACGCAGGAATTGGCAGAGGGCAAGAGGACGTGTCCGGGGTTAGCACTCCTGGCTATGCTGACAGTGCTGCTGGTTGCGTTCCTGCCTTGTCCGCTCCAGTGAGGGTCCTGATCAAACTGATGGGCTTCTTCAGCAAGCGGCTTCCGTTCCAGACACTGCCAGAACCACTTCAGATGTGTGCAGGACAACCCGGTTGCGACCTGCTGTTTTGGCTTGGTAAAGGGCCTGGTCGGACAGCTCCAGCAGGTGTTCGGCACTCTTGATCTGTGGCGAGACCATGGCAACGCCGATGCTGATGGTCAGGCTGCGTCCGCTTAGCTCCGGCAGCGGCGGTAGCGTCTGTATTTCGTTGCGGATTCTTTCGGCAATGGCCACTGCCTGTGGTGCATTAACCTCCTGTAGCAGCATGACAAATTCTTCGCCGCCAATGCGTGCTGTGCAGTCCGCCGGCCTGCTATTTTTTGTAAGTATCGCAGATATGGCTTTCAGAGCCTGGTCGCCCGCAGCGTGCCCAAAAATATCGTTAACCGACTTGAAGTGGTCAATATCAAAGCAGAGCAGCGCATAGCTGCGCTCGTTGCGTAGCCATGCATGCCACTGGCGATTGTGAAAATCCCAGAAAGCACGGCGGTTTTTCAATCCGGTCAGCGCATCGTGGTGTGCGTGATGTTCCAGCTCGCGAAACAGGTTGCGTACAACCGTATAGGCAAGCATGCCGTTGACCATCAACAGGATCAGCATGACGGACAGTGAAGCCACATAAGAGCTGATTGAGCTGCCCGACAGATGCAGGGGGGTTTCATGCCAGATACCGATCAGGCTGCGGCTGCTCATCATCAGGCTGGCAACAACGGAAACGCCCAGCAGAGCGGCACCGATGAGCCGGTAATGGGTGTCACGGTCGCAGAGGCTGACCCAGGCGCACCAACCGGCCCGGATGGTCATCCAGGAGATGGACAGGAACAGAATGGCTTCACGCACACTGTCGTTGCCGTCGTTGAAAAGCTGGTTGGCGAGCGTCAGCAGGCTTCCGATGATGGCTACGGCAAAGGCTTCGACCCGGGTGGGGACTTCAACCAGCAGTGCGCCGCCGTGCCATAAAAATGCGACAGCCATCAGCTCAAGCGAGCTGGCACCCACCTTGGTTATCAGGTCAGGCCAGCTTGCGCGCATGGTAACCAGTATCAGGCCGCCAGCCATCAGGAGGTTAAACCCCGCCAGATAATAGAGCCCCTTGAAGCGGCCGTTTTTTTGCAGGCGCGCCGTGGCCGCCCAAAACAAACTGAATATGATCAACTCTACGGTTACGGTTAGCCAGAGTTGCCACGCTGAACTCATGCAGATCTCCAATCCGGTTGTTGCGACAGTTTCGCTCCTTCTTGAGCGGATCATGATGGCAGTACCGACTGACTGGATAGTGCACAGTGTTCACATTTTTAGTTTTATTCTGGTAACCAATTAGATCCTGCCTTTTCGTTCGTAATGAAGTCTGGTGATTTGGGAAGAGTAGTGAAGCAGAGGCAAATGCATCGAAAAAACGCAAGGCTGATTGAGGTAGAATGCAGCCAGTCATGATTTTCACAGGGCGCAAGCATGCAACACAAAGACAACCTGATCTGGATCGATCTGGAAATGACCGGCCTGGATACCCAAAACGATTACATTATTGAAATTGCCACCATTGTCACGGACGCGCAGCTCAATGTACTGGCCGAGGGACCGGTACTGGCCATTCATCAGAGTGATGAAGTGCTGGCCGAAATGGATGAATGGAATACCAACCAGCATGGCAAGAGTGGCCTGACGCAGCGGGTGCGTGACAGTCGCGTCAGCGAAGCCGAGGCCGAAGTGCAAACACTGGAGTTTCTGCGGAAATGGGTGCCCGAGCGGGCCTCGCCCATGTGTGGCAACAGCATCTGCCAGGATCGCCGCTTTCTGTACCGCTGCATGCCGGAGCTGGAGGCCTATTTCCACTACCGCAACCTGGATGTCTCCAGCCTCAAGGAGCTGGCCCAGCGCTGGGCACCGGATGTGGCCAAGGGGTACAAGAAGGGCGATGCGCACCTGGCCATGGAAGACATCCGCGACTCCATTGCCGAGCTACGCTACTACCGCGAACACCTGATGAAGTGCTGAGCCTTGCACGAAGGCTTGCTCCTGAGAAGGATGTCGATTCAGCCTTCCGGCCAGGGCCGCTTGTACAGGGAATGCGCCCGTACAAAGCGGTACTGCTTCAGCCCTTGAGGCCGTGACGCGCCAGCGCCCACTCCACATGCTCGCGTACCAGCTCGCTGGGGTGATTGCGCCTGGCCTGCAGGGCTTCCAGTACCGGTATGGTGGAGGGTGCGTTGCCCAGTCCGATGGCCAGGTTGCGCAGCCAGCCTTCATAGCCGCTGCGCCGGATGGGGGAACCCTCGGTGCGCTGCAGAAACTCTTCTTCCGTCCACAGGAACAGCCCGGCCAGGCTGCTGTTGTCCAGGTCGTGCCTTGGCAGGAAGTCCTGTTCCGCGGTGGGCTGGGCAAAGCGGTTCCAGGGGCAGACGATCTGGCAGTCATCACAGCCGAATACCCGGTTGCCCATCAACGGGCGCAGCTCTTCAGGGATGCTGCCCTTGTACTCGATGGTCAGATAGGAAATGCAGCGCCCGGCATCCAGTACATGGGGGGCGACGAAGGCCCGGGTAGGACAGAGGTCCAGGCAGGCGGTGCAGCTTCCGCAATGGTTGCGGTGCTGCTCGCTGCTGGCCGGTAGCGGCAGATCGGTGAGGATTTCACCCAGGAAAAACCAGCTGCCGGCCTTGCGGTTGAGAATCAGGGTGTTCTTGCCCACCCAGCCAAGCCCGGCGTTGCGCGCCAGCGCCTTTTCCAGCAGGGGTGCGCTGTCGGTGAATACCCGGTAGCCAAAGGGACCGATGGCTTCGGCAATGCGTGCGGCAAGCTTCTGCAGGCGCTTGCGGATCATCTTGTGATAGTCACGCCCCAGTGCATAGCGCGATACATAGGCAGCCTCCGGATCGGCCAGGCGTGCTTCCATATCCGTGCCGGCAGGCAGGTAGTTCATGCGCAGGCTGATGACACTCAGCGTGCCGGGAACCAGCTCGTCCGGGCGTGCGCGCAGCATGCCGTGCCTTTCCATGTAGTCCATGCCGGCGTGATGGCCGGCGTCCAGCCATCGCTGCAGATGGCTCTCCTCGGTGGACAGGTCGATACTGCTGATGCCGGCCTGGGCAAAACCCAGCTCGTGCGCCCATTCGTCAATGGCGCCCAGAAGTTGCCGGGGATCTATGTTTTTTGCGGACATGGGCAGAGCTGGCCGGGGATTACAGGTATAATGATCGTTCGTGTCCGCAACAATTGCGGAGCAACCAATGGGCAGGATGAGCTGTGTCGGGAGGTGTCAGCGGTGACGGCGGTTACGCTCTTTCTGGCTGACGAGGCCGCTACTCTAGCGCTGGGCGCAGCCCTGGGTCAACAGACTGCGGGGCACGGGGTCATTTACCTGGAAGGCGATCTGGGCGCGGGAAAAACCACGCTGACCCGTGGCCTGCTCAGGAGTCTGGGGCATGCCGGTGCGGTCAAAAGCCCCACCTTTACCCTGGTGGAGCCCTACGAGATGAATGGCATGCGGGCATGGCACTTTGACCTGTATCGCCTGTCCGACCCCGAGGAGCTCGAGTTTCTCGGCATCCGGGATTACTTTGCCGCCGATGACCTGTGCATCATCGAGTGGCCGCAGCGTGGTGCCGGGGTACTGCCCGAACCCGACCTGCGCATTACCATGCGTCCCAGCGGGCAGGGACGTGCCGTTTTGCTTGAGCCATGCTCTGCGCGTGGCAGTGACTGGTGTCGTGCCTTGCCGGCCGGCAGCAATGAATGAGGTGAACATGCGTTTGCAGTACTGGCTGACCTGCGTGATGGTTTTGCTGCTTGCACCCTTGCAGGCCTATGCCGCCACACAGATCCAGAATGTCCGTATCTGGCGTGCCCCGGACAACACCCGGCTGGTGTTCGACCTGACCGGACCGGTTGAGCACAACGTGTTCAGCCTGCAGAATCCCGAGCGCATCGTGATCGACATCAAGTCGACCGAATTGCGTACCGAAGTGTCCGGCATTCTGCAGACCAAATCGCCGGTCAAGGACGTGCGAACCGGCAAGAAAGACAATGAACTGCGCATTGTGCTCGACATGTCGGCATCCGTGCACCCGAAGAGCTTCACCCTGACTCCCAACCAGCAATATGGCCACCGGTTGGTGGTGGACCTGTTCGACCAGCCGCAAAATGTCGCGCCCGGTGCGGTCCGCAGCCAGCCTGCCGGCAAGCCGGTGCCGCCGGTGGTGTCACCAACCGTCAAGAAGACGGTGACCAGCGGCCAGCGCGACATCATCATTGCCATTGATGCGGGACACGGGGGGGAAGACCCCGGAGCCATCGGGCCGGGCGGCCTCAAGGAAAAAGACGTGGTGCTGGCGATTGCCCGCGAGTTGCAGCGCCAGATCAACGCTGAAAAAGGCTTCCGCGCGGAGCTGGTGCGAACCGGCGACTACTTCATTCCGCTGCGCAGGCGCACCGAGATCGCCAGACAGAAAGGGGCCGACCTCTTTGTGTCCGTGCACGCGGATGCGGCGCCACGCTCAACCGCCTATGGTGCATCCGTCTATGCGCTATCCGACAAGGGGGCAACCTCCGAGACCGCACGCTGGCTGGCGGACAGTGAAAACCGCTCCGACCTGATCGGTGGTACCGGCAACGTGACCCTCGGCGACAAGGACAAGGTGCTGGCTGGCGTACTGCTCGACCTGTCCATGACCGCCTCGCTGTCGTCCAGCCTGGATGTGGGCCAGAAAGTGCTCAATAACATGGGCAAGGTGACGAAGCTGCATAAGACCCGGGTGGAGCAGGCCGGCTTTATGGTGCTCAAGTCGCCGGACATTCCATCCATCCTGGTGGAAACCGGCTTCATCACCAACCCCCAGGAATCACGCAAGCTGAACAACAAGTCGCACCAGCTGAGCATTGCGCGTTCGATCAATGCCGGCGTCAAGCAGTTTTTCCAGATCAGTCCGCCGCCGGGAACCTGGCTAGCCGCGCAGCGCGATGCCGGCAAGGTGGTGGTCGGTCCACAGGAGCATGTGGTCCGTGCCGGCGAGAGCCTGTCCATGCTGGCGGCACGCTATCAGGTGTCACTGGCCGAAATCCGCCAGACCAACAGGCTCAAAAGCGATGTGATCAAGGTGGGGCAGAAACTGACCATCCCCGCGCGTACCCTGGCGGCCCAGCCATGAGTCGACACCAGGCAATCCACCTGCTGAGCCCGCGCCTGGCCAACCAGATTGCCGCGGGCGAAGTGGTGGAGCGTCCGGCCTCGGTCGCCAAGGAGCTGCTGGAAAACGCACTGGATGCGGGAGCCACCCGCATCGAGCTGGATGTCGAGGAGGGTGGCGTCAAGCTGCTGCGCATCCGTGATGATGGCCATGGCATTGCCCAGAACCAGCTGCCGCTGGCGCTGGAACGGCATGCCACCAGCAAGATTGCCGAATTATCCGACCTGGAGGGCGTGCAGAGCCTGGGCTTTCGCGGCGAGGCACTGGCATCCATCAGCTCGGTTTCGCGGCTGACCCTGGTCTCGCGGACTGCCGAAGCCGGCGAGGCCTGGCAGGTCGAGGTCGAGGGCCGCGACATGCAGCCCAGTGTGCAGCCGGCGGCGCATCCGACCGGCACAACCGTGCAGGTGCGCGACCTGTTCTACAACACGCCGGCGCGGCGCAAGTTCCTGCGTACCGAAAAGACCGAGTTTGACCATTTGCAGGAAGTGGTGCGGCGCATGGCACTGGCCCGCTTTGATGTGGCCTTTCACCTGCGTCACAACGGCCGGCAGGTCTATGCGCTGCACAGCGCCGCCGAAGAAGGGGCGCAGGCCCGGCGTATCGGCCAGCTGCTGGGTGACGGTTTTCTGGAGCAGGCATTGCCCATTGATGTGGAGCGCAGCGGTCTGCGGCTGTGGGGCTGGGTTGGCTTGCCCACCTTTTCTCGCAGCCAGGCGGACATGCAGTATTTCTACGTCAACGGGCGCATCGTGCGCGACAGGCTGGTTGCCCATGCGGTACGCCAGGCCTACCGGGACGTGCTCTACGGCGGCCGCCATCCTGCCTTTGTGCTCTATCTGGAGCTGGATCCCAACCTGGTGGATGTCAATGTGCATCCCACCAAGCACGAGGTGCGCTTTCGTGATGGCCGTACCGTGCATGATTTCCTGTACTCCACCTTGAACCGCAGCCTTGCCGAGGTGCGGCCGGGCGATGCGCTGGCCGCACCGGCACCCGTGCAGCCGCTGGAGCTACCCCGGGCGGAAGGCCTCTCTGCCGGCGAGTTTGCCGGGCAAACCGGCCTGGATCTGCGCGAGTCGGCCCGGCAGTCCACAGCGCCGGCCCCGGGTGGCCATTTCCGGCCACAGGAGCGACCTGGCAGTGCCGGCTTCTCCGGGGCCGCCGCCGAAGCGTACCAGCAGTTTGCCGAGCCCTTGTCCGGCGGGGCAGGCAGGGTGGAAGAGGAGGAGCAGATTCCACCACTGGGCTATGCGCTGGCACAGCTCAAGGGAATCTACATCCTGGCTGAAAACCGGCACGGACTGGTGCTGGTGGACATGCATGCCGCCCATGAGCGGATCATGTACGAGCGACTGAAGACCGCCATGGCTGTCGAGGGACTGAAAGGGCAGCCGTTACTGGTACCACAGAGCATGGCGCTCAGCGAGCGTGAGGTGGACTGCGCGGAAGAGCATGCCGGCTGGTTCGCCCGCCTTGGCTTTGAGCTGCAGCGCATGGGTGGCGAGAGCCTGGCAATCCGTCAGATTCCCGCCCTGCTCAAGCAGGCACAGGCGGAAAACCTGGTACGCGATGTGCTGGCCGATCTGATGGAGTACGGCACCAGTGACCGCATCCAGGCGCATGTCAACGAGCTGCTGGCGACCATGGCCTGCCATGGGGCGGTACGCGCCAACCGGCAGCTGACCCTGCCGGAGATGAATGCCCTGTTGCGTGACATGGAAATCACTGAGCGCAGCGGCCAATGCAACCATGGCCGCCCCACCTGGACCCAGTTGGGCCTGACCGAGCTGGATGCGCTGTTCCTCAGGGGCCGCTAGACTGGAGCTATCGGCGCAGATGAGCGCTGAACAATGAAAAACGGCCGCAACTGCGGCCGTTTTGCTGGTAGGACAAGCCTCACTTGCGGTTCAGCTTGTTTTCCAGATAGTGGATGTTGACTCCGCCGTGCATGAAACCCTTGTCGTTCATCAGGTTGATGTGCAGATCCACATTGCTCTTGATACCGTCAATGATGATTTCATCCAGCGCATTGCGCATGCGCGCCATGGCCTCGTCACGGTTCTCGCCCCAAGTGATGATCTTGCCGATCAGTGAGTCGTAGTGCGGCGGCACGCTATAGCCACTGTACAGGTGCGTATCCATGCGCACGCCGTTGCCGCCGGGTGCATGGAAGTGCTTGACCAGACCCGGACTGGGCAGAAAGTTGTCGGGGTCCTCGGCGTTGATCCGGCATTCGAAGGCATGGCCACGGAAGCGGATGTCGCGCTGGGTGACGGACAGCGGGTTGCCGGCGGCGATGCTGATCATTTCCTTGACCAGGTCGAAGCCGGTGATCATCTCGGTGATCGGGTGTTCCACCTGGATCCGGGTGTTCATCTCGATGAAGTAGAAACGGCCGTCCTCGTACAGGAACTCGAAGGTTCCGGCACCGCGATAGCCGATATCGATACAGGCCTGCACACAGCGTTCGTAGACTTTCTGGCGGGCCACTTCATCGATGAAGGGCGCGGGCGCCTCTTCAATGACCTTCTGGTGACGGCGTTGCAGCGAGCAGTCACGATCACCGAAGTGCACGGCATTACCCTGGCCATCGGCCATGATCTGAATCTCGACGTGGCGCGGGTTACCCAGGAACTTCTCCATGTATACAACCGAGCTGCCGAATACGGCACCGGCTTCGTTGCGAGTGTGCTCAACGGCACGGATCAGTTCGTCTTCGTGATGCACCACGCGCATGCCGCGTCCGCCACCGCCGGCGGCCGCCTTGATGATGACGGGAAAGCCGACCTCATGGGCAATGCGCATGATTTCCTTCTCGTCTTCCGGAAGGGGGCCATCGGAGCCCGGAACCACCGGAACACCGGCGCGTTTCATGGCATCCTTGGCGGCCACCTTGTCACCCATCATGCGGATCACGTCGGCCTTGGGGCCAATGAAGGTGAAGCCGGATTTTTCCACCTGTTCGGCAAAGTCCGGGTTTTCTGCCAGGAAGCCGTAGCCGGGGTGAATGGCGTTGGCGCCGGTCACTTCGGCAGCGGCAATGATGGCCGGGATCTGCAGGTAGGACTGGGCACCGGGAGCCGGGCCGATGCAAACGGTTTCATCGGCCAGGGACAGGTGCATCAGGTCGCGGTCAGCCGCAGAATAGACGGCTACGGTTTTAATGCCCATTTCCTTGCACGCGCGCAAGACGCGCAGTGCAATTTCACCGCGGTTGGCAATCAGGACTTTTTCCAGCATTGCGGACTCCCGGGTTAAACGATGGTGAACAGGGGCTGGTCGTACTCAACCGGCTGACCGTTTTCCACCAGGATGGTGTCGATGACGCCGCTCACATCGCTCTCGATGTGGTTCATCATCTTCATGGCTTCGACAATGCAAAGTACGTCGCCTTTCTTCACGCTCTGGCCCGATTCGACGAAGTTGGCGGAGGTGGGTGAGGGGGCGCGGTAGAAAGTACCAACCATTGGCGAGCGGGCTACGCTGCCTTTCAGTGCTGGTGCGGCGCTGGCTTCTGCTGCAACTGGCGCGGCGGCTGCAACTGCCGGAGCAGGAGCTGCTGCCACAGGCGCTGGTGCGGCTGTGTAGGCTACCT
>ERZ1032915.35-NODE-35-length-24175-cov-7.857629_pt1 | contig 24175 bp, 27 predicted proteins | sample MGYA00517090_ERZ1032915 | MGnify/ENA primary metagenome ERZ1032915 (study PRJEB33719, sample SAMN04261607) | wastewater metagenome | biome: rural village; feature: latrine urine exit; material: soil | place: El Salvador | collected 2013-01-14 ...
TGATCAACGAAGCCGCACGCGCGCTGAAGATCAAGCAGTACGAGCTGCCCTGGGCAGTGCACGAGCGTCTGTGGGCGGTCAAGTACATCATCCTGCTGGGGCTGTTCGCCATCTCGCTGGACTCCATCGCCACTGCCGAAGTGTACGCCGAAGTGGAGCCGTTCAAGACTGCCATCACCCTGCACTTCATGCGCGAGTGGGGCTTCGTCCTCTATGCCGTGCTGCTGCTGGTGATCAACATCTTCACGCGCAAGGTCTACTGCCGCTACATCTGCCCGCTGGGCGCCGCGCTGGCGATTCCGACCAAGCTGCGTCTGTTCGACTGGCTCAAGCGCCGCAAGGAGTGCGGAACCCCCTGTCAGCTGTGTGCAGTGGAGTGTGAAGTACAGGCGATCCATCCGGATGGCCACATCAACGCCAACGAATGTCACCACTGCCTGGACTGCCAGGTGACCTACTACAACGATGAGCGTTGCCCACCTCTGGTGGCAAGAAAGAAACGTCGTGAGCGTGTCAAGGAAGCCCCTCCGACCGCCAAAAAGCCTGAAAATGTTATTCCGGCTGTACAGCTGGAAGCCTCACCCTGACCCTCTTGGGTCAGGAACCCAACCAAGGAGAAATCTGTCATGACTGACAAGAAGAAACTGCCTGAAACTGAAAAGACCGGCCTGAGCCGCCGCGGCTTCCTCGGTGCTACCGCAGTCACCGGTGCCACCCTGGCTGCCGGTGCTACCGTCGGCACCTCGGTAATGAGCCGTGATGCACACGCCAAAACTGATAAGGATGCCATGGCCAGGGCCCACGTAGGTCCCGCCGAGCTGGACGAGTACTACGGTATCTGGAGTGGTGGTCAGTCCGGAGAGGTGCGCATTGTCGGCATCCCCTCCATGCGCGAACTGATGCGCATTCCCATGTTCAACCGCTGCTCCGCCACCGGCTGGGGCACCACCAACGAAAGTAAGGCTGTACTGGGCGACACCGCCCACTGGGAAAACGGTGATACCCACCACCCGCAGTCTTCCTGCACCGATGGCCGCTACGATGGCCGCTGGTCCTTCATCAACGACAAGGCCAACACCCGTGTAGGTCGTATCCGTCTGGACGTGATGAAGACTGACAAGATCACTTTCATTCCAAACGTCTCCGCGATTCACGGCCTGCACTGTCAGCGTGTGCCTTCCACCACCCGCGTGTACGCCAACGGTGAGTTCATCATTCCGCAGCCCAACGATGGCAAGCTGATCGAGAAGGTGGACGAAGCCGAGCACTTCACCATGTACACCGCCCTGAATGCGGAGACCATGGACATCGTGTGGCAGTGCATCGTGGACGGTAACCTGGATAATACCGCCACCGACTACACCGGACGTTTTTCAGGCGCCACCTGCTACAACTCCGAGATGGCCTTTGACCTGGCCGGTCAGATGCGCAACGAGCGTGACTGGGTCGTGATCTTCGACCTGGACAAGATCGAGGAAGATGTAAAGGCTGGCAAGTTCATCACCCTGCCCGGCTCCGACGTGCCCGTGGTTGACGGCCGCAAGAAGGACGGCAAGAACAGCCCCTACACCCGTTACATTCCTGTGCCCAAGAACCCGCACGGTATCCACGCCTCTCCCGACGGCAAGTACTTTGTTGCCAACGGCAAGCTGTCTCCGACCGTGACCGTTATCGAGCTGGCCAAGCTGCCCGACCTGTTTGATGGCAAGCTGAGCGATGAGCGTGACGTGGTGGTTGCCGAGCCCGAGCTGGGTCTTGGACCGCTGCACACCGCCTTTGACGGCCGCGGCAACGCCTACTCCTCGCTGTTCATCGACAGCCAGGTAGTGAAGTGGAACGTACAGGACGCCATTGACCACTACAACGGCAAGGACGTGAACTACATCCGCCAGAAGGCTGACGTTCACTACCAGCCCGGTCACCTGCAGGCTTCCCTGGGCGAGACCCGTGATGCCGACGGCAAGTGGCTGGTGGTACTGAGCAAGTTCTCCAAGGACCGCTTCCTGCCGGTTGGCCCGCTGCGCGCCGAAAACGACCAGCTGTTCGACATTTCCGGTGAGGAAATGGTGCTGGTACATGACGGCCCTGCCTTTGCCGAGCCGCACGACATCAACATCATCCGTCGCGACCAGATCCAGACCAAGCGTGTCTGGGACCGTAACGACCCGATGTTTGCCGAAGCAGTCAAGCGTGCCGAGCAGGATGGTGTCGACCTTGAGAAGGACAACAAGGTCATTCGCGATGGCAACAAGGTTCGCGTCTACATGACTTCCGTCGCTCCGTCCTACGGCCTGAGCGAGTTCGAGGTCAACCAGGGTGACGAAGTGACTGTAACAGTCACCAACCTGGACCAGATCGAAGACCTCAGCCACGGCTTCTGTGTTGTGAACCACGGTATCAACATGGAAATCAGCCCGCTGCAGACCTCGTCTGTCACCTTCATTGCCGACAAGCCCGGTGTGCACTACTACTTCTGCACCTGGTTCTGCCATGCCCTGCACATGGAAATGGCCGGCCGCATGAAGGTACGTGCCAAATAAGGTGTCCTGACACCTGTCCACTGCCCCGGCCCAGGCCGGGGCAGTTTTCTAGCCAATTCTGCAACCTGTTGCTGCGTTGCAGCAAAACACTGAAAACAACTGCCGCGCCAGATCGGCCCGGCTCCTGTTGTCAGGATTGTCCCGTTTCACATCCCTGACGCACCTGTTCCGGAGGCCATCCAATCATCGCCACCGGACAACCAATAGGAAGCGCCATGCAGTTCAAGTTCGCTATTCCCTGCTTGCTGGCCAGCACTCTGCTGCTTGCCGCCCCTCTGGCCCAGGCCGCACCGGCGGAAGCCTATGCAGTGCCCGAGGTCATGCGTACGCTGGAGCTGTTCCCTGTCAAAGCTCCACCGGATGCTGACGAAACCCTGATTTCGGTAACCACCCTGCCCCTTGAGCAAATCAGCCCGACTCACTGGCGGGTACCCAAAGGGGAATACAAGGGTAACTTTGTGCTGGACGTGCCCATTCACCTGGAGTGTGAAGACGGCGTAGTATTTGATGGCCAGGGCAGCAAGAACGCCATGAACATCCGTGCGCCGGATTCCGTGCTGGAAAATTGCACCATGGTCAACTGGGGTTCCAACCTCACCGACCTGAATTCCGGCATCTTCATGGAACGCACCGCGACCAATGCCCGGCTTACCGGTAACCATGTACATGGCCCGTCTTTTGGTATCTGGATGGACGGTGTACGCAACGTGCTGGTCGAAAAAAACCAGGTCCAGGGTAACGAAAGCTTTCGCTCCCAGGACCGTGGTAATGGCATCCACATGTTTGCTACCAAAAACTGCACTGTGGATAACAACAAGATTTGGCATGTGCGTGACGGCATCTACATCGAAGCCGCCGATGACAACTATCTGACCAATAACTACCTGCACGATTTACGCTACGGCATCCACTACATGTTTTCCCACCGCAGTGTAGTGACCGGCAACCACACCACCCGCACCCGTACCGGCTATGCGCTGATGCAGAGCCGCCAGTTGACGGTGCATGACAACCTTTCCGAATACGACCAGAACTACGGCATCCTCTTCAACTATCTGACCTACTCGACCGTGCGGAACAACACGGTGATCGCCGTGCAGCCCGGCGTGGGTGACGAGGACGGCCACATCAGCGGTACCGAGGGCAAGGGCCTGTTCATTTTCAACTCGCTGTTCAATGTGCTGTCTGAAAACAGCTTCACCGACAGCGCCATGGGCATCCACCTGACCGCCGGCTCGGAAGACAACCAGATCTACGACAACGCCTTCATCAACAACAAGCAGCAGGTCAAGTATGTCGCCATCCGCCACCAGGAATGGTCGCACGAGGGCCGCGGCAACTACTGGAGCGACTATCTGGGCTGGGACCGCGACGATGACGGTCTCGGTGACATCCCCTACGAGCCCAATGACAACGTGGACCGCCTGCTGTGGACCTACCCGCAGGTGCGCCTGCTGATGCACAGCCCCGGCATCGAATTGCTGCGCCTGGTACAGCGCGCCTTCCCGATCGTCAAATACCCGGGTGTACAGGACAGCCATCCGCTGATGCGTCCTCCGCAAAACGTGATCCAGTCCCTTCAGGATGCAAAGAAATGAATGTAGTCGAACTGAACAACATCGAACAGAAGTATGGTCGCCTGACGGTACTGAGCGATAACACCTGGGACTTGCAGCCGGGCCAGGTCATGGGCCTGTTTGGCCACAACGGTGCCGGCAAGACCACCACGGTACGCCTGATTCTTGGCCTGATCCGCGAGTCTGCCGGCGTGGTCAAGGTACTCGGCGGCTCACCGCTGGATCCGGAAATCCGCCAGCAGATCGGTTTCCTTCCGGAAAACATCATGTTCTATCCGCAGCTGAGCGGCCGTGAGACATTGCAGCACTTCGCCCGCCTCAAGGGCGCATCCTTCAGCCAGGCCGACGATCTGCTGGAGCAGGTCGGTCTGGCAGCTGCCAGCCACGCACGGGTCAAGACCTATTCCAAGGGCATGCGTCAGCGGCTGGGACTGGCCCAGGCGCTGCTCGGCGACCCCAGGCTGCTGATCCTCGACGAACCCACCGTCGGCCTCGATCCGATCGCCACCCAGTCGCTGTACCAGTTGATCGGCCGCCTGCGTGACGCGGGCAGTAGCGTGATCATCTGCTCGCACGTCCTGCCCGGCGTGGAAGCCTACATCGACCGGGCCGTCATTCTCGCCCGTGGCGAGCTGGAAGCCAGTGGCACCCTACCCGAACTGCGCGAGCAGGCCGGCCTGCCGGTATACATCCGTGCCAGCGGTCTGGCCGAAACCTTCAGTCACCCTGCGGTGATCGGCGCCAGCCAGGAAAGCGAGCTGCAGGAGCTGGTGGTACCGGCTGCCGAGAAGCTGGAAGTGTTGCGCGCGCTCCTGCAAAAGGGGCCGCGTGACATCGAGGTCAGACCCCCTTCCCTGGAAGACCTCTATTGTTTTTATATGGAACAGGCCGGTGCCGTTGGTGTGGCAGGAGTACAGTAATGAAACAGATCTTGAACATTGCCCGCAAGGAACTCAGTGACGGCCTGCGCAACCGCTGGATGCTGGCCATCAGCCTGCTGTTTGCCGTGCTGGCGGTCGGCATCGCCTGGTTCGGTGCCGCCGCTTCCGGGCAGGTCGGCTTCACATCCATCCCGGCAACCATCGCCAGCCTGGCCAGCCTGGCCACCTTCCTGATGCCGCTGATCGCCCTGCTGCTGGCCTATGACGCCATCGTCGGCGAGGAAGAAGGCGGCACCCTGATGCTGCTGCTCACCTACCCGCTGTCCAAGAGCCAGATCCTGCTGGGCAAGTTTGTCGGCCATGCCGCCATTCTTGGTCTGGCCACCCTGATCGGCTTCGGCGGTGCGGCACTGGCCATCGCCATCTGGGTACCGGATGTCTCCATTGGCGTCCTGTTGTTCGCCTTTGGCCGCTTCATCCTGTCCTCCTTCCTGCTGGGCATGGTGTTTCTGGCCTTTGCCTACGTGCTGAGCAGCCATGCCAGTGAAAAATCCACTGCAGCCGGTCTGGCACTGGGTGTCTGGTTCCTGTTCGTGCTGGTATTCGACCTGGCGCTGCTGACCATCCTGGTGGTCAGCGAGGGCAAGATCAGCCCCGAACTGCTGCCCTGGCTGCTGCTGCTCAACCCGGCCGACATCTACCGCCTGATCAACCTGTCCGGTTTTGACGCCGGCGCACAGGGCCTGGGCGTCATGTCCCTGGCTGGCGACCTGCCTGTAGGCCAGACCGTGCTCTGGCTGTGCCTGCTGGCCTGGGTGGTGGTGGTCCTTGCTCTTGCCCACTGGCGCTTCCTGCGCCGCCAGGCATAACCCCGTTACAGGAGGAACCTGAAAGTGAAACCTTTTTTCCGTCTGGTGACCGTAGCATTGCTGACTCTGGGCCTGATTGCCTGCAGTCAGGAGGAAGCGACCCAGGCCAATATCGAACCGTTCGAATTCAGGCACGGAGACGAGTGCATCATCTGCGGCATGCTGATCCTGGAGTGGCCCGGCCCCAAGGGACAGTCGATCAACAAGCACAGTGGAGAGAAGCTGAAGTTCTGCTCCACCACCGACCTGTTCAGCTGGTGGCTGCAACCGGAGAACAGGACGCTGCAAGCGCAGATCTACGTGCATGACATGACCGAATCAGGCTGGAACAAGCCGGATGACGGCCACCTGATCGACGCCCGTGAGGCCTGGTATGTGGTGGGTTCGGACATGATCGGCGCCATGGGACCGACCCTGGTGTCCTTCGGCACCGAAGCGGCTGCACAGCAGCTGATCGACGAGCATGGCGGCCGCATCGTTCGCTTTGACGACATCGACATGCACCTGCTGGCCGAGATTTCCGCTGCAGGTCACGAGTTTGCCGCCACCCACGCACAACAGCTCAGGGCCGAACGTGGTCTGGATGACGACGACTACGACGAGGACCGCAAACAGCCGGCAGACGAGGACTGAGTGAAGCCTGAATCAAGAAACCGCCCTCGGGCGGTTTCTTGATGTCTGCCTGAAGGAGCGGTACCTCAATACACCGGCAGTTCCATGTCGGCAAACAGTTCGTCGCGCTCCTGCTGGTTGCGGCACTGGATGGCTTCCTGCTGCACTTCACGGGTCAGGTGCGGGGCAAACTGCTCGATGAATGCAGACATGTAACCACGCAGAAAGGTACCGCGCCGGAAGGCGATCCGGGTCACGCTGGACTCGAACAAGTCCCCCGCATCCAGCACCACCAGATCGGTATCCTGCTCGTCGATCGCCATGCGCGCGACAATGCCAACTCCCAGGCCAAGCCGTACGTAGGTCTTGATCACGTCGGCATCGGCGGCGGTAAACACCACCTTGGGACTGAGCCCGCGCAGGTTGAAGGCCTCATCCAGCTTGGAGCGCCCGGTAAAGCCGAACACATAGGTGACAATCGGATGCTTGGCCAGCTCTTCCAGGGTCAGTTTTTCCACTTTGGCCAGCGGATGCTCGCGGGGCACCACCACGCAGCGGTTCCAGCGATAGCACGGCATGGTGATCAGCTCGGGAAAGGCCTCGAGCCCCTCGGTGGCAATGGCAAAATCGACCTCGCCGTCCGCTGCCATGGCGGCAATCTGTGAGGGCGTACCCTGGTTCATGTGCAGGGAAACACCCGGATAGTCCTGCATGAAGTTGCGGATCACCGCAGGGAGTGCATAGCGGGCCTGGGTATGGGTGGTAGCCACCGCCAGCACGCCTTCCCGTTCATTGGAAAACTCGCTGGCGATCTGCTTGATCTGCTCGCACTTGCGCAGGATCTCGCCAGCCACCGCAATTACCTGCTCCCCGGCTGCGGTGATGTGTGACAGATGCTTGCCGCTGCGGGCGAAAATCTCCACCCCCAGTTCGTCTTCCAGCTGGCGGATCTGCTTGCTGATGCCCGGCTGCGAGGTATACAGCACCTGTGCCGTGGCGGAAACGTTCAGGCCGTTGCGGGAAACTTCCCAGATGTAACGCAGTTGCTGCAATTTCATGGCATGCTAGCCCCGTATCTGCTGGTTATTCACTCCGCCTTATAAGAAAAGGCAATTTGATACCGCAATCTTATATCCAAAATCAGCGCCGGGCTACCCAGTCATCATGCAACCTTCCGTCACCCCTGCCTTTATCCTCGATCTGGAGCTGCACTGGCCGTTTGCCTGCCGGCTGGATCACTGCCAGCTGGCCTTTGCACGCTTTGACAGCCAGCTGTTGCTGACGGAGGATTTCGCTGCGCAGGGAGTGCCGCCCTGCAAGGGTGGACAAAAACGCCAGGCGGAGTTTCTGGCCGGCCGGATCTGTGCAGCTCGTGCGCTCAAAGGGCTGGGCATGGCCGCCACCCTGCCCGGGCGCCACCCGGAAAATGGCCTGCCACTGTGGCCGGCCGGGGTCCGCGGCTCGATCAGTCACAGCCACGGCATGGCCGTGGCGATTGCCGGCAATGCCCGGCAGTGGCGCAGTTTGGGTCTGGACCTGGAAAAAACCATGGGCGGGCAGCGGGCGCAACGCTTGCGGCAGGCCATTCTGACCCCAACCGAACAACACTGGCTGGACGACCATCCCGCCGATCAGGCCGGTCAGCGCCTGACCCTGCTGTTTGCCGCCAAGGAAAGCCTGTTCAAGGCGCTCAACCCGCTATGCGGTACCTATTTCGGCTTTCAGGACGCCGAAGTCGTGGAATATGATGCGGACCGGCTTGGCCTGCGGCTGTTGCGCGACCTGTCCGACGAGTTCCGCAGCGGCATGCTGTTCCATGCCCGCTGGGCAGCCTTCGGGCATGGCATGCTCAGTTTGGTGGCACTGCCCCGTACGGACGGGGTCCCAGAAGAACCTAGTGGCCTGTCTGGCTAATTCCATTCGTCAATTTCGGCGTCCGAGATCCCAATACTGCGTTGCTGTTCCTCACCATAGCCCCGCCATGACTCGTCTCAGCGTCTTGTCTCGAAACCTCAGTATATACAGGCCACTAGGCGGAAAGCACTCTGGCCAGTATCTGTCTGGCCTTGCCCATGCCGCTGGCGACCGCTTCCTCGATCTGGTGCATGGTGATCATTCCGCTGCTTTTGCCGGCCGCCGGATTGACCACCAGCGCCAGGCAGGCATAGCTCATGTTCAGCTCGCGGGCCAGAGCCGCCTCCGGCATCCCGGTCATGCCGACGAGATCGCAGCCATCACGCTCCATGCGCCGGATCTCCGCTGCGGTTTCCAGCCGTGGTCCCTGGGTGCAGCCATAAACTCCGCGGTTCTTGCAGACAAAGCCCTGTGCGGCAGCGGCGGCAATCAGGCGGCGGCGCAACTGTGCATCATAGGGGTAGCTGAAGTCCACATGAGTCACCTGTTCGAGGTTGCCCTCAAAGAAAGTGTGCTCACGCCCCCAGGTGTAGTCGATGATCTGGTCCGGCACACAGAAATGGCCGGTCTCCAGCCCTTCGCTGATGCCACCCACAGCGTTGACGGCAATGATCTTTTCAGCACCCGCCTGGCGCAGTGCCCAGATGTTGGCGCGATAATTGACCTGGTGTGGCGGAATGCGGTGCGGGTGACCATGCCGGGCCAGGAACATCACTTCGGAACCGGCATACTTGCCATGGATGATGGCCGTGGAGGTGGCACCGAACGGGGTATCCATCAATCCCGCGTCACGTACCTTCAGTCCTTCAAGCCGGGTCAGCCCGGTACCGCCGATAATTGCATAGGTTGTCATTCTTGTTCCCTGCCTGTTTTCCGAAACAGCTCAAGTGTACAGGAGCCACGTCGTTTTAGTCGCGATCCGCCACGCTCCGTTCCAGTGCCTGCAGTTGCTGGCGGATTGCCAGGCTGGCCGGTCGGTCGCCATAGCCGGCATACAGTCGCTGCCGGGCACGCATGACCTGCAAACCCGCTGCCGGGGTGATCCCGTTTTCCTGCAGGCAGGTCAATGCCTGTCTTGCGGCTGCCTGGTCATTGCAGACCAGCACCATGTCACACCCCGCCCCGATGGCGGCCAGACAACGGGCGCGTATGTCACCGGCCACATGGGCACCGGCCATGGACAGGTCATCGCTGAAAATGATGCCGTTGAAGCCCAGCTCGTTGCGCAGCACGTCCTGCAGCCAGAAGCGTGAAAATCCGGCAGGCTGCTCGTCCACCTGTCGGTAGATGACATGGGCCGGCATGATGCCGTCCATGTGCGCCACAAGTCCGGCAAACACCTGCATGTCGCTCTTGCGGATCGATTCCAGGTCCCGCTCGTCCACCGGTATGGCGAAATGCGAATCCGCCGTCACCCAGCCATGTCCGGGAAAATGCTTGCCAACGGTAGCCATGCCGGCCTGCTGCATGCCCCGCATGAAAGCGCCGCCCAGCTCGACCACTTGCTTCGGCTCCCGACCGAAGGAGCGGCAGGCAACCACGCTGTTGTGGCCGTAGTCCAGATCCAGTACGGGCGCGAAGCTGAAGTCGATGCCGGCGGCCAGCACTTCCGCCGCCATCAGCCAGCCGGCCTGGCGTGCGGTTTCCTGCGGATTGCCGCTGGCGGCGATCCTGCGCATGGACGGCAGACGAGTGAAGCCGCGGCGCAAGCGCTGGACACGACCGCCTTCCTGGTCCACGGCAATCAGCAGGTCCGGGCGGGCCCTGCGCATGCTGCGGCACAATTCACGCACCTGCTGTGGATGCTCGATGTTGCGACTGAACAGAATGACGCCGCCCACCTGCGGCTGGCGGAGGATGTCGCGGTCTTCGGCGGTCAGCCAGGTGCCTTCGACATCCAGCATGAGTGAACCCTGCATAGGTTTTCCTATCTTGCCGGAGGCCGCAGGTCCGGGTTACGCGCTGATGTGAACCAGGGTGCCTGCAGCCACTTGATTGAAGAGCTCGATCAGCTCACGATTGTCCATGCGTATACAGCCATGGGATACCGGTTGCCCCAGTTGCTCCAGCTCCGGTGTACCGTGGATGTAGATGTAGCGTTGAAAGGTATCCACGTTGCCGAGCCGATTATGACCCGGTTCGCAACCGCTTAACCAGAGGATACGGGTCAGGATCCAGTCACGCTGCGGCTCTTTTGCATGGAGTTCGGGCGTGCAGATCTCGCCGGTCCAGCGCCGGCCGCGCAGGACCGCATTGAGCGGTAGTCCCTGGCCGATCTTGGCGCGGATGTAGTGCTTGCCGCGTGGCGTGCAGCCGGAGTCCTTGCGCTCGCCGGGGCCGGCCAGCGCCGTGGAGATCCTGTGGGTGCTGACCAGCCGGTTGCCACTGTAGGCGGTCATGCGCTGGCTGGCAATGGATACGAAAAGCGCATCCACCAGCCCGTCCCTGATCGCGGGACCGCAGCCGCCTCCGGCAGGAGCTGGCTCCAATGGTTTCCCGGCCTGCCTGGCCGTGTCGTCTGTACAGGAAAGCTTGTTGTCGTTCATGAGCTAGCCACTGACCATTTCCGTATCTGCAGTCGGCTCCAGCACGGGATACACGCTGGGTGCCTGCATGGCTGCCGCCAGAAACGGCAGCATCAGGCGCATCACCTGCTCGGTGGATACCTTGACGTCGAAGTCGGACTCGCTGATGGCGCGCAGCGCCTTGATACCCGACATGCTGAAGGCCACCGTGCCGATCATGAACTGCACGCGCCAGAACAGCTCCACAACCGGCATCTGCGGAGCGGCCTGCTGCAGGAGGCGCATGTAGCTGCGCCAGCTGCTGCCGTAACGCTCGTTGAGGAAGCGCCGCAGATGGCCTTGGCTTTCGGTGAAGGCCAGCCCTAGCAGGCGCATGAAGATGGACAGATCCTGGCCGCTGCGCGGCTTGATGGCCAGTGTCTGGCCAATCAGCAGTTCCAGCAGCGATTCCAGTGAGTCCGGTGGGGTTCCATTCTCTTTCAGGCGTTCCAGCTCAGCATCCAGACTCGCGCAGAAAGGGTCCAGAAAACGGGCAAATACCGCTTGGATCAGGGATTTTTTAGAACCGAAATGATAGTTGACCGCGGCCAGGTTGACCGCAGCCTTGCCGGTGATCTGCCGCAGCGAGGTTTCGGCGAAGCCTTTTTCGGCAAACAGCGCTTCGGCTGCATCAAGAATTCTTTCAACGGTATCGGGTTGCGCCATGCATGAGCCTGCCTTGGGTATTCAAACATTTGTTTGAATGCATGGTACGACAAGGTTGTACCATTGCACAATGCAAGTGTCAGCCATCAATCAGGAATAGCGCCATTTCCATGCGTTCTTCCACTGTACCGTCCAGGCTACCGAGATCCTGATTGAGTGTGCATTTTTCCAGGGCCGGGATCTTCTTGTCGGCGAACTTCTCATAACGCCCCTTCTCCAGCCCGTAGTGCATCAGGTTGGCGGCGATGACCACATCGACGTAATCGGGATGTTCGCCCGGACTTTCCCTGAGCACGCGTTCATGGAAAAAGGCCATCTGGACCAGCTCTTCGGCCATCTGCCAGTGCTTGAGCAACAGGGCGCCGGTATAGGGATGCAGGATCAGCTCGTACTGCAGGCGCTCATCGTCCGTGAAGTCGGGGTTTTCAAACAGGAATTCACGCAAGGGCAGCTTGCCGATGTCATGCAGCAGGCCACCCAGTGAAGCCAGCTCGGCATCCAGGTAGCCGAAACGGGAAGCAATGGAGTGACACAGTGAACTGATGCGCAGGCTGCCGGCAACAAAGCCTTCCAGGCGGGCCACATCACGACTTGTTTTCATGGTTTGCAAAATGGCCATCTGCGTGACCAGCGAACCGACCAGGGAAAAACCGAGGCTGTTGATGGCCTGTCGCAAGGAAGTCACCGGCTGCCCCCTGGCCATGGCCGCGCTGTTGGCCACCTTCATCAGGCGCGCCGCCATGGCCGCATCCTTGGCGATGTGATGCTCCAGCTGCTGCACGGAACAGTTCGGATCGCCAAGCTGCCTGCGGACCCGGATCGCCACCTCGGGCAGCGAAGGCAGGATCAGCCGGTTGGCGGAGATGTCCGCCTCGATGACCTTCAATAATTCCAGTGCGCGTTCTTTCACATGTCACTCCAAAGCCATTGGCTAATCGCCTGTCCGGTTAGTTCCATTCGTCAATTTCGGAGCCTCAGCCATCCGGGCTTGAAGCAACCAACGAATCAAGCAAACCACTAGCAAACAGCAGATGATAATTCACGGGGGATGATACTGTCATGTCGTACGAAAATGAACCGCCGGCACAAATCCGTCCGGCCTTTGTTACACTTGCCGCATGCCTGACCTGATACATCAGCGTGTTGAAAGCTGCTTCCTGCTGGCCGAACAGTATTTCCGGCGCACATTCCACCGCCCGCAAACCAGCCTCTGCCTGCGCGGCCAGTCCGCCGGGGCAGCCCACCTGCAAAGCAACCGGCTGCGCTTCAATGCACGCCTGTACCGGGAAAACTGCGAGGACTTCCTGCGCCAGACGGTGGCCCATGAAGTGGCCCATCTGGTTGCCTATCAGTTGCATGGTCTGAAGATCAGGCCGCATGGCAAGGAATGGCAGGCCATCATGCAACAGGTGTTCGGCCTGCCGCCCGTGCGCTGTCATGCATACCGGCTACCGCCGGCATGGCGAACCTTCTATCTGTATCACTGCCGCTGCATGCAGCATCCGCTGAGCCCGCAGCGCCATGGGCGCATCCGCCGGGGACAGCTGTACCTGTGCCGCTCCTGCAATGGCCGGCTGACTTTCAGTGGTGAAAGCCGGCGCGTGCTAGTTGAGCGGTAGCAGGATGCGGAAGCGGGCTCCGCCCAGCTCCGAATCCTCAATGAAGAGCTGGCCTTCGTAGCTTTCAATGATGTCCTTGACCACCGCAGTGCCTATGCCCTGCCCCGGGTTCTGAGTATCCAGCCGGGCACCCCGCTGCAGGATCAGCTCGCGCTGGCTGACCGGCACACCGGGGCCGTCATCTTCGATGGTCAGTTCGCAGCGGTTGTCATTCATGCGGGCGCTGATGCGGATCCTGCCGACGCAGAGGCGGAACGCGTTCTCCAGCAGGTTGCCCAGCATTTCGTACAGCGCGCCCTGCTCCATGGGAACCCGCAACTCCGGGCTGTAGTCCTGCTCCACGTGGATTTCCTTGTCGCGATATACCTTGTGCAGGGCATCCGAAAGGGGCTGCAACACCGGCCCCAGACGCACCCGGTGACGCAACAGGCCACTTTTGCGTAGGCTGGCCCGCTGCAGCTGATAGCCGATCTGCTGGCTCATGCGCCCTACCTGGGTTTGCAGGGTGCGCGCCTGCTCGGTGTTTTCCGATTGCTGGGCCAGCACCTCGCCCACTCCCTGCAAAACGGCCAGCGGTGTTTTCAGGCTATGTGCCAGGTCATCCAGCGAGTGCATGTAGCGCTGGCTCTGCCGCCGCTCGCTGTCCAGCAGGCGGTTCAGCGAGCGGGTCAGGCGCAGCAATTCGCGCGGGTGTTCGTCGCTGAGCGCCTTGCGCTGACCGTTTTCCACCTCGTCCAGCTCGCGTCCCAGATGGCGCAGGCTGCGCGTACCCCAGACCAGGCCCAGCCACAGGAAGCCGAGCAGGAACACCAGCGAGCCCACCAGCCAGACATACAGCTGGCGCTTGAGGCTCTTGTACATGGGCCGGTAGTCGCGCACCGGCTGCATGGTGATGATGCTGTAGGCCGCGCTGCTGCCACGCAGCAGGTCAATCTCGACATCGTAGACAAAAAATGCCTGCCCCTGCTGGTCCCAAGCCCTGGTGAACACGTGACCGCGGCCATCGTAGCGGGGCCGGTAGTCCACCTGGTGCTCGGCTGCCGAACGCGACTGCCAGATCAGCTGGCCCATGCTGTCGTATATGAAACCCAGCTGGCGGGCCGGCAGGATCGGGAACTCCTCATCCGGCAGCTTTGCCGGCATGATCAGCCGGCCATCCACCACCTGTGCCGCGGAAATCAGCGCGCTGGCATCCGCCGCCAGGCGCTGCTCGACCGCCTGCTCCAGGGCCCGGGTGAAGATCTGCTGCAGTGCCGGATACAGACCCAGCAGGAAAACGAAGACAAGTACCGCCGCACCCAGCATCAGCCGGGTGCGCAGGGAAAAGGTTCTGGCCTGTGACGGGCGGCTCACTGGCAGGGCTCGCTGAAGATGTATCCCTGTCCGCGTACGGTTTCAATCGGCTTGAATCCGCTGCCGCCCTCCAGCTTGCGGCGCAGGCGGCCGACCAGAACCTCGACCACGTTGGGGTCGCGCTCTTCGTCGTTGGGATACAGCTGCTCCATGAGCCGCTCCTTGGCCACCACCTGCTGGTGATGGCGCATCAGGTACTCCAGGATCCGGTACTCGTAGGCCGTAAGTTGCAGTGCACTGCCGTTGAAGCTGGCCTGCTTGCGGTTCAAGTCCAGTGACAGCGGGCCCGCCTCAATGGCCGGTTGGACAAAGCCGGACGAGCGGCGCAGCAGCGCATTCAGGCGGGCTTCCAGCTCCTCGAACTGGAAGGGTTTGACCACGTAGTCGTCGGCACCGGCGGCCAGCCCCTCGACCTTGTTTTGCCAATTGCCGCGTGCGGTCAGGATCAGGATCGGAAAAACATGACCATCCTCGCGCAGCTTGCGGATCAGCTCGAGACCGTCCATGCCCGGCAGCCCCAGATCGACAATGGCCAGGTCATGGTTGAACTCGTCCACCCGGTACAGGGCTTCCTCGGCATCCGCGGCCGCATCCACCACATGACCGGCCTCGGTCAGCCTGGTCTGCAGGTGATGGCGCAGCAGGGCTTCATCTTCAACCACCAGCAATTTCATGTTTTCTCCCGAAAGAGCAGCTATGGCGGCAATCGTAGCGGAAGATCGCTACCGCTTTGCGGAAAAAGCCGCCGGAATCAATCGAATAGCCATTATCATGCCAAAAAGCAACTGAACCGGCGCTGAACCGGGAGATCGTGCCATTTTCGCGGCCATTGGAAAGCGGAAGCGGGTCTGGAAAGTTGCGGAAAACAGCACAAGCCATCAGCTATCGCGTTGCAGCTCTTCCGGAATCGGCAGGTTTTCCTGCAGCGGGCCCGGCTTCTTTCCCTTGCCGGCATGGTACTGGCGCAGCTGGTATACGTAGGCCAGCACCTGGGCCACCGCCATGTACAGGCCGGCCGGAATTTCCTCGTCCAGCTCGGTGGAGTAGTACAACGCCCGCGCCAGTGGCGGCGACTCCAGCACAATCACCTGATGCTGGTTGGCAATCTCGCGGATCTTCAGTGCCAGGTTGTCGCCACCCTTGGCCAGCAGCACCGGCGCGCGGTTGCCTTCCTCGTCGTACTTGAGGGCCACGGAAAAGTGCGTCGGGTTGGTGATCACCACGTCGGCCTCGGGCACCGACTCCATCATGCGCCGCTGGGCCATCTCCATCTGCAGGCGGCGAATGCGTCCCTTGACCTCGGGCTTGCCCTCGGTGTCCTTGTATTCGTCCTTGACCTCCTGCTTGGTCATTTTCAGCTTCTGCTTGCTGTCCCACATCTGGAACGGCACATCCACCGCGGCAATCAGGATCAGTGCGCAGGCCAGCCAGAGCGCGCACCAGCCGACCGTCTGCATGGCCTGCAAAATGGCATGTTCCAGGGTCTGGTGGGCCAGCGAGAACAGGCTGTCCTGGGCCCTGGACAACACCAGCAACGCCACCACCAGCACCACGCAGAACTTGGCCAGCGCCTTGACCAACTCCATCAGCGACTTGGCGGAAAACATGCGCTTGAGGCCGGACAATGGATTGAGCCTGGAAAACTTGGGAGTCAGCGGCTCCCAGGTGAACAGGAAGCCGCCGAGCGCCACCGGACCGACAATGGCGGCGACCAGCAGGATGGCAAACAGTGGCAGCAGCCCCTCGCCGGCATTTTTGGCGGCAAACAGCAGATGCAGCGCCATGCTGCGCTCGCTGTACAGCAACTCGCGCGGCAGATCGAAGTTCTGCTGCATGACCTCAAGGATCCGGCTGCCCAGGTGCGCGCCAAAAAGCAGCATGCCAGCGGTACCACCGAGCAGGATGGCCAGCGTATTCAGCTCGCGGGAACGGGCAATCTCGCCCTTTTCCCGGGCCTCCTTCTTGCGTTTTTCCGTGGGCTCTTCGCTTTTGTCAGCGCCGCTTTCATTCTCTGCCATGTCGTTTCACCACTCAGGCGCGTACCAGGGCACGCAGCAACAACAGGGTTTCGCTGGTCATGCGCTCAAAGTGCGCCAGCACGTCGGCCGTGGAAATCCAGAAAATGATCATGCCGAGGATCAGGGTCAGGGGAAAGCCGATGGTGAAGATGTTCAGCTGGGGCGCGGCACGGGTCATCACGCCAAAGGCGATGTTGATCACCAGCAAGGCGCTGATGGCCGGCAGTGCCAGCAGCAGCGCCGCGCCCATCACCCAGCCCAGGCGGCCGGCCATGACCGCAAAGCTGTCCAGCGGCAGGGCGGCTCCGGGCGGCAGGGTGACAAAGCTCTCCGCCAGCACCTCGAACACCACCAGGTGACCGTTCATGGCCAGAAACAGCAGGGTCACCAGCATCAGCAGATACTGGCCCAGGACGGGTACGGATACACCGGTGGCCGGGTCGGCCATCGAGGCAAAGCCCAATCCCATCTGCATGGAAATCAGCTGGCCGGCAAACACGAAGACATGAAACAGCAACTGCAGGGCAAAGCCCAGCAATGCGCCAATCAGGATCTGCTCACCAATCAGCACAATGGCCTGCAGGCTGAACGCCTCCACCTGCGGCATCGGCGGCAACACGGGAACCAGCGCCACCGTGATGGCCAGCGCCGTGTACAGGCGCACCCGCGCCGGCACCATCTGCGTGCCGATCACCGGCATCACCATCAGCAGGCTGGCTATCCGGAACAGCGGCAAAAGGAGGCTGTTGATCCAGCCGCCGATATCCGCACCACTCAACTCGATCATCGCTGTCGCCCTATCCGATCAGGAAAGGAATGTTTTCCATGATCTTCTGGGTGAAGTCGAGCCAGCGGGCCACCAGCCACGGGCCCATCACCATCAGGGTGGTGAAGCTGACCAGCAGACGGGGCAGAAAGCTCAGCGTCTGTTCGTTGATCTGCGTGGCGGCCTGGAACATGGCCACGAACAGGCCGACCACCAGGCTGGGGGTGATCACCACCGCCACCGCCATGGCCATCAACCACAGGCCTTCGCGAAACAGGTCTACCGCAATTTCAGGGGTCATTATTGATCCTCCCTACAGGGTGCCGAAACTGTTGGCCAGGGTACCGATGATCAGCGTCCAGCCATCCACCAGCACAAACAGCATGATCTTGAACGGCAGCGAGATGATCAGCGGCGAGAGCATCATCATGCCCATCGACATCAGGATACTGGCCACCACCACATCCACGATCAGGAACGGGATGAAGATCATGAAACCGATCTGGAAGGCGGTTTTCAGCTCCGAGGTGACGAACGCCGGGATCAGGATGGTCAGCGGTGTGGTTTCCGGTGACTCGATGTCATTGCGCTTGGCGATGCGGATGAACAGCTCCAGGTCGCTTTCCCGGGTCTGGGCCAGCATGAAATTGCGGATCGGCCCTTCCGCCCGCGCCAGCGCGTCCTCGGCGCCGATCTGCGCGCTCATGTAGGGCTGCAGTGCTTCCTGGTTGATGCGTTCAAATACCGGCGCCATGACGAAGATGGTCAGGAACATCGCCAGACCCAGCAGGATCTGGTTGGACGGCGTCTGCTGCAGACCCAGCGCCTGACGCAAGATGGAAAACACGATGATGATGCGGGTGAAACTGGTCATCAGCATGACAAAGGCCGGGATAAAGCCCAGCGCGGTCATGATCAGCAGGATCTGCAGGTTGACCGAATACTCCTGCTGCCCCTGGGCATCGGTGGTCAGGGTAATTGCCGAGATGGCCAGCGGGTTGCTTTCCGCGGCGGCCAGCATGGGGCTGACCAGCATGGCAATCAGCATCAGACACAAGTGGAACCAGCGTTTCATCGGGACTCCTTGTCATCCTTGCCAGACTGGCGCAGTGCCTGCTTCAGCCGCCTGGCAAACTCGCCGGCGGCCTGGCTTTCACGGGCCTGCACCTCGACCGGTTCCTGCATCACGTGCAAGGTTTCTATACTGCCGGGCGTCAGCCCGAGCAGCACCTGTTCCTTGCCGACCTGTACCAGCAGCAGGCGTTCGCGCGGACCCAGCGGCCGGGTGGCCAGCAGCTGGATGGTATCGTTGCTGCTGCCGGCAGGCAGTTGCTGCTGCAGCCGGCGGGCCAGCCAGGCCAGCAGGAAGATCAGGCCGATCACCAGCAGCAGGCCCAGCAGCAGCTGGACCATCTGCCCGCCCAGTTCCGTCATGGACGAACGGGCAGCGACCTGCACGGCCGCTTCCGCAGCTGTCGCTTCCCTTTCTCCAGCCAGTACCGGCAAGGTAGCCAGCCAGCCGGCAACAACAAGCAGCGCACGCATGCCGCCTCTCCTGTCAGCGCAGGCGCTTGATGCGCTCGCTGGGGCTGATGACATCGGTCAGGCGGATGCCGAACTTCTCGTTGACCACCACCACTTCGCCATGGGCGATCAGCGTGCCGTTGACCATCACGTCCAGCGGCTCGCCAGCCAGGCGGTCCAGCTCCACCACGGAGCCCTGGTTCAGCTGCAACAGGTTGCGGATGCTGATGTCCGTGCTGCCCACCTCCATGGAAATGGTGACCGGAATGTCCAGCACCACATCCAGGTTGGGGCCCTCCAGGCTGGCCGGCGCGCTTTCCTCCTGCCGGGGCTTGTCGCCAAACTCCTGCATGGGTGCCCTGGCCGGGCCTGCAGCTTCTGCCAGCATCGCGTCAATGTCTTCCTCGCCGGCGTCATCACCGGCTTCAGCCAGTGCCGCCGCCCACTCGTCAGCCAGCGCCTGCTCTTCGCTGGTCGATTCCTTGTTCTCTTCCGTCATCTTTCTATCCTGCCTGTAAAATCAGCGTGGACGGCCTATCGGCCCCAGCACCTGCAATGCCAGGTTGCCCTGATGGGAACCCAGCTGAACCTTGAAAGTCGGTACCCCATTGGCACGCAACAGCATGTGGTCCGGCAGCTCCACCGGAATCACGTCACCGGGCTGCATGCCGAGGATGTCACGCAGCTTGAGTTCGCGCCGCACCACGGTGGACTGGATCGGCACCCGCACATCGAGGATGTCTTCGCGGATGGACTTGCTCCAGCGCTCGTCGTGGCCGTCCAGATCGGACTGGAAGCCCGCATCGAGCATTTCGCGGATGGGTTCGATCATCGAGTACGGAAAGGTGATCTGCATGTCGCCACCACCACCGTCCAGCTCCACGTGGAAGGTGGATACCACCACCACCTCGCTGGGATTGACGATGTTGGCCAATGCCGGGTTCACCTCGGAGTTCATGTACTCGAAATCGACATCCAGTACTGCCTGCCAGGCTTCCTTGAGGTCGACGAAAGCCTGCTCCAATACCATGCGCACCACCCGCAACTCGGTCGGGGTGAATTCGCGACCCTCGATCTTGGCGTGGCGCCCGTCACCGCCAAAGAAGTTGTCCACCAGCTTGAACACCAGACGCGAGTCCAGCACGAACAGGCAGGTTCCGCGCAGCGGCTTCATGCGCACCAGATTGAGGCTGGTCGGCACATACAGCGTGTGCACGTACTCACCGAACTTCGTCACCTGCACGCCCCCCACCGACACATCCGCGGTACGGCGCAACAGGTTGAACATACTGATGCGGGTGTAACGGGCAAAACGCTCGTTGATCATTTCCAGCGTGGGCATGCGGCCGCGCACAATGCGGTCCTGACTGGTCAGGTCATAGCCGCGCACGCCGCCAACACTGCTCTCTTCCTGGGTTTCAACCAGTCCGTCATCCACGCCGTGCAACAGCGCATCGATCTCATCCTGTGACAACAGGTCCTGGACTGCCATGGCTGCCTCCGACTGCCTACTGCATGACAAAATTGGTGAACAAGACCTGCTCCACCACCGGCGAACCGACCTCGCTCATGGCCAGCTCCTGTACTGCGGCGGTGACCCTCTGCTTGAGCATGTCCACGCCTAGCGGGGTGTTCAGGTCGGTGAATTCCTGGCTGGACAGCAGCATCACCAGCTGGTTGCGCAGCGCGGGCATGTGCACCTTGAGTGCCGCCAGCTCCCGCTGGTCACGGGCCAGCAGCGTCAGGCTGGCTTGCATGTAGCGGGTCCGGCCTTCGGTGTAGAAGTTCACCACGAAAGCCGGTGCCAGGTCCTCATAGATGGCCGGTTGCCTGGCAGCCTCCACCGGCTGGACCACCGCGCCGTCCGCTGCGGGTGCCGACTTGCTCAAAAAGAGCCAGGTGCCGCCTGCCGAGAGGGCGGCGGCCAGCAGCAAGGCGACCACTGCAACCACGATCAGTTTGAGACGGTTTTTCTTGGGTGCCGCCAGCTCGGCCGGTGCACTGGTTTCCGTAGCCATATTCAACTAGCCCTTTGCCATCCTGTGGATGGTCAGCGAAGCCGGCCTTGTGTCCGGCTTCGCTGCCTTGTGTTTTCCTGTAGTGAAAGCGTTGCAACCCGCGTGCGGACCTTGCCGCCGTCGCCGGCTGCAACGTTCCATGAACAGGCCAGTCATGGGGATTATACGTAATAGCTTACCAGCCCTGCATGACCCTGTTCCTGTTGTTCGACTTCGCTGACCGCCACCAGCTCCTCGTCGGCGATATCTGCGGCATCTACCCTGCTGCCGCCACTGCCGGCAAACTGCTCCCGCCTCTCCTGGCGAGACTGGTCAGACACTTCCACGTCGACATTATGCATTCCCTGCTGTTCCAGCATTTCACGCAGGCGGTGCATCTGGCCATCCAGCGAGTCACGCACACCGGCGTGGGCGCTGGCAAAGGTGATCTGTGTATGCTCCTGGCCCACCTGTACACGAATGTCGAGGCGACCCAGCTCGGCCGGATTCAGCTTGATTTCGGCCGACTTGAGGTTTTGTGAAGACATCCACATCACCTTGTCGGTCAGCTCCTTGCTCCAGCCCGGCTGCTGCATGTTCAGGGGCTGGCCGGACGCCTGACGTGCCGACTGGGCGGACTGCACCGCTTCGCTGCGCATCAGTGCCTCGGGGCGTTCAGCGCCGGAAGCGGCCTTGATGCCCTGATTTGCCGTACCGGAAAGGCCTCCATCAGCCTCGCGCCGCACCTGTGTGGTTGCCGCCGGCTGGCTGGTCAGCGGCTGCTCTTCCTCCATGTCCTCCAGCATCGGCTCGCTACCGGCATCTTCCATTTCTGACTGCTGGGCGCCTGCACCCTGCATGCGCACGGCCTGCAGCGTGCCTTCCGCGGCATCCCCGGCGTGCTTGCCGGTCGGTTGCAATGGGCCGCCCTGGATCATCGACAACAGGTTGCCCACCACCTGTTCGCCTGCCAGGATCTCCTCCTCAGCGGCCTCCGTTTCACTGTCCGTCTCGGCTTTCTGCGCCACCTGCTCCAGCAGTGGATCCAGCAGGCTGGAGGTTTCGAAAGCGTCCTCTTCCTCCAGCCCTTCCCCGTCGCCCGTAGCGGTAGCGTTCTGCATGTGCCGTCCTTCAACGTCATCCTTTTGACGCACATCGGCGTCCGCACCCGCGGCCCGCTCGTGCCGCACTGATCCTGCGGCAGTGCGGTCTCCGGTCGGACGTGCCGGCTCGTTGCTCTGGCGATTGTCCGTACGGGATGCCGCCTGCTCGCGAGCCGGCTCCCTGTCGACCCGTGGTGGCGCGGGCGGCTTGATGTCCGCACTCTGGCGCTGTTGCACCAGGATTCGGGAAAAATCCTGTGCGCCTGGTGTGGGGCGCTGCAGCCCGGCCTGGTCACGGATGCCCGTCCTGTCACCCTTCCCGGGTACGGCAGGCTGTAGTAAAAAATCGGCCACTATTGTCATGTTGCGTCCTCCTCAATGGGCTGCAACAAGCAAAGCAAGTTTCAGGCCAACCTGAAAAGCGTCAAATATTCATGGCATCGATGAAGCGCGGTGTGGCCTGCTCGTCCATGCGCAAACCGGCAAAGTCGAACAGTTTGCGATCGGCCAGCTGGGAAGGCACCACATTCTGCAGCGCACGGAACATGACCTCGGTACGGCCGGGCGTCCTTTGCTCCCACTCCTGCAGCATGGCCTTGACCACCTGGCGCTGCAGGTTCTCCTGCGTGCCGCACAGGTTGCAAGGAATGATGGGGAACTCCCTGAGCTTTGCGTATTCGGCGATATCGCTTTCCTTGCAGTAGGCCAGCGGACGGATCACCACGTTGCGACCGTCGTCGGACAGCAGCTTGGGCGGCATGGCCTTGAGGGTTCCGCCATAGAACAGGTTGAGAAAAAAGGTTTCCACGATATCGTCACGGTGGTGTCCCAGCGCCATCTTGGTGGCACCAATCTCGTCCGCAAAGGTATACAGGGTGCCGCGACGCAGGCGCGAGCACAGCGAGCAGCTGGTCTTGCCCTCGGGAACCTTTTCCTTCACCACCGAATAGGTGTCCTTTTCGATGATGTGATACTCGATGCCCAGCGCGTCCAGGTATCCGGGCAGCACATGCTCGGGAAAGCCCGGCTGTTTCTGATCCATGTTGACCGCCACCAGCTCGAAACGCACGGGCGCCACTTTCTGCAAGTACATGAGGATGTCGAGCATGGCATAACTGTCCTTGCCACCGGACAGGCAGACCATGATCCTGTCGCCCTCCTCGATCATGTTGTAATCGCTGACCGCCTCGCCAGCCAGCCGGCGCAGACGCTTTTGCAGTTTGTTGTACTTGATGGACAGGCTGCTCATGACACCACTCACCCGGGTTGAAAACGGCGCATTTTAGCAGATCCGTCTGGCATCCCCAGCCCCTGTCTTCATTTTCTTGTTGCTGGACAACCGGCGCTCCGGCTGTTTCCATAGCTCCATGGATCATTTTCACGAGCTTGCCGGCCCGTTGCTGGCACTGCTGCATCAGCATCCCCAGGGGCTGAGCGAATATCAGCTGATCGAGCGACTGCGCCAGCAGGGCCAACCGGCCTTTACCGGTGCCGACCTGCGCGAGCCGGTCAGCCTGTTCCGGACCCATTTCATCCTGTTCAATGCCCTGTACCGTCTGGATGAGCGACTGGCAGACCAGCAACTACAGCTGGAGATCAGTCCGTTGCTTGTCCGCCTGCAGCCCCGCCGGCCGGGCAAGGCAGGTATTGAGAACCGGGACCCGCTGCGCGCGTACTACCTGGACAGCAGCCAGCTGGACGATATCAGCGCGGAACAGGTGACCTCCCTGCTGGATGGCAGTCTGCGCCGTTTGCAGGCGGGCGGGGAGATCGACGCGGCCCTTGCCTGTCTGGAGTTTTGCAGCAGCCAGCCCAGACCGGAGGCTGCCGGCATCCGGCATCGCTACCGGCAACTGGCCAGCCGGCATCATCCAGACCGTGGCGGCAGCACCGAACGTCTGCAGGAGCTCAACCAGGCCATGCAGCTGCTCAGGCAGCATGGCCTGCTGTAGACGCAGGCAATCCGGTTTGCCACCGGTTACGGGCACGCACCTCTTTTCCGGCATCACGAAGCTGTCTTTGTACGAATGAATTCGTACCTACACAGAGCACGTGCAAAAACCGCTGTGCGAAAAAACTTGCCCCTGAGAAAACTCGCATCCCCTGTCGGGGGCAAGCCCCTTATATGGACCCACCCGTTGTTGCAAGCCATTTTTGACATTAACAGAGGTA
>ERZ1032915.36-NODE-36-length-24111-cov-8.463252_pt1 | contig 24111 bp, 20 predicted proteins | sample MGYA00517090_ERZ1032915 | MGnify/ENA primary metagenome ERZ1032915 (study PRJEB33719, sample SAMN04261607) | wastewater metagenome | biome: rural village; feature: latrine urine exit; material: soil | place: El Salvador | collected 2013-01-14 ...
AGATTCGCGCCAAGGTCGAGCATCCGTTTTACTGGCTCAAAGTGCACTTTGGTCATCGCAAGGTTCGCTACCGTGGTCTGGCTAAAAACACCGCACAACTGTATAGCCTGTTTGCACTGGCGAACCTGTTTTTGTCGAGGCGATGCATGCCGCAGGCGGGATAAATCCGCCTAAAAACCGGGATGCTGCCCGGAAAAGCAGCAAAACGGGTAAAACCGTGCGCAAAAAGGTGCTTTTGTAGCTCTGGAGCCAAGTTTTCAGAGCTGATTTTTGAAATTACGTAAACCTGCTGACTTGAGCGGTTTTATTCAGCGGTTCCAAATGAGGACAAACAAAAAGCCCACGGAAACCGATGAGCTGCAAGCAACAATCCGGCAGCTAGCAAAACAGCTGGGCTGGAGCATTCCAGCTTTAGCCGAAAAGCTTCATTACAAGCTGTACGAAACAGACGAAGAGTATTTTCCGCACGAAGAAGAAGAGCAAAAAGCAATCCAAACGTTCCAGGCCAGGTTTGCCAAACAGCTGAAACGCCCCACTACCAAGCCTGAGCGATTGCAACGCTACCTGGACCTGATTCGCCTCATGCCGGAATTCTCCAGACTTGATCAGGTTGTAAATCGCTATGTTCCGCTGGGCGGCATCAGCGAAGAACTCCGTCATGAACTGCATCAGGTATCAAAGAAGCTGGATGCAGCGTTCAACACGGATGCTAAATCCGTTGTTAAAAGCGAGCATTTCAAACCCTGATACAGCTTTACCTGCCTGGACACTCAATCGCATGGTTTGCAGGCACCCCTGTCATCTTGCGCCAGCAGGGGATTTTTGTTTCAACGTAACTGGACAACTTAGCCGGTCAGCTTCATCAGTAGCTTGTTCAGTCGCTGCACGTAGGCGAGCAAATCCTTGATGTTGTCGCCGACAGCTGGAACACTCCTGTTCTGACAGAGAAAATTGCTGCCAGGGATTGCAACCCTAACTTCATCATGAATCACTGCACACCCCGCAGCGCCGCCAACAAAAGCGTTAGTGTGATTAGCGCAGCTGCTTACGCGAATGCCGTAGCTACTTATTTATCTCACCCTGCCAGATGACAAGCCAAAGAAAGCGTAAACCGTGGCTTTCAACAAATATGGCTTTGTAGGCAATTGCACAAGCTCAAGTCGTGCCTCCAGATCAAAACGCGCTATCATGAATGATGTCAGCTAGCCACTACGCGGCTGTCAGAGTTTTGCCTGCGACCATTCTCATTTACCCCACAAGGAAACAATCATGTCCTTCTTCAACAAAGTCCTCAGCGCGCTGGGTATCGGTAGTGCCAGTGCCGCAGAAACCGTCGCGGCAACCGCTCCGCAAGCCACCGAAGCCCCGGCCAGCAACGCCATTGCCGTGGTTGATGTGGTGGCCCAGCTGGAGCAGAAGGCCGCCGCCAATCCGCAAAAGCTGAACTGGAAAACCTCCATCGTTGATCTGCTGAAGCTGCTGGATCTGGACAGCAGCCTGGCCGCCCGCAAGGAGCTGGCCACCGAGCTAGGCTGCCCTGCCGAACTGATGGGCGACTCGGCCCAGATGAACATGTGGCTGCACAAGCAGGTGCTGACGCGCATTGCCGCAAACGGCGGCAACATTCCGTCCGAACTGCTCAACTAGAGATACGGGAGACCCGACCATGCAAATCAGTGACATTCTTGCCCAGATGGGTGGTGTGCAGTCCATGGCCAAGAGCCTGGGTGTCAGCGAGCAGGATGCCATGCAGGGGGCTGCCGCTCTGCTACCGGCAATTCTCGGCGGCATGAAAAAGCAGGCGCAGAGCGCTGGTGGTGCGGATCTTGGCGGCTTGCTGGGCCAGCTTGGTGGCGGCCTGCTCGGTCAGCTGAGCGGCGCACCGGCCACCGACAACAAGGCCGGCAATGACATTCTCGGCCAGATTTTCGGCTCCAAGGATGTCAGCCGCGCGGTGGCACAGGATGCGGCCAGCCAGTCCGGGCTGGATGCCGGCCTGCTCAAGCAGATGCTGCCGCTGCTGGCCACCCTGGTGACCGGCTATCTGGGCAAGCAGGGCGCGGCCGGGCTGGCCTCTTCCGGCGGGCTGGGCAATCTGGTCGGCAGCCTGCTGGGTGGCGGCAAGAGCCAGCAGTCCGGTCTGTCCGGCCTGCTTTCCATGCTGGATGCCAATGGCGACGGCAATGTGCTGGATGACATCCTGCGTGCCGCCGGCAAACTACGCCGCTAAAGGCTGACGCCTCCCGCGACCAAAAAAGGGGTCAGGTACAAGCTTGTACCTGACCCCTTTTTCATTCGGTCTGGAACTTGCAATCAGCCAGCCATTTCCACCAGTAGCTTGTTCAGCCGCTGCACATAGGCAGCCGGATCCTTGATGCTGTCACCTGCGGCCAGGGCGGCCTGGTCGAACAGGATTAGCGCCAGGTCGGCAAAGCGGTCCTCGTCCTGTTCGCCATCCAGCTTTTCCAGCAGCGGGTGGCCCGGGTTGAACTCGAACACCGGCTTGGACTCGGGAACTTTCTGACCGCTGGCTTCCAGGATCTGGCGCATCTGCAGGCCCAGGTCCTGTTCGCCAATGGCGAGGATCGCCGGCGAGTCGGTCAGGCGGTGGGAAACACGCACCTCGGCCACCTGCTCTCCCAGTACGCCGGTGAGACGCTCGACCAGCGCTTCCTTGTCCTTGGCGATCTCTTCCTGGGCTTTCTTGTCCTCTTCGGAATCCAGCTCGCCCAGGTCCAGGTCGCCACGCGCCACATCGACAAACTGCTTGCCGTCGAACTCGGTCAGGTGGCCCATCATCCACTCGTCGATACGGTCGGACAGCAGCAGCACCTCGATGCCCTTCTTGCGGAACACTTCCAGGTGCGGGCTGTTCTTGATGTGGTCGTAGCTGTCGCCGGTCAGGTAGTAGATCTTGTCCTGGTTTTCCTGCATGCGGCCCACATAGTCGGACAGGGAAACATCCTGAGTGCCATCGGTACCGTTGGTGGAAGCGAAGCGGAACAGGCCGGCGATTTTTTCCTTGTTGGCAAAATCTTCTGCCGGACCTTCTTTTAGTACCTGGCCGAAGGCATCCCATACCTTGGCGTAGTCTTCAGCATCGTTTTTGGCCATCTTTTCCAGCATGTCCAACGCGCGACGAGTCAGTGCGCTCTTCATGTTGTCGATGACCGGATCCTTCTGCAAAATCTCGCGGGACACGTTCAGGGACAGGTCGTTGGAGTCGACCACACCCTTGATGAAGCGCAGGTACAGCGGCAGGAACTCGTCGGCCTGATCCATGATGAACACGCGCTGCACATAGAGCTTGAGGCCACGGGGCGCCTCGCGGTGATAGAGGTCGAACGGCGCACGACCCGGCACATACAGCAGCGAGGTGTATTCCAGCTTGCCTTCCACCTTGTTGTGGCTCCAGGCCAGCGGGTCCTCGAAATCGTGGGCCACGTGCTTGTAGAACTCCTTGTATTCCTCGTCCTTGACGTCGGTGCGCGGGCGGGTCCACAGGGCGCTGGCGCGGTTGACCACCTCCCACTCGGGCTCGGCGGTTTGCTCCTCTTCCTCGCCGTACAGCTGTTTGGGCAGCTCGATGGGCAGAGCCACATGGTCGGAATACTTGGTGATGATGTTGCGCAGGCGCCAGCCGTCGGCAAATTCGTTCTCGTCCGCCTTCAGGTGCAGCACGATGCGGCTGCCGCGCTCGGGCTTGTCGATGGTCTCGATGTCGAACTCGCCTTCGCCGGTGGAGGACCAGAGCACGCCCTCTTCCGCAGCCAGGCCGGCGCGGCGGGTGTAGACTTCCACCTTGTCGGCCACGATGAAGGCGGAATAGAAACCGACACCGAACTGGCCGATCAGCTGGGAGTCTTTTTTCTGGTCGCCGGTCAGCTGCTTCATGAACTCGGCGGTACCGGACTTGGCAATAGTACCCAGGTTGGCCAGCACCTCGTCACGACTCATGCCGATGGCGTTGTCCTCGATGGTCAGGGTGTTGGCGTCCTTGTCGAAGCTGATGCGGATTTTCAGCTCGGGATCCTTTTCCAGCAGCTCGGGGCTGGCCAGCGCCTCGAAGCGTAGCTTGTCGGCGGCATCCGATGCGTTGGATACCAGCTCGCGCAGGAAGATCTCCTTGTTGGAATACAGGGAGTGGATCATCAGGTGCAGCAGCTGCTTGACTTCAGTTTGAAAACCCAGGGTTTGTTTTTGTGCATCCACGGTCATTTTTTTGCTCCACGGGGCCGGTTGTCAGACAAATACGGTTAATGCGCCCTTATCTGGGGGCTGGCACGACAGATTTCAAGACCCGCCCTGCCAGTCAGGCATGAAGTCGCAGTCGCTTGCCGGCAAGCAAGAGGACGGGCTAGATTCGGGTACATGCACCATTGCACGGGAGGCCGGCAACATGACTCCATTCGCATACGATGCCTGGTACGACCGACCGCAGGGTCGCTGGATTGGCGATACCGAATACCGGCTGATGTTGCGTGAGCTGGGTTTGCCGGCAGCGGGCCGGATGCTTGATGTAGGTTGTGGCACCGGCTGGTTCACCCGCCGCCTGGCGCAACTGCCGGGGCTTGAGGTAACCGGACTGGATATCAGTGGTGAAGCGCTGGAATTTGCCCGCAGCCGTGATGCCCGGTCGTTCTATGTGCAGGCGGATGCCCAGGCACTGCCCTTTGCGGACGGCAGCTTCGATTACTGCTTTTCGGTGGCTGCACTCTGTTTTGCCACGGACTGGAAAAAGGCGGTGGCCGAATGCGTACGGGTGACCCGCAAACGCTTTGCCATCGGCCTGCTCAACCGCCACAGTCTGCACTGGCTGGACAAGGGACGCCATGGCGGGAGCGGTGCATACAGTGGCGCCCTGTGGTTGTCGCCGGGCGAGTTCAGAAACGGCCTGCAGGGGCTTGCCGTAACCGGTGTACGCCTGCACAGCGCCATCTTTGTACCGTCCGGCTCCGGTTGGGCACGCATGGCCGAACGGCTGCTGCCGGCCCGCTTGCCACTGGGTGCGTTGATGGTGATCAGCGGCCAGCCATGCTCCGGCTCATGAGCGGGGTTCAAGCCGTTCGGCTCTCGACAACATTCCCGACAGGGTGCACTCCATTGCTTGCCACAATCAGTCGATGTGCATATATTACGTTTATATATATTGATATTGCCTACCATCGATTGATGCCCGCATGGGCAAGGAGTCCGCATGACCACCCTGATCGTTTTCAACCGCGAGCCCTATGACAATACGGATGTGACCTGGAACGGCCTGCGTCTGGCGGGCCAATTGCTGGAAGCGGGCAGCCAGGTGCGGATTTTCCTGATGAACGACTCTGTGGATATGGCGCGTGATGTTTGCGTACCGCCTGACCACTACGATCAGGATTTGAGCCGGATGCTCAAGGAGCTGATTGCCCGTGGCGTACCGGTCAAGGTGTGCGGAACCTGCATGGCTCGCTGTGGCATCTACAAAAACCACCCTTATTTCGAGGGCGCGCAGGAGGCCACCATGCAAGAACTGGCCGAGTGGGTGCTCGGCAGCGACAAGATGCTGACCTTCTAGCCGGCTTCTCTGTCAGCGGATATCCGCTAGTCTTCCAGGCGAATGCTCAGGATATCGACCGGGGCCACCTGGTAGACGACGAAGCCGGAGCCTCTGATCATCTGCTTGATCAACAGCTCGCCATCCTCGTTGATGCCCTGAAAGTCTCCCTGCAGGTGACGGCCGGTTGCCGTTTGCACCTGTACAGTCTGCTGCATGTAACTGTGCGGATTGATCAGGAGGTCGGCAAGCGCCAGTTTTTTGCCGCCGACGGGCTGCAACGCCGGCAGGCTGTCCGTGCCGGGAGCTTCCGGTTGCGCAGCCGGTACGGCTGCCATATCCGGCCGGTCGTCCTGCACTGCAATCGTGAAACGGCCACTGAGCACCGTATCCAGCCGGGTCGGCAGGGACAGGTGCAGGTCGCCAAGCAGGGTTCCAGCCGTATTGCGCTGCAGGTCAAGGCGCAGCGTATAGCCACGCTGGATACGCCTGGCTTCCGGCATGCCGGTCAGGGAGTCCTGCCAGAGCACCTCGACCATGGGCAGTTCGTCCCCTGTATCGGTTGGCAGGACATCCAGCTCGAAATGGCTACCGACCAGCGCCGTCGCCCGGGCTGACAGGTCGATGCGAACCTCCTGGCTGGCGATGATTTCCTGCCCGCTGCGCAAGATCAGCACACCCTGCTCCAGCAGCGCCTTTTCGCAGAAAAAATCCTGGCCCTGCAAGCGACCGGTCAGCCCGTCCTGCGCCCGATACAGCGCGATATCGCTCCATTGTCCCTGCAGCAGGCGGGCGAAATGCTCCGGCTGTGCCTGGTTGAGCTGCCAGAGTCCGCTGCCGAGAAGAACCAGCCCGGCCAAATGCAACAACAGCGGCAGCAGTGTCCTGCGCCAGTGCAGAAAGCCCGACAGTGCGGCAAGTGGCGGCAGGGCACCGGCCAGCGCCCAGGACCAGTGTCTTGCGGCAGCACGTTGCCACAGCCACAACCAGCCCCAGAGCGCGAGCAGCAAACCGCTCAGAATCAACAGCGCAGACATTTCCTTACACCCAACTATTCCTGCAAACCATGCAAATCAACTATCCCTGTGTGCGGGGCTGTCTCCGGTCGAGTACGGTCATGACCAGCAGAACCAGCAGCACCGGCACCAGCCAGCCCATCTGCTGTCCGGCCAGCGGCAGACGCTGCAACGGCCCGAACCAGTCCGGATCCAGCCCGCTGGCTACCAGTGCATCCATGGCACCAAACAGCAGGGTGACCATCATGCTCGCCCGGATTACCGGCTGCGGGTTGCGCCAGGCGTTTTTCGCCAGACTGAGCATGACCAGCACGATGGCCAATGGATACAAACCGACCAGCACCGGCACCGAAACCTTGATCAGCTGGGTCAGGCCCTGGTTGGAAACCGCCCAGCTGAACAGCACGAAAAATACCACGGTGCGCCGGTAGCGGATCTGCCACAACTGCTCAAAGTACTCGCCGCAGGCCATCAGCAGGCCGGTTGCGGTGGTCAGGCAAGCCAGGGTGATCACCACGGCCAGCAACAAGGTGCCGGGCACACCAAAGGCAAACTTCACGTAGATCGCCAGCACCTGGCCGCCGTTTTCGGCACCGGCAGCGATCCCGTGGCTGGTTGCCCCCAGATAGAACAGGGAAATATACACCAGCGACAGGCCGATGGCGGCAATCACGCCGGCCTGTATGGAATGACGGGTAATTTTTGACAAGTCCGTCACACCCCGTGTGCGAATGGCTGCGGCAATCACCACGCCAAACACCAGGGCACCCAGCGCATCCATGGTCAGATAGCCATCGAGGAAGCCGCGTAGCAGCGGCTCGTCACTGTAGGGCGGCACGCCCGCACCCGGCACGCCGGCCGGCTTGAAGACCGCCGCCATGCCCAGCAGCACCAGTGACAGCAACAGCACGGGAGTGATCAGCTGACCGATGCGTTCCAGCACCTTGCCCGGGGTTAGCGCCAGGTAAAGGACCACGGCAAAATAGCCGCTGGTATACAGCAGCAGGACCCACCAGCTGTCTTCCAGGAAGGGGCCGACGGCCATTTCGTAGGAAACCACTGCGGTACGCGGGGTGGCAAACAGCGGGCCGATGGCCAGATATACGGCGATGGCCAGCAGGGTGCCGGGCGTGCGTCCCAGCGGCCGGGTCAGGGTTTGCAGGCCGCCGCCCACGCGGGCCAGGGCCACCACGGTGAGCAACGGCAAGCCAACGCCGGTCAGCAGGAAGCCGACAGCCGCCCACCACAGGTGCTGGCCCGACAGCAGCCCTGCCGCTGCCGGGAAAATGATGTTTCCCGCTCCCAGGAACAACGCAAAGGTCATGAACCCCAGCGCCATGACTTCGCTTCTAGCCAGCCCTTTCATCAGTTTGTTTTTGCCTGTACCAAAAACAGGAGATTGTACCGCCTTGACGGCAAGTTTTCCCGATTTGCCGGGGTACAGGACAGCCGGCCGGGGCCTTGCCGGGCAGCGGTACGGCACCCGCTTGATTGCAATCAATCCGGATGCCGTCGCTCTCCGCTAGTGGCCTGCTTGGCTAGCTGTTCAACTCAAGTCCGGATGGCTGAGGTTCCGAGACAAGACGCTGAGACGAGCCATAGCGGAGCTATGGCGAGGAACAGCAACGCAGTATCGGGACCTCGGACGCCGAGATCGACGAATGGAATTAGCCAGACAGGCCACTAGCTGCCTGCCTTCATCGGCCAGCCGGTCATGTCGGCCAGGGCCTGGCCGATGTCGGTCAAGGAGCGCACCGTGCGTACGCCTGCCGCTTCCAGTGCGGCAAATTTCTCGCTGGCCGTGCCCTTGCCGCCGGCAATGATGGCACCGGCGTGTCCCATGCGCTTGCCGGGCGGCGCGGTCACCCCGGCGATGTAGGCAACCACCGGCTTGGTCACGTGCGCGCGGATGTACTCGGCGGCTTCCTCTTCGGCGGAGCCGCCGATCTCGCCGATCATGACGATGGCCTCGGTTTGCGGGTCGGCCTGGAACAGCCGGATGATGTCGATGAAACTGCTGCCGGGAATCGGGTCCCCGCCAATGCCGACACAGGTGGACTGGCCAAAACCGGCATCGGTGGTCTGCTTGACCGCCTCGTAGGTCAGGGTGCCCGAACGGGAAACGATGCCGACCTTGCCCGGCTGGTGGATGTAGCCGGGCTGGATGCCCATCTTGCATTCGCCCGGCGTGATGATGCCCGGACAGTTGGGCCCGATCAGGTGCACGCCCAGCTGGTCGCACTTGGCCTTGACCTTGAGCATGTCCAGTACGGGAATGCCTTCGGTGATGCAGACAATCAGCGGAATGCCGGCAAAGGCGGCCTCGAGAATGGAGTCCTTGCAAAAGGGGGCCGGCACATAGATGACCGACGCATTGGCACCGGTTTGCGCCACGGCCTCCTCGACCGTGTTGAAGACCGGCAGACCAAGGTGGGTGGTACCGCCCTTGCCCGGCGTCACGCCGCCGACCATCTGTGTGCCGTACTCGATGGCCTGCTGCGAGTGAAAGGTGCCCTGGGCACCGGTAAAGCCCTGACAGATGACCTTGGTGTTCTTGTTGACCAGAATGCTCATGCCCTGCCCTCCGCTGCGGCCACTGCCAGTTTTGCTGCCTCGTCCAGACTCGGTGCCGGTATCGTGTTCAAGCCGCTGGCGGCCAACAATGCGGCTCCTTCTGCCGCGCGGTTACCCTCCAGCCTGACCACCACCGGTAGATCCACACCGACCTCTTTCACGGCGTCGATGATGCCCTCGGCGATCATGTCGCAACGAACGATGCCGCCGAAGATGTTGACCAGCACCGCCTTCACCTTGTCATCCGCCAGGATGATCTTGAATGCCTCCGATACCCGGCCAGTGGTGGTACCGCCACCTACATCCAGGAAGTTGGCCGGCTGGCCGCCATGCAAGCTGACCAGGTCCATGGTGCCCATGGCCAGCCCCGCACCGTTGACCATGCAGCCGATGTTGCCGTCCAGCGCCACGTAGTTGAGCTCGAACTTGGCGGCCTGGGCTTCGCGGGGGTCTTCCTGGGTGACATCGCGCAGTGCGCGCAGGTCCATCTGGCGATACAGCGCATTGCCGTCCACGGCCACCTTGGCATCCAGGCAGTGCAGCTGGCCATCGGTACGCACCACCAGCGGGTTGACCTCCAGCAGGCTCAGGTCTCCGCTCACGAACAGGCGGCACATGCGCACGAAGATGTCGCTGAACTGGCGCGCCTGGGCATGATCCAGACCGAGCCGGTAGGCCAGCTTGCGGCCCTGGAAAGGCTGCGGACCGATCAGCGGGTCGATGGTCACCCGCAGGATCTGTTCTGGCGTCTGGCGTGCCACTTCTTCGATATCCATGCCGCCGGCAGCCGAAGCCAGGAAAACCAGACGATGGCTGCTGCGGTCGACCAGCACGCTCAGGTAGAGCTCGCGCTCGAATTCGACACAGGGCTCAACCAGCATGCGGTTGACGATCTGCCCCGTGCTGTCGGTCTGGAACGAGACCAGCCGTTCGCCCAGCCACTTGCGGGCAAACTCGGCGGCCTCTTCCAGGCTGCGCACCAGACGCACGCCGCCGGCCTTGCCGCGGCCGCCGGCATGCACCTGGGCCTTGATCACCCAGCAGTCACCGCCCAGGCTGGTACAGGCCTGGATGACCTCGTCCACGGTGGTGCCTGTCTGACCCAGGGTCACCGGCAGGCCGTGTTCGGCAAATAGCTGTTTGGACTGGTATTCATGAAGATTCATGAGAAGGCTCCTGTTGTTCTTTTATGCCTGAGTTGTACTGGATACCTAGTGTACAGGCAAATGCTTTTGCGATTGCACTGCATGTCACAGTCGCCAGACGAAGCCTGGTGTGCGAATAAATTCGCACCTACCGGCGCAAAGCAAAATACTGATCAGATGGATACCCGGGCTATAGGCTCGAATTCATTCGGAAAGCCTCACGCACAGTGCCCCGTGTGCGAATAAATTCGCACCTACAGGTGCACAGCAAAACGTCGAACAAGCGCAGCAAAACGTGGAATGACGGTGGCAAGGCATAAAAAAACCGCCCCGGAGGGCGGTTCTCTTCACGCATCAGCGCTTTTTACGGTTGGGCATGTGAATGGCCGCACCGTTGACGGCCAGCGCCGCCTCCTTGACCGTCTCGGACAGGGTCGGGTGCGAGAACACCATCATGCCGATGTCTTCGGCACTGCTGCCGAACTCCATGGCAATGGCGCCCTGCTGGACCAGTTCGGCCGCGCTCGGGCCAATGGCATGCACACCCAGCACGCGATCGCTGCCGGCATCGGCAATGATCTTGACGAAACCGGTGGTGTCGTTGGCTGCCAGCGCACGGCCACTGGCCGCGAACGGGAAGACGCCCACGTTGACCGCCACACCCTCGGCCTTGAGCTGCTGCTCGGTCTTGCCCACGCCGGCGATTTCCGGGTGAGTGTAGATGACGCCGGGGATCAGGTCGTAGTTGACCTGGGTCTTCTGGCCGGCGATGCGCTCGGCGACCATGACGCCCTCTTCGGAAGCCTTGTGGGCCAGCATCGGGCCGCGCACCACGTCACCAATGGCGTATACGCCGGGTACGCTGGTGGCACAGGCATCATCCACATAGATGAAGCCACGCTCGTCCAGGTTGACACCGCTGTCGGCAGCCAGCAGGTCACGGGTCTCGGGACGGCGGCCTACGGCAACGATCAGCTTGTCGAAGGTCTGCTTCTGCTCGCCATCGGCGTCCGTGAAGGTCACGGTTACCTGCTTGCCTTTCACCTCGGTGGCGGTCAGGCGGGCACCCAGGCGGATTTGCAGACCCTGGCTGGTCAGCACCTTCTGGGCTTCCTTGGCGACCTGCTCGTCGATGGTGGGCAGGAACTTGTCCTGGGCCTCGATCACGGTGACCTCGGCACCCAGGCGGGCCCATACGGAACCCAGCTCCAGACCGATCACGCCGGCACCGATCACGCCCAGCTTGGCGGGCACTTCCTGGAATTCCAGGGCACCGGTGGAGTCGACGATGACATCCTGATCAACCGGAGCAGGCGGGATGTCGATCGGCTGGGAGCCGGCGGCGATGATGATGTTGGCCGCTTCATACACCTTGGTGCTGCCATCCTCGGCAGCCACCTCGACCTGATGGTTGGCCAGCACCTTGCCGTGACCCTCGATGGTGGTCACCTTGTTGGCCATGAACAGGCCGGCGATACCACCGGTCAGGGTCTTGATGATGTTTTCCTTGCGCTCGATCATCGCCGGCACGTCCATCTTCACCTCGCCGGTGCTGATGCCGTGCACGGCAAAGCCTTCTTTGGCCTCGTGGTACTTCCAGGTGCTGTCCAGCAGCGCCTTGGAGGGAATGCAGCCCACGTTGAGGCAGGTTCCGCCAAGCGCCAGCTTGCCATCCTTGCCCTTGTACTTTTCCACACAGGCGGTTTTCAGACCCAGTTGTGCGGCGCGGATGGCTGCTACATAGCCGCCGGGACCACCGCCGATTACGATTACGTCAAACTTGTCACTCATGAGATTTCCTCGGTTGTGCCTTCAGGCACGCAACCGCCTGCGGATGCAGGCGGCTGACTGGCTGTAGAAAGGTTCAGGTCAGATGTCGAGCAGCAGGCGTGCCGGATCTTCCAGCAGGTCCTTCATGGTGACCAGGAAGGTCACCGCTTCCTTGCCGTCGATCAGACGGTGGTCGTAGGACAGCGCCAGGTACATCATCGGCAGGATGACCACTTCGCCGTCAACCGCCATCGGACGCTCCTGGATCTTGTGCATGCCCAGGATGGCGGTCTGCGGCGGGTTGACGATCGGGGTGGACAGCAGGGAACCGAACACGCCACCGTTGGAGATGGTGAAGGTTCCGCCGGTCATTTCCTCGATGCTCAGCTTGCCGTCGCGGGCCTTGAGGCCGTACTCGCGGATGGTGCCCTCGATTTCGGCAAGGCTCATCTGCTCGGCGTTGCGCAGCACGGGAACCACCAGGCCACGGTCGCTGGATACGGCCACGCCGATGTCCTGGTAGCCGTGGTAGACGATGTCCTTGCCGTCAATGGAGGCGTTCACGCCAGGCTGACGCTTCAGGGCCTCGGTGGCCGCCTTGACGAAGAAGGACATGAAGCCCAGACGGGTACCGTTGTGGGTCTTCTCGAACAGATCCTTGTACTTGTTGCGCAGGTCCATGATCGGCTGCATGTTGACCTCGTTGAAGGTGGTCAGCATGGCCATGGTGGACTGTGCCTCGACCAGACGTTCGGCCACACGGGCACGCAGGCGGGTCATGGGCACGCGCTTCTCGGTACGGTCACCCTCAGCAACCATGGGCGCGGCAGCGGCGGCTGCAGCGGCAGGGCTGGCGGCTGCGGCAGGCTTGCCGGCGGCTGCGGCCACGGCATCTTCCTTGGTTACGCGGCCATCCTTGCCGGTACCGGCAATGCTGCCGGGCTCCAGGCCGTGCTCTGCGGCAATCTTGCGGGCGGCGGGCGACAGCACCGCATCACCGGCAGCGGGTGCTACGGCAGGTGCGGCTTCCGCTGCGGCGGCAGGTGCGGCACTGGCAACCGCTTCGGTATCCAGCTTGCCGAGCAGTTCGTTGCTCAGTACGGTGGCGCCTTCCTCGGCAATGATTTCGGTCAGGACGCCATCCGCTTCGGCCAGAACTTCCAGAACCACCTTGTCGGTTTCAATGTCGACGATCAGTTCGTCACGCTTGACTGCTTCACCAACCTGCTTGTGCCAGGTGGCAACGGTACCGTCCGCTACGGACTCGGGAAATGCGGGGGCTTTGATTTCAATCGCCATGTTTTGATTCCTAATCAATTCGATACAAAGGCAAGGGCCGCACTTGTGGTGCGGCCTGTCGTGTTAAACAGCAAAGGCATCCTGCAGCAGTTCTTCCTGCTCTTCCGCGTGCTGTGACGGATATCCGCACGCCGGCGAAGCGGAAGCAACGCGACCGGCATACAGCAGATCCAGCCCGGGCTTGCATGCAGCGATCACATTGCGCATGTGATGCTGGCTGCAATACCAGGCACCCTGGTTCATCGGCTCTTCCTGGCACCAGACCACCTTCTTCAGGTTGGGGTACTTGGCCATTTCGGCCTCGAGGTCCGGCTCGGGGAAGGGGTACAGCTGCTCGATGCGCACGATGGCCGTATCTTCGCGGCCTTCCGCACGACGCTTCTCCAGCAGTTCGTAGTACACCTTGCCGCTGCACATGACCATGCGCTCGACCTTGGATGCATCCAGGCTGTCGATTTCGCCGATCACTGTCTTGAACGAGCCATGGGCCAGATCTTCCAGTGTGGAGATTGCCAGCTTGTGGCGCAGCAGCGACTTGGGCGTCAGTGCCACCAGCGGCTTGCGCAGCGGGCGAATCACCTGGCGGCGCAGCATGTGATAGACCTGCGCCGGAGTGGTCGGTACGCAAACCTGCATGTTGTGCTCCGCGCACAGCTGCAGGAAGCGCTCCAGACGTGCCGAGGAGTGCTCCGGACCCTGGCCCTCGTAGCCGTGTGGCAGCAACAGGGTCAGGCCGGACAGGCGGCCCCACTTGGTCTCGCCGCTGCTGATGAACTGGTCGATCACCACCTGGGCACCGTTGGCGAAGTCGCCGAACTGGGCTTCCCAGATGACCAGTGCATTGGGCATGGTGCCGGCATAGCCGTACTCGAAGGCCATGACCGCTTCCTCGGAGAGGAAGGAGTCGTGGATGGTGAAACGCGGCTGATCCTCTGACAGGTTCTGCAGGGATACGTAGGTCTCGCCGTCCTTCTGGTTGTGCAGCACCGCATGGCGGTGCGAGAAGGTTCCACGGCCCACGTCCTGACCGGTGATGCGGATCGGATGTCCGTCATGCAGCAGGGTCGCGTAGGCAGCGGTTTCCGCAAAGCCCCAGTTGATGGGCAGCGCACCGGCGGCCATCTTGCGACGGTCTTCCAGGATCCTGGACACCTGACGCTGGACCACGAAACCTTCCGGAACCTCCTGCAGCTTGCTGGCCAGTTCCTGCAGGGTCTTCATGTCGATGCTGGTGTCATGCTCGGCAGTCCAGGCATGGCCCAGGTACGGGCTCCAGTCGACGAAGAGCTCCTCGTTGGGTTCCTTGACCAGGCTGTTGGCCACGTGCTCGCCCTTGTCCAGTGCGTCACGGTAGTCTTCCACCAGCTGCTGGGCCTGCTCGGTCGTCAGCACGCCTTCGGCGATCAGCTGGTCGGCATACAGCTCACGGGTGGTGCGCTGCTTGGCCACCTGCTGGTACATCAGCGGCTGGGTGCCGCTTGGCTCGTCCGCCTCGTTGTGGCCGCGACGACGGTAGCAGATCAGGTCGATGACGATGTCGCGCTTGAACTGCATGCGGTAGTCGACTGCCAGCTGGGCAGCGAAAATGACCGCTTCGGGATCGTCACCGTTGACGTGCAGGATGGGCGCCTGGATCATCTTGGCGACATCCGTGGAGTACTCGGTGGAACGGGTATCTTCCTGCTTGTTGGTGGTGAAACCGACCTGGTTGTTGATCACGATGCGGATGGTACCGCCGGTCTTGTAGGCGCGGGTCTGCGACATCTGGAAGGTTTCCATGACCACGCCCTGCCCCGCAAACGCGGAGTCACCGTGAATGGTGATGGGCAGCACGCTGTCGCCATCCGGGTCGTTGCGGCGATCCTGACGGGCACGTACGGAGCCTTCCACTACCGGGGAGACGATTTCCAGGTGGGACGGGTTGAACGCCATGGCCAGGTGGATCTCGCCACCGGGCGTCATCACGTTGGACGAGAAGCCCTGGTGGTATTTCACGTCACCGGAACTCAGGCCCTCGACGCGCTTGCCGTCAAACTCGTCAAACAGGTCGTGCGGGTTCTTGCCATAGGTGTTGACCAGCACGTTGAGACGGCCGCGGTGCGCCATGCCCACCACTACTTCCTTGGTGCCGTAGGAGCCGGAACGCTGGATCAGCTCGTCCATCAGCGGAATCAGGCTCTCGCCGCCTTCCAGGCCGAAGCGCTTGGTGCCGGGGTACTTGGTGCCCAGGTATTTCTCCAGGCCTTCACCTGCGGTCAGACGCTCGAGGATATGGGTTTTGACTTCAGCGGAGTATTGCGGGCGGCTGCGCACGCTTTCCAGGCGCTGCTGGAACCAGCGACGCTGGTCGGAATCGACGATATGGGTGAACTCGGCACCGATGGTACGGCAGTAGGTTGCCTGCAGGTCCTGCTGGATCTCGCGCAGGGTGGCCACCTCTTTGCCGAAGTTCAGGTCGCCGGTCTGGAAGCTGCTGTCCAGGTCGGCATCGGTCAGGCCGTAGTGCTGTACGGTCAGGTCCGGTTGTACGGGGCGTACCCAGATGCCCAGCGGGTCCAGCTGGGAAGCCTGGTGGCCACGCATGCGGAACGCCTGGATCAGGCGCAGGACTTCAACCTGCTTCTTGTCATGCGCGGAACTTACACTTGCGGCAGCAACGGGCTGGGCACGATGTTTGTTTTTGGCCAGCAGGATGAACTGTTCGCGGATGGTGGCGTGAGAAACATCGGCTGCCGAATCACCCGGCTGGGCAGGCAGCTTTTCGAAATAGGTGCGCCATTCTTCAGGAACGGCATTCGGATCGTGAAGATACAGTTCGTACAGCTCTTCTACGTAGGCAGCGTTTCCACCGGAAAGGTGGGCGCTCTCCCACATGCGTTGCATAACGCTATCTTGCATGCTAAGTCACCCTTGATAAGGGAAGCACTACCGGCAAGGAAACTCGTGACCCCCGAAGCCATGTAGCAGCGACTCCGTCAAGTCACCACGGATCCCGCAGATAGTCTGGGCTGTTCCCAGGTATCCCTGCTGGTCGTCAATAACTCTCAAGGCAGCCTTTTGGGCTGCTTGTCCCAAAGCCCACTTGCCCGGGCAAGCCCGGGCAAGTGGATTTGCAACCCTGGTCAGGTCGCGTTTTGCAGCAACATGGTACGGATGTTGCCGATTGCCCGGTTGGGGTTCAGACCCTTGGGGCACACGTTGGTACAGTTCATGATGTCCCGGCAACGGAAGACACTGAACGGATCTTCCAGTCGTGACAGACGCTCACGGGTCTGGGTGTCACGGCTGTCCACCAGGAAGCGGCGAGCCTGCAACAGCGCGGCCGGACCCAGGAACTTGTCGGGGTTCCACCAGAAGGACGGGCAGCCGGTCGAGCAGCATGCACAGAGGATGCACTCGTACAGGCCGTCCAGCTTGGCACGGTCTTCCGGGGACTGCAGACGCTCGATGGCCGGGGCCGGAGTGTCGTTCTGCAGGTACGGCTGGACCTTTTCGTACTGCTGGTAGAACAGGCTCATGTCCACGACCAGGTCGCGGATGATGGGCAGGCCGGGCAGCGGACGGATCACCAGGGTGCCGTCCTTGCCGATCTTGTGGGAAATCGGCGTGATGCAGGCCAGGCCGTTCACACCACCCATGACCATGCCGTCGGAACCACATACGCCCTCACGGCAGGCACGACGGAAGGCCAGGGTTTCGTCCTGCTCCTTGATCAGTTGCAGAACATCCAGAACCATCATGTCCTTGCCGTCGATCTGGACGTCGAAGGTTTGCATGAAGGGGGCGGCATCCTTTTCAGGATGGTAGCGATAAACGCTTACTTTCAAAGTATTAGGCAGCGACATCTTGATAACCCTTAGTAAGTACGCTCTTGGGGCTCAAAGGCAGGAACCGTTTTCGGAGAGAAGTTGACGGCACGCTTGCCGACGGTCTTGGTCTCCGGGAAGTACATGCTGTGGCACAGCCAGTTCTCGTCGTCACGGCTCTCGTAGTCTTCGCGGGCATGTGCACCACGGGACTCCTTGCGTGCCTCGGCGGCAATGGCGGTTGCCTCGGCCACTTCGAACAGGTTCTGCAGCTCGAGCGCCTCGATGCGTGCAGTGTTGAATGCACTGCTCTTGTCGTTGATCTTGACGGTCTCCACGCGTTCGCGCAGGTCGGCCAGCTCCTTGATGCCCTTCTGCATGTACTCGCCGGTACGGAACACACCGAAGTAGTTCTGCATGCAGTTCTGCAGTTCCTTGCGCAGCGGTGCGACGTCTTCGCCCGTGGTACGCTCGTTCAGGCCTGCCAGACGGGACATGGAACGCTCGATGTCGGACTCGCCGGCATTGCGGCTTTCAACGCCTTCACGCAGCGCCTTCTCCAGGTACAGACCGGCAGCACGGCCGAACACAACCAGGTCAAGCAGCGAGTTGCCGCCCAGACGGTTGGCACCGTGTACGGATACGGAAGTCACCTCGCCGACACCGAACAGGCCTTCGACAATCCTGTCGTTGCCATTGGCGTCCTGGGCAATGGCCTGACCGTCGATGTTGGTGGCGATGCCGCCCATCATGTAGTGACAGGTAGGTACCACGGGAATCGGTGCGGTTACAGGGTCAACGTGGGCAAAGGTCTTGGACAGCTCACAGATGCCCGGCAGGCGGCTGTGCAGCACTTCCTCGCCCAGGTGGTCCAGCTTCAGCATCACGTGGTCACCGTTGGGGCCACAACCGTTGCCGGCCAGGATTTCCTTGACCATGGAGCGCGCAACCACATCGCGGCTGGCCAGGTCCTTGGCGTTCGGGGCATAACGCTCCATGAAGCGCTCGCCATGCTTGTTGATCAGGTAGCCACCCTCACCGCGGCAACCCTCGGTTACCAGTACACCGGCACCGGCGATACCGGTCGGGTGGAACTGCCACATTTCCATGTCCTGCATCGGAATGCCGGCACGCAGGCACATGCCCACACCGTCACCGGTGTTGATCAGGGCGTTGGTGGTGGACGCATAGATGCGGCCCGCACCACCGGTGGCCAGCACGGTGGCCTTGGAACGGATATAGACGGTCTCGCCGGTCTCGATGCAGATGGCGATGACACCGACACAGGCACCGTCCTGGTTCATCACCAGGTCAACGGCATACCACTCGTTGAGGAATTCGGTACCGTGCTTCAGGTTGGCCTGGTACAGGGTGTGCAGCAGCGCGTGACCGGTACGGTCGGCAGCGGCACAGGTACGGGCGGCCTGGCCACCACGGCCATAGTCCTTGGACTGGCCACCGAACGGACGCTGGTAGATGCGGCCGGTTTCGGTACGGGAGAACGGCAGGCCCATGTGCTCGAGCTCGTAAACGGCCTCGGGACCTACGGAACACATGTACTCGATCGCGTCCTGGTCACCGATGTAGTCGGAGCCCTTGACGGTATCGTACATGTGCCAGCGCCAGTCGTCGTTCGGGTCGTCGGACGCAATGGCACAGGTGATGCCGCCCTGGGCGGATACGGTGTGGGAGCGGGTAGGAAATACCTTGGTCACCACTGCAGTCTTGTGGCCACCCTGGGCCAGCTGCAAGGAGGCGCGCATGCCGGCGCCGCCGCCACCTACGATGATGGCGTCATAAGAAAGTGTACGAATATTGGCCATGAATCACATTCCCCAAATGATCTGGATGCCCCAGACGAAAAGCACGAACATCAATACGCCAGACAGTGCCTGCACAACAAAGCGCACTGCGGCAGCCCACTTACCGAGGGTCATCTGTGTCAGATAGTCGGTGCTGATGGTCCACATGCCTACCCAAGCGTGTGCGCCCAGCGCTACCAGCGCAAGCAGGCTGAAAATGCGCATCCAGCCCTGGGAAAACAGGCCTTGCCACTGGGCAAAGTCCATGTTCGGGTTGGCGATTACATAGCCCAGCAAAAACAGGGTGTAAACGGCCAGAACAACAGCCGATACACGTTGGGCCATCCAGTCGTACAGACCGGAACGGGAGAAGTTTGTTACGTAAGTTACCATATCCATACTCCAGCAAGCAGAGCCAGCACAGCGGCAATGATCAGGGTCGCCTTGGCGCCCAGCTTGCCAGCTTCAAGGGTTTCGCCACCCATGCCCATGTCCATCATCACGTGACGGATACCGGCTACCAGGTGATACAGAAGTGCGGACAACAGGCCCCACACAACCAGCTTGACGAACCCGCCACTCAGGCACTCCTTGACTTCCGCAAAACCCTGCTCGGACGCCAGGGACTTATCCAGGCCCCACAGCAGCACGATAATGCCGAAAAACAGGATGGCTCCGGAGATACGGTGCAGAATGGACGAATAAGCTGTTATCGGCAGCTTTATTGTCATTAGATCAAGATTTACAGGTCTTTGGCTTTTCACGGCTAATCACACTTTGCAAGCCCCAAACAGCAGGGCGGTTATTGAAAGGGCACCCGTTCAGGCACCTGCCTACAAAGGACGAACTTCAGCAGTTTCAGAGCATGCTCCGAATCTGCCGAGCCGCCTCCAAGTATAGTGCAAAGCGGCATATCCGCACAACGGCAATCTATACGCCTAAAAGCGGATTGCCGGTATTTGACAAGCAGACGAAGATGTGTGCCGCTATGTTTCGAAAAGTAACCCGCATAACGCCCGGCGCGTTTAAATTGACATTCGGGTTGTTCCAACTATGATGTTGCGGGCCCTTAGCGGCCCGTGACGATTTCAAGCAAAGACGAGGAGGCCACATGGCTGACAAAAAAGCGCAGTTGACCATTGGAGAGGGCGCAGCCCCGCTTGAGCTGCCCATCTATTCCGGCACCCTGGGTCATGACGTAATCGATGTTCGCAACCTGATTTCAAGCGGCTACATCACCTACGACCCCGGCTTCATGTCCACCGCTTCCTGCGAATCCAAGATCACCTTCATCGACGGCGACAAGGGCATCCTGCTGCACCGCGGCTACCCCATCGAGGAGCTGGCAGCAAAGTCGGACTACCTGGAAACCTGCTACCTGCTGATGCACGGCGAGCTGCCGACCAAGGAGCAGAAAGACGAATTCGTGGGCAGCATCATGCGCCACACCATGGTGAACGAGCAGCTGAAGTCCTTCCTGAACGGCTTCCGTCGCGACGCTCACCCGATGGCCGTGATGTGCGGCATTGTGGGCGCACTGTCCGCCTTCTACTACGACTCACTGGACAACGACAATCCGCGCCACCGTGAAATCTCCGCACACCGCCTGATTTCCAAGATGCCGACCATTGCCGCCATGGCATACAAATACTCCGTGGGCCAGCCCATCATGTACCCGCGCAACGACCTGGGTTACGCGGAAAACTTCCTGCACATGATGTTCAACACCCCTGCCGAGATCAAGCCGATCAGCCCTGTGCTGACCCGTGCCATGGAGCGCATCCTGATCCTGCACGCCGACCACGAGCAGAACGCATCCACCTCCACCGTTCGCCTGGTGGGCTCCACCGGTGCCAACCCGTTCGCCTGTATCGCTTCCGGTATCGCGGCCCTGTGGGGACCTGCGCACGGCGGCGCCAACGAGGCGGTACTGCTGATGCTGGACGAGATCGGCGATGTTTCCAACATCGACAAGTTCATCGCCAAGGCCAAGGACAAGAACGATCCGTTCAAGCTGATGGGCTTCGGTCACCGCGTGTACAAGAACTTCGATCCACGTGCCCAGGTCATGAAGCAGAGCTGTGACGAGGTGCTGTCCGAGCTGGGCATCCACGACCCGCAGCTGGAACTGGCCATGAAGCTGGAAGAGATCGCCCTCAACGACTCCTACTTCAAGGATCGCAACCTGTACCCGAACGTGGACTTCTACTCCGGCATCATCCTGAAGGCCATGGGTATCCCGACCAGCATGTTCACGGTCATCTTCGCGATGTCCCGTACTGTCGGCTGGATCTCCCACTGGATGGAAATGCTGTCCGAGCCACACAAGATCAGCCGTCCACGCCAGCTGTACACTGGCGCTACCCAGCGCGAGTACGTACCGATGGACAAGCGCTGATCGCTGCTTGCCACGAAAAAGGCTGCCAATCGGCAGCCTTTTTTAATTAACCCAGATCAAGAAAGCACCCCCAACAGCAACCGTCCCGACAGGTTTTTCGTGACCGCCCGGACACAAATACCCGCAATCGCTTGATTTACATCAAGTCTGCGTCTGTCCTTCCAGCCAGCCGATGATGCGGATGGCCTCTTCGCGACTCTCCCCGCACACGTCCCGGCTGGCCGCAAAGCCCGCACAGAAGGCCGGCCGCTCCGGTTTGCCGAACAGCAGACACAGGTTGTTCGCGTCGAGATGCAGGCAGCGCACGCCCGCCGGTTTGCCTTCCGGCATGCCCGGCATCGGCGTGCGGATGGACGGCGCTATGCAGCAGGCACCACAGCCGAGCCGGCATTGCATCAGGACTTTCCATCCAGCCGCCGGATCAGGCTGGAGGTATCCCAGTCCTCGCCACCCATGGCAACGATATCCGCATAGAACTGGTCGACCAGCGCGGTCACCGGCAGCTGCGCTCCATTGCGCCGGGCCTCTTCAAGCACTATTGCAAAGTCCTTGCGCATCCACTTGACTGCAAAGCCGAAATCGAACTCGCGGGCCAGCATGCTCTGATAGCGGTTCTGCTGCTGCCAGGACTGGGCGGCACCGGCACCGATCACCTCCATGGCAGCATGGGCATCAATACCGGACTGCTCGGCAAAATGCAGCGCTTCCGACAACCCTTGCAGCAGACCGCCCACACAGATCTGATTCACCATCTTGGTCAGCTGACCGCTGCCGACCGGCCCCATCAAACGCTGCATGCGGGCATAGCTGGCCAGCACCGGCTCGATGTCCGCGTAGTCCTGTGCGGCGCCGCCAACCATGATGGTCAGGATGCCCTGCTCGGCTCCCGCCTGGCCGCCGGAAACCGGCGCATCCAGAAAGGCCACGCCCTGCTCCGTACAAAGTGCAGACAGTTCCCGTGCCAGCGCGGCCGAAGCCGTGGTGTGATCCACCAGGCAGCTGCCGGTCTGCATGCCGGCCAGCACACCGGATTCGCCCAGCACCACCGAGCGCACATCCGCGTCATTGCCCACACAGACAAACACCAGTTCAGCTCCGCTGGCTGCCGCAGCCGGCGTGTCCGCCCGCGTGCCGCCATATTCCTTTACCCAGCTCTGTGCACGCTCCGGCGTGCGGTTATACACACGGACCCGGTATCCGGCACGTGCAAGGTGGCCCGCCATGGGATATCCCATGTTGCCCAGGCCAATGAAGGCAATGTTCTTGTCAGTCATCGCAGGTTTTCCTTCTTATCTTATGGCGAGCAGACGATTTTGGAACCATCCATCAAACATAAAATCATGCCGCTCTGGCAAGCCGGCCACACGACTTTGCATGCATTTTGCACCAACCAGCCTGTCACGAAAACAATGCAACAATGTACAGCAGATTCAAGGTGGAAGCAGGCGGATAATGCCTCTCACTGCCCCGCATGACCCTGTACGGGCGACCCTTGTGGTCGCCCCGGGGCAAGCACAAGGCTTGCCCCTACAGAAAAACCTCCTGCACTTGCGTGGACAAGCGGCGTCTTGCACGAGCAGGCCCGCCCCGCGGGAGATACCCGACAGGGTGGAAGCAGGCGGATAATGCCTCTCACTGCCCCGCATGACCCTGTACGGGCGACCCTTGTGGTCGCCCCGGGGCAAGCACAAGGCTTGCCCCTACAGAAAAACCTCCTGCACTTGCATGGACAAGCTGCGACTTGCACGAACAGGCTTGCTCCACGAGAGATACCTGACAAAGCCATCCGATCCAGAGACTCCAGCGGAAGCAATGCACAAAACCAGCCTGCCATCCTGACGCTTTGCTGTGGCACATTGACGCTTATCAATACTCATTAAGCGAATATTAAGGAGAATCCGGCCAGCTACAGCGAGTGACCTGTCTGGTGAGTCTCATCAATCAACTAACCAACAGGCCACCAATACACGGCTGTCTAGCTCCACAGGTAACCCTTCTGCCCAACTGACGGATGGAAAAAACAACCATGAATACAACCACGAGCTCCGCCTATAACTACAAGGTGGTACGCCAGTTCGCCATCATGACGGTGGTATGGGGCATAGTCGGGATGCTGGTCGGCGTCCTGATCGCCGCCCAGCTGGTCTGGCCCGAACTCAACCTCGACATACCCTGGCTGACCTACGGCCGCCTGCGTCCACTGCATACCAATGCGGTGATTTTCGCCTTTGGCGGTTGCGCGCTGTTTGCCACCTGCTACTATTCGGTGCAGCGGACCTGCCAGACAACCCTGTTTGCGCCACGACTGGCCGCCTTCACCTTCTGGGGCTGGCAGCTGGTGATCCTGCTGGCGGCCATCAGCCTGCCGCTGGGCTACACCACCTCCAAGGAGTACGCCGAGCTGGAGTGGCCGATCGACCTGCTGATCACCATTGTCTGGGTCAGCTATGCCATCGTCTTCTTCGGTACCATCGCCAAGCGCAAGATCAGCCACATCTATGTGGGCAACTGGTTCTATGGCGGCTTCATCGTGGTGGTGGCCATGCTGCATGTCGTCAACAGCATGGAGTTGCCGGTCCTTTCTGCCGGCCTGATCAAGTCCTACTCCGCTTATTCCGGTGCCACCGACGCCATGGTGCAGTGGTGGTACGGCCACAACGCGGTGGGCTTCTTCCTGACCGCGGGCTTCCTGGGCATGATGTACTATTTCGTACCCAAGCAGGCCGAGCGTCCGATCTACTCCTACCGCCTGTCCATCGTGCACTTCT
>ERZ1032915.37-NODE-37-length-24039-cov-6.946923_pt1 | contig 24039 bp, 17 predicted proteins | sample MGYA00517090_ERZ1032915 | MGnify/ENA primary metagenome ERZ1032915 (study PRJEB33719, sample SAMN04261607) | wastewater metagenome | biome: rural village; feature: latrine urine exit; material: soil | place: El Salvador | collected 2013-01-14 ...
TAGAAAAAAAATCGAATGAATTTATCTCTGACGTGTCAGCGCAAGATATCGAAAAACTTTGCAAAGATGTTTATCTAATTGAGTCAAGTATTAGTGGTTCGCCTCATTCTAAGATTGACGATATTCGAAATAAAATAATATTAATGTCTGAGGTCAAGTTAGATATTTAACAGCTAACTGGTAACTAAAAGCAGGTTTTTGTATGAAACTTATTAGTGCTACTGTCAAAAATTTCAGATTACTTAAAGATGTTCACTTAGATTTTTCTACTGATAAGAATAAGCCGTTAACAGTCATAAGAGCGGCAAATGAGACAGGGAAAACAACTCTTCAGCACGCTCTAGTATGGGGGCTGTATGGCAGCCAGGCATTGCCAGGAAAGGGCCAGTTTACACTTTTCCCTGCGGATTTGATAAAGACACATAAAAGCGTAGAGGTGTCAGTTGAAATTGAGTTTGAAGATATTCAAGTTGAGCGTGTAGGACGAAGCCAACAGAGTTATGTAAAAAACAAATATAAATTGACACGGACTTGTATTGAAAAGCCAAGTGAAAATGAATATTCAGCTAGAAGAGATGCCGAGCAAAAAACTTTATTCAAAATAACTGATACAGGCTCAGAAAGAATATTGGAAAGTGAAATAAGCACCATTATTGAAAGAGCTTTGCCTTTACACCTAAAAGATGTTTATTTCACTGATGGTGATAGCGCAATGTCATTTATTGAAGCGTCAGCTACAGATGCTATAAAAAGAAAGCGTGTGCAGTCTGCAGTGCAATCACTATTAGGGCTTAATATTGTTGAGGATACGATAAGGCATCTTACAAGATTGGAAAGTGACTTTTCTTCAGAAAGTAAAAAGAGCGGAGTAAATGATGGTGAGATAGATAAATTAAACGATATCATTACTTCTTGCTCTGAAGATATTGAAGAGTGGGAGACTGATAAAGAAGAAGCACAAAAGATACTTGAAAAAGCAAGTATGGAGAAGAAAAAAGTTAGAGGGAAAATTGATGAAATATTAAAAAAAGGAAATAAAGAAGAGCTTGTTAATGAGAGAAATAAGCTAAAAATGGATCTTGAGCGAAGAAAAATAGAAGTTAATACTTCTTACGCTAGTTTAGCAAAAATATGTTATGGAAATAGCATTTCTAGAGCTTTGCTAGCAACTCATCTCCAGGAGGCCAAAGAGAATCTACAAAAGCTGAGTGACAAAAAACAACTACCTAAAGTGCATGTTCCCGTTCTTGAAGAGCTATTGACGCGTGAGTTGTGTTTTTGTGGCGAAAGTCTTGAATCAGCTAGTCGACGTGAATCTATAAAGAAAATGATATACTCCAGTCAGGAGGCCGATAGAAAACAAGAAGCTGCATCTGATTTGTTTTATAGGATAAGAAGTATTGATGCGAATAGTGCCGAAAATAAATGGAAGGAAGAATATACGGAAAAATCCGATTATCCAACTAGTTTACAGTCGGTTGTTACTGATATTTCAAATAAACTGAAAGACATTGATGAGAAAGTAAGCCAGATTAATGACGTACAACTTGATGGCTTGAAAAGTGTTGAAGCGCAACTACAAAAAACAATTCTTGCAAAAAGTTCCGAGTTTGATACTAAAACTCAATCTATAAAAGATAGAGCTGAAGCAAAAGTTCTAGCTGAAAGAAAGCTTAATCAAGCAATGAATAAGCTTGGTAAGCATGATAAAGCAAGAAAAAAATGGACTTTAACTAATTTAACAAAGCAAGTCTTTGTGGATTTAAAAAATAAGCTCACGCAAGATGAGTTACAAAAAGTAAGCTCAGAAATGAATCGAATTTTTTTAGCTATGATTGGTATGAATTCTGAGGTTACTACAAATCAAGCACGAATAACAAAGGCCGAGCTAACAGATAAGTTTGATATCAAAGTTTACAGTCAAAACAATCACGAATTAAATCCTGATATTGATTTGAATGGTGCTTCTAGACGAGCAATTACACTATCTTTCATTTTGGCTCTAACGAAAGTTAGCGGCGTTGAGGCTCCAAATATTATTGATACACCTTTAGGTATGATGTCTGGTTATGTTAAGCAATCTGTGCTTTTAAATACAATAAAAGAAGGAGCTCAGTCTATTTTGTTCCTAACACATGACGAGATTCGTGGAGTTGAAGATATTCTAGATAGATACTCTGGAAGAGTATTTACACTAACTAACCCAGCACACTATCCTATTATGCTTAATTACAAGCCAGCTGACTTGGACTCAGGAATAATTCGTTGTGAGTGCAACCACCATGAAACATGTGAGGTCTGTTCACGCAAAAATGTAGAGGTTGCGTAATGAGTAAAAATCCTTTTGCAGGTTTTGATATTGATATACCTAAAAAATATCAAGAAGAAATAAAGAGGTTTTGTCAGACAGGTGGTAGTTCTGGCTCATATACTATCAGGCCTTTTGAGAGACAAGTGGACTTTTGGTATTTAGCATTTGTTTATGCTGTAAATAAAGGACTAACCCCAAAAGCAGAAAGTGAAACTTATCATCCGATTCAAGGGCATATCTTAAGTGATGAGAGAGTTACTCATATATTGCTTGTATATTTTTCGAGTAAAAAGATGGACATCTCTGTTTTGAGTGAATATCGACAAGCGTTTAATTTTGCAATTAATATGGCTAATGCAGGAATTCCACACTTGTTACAAATTCTTAATGATCCAGAAGGTGATCCTTTGTGGAATTTACTTGATGCATTAGAATCACAATGTTCTTGATTCAGGCAGCTGATAGACAGTCATGGCTTGTAACAGAATCTCATTACGCTCATTGCCCACAACCAAGCAAGATGGTTGAACGGTTAATTTATACACCAGCAACGCGCATATCGACGACGTTTTAAAAGCTTGCACTATGTTAGTGGTGTTTTTTCTAGCCTTATTTTGTTATATATACTTCGAAACCAATAATGATGCTAAAACTAAATTCTTATTTGGATCAATACTTATGCATTCTGATCGGAATGAGTGAGCTAATTGCATTGTAGTAATAGTTAAACGTTATTTATGGCATGTAATACATAGTTTAACTTGACCATAAATATCATCAATATCTATTAATTGACTGTCAGGCCTCAAAGGGTTTGCCTTCTTTTTTGCTTTAGCTCGCTGGAGGCGTTTCTCATAATCTTCTTTTATCTGCTTTATCCGTTCTGGTTGAGAAAGCTCAAGAAGGGACTCACCTTGGCTCCAAGTAAAAGGCGAACCATTATCAACAGCAGTTTTTTCATAATCCATGGCTTCTTTAAATGCCTCAGGATGACGTTCTTTTAACCGTACCCATTCAATTTTTTGTTGGTAAAAACAAAAAGTACATCCACTACGAGAACGCCACTCATAATACTTAGGAAGTCCTATTCCTGAACTATCAAGAAGTTCCATAACACCAGGCTTATCTATTCCAGCGTCACGAAATGGGAAATGGATTTTTAAGTTAGGTTGTGTTGCATTATAGCCTTCACGGTAAGGCTCATCGGATCGGATTGCGACATAGCTATGGACGACAGTGCCTGCGTCTAAATATGGTTTTAGCCAGTCTTCAAATGGCTTTAGCTTCAGCTGTCTTGTGCACCACCTTGTCTGTGCAGATGGCAGAAAGTTTTTATACTGTTTCAACCAGTAGTCGAAATCTCGATCAGGATTAAGTCTTAAAATGGCTTGGCCGAGAAAGCCTTCGAGTTTACCAAGAAACTCGTAGACTTCTGGAAGTTCTTTTCCAGTGTCAGTGTAAAAATACTGAATATGTAGGTTAGGGAAAGCTTGACGCATATACACTGCAAGTGCTGCACTATCCTTTCCTCCAGATATACCCAATACATGCATTTCAGCTTGACTCATTTTAAGTATCCTTTTTTTTGTTTGGGCTGTCTTTCATTTTTCTTATTAATGTTGCGCTTACTTTACTTAAGGCTGCTAGAGCTATGTCATCATTGTCCTCATAGGTGTCGTTAAGTACGGCCTGTAAGGATTTTGCAAGTGAGTCAACAACCGAGCTATCACTTGTGCCAATATGAATATCGGCAAATAGTGGTTCAGATTCACTTTTAACCCCAAGCATGATTGAAACTGAACTGCCTCTTTTTAGTTTCCCTTTTATACGAGAGTAGTTTTCTGTACGTTTAAAGCTCTCGGTGAATGCGACTATTTCTATGCGAGCTCGATCTAAATCGGTATCTACCCAGTCTCGTGGGGGCTTGTTAGCTGCTAGACTCCCTAGGCCCTCTATCTGTGCAATACTTCCATCATAATTAACAAGACGATTGATGAATGCATTAACTCTAAAGTCACCTGAAAGTTGTTTAATAGCTTCGGCTCTTTCTTTAATCGTTTGATAAGCTTCTGTATCTGTTTTTTTGATATTGAGCTCGCTCAGCATCAGAGACTCTAATGATTGTAGTGCTTGAGAATAATGCTCAGTTAACTCGGTAAGTGTTTTATCTGTTAGTCTTATGATTTTTTTTGTAGCTTCCTCAGCTTCAATGTTTTCTATATTAGCCAGAGAAGGAATATCAGTGAAGAGCAGCTGGTTTGGATCATAAGAGTTTTTTAGTACGTTACGTATAGCCTTAGCTTGGTTCGAGATATTTTGTGTACGTTTAGTCCAGTTTGGAAGCTTATCGAAAATAGAGATAATACCTCTAGCAACTTCAAGTGGTTCTAACTCGATGACTGGCATACCTGAAAGACTTGTGACAGTTTTAGATAGTCCAGATAGCAGATGTTTAGACATCTGACTTAAATCTACCCAGCGAATCTGAATGGATTTAAGATCTCTAGCTAAGTAATCGGTGTCTAAGTCTGTAAATTCAGGCTGAAAAATATCTTCACGATAAATTGCTATATTGTTTTTTATGGAAAGGATATATGCGGTAATTAATATAGGCATTAATCCTCGTTTTATTCCAAAAGGCTTTTCTTCCCACAGATTACTTATCTCATCCAAGCCTACGTTTCGTTTGGTGTTATCTTGGATGTATTGGTTCGCTGCTTCCCAGGCCCGTATAAGGTTACAGTGATTGTAAAGAGATGGTTGTTTGAATTTATAATTTGCACTATTTTCTTCATCTTGGTCGTGTAGGCCGGTTCGACTTAGAATAGTCTCGTAGAGTCCTCCTTCTGCAGGATATCCGACAATACCTAGTCGCGCTTTGCTTTCATTTGTAACCATAGCTTTTAGCAAGACGTTTTGCGCAGCCACGGCGCTGCTAGAAGGCTTGTGTCTATTGAGAAGCTCATTATGTATCACTGGAGTCTCTGAATAAATAGAGTCTGCTATATCTGAGGCTATATTGTTAAATCTTTTTAAATTATTTTCTTTTAGCTTTTGTCCATTTCTAAACCATTTGGATTTTGATATTGCTTGTTGAAGCTCTGACTCTAGCTCATTTTGTACCAGTATTTTTCTACTTTCTACTTCTCTTCTGGCAATTTTATCTCCGCTAAGTTCAGGACGCTCAGTTCTTATTTTTTCTAGTGCACTCAGCTCTCTTGACAAGCTAGTTATTGCCCAGGCTTTCTCAGGATATCCAACAATCACATTTTTTTTAGAAGCTACTTGAGATATTTCTTTACATAAAAGTTCTGTCTCAAGTTCGGATTCGGCTTGTATGGGGAGGACGAGAAGAAATAGTCCAATACTTCCACTTTGGAGATTAAATTTATTTGCTTCTTCCATTGCTGCTGTGGTTGGTACTAGTTTTACATCAACCCAGCGTAGAGTACCCGTCTTGAAGTAGTGTTTTTTTGCTAGGGCTGGATGAATACTTGCCATACTTTGAAGCCGTTGAAAGTCTAATTCTTGCGTTTCTTTCAGAACGTTTTCTATCGCGGCTTCTATATCAAAGTCACTGCCTGAATATAAACTATAAGCGCCTAGGTGTTTTCTATAAATTATAAGAGATTGAGTAAGCAGATCCTGAATGGATCGGGTATAGCTATCTACTGTTATTGTTGATAAGATTTCTGGTGAAGCATATAAACCAGCACGATCTTTGAAAAGGTCAATTAATGCAATTGTTTTTAACAGCTTTATATGATTTATCGAGCTTTTACTAGCTTCACAGCGATCAATAGCTTCTGCTGCCGTAGCCCATTTGTGACCGTCGGGTGATGCCATAATACTAGGCTCTAAATTTATTCTTAGATAATCCCAGAGGCGGTCCGGCGTATACAGATCATGGATTGTAGCTGCGTGAATAAAATCCTGGAACCCATAGGGTTCTGCAGAGTTAAGAAAGCTAAATAGACTGCGCTGGTTCTGACCAAATCGACGGCGTGATATTGGCCCTAGTAGGGCTGCTACGATTGGGTGAAGCGGCCAAGTCGCAGCAAGAGTTGTGGCGAGGCTGCTTGATGCGTTAGGTATGTTTGACTGTATTGTTTTGGCAACTATTTTGGCGGCCTCGATTGGAGGAAAGTCATTGCTACTTTGTATTGCGCGAGCAAGTAAGTCTATTTGTTCTTCGCCCGCGGTATTTACGGCCAAATCAATATATCTACCCTGGATCTTTGTCCACTCATCCCGAGCTAATCGTGTTAGACGATTAGAATACTCCTCAAAAGCTTGGTGAAGTATACCTACAATAACAAGCTTTCCTTGTGAGCGAGCGGCCGCTTCTGCAAGGAGCTGAAAAAAATATAAGTCTGTCCTATCGTTGGCTGCCGCTTCAAGAAATTTACCCATTTCATCAATGAATACAATTAATCCCGTATTTTCAGCAGCCTTATCAGTAATCGCATTGAGAGCAGCCAAAGCATTTTGATCATTCCATCCATTTTTTGGTGGAATTTTATTGAACCCGTTCGCTATTAAGGCTTCCCCAATTATTTGGGATACGGAAGAACGCTGACCAATTACAGGAAGTATCTTCCAGCCAGAGTTTCCTGGTGGGAAAGTTTTTTGTATTGCTGCTGCTGCTCTTTTACCGACAGCTTGTGCTGCTTCGGCTCTTTTGTGTTTATCACCGCTTGTTAGTGCGCTGAGCGCGACAACCAAACTAGATTTTCCGCTACCATAAGGGCCTGTCCACGTAAAAGCAGCTTGCTGACCCTCCTTTATGTGGTTCGCCATTGCAATGAGAACGTCTGCGGATGACTGAGGGCAGATAAAGCCAGTGAGGGCGTCCTCCGATTGTAAATCTGTGTCAATTTTTATCGAGCGCTGGAAACGTCGAGCAACATGAACGAGTTCAGATAGTCTTGTCACGTTATGCTCCTTGAAAGCTTTCTAGATAATCGCTTTTTATAAGTTCTGATATGTTTATATTTAGTAGATCTTTTTTTCGGACCACCTGCTTTAGTCCGGCGGTTTCGGACCATGATAGAGCACCCTTCGTCAAACTTTCTATGCGTATTAAACGATCTGCTAAGTCATCTTCACTTAAAAGGAATACTCTTCCGGGAGAGCCTGGATAATGAGCAATAGCCTCAAATGATATTGTTGAGCGAGAATCTAGAAATGATTTCCAAAACTGAACAAGTGCGTAGCAAAATATTCCGTCGCCCAAAGTGGGCTTTGCAGACTTTACTAAACGGAAGCCATCTTTCCTTCCTGTAGGTTTAATTAGTCCTAGTTCGGTTAGTGGGGATTCTAAAGAATCTTCCTTGGCTTGTCCTTGAAGTTCCTGCTTGGCTGAATAGGTACGAACAAAGCACTCTACATCTCTTTTGATTGTTGTTTGAGATACTTTACTCCAGCCACGCTCTATACTAAGACTGATAAGCAATTTTACAATATCTTCACGCTCGAATGAGTTGTTTGGATAGTGACTAAAAACCCAGTACCAAGTTGTTAGTTTTTTATTTGCCGCAAGTTCCCAGTGTAGTAGCCAAAGTGTTGCAGGGTGCTCCATGTATGGATCGAATCCATTACCTGAAAATACAGTATCACCCAAACTGTCAGTCGCGGCAGGAGCACCTTTGGCGCCAGGCTTTATCACACCGCACTGTATGGCCCAGTGTCGAATAGCCGCAACCATGTTTTTGCCGACCCCGAATCGTGCTATAGCCGCCTCATCGTTAAAAATCGAATAATCAAGACCTTTATCTTGTGCTGAGGCTACAGCATCGTATGCTTTTTTAAGCCATCCGTAACGCATCGGGAAGGTTTCATGCCCAGAAAATTGTGGTATGTAGTCGGGGGCGTAGAGCGGGCTGTTGAACATTTTTTTCCTTGGCAGAAGATAAAATCATTTAACATGAATAAAGAATTCATAACCTACAGGCGTTGGCTTCAAAACCTTTATCTATTTGTTTTTTAAGCGGATATGGCGTGTTTTTAGAGTGCTTTTCTCAATATGTTGACCAAGAGCGCTCTGCGACACGTCAAGAAGTCGCTAGACTAGGTACTGAGAAAACCCTAAAGTTTCTCGGCTGGAGATTGCGTCCAGCTGAGTATACAACACGGTGACTAGATTGCGAATACAGAGCAGAATTTACATGGATTACCAGGCCTCCACACCGACGGACTCGCGTGTAGTGGATGCCATGATGCCCTTTTTTTCTGATATTTTTGGGAATCCGAGCTCGTCAGAGCATGCTTTTGGGTGGGATGCTGCATCTGCGGTAGAGCGTGCTAGGTCTCAGCTCGCTGAGCTGATAGGTGCTTACACCGAAGAGGTATTTTTCACTTCAGGTGCTACCGAGTCGAATAATCATGTGCTTCATGTTGTTAGTAATGGTGTCTATTCCAATCGTAAGACTCTTTTAGTGAGTGCTATAGAACATCCTTGTGTTTTACAGTCTGCAGCGCTTGCTGCAGAACGAAACGGACTACACATAGTTACGATTCCTGTTGACGAAAATGGCAGGATTGATCGGGAGTTTCTCATGCGAAACCTGACTGAAGATGTACTCATGGTTTCTGTGATGGCTGTGAACAACGAGGTGGGTACGCTTCAAGATATTAAAGATCTTGTTGACTTGACGCATGCTTCTGGTGCTCTTTTTCATTGCGATGCTGCTCAAGTTTTTCCGGCAATGAATGTAGATGTTGGTGAGTGGGATGTGGATTTTATGAGCTTTTCTGCACATAAAATGTATGGTCCAAAGGGGATCGGTGCTCTATATGTTCGTAGTGACTTAAAGGCCGTTTTTCCAGCTTTTTTAGTAGGTGGAGAACAGCAAGAAGGGATGCGGGCTGGAACTATTCCTGTTCCTTTGTGCGTAGGTTTTGGAATGGCTGCTTCTATTATGAAACAGATGGAAAAGTCTGAAGCTGTTATATTGCAAAGTCTAAAGAATTTGTTTGTAAGTGAATTGATAAGGGAAAAAATTTTTTTTGATATTAATGGGTTTGCAGACTTCCGAGGGCATCCCGGAAATTTAAATGTTACGTTTAGAGATATAGATGGACAGCATTTGCTAGGTAAATTGCAGCCTAGGCTTGCAGCGTCTACTGGGTCAGCTTGTAGTAGTGGGATGCTCCAGCATTCCCATGTGCTTTCAGCATTAGGTCTTGATGCTAGTGAGGCACGACGAACAGTACGGTTTGGCTTTGGACGATATACAGATGAGCAACAAGTTATAGATGCAGTAAGTTTAATTTCTAATGTAATCCATGGTCTAGAAATATAAGCGATTCATAGAAGCCCGCTACTATAAACGGCAGGCAGCACAGCAAGGGTCTGCCTGGCTAAAACGAAATGACCTCCGATAAACTAGGGGCGGTTCATTCAGCTATGCCGCATGTACAGGGGGAGCAGCAGAACCAGTGGTTTTTGTGCTTGTGACTACATTTATGTGACTTAAAGTCACGCTATTTTCTTGCTCTCCTAAGGGTGCCGACGCGCACAGAAAACACTCAACAAGATTTCCTGACCATTCGCACCAGGGTTCATGCAGATGCCGATTGCCGACAACCCGCTGGTCGTGATCCATCGCGACGACTGGCTGCTGGCCGTGCACAAGCCGGCCGGCTTGCTGGTGCATCGCAGTCCGGTCGACCGGCATGCCACCGAGTTCGCCCTGCAATATGCGCGGCAGCTCAACGATGGCAGGCATGTGTATCCCTGTCACCGGCTGGATCGCCCGACTTCGGGGCTGCTGTTGTTCGCCCGGGATCCGGATACCGCCAGTGCGGTGGGCAGGGCGCTGATGGCCGGGCAGGTGGGCAGGAGCTATCTGGCGCTGGTGCGTGGTTGGCCGGAGGAGCAGGGGGTAATTGATCATCCGTTGCGCGAGCACGCCGTTGACCGGCGGGACAGGGACGAGCCGCAGCCGCTGCGCGAGGCCATCACGCACTTCCAGCGTCTGGCCACAACCGAGCTTCCGGTGGCGGTGGAGGGATACCCGCAAAGCCGTTACAGCCTGCTGGCACTTCAGCTGCAGACCGGCCGCAAGCATCAGCTGCGCCGGCACATGCAGCACATCAGCCATCCGATCATCGGCGACACCAGCTATGGCCGTACCCGGCACAATCGCTATTTCGCCGAACGCTTCGGTTTCAGCCGCCTGATGCTGGCGGCAACCGGGCTTGACCTCGTCCATCCGGCAACCGGCCAGCCGCTGCAGCTACGTTGCTCGCCTGCTGCCGATTTCATGCAGGTGCTGTCCATTTTTGACGGGTTGCCCCCTTTGCGACTTTAAGCAGTAGGGTGATCGCCGGTTCCCTTGGGCGCGCCCGGTATCGGCGGGGCGAGCATGCGGGCAGTGGTCTTTTGTGCCGGCTGTGAAGGCGGTCAAGGGTGGAAAGGCTGCAGCCAAAGTTCCCTGGGCCGGGTTCAGGCCAACGTATAGGGTGTGTTGAGTGCCTGTACTGCTATCATCCGTGGCACTTGTGAGGGATAGACTCGGTAGTGGCGCAGGAGCGATGGTCATGAATGTTTCAAGGGGCAATCGGTTGTGCCTTTTTCCGTTGTTGCGCAGTTGCAAGATCTGGTTGGGCGCTGTGCTTCTATGGTTTGTGGCCGGAGCGGCAGTGGCCGAAACAGCACCCGACATCCGGGAGCCGGATGAAGCGGAAATCAGGCAGGCAGTGGAGGATCTGCTGCTGTGCCGCTGGATCAGCAGCAAGCATTCCCCGCATATGTTCCAGGTGCTGGAGCATCTCTCTAAACAGCGTAAACAGGCGCCTGGTGGCGATGAGATTGAGTGGCTGGAAGGCAAGTTCCTGGCGCTGGATCTGGAGTTCAACGGGTTGGGTGCCATTGCCGTGTATGGCGGTGCGGCTGCCTTCGGCTGGAGTGCTTCCGCCACTAGCCAGGATCTACTGGCTGCCCTGTCCCGCCGTGGGTTCGAGCCCTATCAGTCGGTGCAGCAACCGCAGGAAGGCCTGATAGCGGAGTTGGCGCGGGTGGAAGATGGCTGGCGCTACCTCATGTATGTCAGCGAAGGAGTGCACGAAGAGCTTGGGTTGAACGTGGAGGGCGGTGTCACGCTTGGTTGCACTGCGGAGCAGACCGAAGAGCAGAAACAAGCGGATGCCGAGCGCAGACAGCGTTATGCACGCATCAAGGAACTGGTGGAAAGCGGCGAGCAGCAACCACGCAGCTGGGTCGAGCAGATCCTTGCCGAGGGTTCAGAGAATGAGCTGCAGTTGCTGGCCGGCTATGCCTGGCTGCAGCCACAGGATGTCGAGCACCTGCTCGCCATCGAAACCGGGCAGATTGGGATAGCGAACAAACTGATCACCAACCCGGCGGTGACGCTGAACCGGGAGCAGCTGGATGGGCTGGTGGAGAACGATGTTTCGGGAATGTTTCTGATCAAATATCGCCTTGACCAGCTAAGCCCCGAACAACTGCAGCTGCTGGCTGCCAATCCGCATACCAGCCGGACACTGACCCTCGCCCGGGGCGGGCCGGATGCAGCACAGGCCTTGCGCGAAGCGCTGCAGGCCGGTGATGAAAGCACGCTGAGGAGCCGTGACCTGAATTTTCTGCCAGCGGTCCCTGCCGAGCTGCTGGATGTGATCCTCAGTCAGGGCTCCGAAAGGCTGCAGATGCTGATCGAGGACAGATACAAGCCGGACTATACGGCGGAGCAGCTGGAACAGGTGCTGGCTCATGGGCAAACCGAGCTGCATATCCGTCTGGTCGGCCGCCGCAAACTGCCGTTGACCCTGGAACAGTATGAACGGGGGCTGATGCATCCGGACGGCCGCAACATCGCTTTCTGGTACCACCAGCGCGAGGACCGGCAGCCTTCCGCACAGCTGGCGGAACAGGGACTGACCAGTCCTGATCCACAGATGCGCGCCCGCTGGCTGCACAACCGGCAAATCAGGCTGGATGCGCAACAGATGGCCCGGGCACTGGCAGACGAGAATGCCGATCTGCGTGGCATCGCCTATACACGGAAAGACGTTGCCCTGACCGATGCACAGCTGGATGTCTGCCTGCAGGAAGACAGCATCTCCGCACGCTTCGCCTGTGTGAAACGCCCGGAAATGCGGCTTACCGGCTGGCGTTTCGAGCGCATGGTCAGTGACAGGAATCCCAACGTATTGCGTGACTATGTGAAAGCGCACGAGCTGGAGCAAGCACAGCTGGCTGAGCACGTCAGCCGGCTTGCCCAGGAAGGGGATGAAAAACAGCTAAGGGATATGGCCCGTTTTGTGGGCAAGGAATTGCCGGTAACGGAAGAGGACGTGCGCGTCATTCATCAGCGGCATAGCGAAGCGGTGAGCAGACCCTATTGCCGGCTGTTGCCGCAGGCCTGCCAGTAGCCTTCAGGCCCGCTCAGCGACGGATTCGGGCGACAGCGCTTCTTTCCTGCGCGTGATGAGCCGCCACATGACCAGATGCGAGGAAATTCCCAGCACGGCGCAAACCGCAGCGATGGTGCCCTTGTTGTTGATGATGGCGATCATGGCCACGGCAACGAAAACGATCATGCATACCGCTGCAATGCCAATGCCTATGGAGTGCCAGGAGGCCGTGCCGCCCCGGGATTCTGTCTGCATCTGAAAAACCCTGTGATCCGCTGAGCGGGCATCATACCTGCTTTTCCCCGAGGGTGCTTGTCAGGTCCGTGTTCTGGTCTGTAACACGCCGAGCGAAGCCTGATAGCAGGTTTTGCGACCCGCTGGCCCTGTTGACGGCCACCAACGTAGCCGCAATTTTGGTACAGGCAACCGGCGGCAGCGGCTGAAGTGGCAGCGCCAGGCAGCCTACAGGCTGATGTTCAGATACTTGATCTCCAGATACTCGTCGATGCCGTAACGGGAGCCCTCACGCCCCAGTCCTGATGACTTGATGCCGCCAAAGGGGGCGACCTCGTTGGAGATGATGCCGGTATTGATGCCGACCATGCCATATTCCAGCGCCTCGGCCACATGGAAGATGCGCGACAGATCCCTGGTGTACATATAGGCGGCCAGGCCGTACTCGGTATCGTTGGCGTACCCGATGACCTCGTCATCCGTGGTGAAGCGGAACAGCGGAGCCAGCGGACCGAAGGTTTCTTCGCGGGCCACCCTTGCGTCCGTGGGCACACCGGTCAGGATGGTCGGCTCGAAAAAGGTGCCGCCCAGCGCATGGGTCTTGCCGCCCAGCTCGATTTTTGCACCGCGCTGCAGGGCATCCTCGATATGCGACTGGACCTTGGCCACTGCCGCCGCGTCAATCAGCGGGCCGAGATTGCTGGCGCTGTCCAGACCGTTGCCTACCTGCAGCTCCGCCACCGCCTGCTTTAGTTTTTCAGCAAATTCATCATAAACATCAGCATGGATGTAAAAGCGGTTGGTACACACGCAGGTCTGGCCGTTGTTGCGATACTTGGCTGCGACCGCGCCGGCTACCGCTGCATCCAGATCGGCATCGGCAAACACGATGAAGGGTGCGTTGCCGCCCAGCTCCAGTGAAACCTTTTTGATGTCCTCAGCGCACTGACGGAGCAACAGGCGACCGACCCGGGTGGAGCCGGTAAAGCTCAGCTTGCGCACCAGCGGGTTGCCGGTCAGCTCGTTGCCGATCTCCGCTGCATCGCCGGTCACCACGTTGAACACACCAGCGGGAATGCCCGCCTGATGGGCCAGCTCGGCCAGCGCCAGTGCCGAGAAAGGCGTCTGCTGGGCCGGCTTGAGCACCATGGTGCAACCGGCGGCCAGTGCCGGCGCCGCCTTGCGGGTGATCATGGCAGAGGGAAAGTTCCACGGAGTGATCGCGGCCACCACGCCGACCGGCTGCTTGAGCACCAGCAGCCGCTGGTTGTTTTGCGGGGCCGGAATCAGATCGCCATACACCCGCTTGGCTTCCTCGGCAAACCACTCGATGAAGGACGCGCCATAGCGGATCTCGCCACGCGCCTCGTTGAGCGGCTTGCCCTGCTCAAGGGTCATCAACCGGGCCAGTTCCTCCTGATGCTCCAGGATCAGCTCATGCCAGGCATGCAGTCTGGCTGCACGTTCCCTGGCTGGCAGCGCACGCCAGGCCGGCAGGGCCTGTGCAGCGGCTTCAATGGCCTGCCTCGTCTCCCGGCTGCCCATCACCGGCACCGCGCCGAGCCGCTCGCCCGTGGCCGGGTTGTGGATGTCCTGGGTCTTGCCATCTGCTGCCGCGCACCAGTTGCCATTGATGTAGGCGTCTTGTCTGAAAAGCTGGGATTGAGTCACTGGATTCGCCCTCCGCACGTGGTTGCGCCCAGCATAGCATCATGCAGGCGGGAGCGGTCGCGGAGTGATTTTGGAGCATGTGCGAAAGCCGATTTTTGCCTGTCAGGCCTGCCGACCGGACAGAGCGATTCATTTTTGCCGGGGCTGCGGGGCTTTACTTTCATGGCGGGCGCTATATATTAGATTTATATAAAGTATCTTGGAGTGGATCATGACTGCAGAAATTTCCGTTGATGTCGCCATCATTGGAGCCGGTACGGCCGGTTTGTATGCCTTGCGTGAAGTCAGGCGTGCACGAAAGTCCTTTGTACTGATTGATGCCGGCCCGCTGGGCACCACCTGTGCGCGGGTGGGCTGCATGCCTTCCAAAGTGGCGTTGCATGCCGCCGAACTCTGGCACATGCGCAGGGAGCACGAGGAGTACGGCATCCGTGGTACGGAGCGGCTTTCGATTGATCGCGATCGTGCCTGGCAGAAGGTCCGCAGCATGCGCGACGATTTTGCCGCCCGTGGTACCGGCAATGCGCAAAAGGCCGCTGGTGAACATCTGCTGATGGGGCGTGCCCGTTTTATCGAGCCCACATTGTTGGCAGTGGACACCGGGCAGGGTGAGCAAAGGGTGCGTGCCGGCGCGGTGATCATTGCCACCGGCTCACGGCCGGTGATGCCGGGCTTCCTGCAGCCTTTTGCCGAACACTGTTTCACCACCGATGACCTGTTCGAGCTGGAACAGCTTCCGCAGCGGCTGGGCGTGCTGGGTCTGGGCGCGATTGGCCTGGAAATAGGGCTGGCCATGTCACGTCTGGGGGTCGAGGTGTTTGCCGCCGACATGGCGAACAGCATTGCCGGAATTGCCGACCCCGAGGTGGGCGAAGCGGCGCTGGAGATCTTCGGCAAGGAGATCGACATCCATCTGGGTGCCGCCGCCGCGCTGGGCGAGGCAGAGCAGGGCGTGCTTCTGAAAACCGCCGGAGGCGACATCGCTGTGGACAAGGTGCTGGTGGCTCTGGGCCGCAGGCCCAACGTGGACGGCCTGAACCTTGCGGAAGCCGGCTTCGAGCTGGATGAACGCGGCATGCCCAAGTACGACCCGCACACCATGCAGATCGCCGGTCACCCGGTATTCATGGCTGGTGACGCCAACGCGCAGCGCACCCTGATGCACGAGGCTGCGGACGAGGGCGCCATGGCCGGCTATAACGCGGCCCGCGGTTTGCAGCAGGCGTTCAAGCGCAAGACCCCGCTGGGCATCGCCTTTACCCAGCCGGACATTGTCTCGGTGGGCGAGCGGCTGGACGCACTGGATGCGAACAGCATCCTGATCGGCTCGGCCAGCACCGAGGCCAATGGCCGCAGTCGTATCCTGACGCAGGAGCGGGGCGTGTTGCGCATCTATGCCGACAAGGAAAGTGGCCTGCTGCTGGGTGCGGCGATGGTGGGCCCGCGCGGCGAGCATGTTGCGCAGATGCTGGCGGTAGCCATGGAGCAGGGCATGACCGTCCACCAGCTGCTGCAGGCACCCTACTATCATCCGGTAGTGGAGGAAATGGTGCAGAGCGCGCTGCAGGACATTGCCCGCCAGATGCCTCAGTCCGAGCTGCCCGTGGGGCTGACAGCGTTATAACGGCCATGACGGCAGTCTGCTGGCGCACGCGGATGTGCGCCAGCTAATGGAAAACTTGACCAAAGGCATGATTTAATTCCGGCAAAAATAATATACCCTTGACCGTTGAGCTTGCCCCATCGGGCGGAAGCAGCCAGGCGCAACAAGAGACAACAAGGAGATGCGCATGCCGGCCAGTTTCAATCTGCAGAACATTCCGTTCAGCCTGCTGAACGAAGAAGAACAGGAAAAATTGCTGGGTGCCGTAGAGTACATGGAGTTCGCACCGGGTGAGGTGCTGATCGAGGCGGGCGGCCCGCCACGGGGCGTGTTCGTCATCCTGGAAGGCAAGGTGGCCGAGGCGGATCACCGGCTGGATGCTGGCAATTCCGGTGCCGCAATCACGCCGGCCAGCGTCTTCATGTACTACGAGGCGGACGAGTACTTTGGCGGCTGGTCTATCTACAACGGCAAGGCCATCCACAGGTTCTTTGCCGCGGAGCAGACCCGCAGCCACCTGATTCCCACCCAGACGCTGTTCGAGCTGATCGACAGCAACGAGCAGTTTGCCGAGTATTTCCAGCAGAACCTTGGCGCCAAGCGCGAAATTGTCGCCCAGCATGCACAGAACCAGGACATGGCCGAGTTCATGCTGGCGCGCATCGCGGACAGTACCGTGCGCGAACCCCTGATCGTGCCCGAGGGCACCAGCATTGAAGCGGCGACCCGCCTGATGCGCGAGGAAAAAGCCGACTGCATGCTGGCCAGAAAAGGCAAGCGCTACGGCATGGTCACCGGTACCGACCTGCTGGATGCGGTGATCCTCAACAAACTGCCGCTGGAAACCGATGTGGCCGAGATCGCCAGCTATCGTCTGATCAGCATCCGGCCGGACGACTACCTGTTCAACGCGCTGATCATCATGACCCAGCAGCACATCGAGCGGGTGGTGGTGCGTGACGAGCATGGCGAGCTCAAGGGCATCATCGAGCTGACCGACGTGCTCAGCTACTTCTCCAGCCACTCCCACGTGATCGGCTTGCGTGTGGAGCGTGCACAAACCATCGATGAGTTGCGTGAAGCCTCCTTCGGCCTGTTCGACCTGATCAAGGCGCTGCTCTCGTCCGGTGTGAAAATCCGTTTCACCATGGAGCTGCTGGCCGCGGTCAATAGCCGCATCCTGGGCAAGCTGTTCGATCTGGTGGTGCCCAAGGAAGTGCATCCGCATGTCTGTCTGATCGTGATGGGTTCGGAAGGCCGTGGCGAGCAGATCATGAAGACCGACCAGGACAACGGCCTGATCTATCGGGACGGTCTGGACTGGCCGGAAATGCACGAGACCATGCAGAAATTCAGTGAAATCCTGATTTCATTCGGCTTTCCACCCTGTCCCGGCAACATCATGGTATCCAACCCGGAGTGGGTGAACTCGGTCAAGGAGTGGACCAGCAAGCTCAGCCGCTGGAGCCGCAGCGGTGACAGCACCCTGCAGATGAACCTGGCGATTGCCGCCGACAGCAAGCCGGTGGCCGGCAACACGGCCCTGTTCAAGGTGTCACGCAATGCCTTCTTCCGTGACATCCACGACAACCAGCTGTTCTTTTCCTATTTTGCCCGTGCCGCGCTGGATTTCGAGACGCCGCTGACCTTCTTTGGCCAGCTCAAGACCAGCAGTGGCCTGGATATCAAGAAAGCCGGAATCTTCCCCATCGTGCATGGTGTGCGCACCATGGCGCTGGAGCACAAGATCCTGGAGAACAACACCTTCAAGCGCCTGGAGATTCTGGCGGACAGGAAGGTTATCACCCGTGAATTGGCGGACAACCTGGCGGAAGCCATGGGCTTCTTCGTGCAGCTGCGTCTGCAGCAGCAGATCGAGCGGGTCACCGATAGCGGCAAGACCCACGACGAGACACCCAACGAGATCGATTTCAAGCGCCTCAACAAGTTCGAGCGTGAGTTGTTGCGGGACTCGCTGTCGGTGGTCAAGGACTTCAAGAAGTCGCTGACCAGCAGGTATCACCTGAACTATTGATGAGCGGGTTGGCAGTGCGGTGGTAGGGGCCGGTCGAGGTCCATGCTGCGGCTGCGCTGCCCGTCTCGAAGCAAGTTCGATACGGTTGCTGATGCCTGGCATGGACCTCAACCGGCCCTAAATAACACACCTGCTGCTTGAGAGAGTGGCCCGGCTTTGCCGGGCTGCTGTCGCGTTGCTAGTGATGGCGTCGTGTTTGTAGCCAAGCGTGTTGGTAACTGAGTACAAATTCAACATGTTGCAAAGGCTGTTGCAAAACCTGCCCATAAAAGGAAGGCCAGTGCATTGAGCGCCTGATTTTGGGTGGCGGTTGCCACATTTTTGTTTGTGGCCAGCCAGGTTAGAAACTGGGCTTCAGATTCGGCCATCTCGCGCGGGTGGCGCAGCCGATGGAAGCGTATGAAGTATCGAATCCAGTACCAGTAGGTTTTTTCGGTGCGCAGGCTGTAATGTTTGGTACGCATGACTGCGCGTAGCTGTTCGCGTAGCCTGGGTGGGGTGTTGAGGACTGGAGCATGGCAAATTCCTTTTGCTGGATGAATGTCTAGTAGCCGGCCAATAAAAATAGGCAGGTCAAGCGAAAAAGATTATCAAAATGTAGTATCTTGTAACCTGTTGATTCCTGTGCTTTAATCCCGATTATTAAAAATAGGCCCGTCGGGTTATGCCGCCTTCACGATATTTGGCTTATATAGAAGGCGGTCTAATACATGTTATGCGGCAAGCAAATAGAGAGCTATATGTCAAAACTAAATGTTGATCAAAAAACGATCTTTGAGCTGCTATCAGATAAAAAGGCTGACTTTCTTATTCCAGACTATCAGCGCCCGTATGCTTGGGATGAAGAGCAGTGTCAGACGCTATGGGATGATCTTTTTACATTTTCATTTCCAAACAACGATTATGAAGCCTTTGATAAAAATGATGAGTATTTTTTGGGTTCCATTGTTACATTTAAGAACGATGACGGGCAGTCAGAGGTAATTGATGGCCAGCAGCGTCTTACAACAATAATGCTTATCCTGCGTGCATTTTATGACAAGTTCGCCCATATGCAGGATGCGAACTCAAAACAAACACGGGACAGGATTGAGAAATGTATATGGAAAACTGATGAATTTGGAAGTGCTGATAAATCGACTTTAAAAATTGACTCGGAGGTGGCTACAGATAACGACAAGGATGAGTTTCTTGATTTGTTACGGACTGGCACAGTGCAGCCAAGCAGCAAAAGCCAATATGTGAGCAATTATCAATTCTTTCAAAAAAGAATCGATGAGTTTTTGCAAGCGTTCGCAAGCTATTTTCCTTATTTTCCTGCAAGAATATTGGGTAACTGCATCCTGCTTCCTATAGAAGCAGAATCGCAAGACACGGCTCTCAGAATATTCTCGACATTAAATGATCGTGGTTTACCGCTAGCAGATGCCGATATATTTAAGGCGCAGTTCTATAAATATTACGGTGAGATGGATAAAAAGGATGATTTCATTTCGGAATGGAAAAACCTTGAGGAGCTAACAAGCTCCATTTTCTATTTAAATGCGGGCTCGCCAATGGATGAGCTGTTCGCTCGTTACATGTATTACTTGCGAGCAAAAGAAGGAAATAAAAGCACTACTACCGAAGCGTTGCGTAAATTCTACGAGCGCAATAAATACCAGTATCTCAAACGCTCAGAGACGATCCCAGACTTAAAATCACTAGCCTTGTTCTGGAAAGGTGTTTCTAATCAAGACAGTCAAAGATTCTCTGAATCCATTCTTAAGAAGTTATTTGTTCTGACTTATGCGCCAAATGGGATGTGGCAGAACATTGTTTCAGTCTACTTTCTCTATCATAGAACATCGGAAGACGCTTTGAGCGAGCCTGAATTCGAGGTCTTTTTGGATCGGGTAACGGCTTTCGTATTTGCATATGCCATAACAAACCCAGGCGTCAATGCTTTGCGCACTCCCGTTTACGATGAAATGGTGAATATTGTTAATGGTAAAGATGTCACTTTCTCAAGGTATAGGTTCAACGAAGGGCAGGCTAGATCATTCTTTGAAAATTACAGATTCACAAATCAAAGAAATATAACTCGCTCCATGATCACGTGGTTTGCATATACTTTTTCAGATCAATCCCTTCTTGATGTTAATGAGATATTTCACTTGGAGCATATCTTTTCTAGGAAAAGACAAGAAATGGAAGGTGGCCTCAAGAATAGTTCGTCTATTGAATCTCTCGGCAATAAGGTTTTGCTTGAGGGTAGCATCAATATCCGTGCCTCTGATTATAGATTCGAAGATAAAAAGAAAATCTACAGCGGCGAGCAGCGGCGTGGAAAAAACAAGGATGCAACCAAAGTCCATGAAATATATGAAATCCTCAAGCTGGAAGACTTTGGTGAGGCCCAGATAAATGAGCGCAATGGCGAGATACTGGATAAATTCTTTGCATTTCTCCACGATCAGAATTTGATAGATGCAGCAAGTTAATCCATGAAATGCATATCCTTGGCCAATAGCCCGCATAACAAAGCCATGAAATTCGCTCCCTTCGGTCGCCGGACGCTCGCAAGCTCGCGCCGTTTATGGCGGCGTTAAACATCATGAGGGAAGCGGTGATCGCCGAAGTATCGACTCAACTATCAGAGGTAGTTGGCGTCATCGAGCGCCATCTCGAACCGACGTTGCTGGCCGTACATTTGTACGGCTCCGCAGTGGATGGCGGCCTGAAGCCACACAGTGATATTGATTTGCTGGTTACGGTGACCGTAAGGCTTGATGAAACAACGCGGCGAGCTTTGATCAACGACCTTTTGGAAACGTCGGCTTCCCCTGGAGAGAGCGAGATTCTCCGCGCTGTAGAAGTCACCATTGTTGTGCACGACGACATCATTCCGTGGCGTTATCCAGCTAAGCGCGAACTGCAGTTTGGAGAATGGCAGCGCAATGACATTCTTGCAGGTATCTTCGAGCCAGCCACGATTGACATTGATCTGGCTATCTTGCTGACAAAAGCAAGAGAACATAGCGTTGCCTTGGTAGGTCCAGCGGCGGAGGAACTCTTTGATCCGGTTCCTGAACAGGATCTATTTGAGGCGCTAAATGAAACCTTAACGCTATGGAACTCGCCGCCCGACTGGGCTGGCGATGAGCGAAATGTAGTGCTTACGTTGTCCCGCATTTGGTACAGCGCAGTAACCGGCAGAATCGCGCCGAAGGATGTCGCTGCCGACTGGGCAATGGAGCGCCTGCCGGCCCAGTATCAGCCCGTCATACTTGAAGCTAGACAGGCTTATCTTGGACAAGAAGAAGATCGCTTGGCCTCGCGCGCAGATCAGTTGGAAGAATTTGTTCACTACGTGAAAGGCGAGATCACCAAGGTAGTCGGCAAATAATGTCTAACAATTCGTTCAAGCCGACGCCGCTTCGCGGCGCGGCTTACCTTGGCCGTTGGGCATTAAGGAAAAGTTAATGGCAATCCGAATCTTCGCGATACTTTTCTCCATTTTTTCTCTTGCCACTTTCGCGCATGCGCAAGAAGGCACGCTAGAACGTTCTGACTGGAGGAAGTTTTTCAGCGAATTTCAAGCCAAAGGCACGATAGTTGTGGCAGACGAACGCCAAGCGGATCGTGCCATGTTGGTTTTTGATCCTGTGCGATCGAAGAAACGCTACTCGCCTGCATCGACATTCAAGATACCTCATACACTTTTTGCACTTGATGCAGGCGCTGTTCGTGATGAGTTCCAGATTTTTCGATGGGACGGCGTTAACAGGGGCTTTGCAGGCCACAATCAAGACCAAGATTTGCGATCAGCAATGCGGAATTCTACTGTTTGGGTGTATGAGCTATTTGCAAAGGAAATTGGTGATGACAAAGCTCGGCGCTATTTGAAGAAAATCGACTATGGCAACGCCGATCCTTCGACAAGTAATGGCGATTACTGGATAGAAGGCAGCCTTGCAATCTCGGCGCAGGAGCAAATTGCATTTCTCAGGAAGCTCTATCGTAACGAGCTGCCCTTTCGGGTAGAACATCAGCGCTTGGTCAAGGATCTCATGATTGTGGAAGCCGGTCGCAACTGGATACTGCGTGCAAAGACGGGCTGGGAAGGCCGTATGGGTTGGTGGGTAGGATGGGTTGAGTGGCCGACTGGCTCCGTATTCTTCGCACTGAATATTGATACGCCAAACAGAATGGATGATCTTTTCAAGAGGGAGGCAATCGTGCGGGCAATCCTTCGCTCTATTGAAGCGTTACCGCCCAACCCGGCAGTCAACTCGGACGCTGCGCGATAAAACCGCGCAGCGCCGGTTACTTCAACGTTATAGCTTATGAAACACCTTGCCGAGGAAAGAATCTTGCCTGAGAAAATAAATTACTTTGTGCGAACATTGATCGTAGTATTTGTCATCGCACTACTCTCAATGGTTTTTATAAGCTTCTACCTAGCGGAGCCGAAATATCAGATAACGGCGGGAATTATCACGATTATTGGTTTTGTTGTGATACTGGTACTTTCAGAATCCTTCAACAATCTAAGCCTCGGTAAAATTTTATCTTTAAGCAAAGATATTCAAAAGAAAGAATCCGAAAAAGAGCAGGTCAAAATAGAAAACAAAGAGCTGCGGCAAGAGTTATTTAAAATAATATCTAACATTCAGCAATCACAGGTTAACAATACATACAATGCACCATCTGACGAATGGCTAAAGTTGCTTGGAGTTGTTAAATCTAAAGAGCCGGAGCAAGAGGAGGCTCAGGAAGAGCAAAAAGAAGTCCAGCGAGCCATAGACTATATTGCAGCACGAAATAAGGCAAGAGAAGAATCTAGAACTCGCATGGAGCAGCGTGGAGTGGCTGAAAAAATAGGTATTGAAAAATATGCGCTAAGCCTATCAATTCCTGATTCTGAAATAATTAGAAGGGCTGAATTCTCTCAAGCATTTGACGAAGTTGATCCAATAATGAACCGCAGAATAATTTTCGATGGCTATATTAAAGGACCTAGCCAAGAGCGCTTTATTGAGGTTCGACCAAAAGCGGCAGTTTCGTCAATTTTCTATGATCGACTATATATAATGTTAAATAAGGTATACCTCTACCGCCAGGCCAAAGGAATATCCGCAGAGCTTATTCTTATCATGTTGGATATTGAAGGAGAAAGCGATGATCGTCCGTGGAGCGCAGAGCAGTTTTTCGATTACTTCCAACCTGCCATATCAAATAGATTGTTAAAAGTAGAAACAATAAAATTTCTAGGGATGAAATTGACACTTACGAAACAAATGGGCAGCAGCGGCTACTATAACAATGGGTTCAAATCGTTCGCTGCGCTCACTGGGACGGGCTAAAGCCTGACACTTAACCAAGCGTTATGCACTTTAAGGAGATAGAGCGATGAGCCAAACCAGCATTCTGTTTCCAGCCCTGGCGCTTACTGGCTGGACGCTTTGCGTTCTGCTCTTGCTCCCGTATCACCGACTTAAGACGGCGCGGGTGGGCCATGTCACCGCGCATGACTTCAAGTATGGCGAGTCGTCCCGCGTTCCGCCCAGCGTTAGCATTCCTAACCGGAATCTCATGAACCTCCTAGAGATCCCGGTACTCTTTTACTTCGTCAGCGTCGTAGCCTTTGTTACGCAACTCGCTGATCCTGTAGCGGCTGTTCTTGCGTGGTCATATGTTGGCTTGCGCGTACTTCAAAGCTTGATACATCTCACCTATAACAGCGTCATACACAGGCTCTTAGCATATGCGGCTCTTCGCATTTAAGGGTGTAGCTGTTTCCTGAACCCTCCGGATTGCAGCAAG
>ERZ1032915.38-NODE-38-length-20955-cov-8.254545_pt1 | contig 20955 bp, 23 predicted proteins | sample MGYA00517090_ERZ1032915 | MGnify/ENA primary metagenome ERZ1032915 (study PRJEB33719, sample SAMN04261607) | wastewater metagenome | biome: rural village; feature: latrine urine exit; material: soil | place: El Salvador | collected 2013-01-14 ...
CCCCCGCATCTGGCACAAAGGGGGTGGGTCCATCTCATTTCCTACAAAAACACCTATTCTTGTACGGGCGACCCTTGTGGTCGCCCCAGGGCAAGCACAAGGCTTGCTCCTACAGAAAACACAGACGTCCCACCCTCTTGTATGGGAGGCCCTGGTCGCGACAGGCAATTCGAACACGGCCAAGGCATCTCTTGCAGTGCCAGGCAGATCCGTGCCGTCGGCTCGCCTATGCCTTCCCGGGCCTGCCCTTGCCGGCGGCAATCGCATCCAGCGCCCGGCTGGCAGCCACCAGGCCAAAGGTTGCGGTGACGGTCATGGCTGCGCCAAAGCCACCGGCACAGTCCAGCTTGACGCCCTCGCCCACAAAGCCCTTTTCGTGACAAACCTGGCCATCCGGTGTCGGATAGCGCAGCTGTTCGCTGGAAAACACGCAGGGAACCCCGAAGTTCTTCTTTGGCGTGCGAGTGAAGCCGTGATGCCTCTTGAGACGGGAACGCAGCCGGGCCGCCAGCGGATCGTGGAAGGTCTTGTTGAGATCGGCCACCTGCACTTGGGCCGGGTCAATCTGTCCGCCGGCACCGCCGGTAGTTATCAGCGGGATCTTGCGCCTTTTGCACCAGGCGATCAGCGCGGCCTTGGGCAACAGACTGTCGATGCAGTCGACCACATGATCCAGTCCGTCATGCAACAGGCCGGCCAGATTGTCCTCGCTGATGAAATCGGCCACGGCATGCACCCTGCAGGCTGGGTTGATCGCCCTGAGGCGTTCGGCCATGGCATCCACCTTGAGCTCGCCCACGGTGCCGTCCAGGGTATGCACCTGACGATTGGTGTTGGTCACGCAGATGTCGTCAAGGTCGATCAGCGTGATCTCGCCCACACCCGAGCGCACCAGTGCCTCCGCTGCCCAGGAGCCGACACCGCCAATGCCGATGACCGCGACATGTGCCTGCTGCAGGCGCTGCAAACCCTGCTCGCCATATAAGCGGGCGATGCCGCCAAACCGCTGTAGATCCATGATTCGACCCGTGAAAAATTTTGCGCAGTGTAGCAAATTTGCAGAACCGCAAGGCAGTACCGAAGCGCGTCCGGCAAGGCATACCGGGTTGAAAGCACGCACTCAACTGCAACAGCGGGAAGGGAAAGGGATTGATACGCACATGCCGGGCGCCCCGGCCTGCACCCACAGAGAGCACGTGCAAAAAGCCTCTGTGCAAAGGGCTTGCCCCTGAGAAAACGTGCATCGCCTGTCGGGGGCAAGCCCCCCTACAAAAACATCTGTTCTTGTGCAGGGCATCCTGCACGAACGGGGCATATACCAAACAAATACGGATTTGTTTACGCAACGCAATAGCCACTCTGCCTTTGTACGGGCGACCCTTGTGGTCGTCCTAGGGCAAGCACAAGGCTTGCCCCTACAGAGACCACGACCACGCGCAAAAAGCCTCTGTGCGAAGGGGCTTGCCTCTGAGAAAGCGTGTATCGCCTGTCCGGGCCCCGCTTCTGTCATGCTGCGTGCAGGACGACGACACAAATATGTGCCGGGGCCGCGGATGATAAAACGAGAGTACGCAAGACAATGCAGTGAATGCGTACGGCGCGCGTCAGATGAAAGCCGAGCCGGGAAATCAGCCCTGCAACAGGGGCATACAGCGGGATGAAGCGGGCTTTCCATCAAGCTGAAAACAATACGGGGGACCCTGTCACCAAGGTCCCCCGCATGGCCTCCGTGCTGGTTGCACTTGCAACCTGCTCCGTACAGGCTTCCATTCCTTGCTCTGTCCGTAGATGTCTCGTGGCTTCCCTGCCCAGCACAGTGTAAGCGAAAAAGATAAAACCACAGAAAACAAAGTGTCTTTTACAACCAAGGTCGAATATCAAAATGAATTTTTGATATCTAATTGATATCAAAATAATATCAACTCGTTCTCCAAATGAACTCCTGCGCCTTGCCATCCACGACCCGTACCCAACGATCGGCATCCTCCTCGCCCTGCTCTTCGCTCCAGCCGCCAGGTGCGCAGCGGACTTCACTGACCAGTGCTGCGTTGGCAGCCAATGCACAGGCCAGGTCGTCTGCCCAGGGGGTGTGAGGGCTGTCAAACAGCAAGGAGTTCCACGAGTCGGCCGCCTTTGCATACCAGGTCACGGCCATGCCATCGCACTCACAGCGCAACAGACGGCCCTTCGCCACCCAGTCGCTGCAGTGCCCGAACACTCCCTGCAGCCAGCGATGGACCTCTTCCGCCGTGCGGTCCTTGATGTAGATCTCGATATCGGGTTGCATGTCAGTTCTCCATGGCTTGGATGTGATCCAGACGGACGGCAACGGTCACCTGCAGCAACCCGGACAGTATGGCATCACGCCGTTCCTGCCGCGCGCGCCAGCCATGTGGCGTCATCTCCAGCAGGGCCTGCCGCTGTGCGGTATCCGGCAGCTCCAGGGTGAAGTGCAACGTTTCGCTCTGCACACAGATCAGACTTTCCGGCAGGTCCTGCAGGTGCTTGGCATCGTCATAGGGGCGCACCTCGTCGTAGATCAGCTGGCGCAGTTCGATCAGGTGGTCATGGGCCGGCGCCAGATGCAGGATGCTGCCACCGGGAGCCAGCAGACGCCGGCTCTCCTGCCAGTCCAGCGGGCTGAAAATGCTGGTGATCAGCTCGCAGCTTCGGTCGGCCAGCGGTACCCGCGCCATGCTGGCCACCAGCCAGTTGACCGCCCGGTTGCGCCGGCAGGCATGACGCACCGCCTCCTTGCTGATATCCAGGGCATGGCCGCGCGCCTGCGGCAGGCATTGCTGGATGAAATCACTGTAGTAGCCTTCACCACAACCGATATCCAGCCAGCTCCGCGGTGCGAGCTCTATGGCTTTGCTACATAGGAAGTCCGCCACGGGCCGGTAATGGCCGGCAGACAGAAAAGTCCGTCGCGCCTTGACCATGCGTGCATTGTCGCCGGGCGCACGGCTCGCCTTGTGCTGAACGGGCAGCAGGTTCACATAGCCCTGGCGGGCACGGTCGAAACTGTGATTGTCCGGACAGCGCAGGCTGGTACCATCATCGGCAAGAGATTGACTGCATAGGGGGCAAATGAGCACGGGAACATTCCTGGTGAGCGGACACCCATTGTGCCCAACCGGAAACTTTTGTGCAGCAGTCATTCGTGCGGGTTTCCTTTATCCGGCAGCCAGACACTATCCGGGCAGAGCCAGCCAATGCGGGATCGGAAAACCGGCAGGAACACGGCAACGCAGGCTGGCCGTCTCATGTGGATATCACCCGGCGGACTGCTGCTCGCCGGGCGACCGGAGAGGTCAGGCGTCCTTCTTGCCTTCCTGGCAGACACAGGAGCGCAGTGCTTCGCTCAGCTGGTCCACCACCAGTGACCAGTTGGCATCGGAGCAGAGCAGCTCGCGTAGCAGCTCGACCTGTGATTCGGTCCAGAATGGCGCTTCAAGAATGTGTACGTCTTCCGGCAACTCGTTTTCCATCAGGAAACGGTCGATTCCCTCCTGGCTGGAATCCAGGCCAAGTTGCAGGAACAGGTTGGTCATGCGCGGGGTTGCTGTAATCATGATACGTCCTCCATCGGCATTCAGTGAACTTGCCGTGCTCCGGCCTGTGCATGCAAGGCCAAGGGTCGAGGCAGGCGGCAAGTGTTCCAGCCCATCATACGCCAAAACGCCTTGAGCCGGTCAAGCGTCCGTGGCGGCCTCGTCCACCGGCTGGTCGGCAACCGCAACGTCTTCCAGTGGTGTGACAGCAAGCTGCAGGCGGTCATGCTCAAAATCCAGATGACGGGCTTCCAGCGCCGGCATCTCGCGACTGACCCTGGCCGACAGCTGGCCAAACCTTTCCACCTTGCCGTACAGCCCCTGCTGACCGACCAGTGAGGTCACCACGCCGTTGTAGTGGTTGCTCACCGTCCCCAGGGTATTGCCCAGTCGCGCCAGGCGCTCGGCCACCATGCACACCTGATTGTAGATGTCGCCGGCACGGTCGCTGATCTCGCGCGCTTCCGCCTGGCTGCGCTCCATCATCCACAGGTTGGACACCGTGCGCAGCACGGGAATCAGCGTGGTATGGGACACCAGCACCACATTCTTGCGGTAGCCGTATTCGAACAGCTCACGGTCATGCTTGAGCGCCTCGATGTAGGCCGGCTCGACCGGCATGAACATCAGCACGAAGTTCGGGCTGTGCACCCCGGCCAGGTTGCTGTAATCCTTGCCAGCCAGATCGTCGATGTGGCGGCGCACGGCCCTGGCATGCTCGGCCAGTGCCAGTTGTTCCTCTTCGGGGGTTTCGGCAGCCACCACCCGTTCGTAGGCATTGAGGGTGACCTTGCTGTCGATGATGATGTGCTTGCCGTCGGGCAGCCGGATCAGGTAGTCGGTCTGTTTCTGTCTGCCCTCTTCGTCGCGGAAGCTGCTCTGCACCTCGTAGTGATCGTCCTCGATCAGGCCGCTCATTTCCAGGGTACGCCGCAGCTGTGCCTCGCCCCAGGCTCCGCGCTGCTGTGAATCCCCCCGCAGCGCCGAGGTCAGGCTGCTGGCGTCCTCGCTCATCTTCAGGCCGATCTCGAGCACCTTGCGGATCTCGGCGTTGAGCCGGGTGTTGCCTTCCAGCGCGGCATCGTGCACCTCGTTGACCCTCTTCTGGAAGGTCTCGATCTGCTCGCGGAACGGCTTGAGCAGGCTGTCGATACCGGCCTGGCTGCTCTGGGTGAAGCTTTTGCCCTTTTCCTCGAAAATCTTGTTGGCGATATTCTCGAATTCCTGCGCCAGCTGCTGTCGGCTGTCCTGCAGTTGCTGCAGCTGGGCGTCAAAATGCTCCTGCTTGCGCTCCAGACTGGTTCTGAGTTCGACATGCTCGCCGCCAAGTTGCTGGTATTCCTTTTGCAGCTGACGGTGCTCCTGCTGCTGTGCATGCAGTTGCTGGTGCAGCCCTTCCATCTGGCTGCGCAGCTCCTGGCTGCTTGCCGACAGCGCTTCCACCTTGCGGTCGGCACCGGCCAGACGCTCGCGCAGCAATTCGCCGGCCTCGCGCTTTTGCCCCAGCTCCAGCTGGGTCTGCTGCAGCCGGCTAGCAAGGTCCGCATTGCGCTCGTTGGCCGCCTGCAGGCTGACTCGGGTCATGCCCAGCCGTTTTTCCGATTCGTGATGCATCTGACGCTGCTGCTCCAGCTGCTGCTGCAGTCCCTCCAGATCCGCCTGCAACGTCCGCTCGCGCCGCTCGTGCGCTGCCTGCTGCTTGCGCTGCCGACGTCCGGCCAGCAAGGCCGCCAGCAGGTAGCCGGCCAGCAACAGAAGGAAAGCCGCTGCCAGCATGGAAGCCAGCGTCTGCCCCGACAGGGGCAGCTCCCGGATGTACGTCTGCAACATGTCAAACTCCATTTTGGTTCCTATCGAAAAACTGCCGGACCACCTGCGTGGCAACCGCCTGCATCTACCATGAAATCGGGAAACCGACCCTGCCAGCCTGGCCATGCCGCTGCACGGCCCCGGTCCGCCCGCCCGCACGCATCACGCACTGTACTTATGTACAGCATGATAGAAGGCACGCGATCACTTTGCCAACAGTGCACCAACAAACGATAATGGCTATCATTTGCAAAAAATTGATTCGCGTCAGATTGCCTGCTTGTCAATTCTTGTAAAAATCATAGAATGTTGCAACTGATTCTCAGTAAGGACTTGTCATGCGTATCCGCCTCCAGCACTCCCTGCTGTTCCTGTTTTCCCTTTGCGCCCTGCTATTGGGCGCAACCGTACAGGCGGACGACAGCCTGCCGCTCAGGAAACTGACCTTGGCCGGCCCGGCTGCCGGTGTCTCCAACGGCCTGATCCACCTGGTGGAAAGCGGCAGCCTGTCCGACCTGGCCGACGAGGTGGAGTTCGTGCTCTGGAGCAACCCCGACCAGCTGCGCGCCCTGACCCTGGCAGGCAATGCGGATTTTCTGGCGGTACCCACCAACGTGGCCGCCAACCTGTACAACCGCGGTGTGCCGCTGCAACTGCTGAACGTGTCGCAGTGGGGCGTGCTGTGGATGATCTCCCGTGATGACAGCAAGCGGACCCTGGCGGACTTCAAGGGCGAAGAGATTGCCATCCCCTTCCGCGCCGACATGCCGGACATCGTCTTCAGCCACCTGGCCGAAAAGCAGGGCATCAATCCGAAAAAGGATTTCCGCCTCAACTACAGCGCCACCCCCATGGATGCCATGCAACTGCTGGTCATGCGCCGCGTGGATCACGCCCTGCTCTCCGAGCCGGCCGTGTCCATGGCACTGCGCAAGACCAAGTCCTTTCCGATCTCCATCATCGCTCCCGAGCTGCACCGCAGCGTGGACCTGCAGCAGGAATGGGGCCGCCTGATGGGTACCGAGGCGCGCATCCCGCAGGCCGGCATCGCCGTGCTGGGCGACATCCGCAACCACCCGGAGCTGGTGCAGCGTTTTGCCGAGGCCTACCAGCAAGCCAACCAGTGGTGTCTAGAGCACACCGAAGCCTGTGGCAAGGAGGTGGCCAGGCACATCAAGCTGCTGCAGGCCGATGCGGTCGGTGATGCCATGCAAGCCCAGAACCGCCATTTTGCCGATGCCGCGCAAGCCCGTGAGGAACTGGAAGACTTTTATCGCATTCTGTTGGAGAAACAGCCTGCCTCCGTGGGTGGTAAATTGCCGGATGATGACTTCTACTTCACCGGCAACGCCGAACAAGCTTCCGGAGCAGACGGCCAATGACTGTCAATCTGCCCGGATGCCGACAACCATGAACGGCAACCCCCTGACCCGCGCCCTGGCAGCCACCCTCGACTATCTGTGGAGTGGCTGGGGCGCCATTGCCAGCCTGCTGCTATTCTGCGCAGCCTGGGAACTGGCCGGACTGCATTACGGTAGCCTGATCCTGCCCGGGCCCATCGAGACATTCAAACAGCTGCTTGCCCTGTTCGAGGACGGCAACGCCCTGCCCGAGCTGCTGACTTCCGCCCGGCGCACCTTCTACGGCCTGGGGCTGGCCCTGCTGGCCGGTACCCTGCTGGGCATGCTGGCCGGTTTCTCGATCACCGCCTCCATCCTGTCGCGCCCGCTGGTGACGCTGTTTCTTGGCATGCCGCCGATTGCCTGGCTGGTGCTGGCCATGCTCTGGTTCGGCCTGGGCGATGCCACACCGATATTCACCGTCTTCATCGCCTGTCTGCCGATCGTGTTTGCCGGTGCCATGCAGGGTACCCGCACACTGGACAATCAGCTGACCGCAGTGGCCGACGTGTATCGTCTGCCCCTCCATATGCGCCTGACCGACATCTATCTGCCGCACCTGGCATCCTGGTTGTTTCCGGCCTGGATCACCGCACTGGGCACCTCCTGGAAGGTGGTGGTGATGGCCGAGCTGCTCAGCACGCACGATGGCGTCGGCGCCGCACTGGCGGTGACCCGCGCCCAGCTGGATACCTCCGGCACTCTGGCCTGGGTGGTGGCCGTGCTGGGTGCCCTGCTGGCCACCGAATATCTGCTGCTGGAGCCGATCAAGCGACATGTTGAACGCTGGCGCAGCCAGGAGGACGCATGAAGCGGCTGCTGATTGAAAACCTGTATCACAAGTACGGCATTGTCGAGGTCCTCAACAACATCAGCCTCGAGGTGCGCAGCGGCGAAACCGTTGCCCTGGTCGGCCCGTCCGGCTGTGGCAAGAGCACCCTGCTTCATCTGATTGCCGACTTGCTGACCTGCAGCGAAGGCCGCATCGAGCAGCCATTCGAGCGTGTGGCCTGCATGTTCCAGTCGCCACGACTGCTGCCCTGGCAGAATGCGCGGGACAATATCGCGCTGGGCCTCAAGGCCCGCGGCATGGGCAGGCAACAGCGCCAGCAGCAAGCGCTGGAGCTGGGCCTGCAGCTGGGCCTGACCGCAGACGACCTGGTCAAGTATCCCCATGAGCTGTCCGGCGGCATGCAAAGCCGGGTAGCGCTGGCCCGCGCGCTGATCGTGGAGCCGGACCTGATGCTGCTGGACGAGCCCTTTTCGGCGCTGGATATCGGCCTGAAGCTGGAGCTGTATCAGCTGCTGCGCCAGCACGTGGAGCAGAAGCGGACTACCGTGATCATGATCACCCACGACCTGATGGAGGCCGTGCGCCTAGCAGACCGCATCCTGGTGATGGCTCCGGAGCCCGGCCGCATCCTGACGCAATATCCGGTGGCCCACCCTCACGCGCAGCGTGACGACGCCTGGATCTACCAGACCAGCGCCGCCCTGTTGCAGGAACCGCTGGTACGACTTGGTTTTGAGCTGGATGGAGCGCGCCCGGATGACCCGGAACTGCCGCCACCCGTTGCCCACGGAGGCTGTGCGCCATGACCCCTGATCATACTGTTGACATGGACCAGCCTGCAAAAGAAACCGGTCTGCTGGCCCACCCACTGTTACTGTGCAGCTTCCGGCCGTTCTTTGTGTTTGCCGCAGGCAGTGCGGTGCTGTTCATGGCGATCTGGCTGGCTGCCCTGCAGGGCTGGCTGCCCGCCCTGGCGGTACCGGGCGGCTGGACGGTCTGGCATGCCCACGAGCTGCTGCTGGGCTTTGCCGCTGCCGCAACCGCCGGTTTTGCGCTGACCGCCATCCCCGAGTTCACCCATACCGGCTTCATGGCGGCCCGACCCTTACTGCAGATGAGCCTGCTATGGCTGGCCGCGCGGCTCGCCTATCTGCTGGGCGGCCTGCTGACGCTGTGGCCGGCCCTGCTGCTGAATCTGGCGTTCTGGCTATTTTTGCTGTGGCGCATCGTACCGCCCACCTGGCAGGATCCGGCACGCCGGCACATCAGCTTTCCATTGTCCGTGGTGGCGCTGGCCGTCATCCAGACCGGCTTCTTTGTCAGCCTGGAGCAATCCGGCCAGCCGCTGCCCTGGCTGCATGCCGCTGCCCACCTGTTCATGGCGCTGATCATCCTGGCCGCCAGCCGCGTTTCGATGAGCGTGGTCAACAATCTGGTCGAGTCCGAGCGCAGCATCAGCGACCCGGATGCGGCGGTCTATCTGGCCCGCCCGCCAAGACGCAACCTGGCCATGGCCAGCATCCTGTTGTGTGCAGCCACCGAACTCTGGTTGGGCCATAGCCCGGTGACCGGCTGGACGGCGCTGGCCGCCATGGCCGCAGTGCTGCACCTGCTCAACGACTGGCACATCGGCAAGCCGCTGCTCAAGCGCCTGCCGCTGATGCTGTATGGAAGTTACTGGCTGATGGCACTGGGCTATGGAGCACTGGGGGCAGCCTACATGGGAGCGCCCATCCTGCCGTCGGCGGCGCGCCACCTGCTGCTGGCCGGCAGCATGGGGCTGATCATCTTCACCATCATGTGCATTGTCTCGCGCATCCACTCCGGCCTGTGGCTGGACCGTCGCCACTGGATCAGCGTGGCAGCGCTGCTGCTGGTGGCCGCTGCCGTGGTACGGACACTGGCCGGCGTATTCAGCCTGATGGGCAGTTACAACACATTGCTGCAGGTGGGTGGACTGCTGTGGATGGCAGCCTATGCACTGTTTGCCCTGCACTTCTTCGGCATTCTGTTCAGTCCGCGCACGGATGGCCTGCCCGGCTGTGCCGAGCCCTCTCCGGATACGCCCCGCAACTGACCGGCCAGACCCGCCCGCGGCGGACCGGCTGCCGGACTCAGTCCTTCTTGCTGCGAATACGCTGCGGCTCGATGTGGATCAGGCCCTGCTTGTAGAGTCCGCCCAGCGCCTTCTTGTAATTGCCCTTGCTGACGCCAAACACGGCGGCGATCGCGCTGGCCGGGCTCTTGTCGCTCAGCTCCAGCACGCCGCCACGGGCCTCCAGCTCGGCCAGGATCCGCTCACCCAGCTCGTCGCGCACCGCCTGCCCCTGTTTTTGCAGGCTGACACTGAGCCGGCCGTCCTCGCGGACTTCACGCACATAGCCGGTCAGACGCTGGCCGATGCGGACCGGGCGGAACACCTCATGATGGTGCAACAGCCCCAGAAATTTCTCGTCCACCAGACAGATATAGCCATGTTCGGTGCGCTCGGCCACCTGCAGCCGCAGCGGATCATTGACCGCATAGCCGCTCTGGCTGGCATCGCTGCTGACAAAACGGTCCAGTTGCGCCGACGCCAGCAGGCGGTCGGTGTACTTATCCTGATAGACATGCACCAGCACGGTGTCGCCCACCTGGACCGGACGCTTCTCCTCCGAGTGGGGCATGAACAGGTCCTTGCCCAGTCCCCAGTCCAAAAAGATGCCGGTGCGGTTGATGTCCACCACGTGCAGTGCCGCAAAGCCGCCAAGCACCACTCTGGGCTTGCGCCCCGTGGCCACCAGCCGGTCCTCGCTGTCATGATGGATGAAGACATCCAGCTCGCTGCCGGGCGAAACATCGGCATCCTTTGGGACTTCCCGATTGGGCAACAGGATCTCGCCCAGCTCCCCACCATCCAGATAGAAGCCGAAATCCACCTGACGTAAAACGGTGAGACGGTTGATTTTACCAATGCTGGCCATGGTGATGTCCTCAGATTGGGCTTGGGCCACTTGGAACATTGGCCCAGTGAACAACAGAAATGAAGCCGGGCAAGGCCCGGCTGGTCATTCCGCGCAGTCGTGGAATCCATGGATCCTGCCAGCGCGCTTCGCTTCTGCAGGATGGCCAAAAGCCCGCCTTGCATCGCAAGATGGTCAGGTGAGTGTAGCTTATGGCTTGTGTGGCCGCGCCAGAAACTCGTGGGACTGCATCTCCTGCAGTCGGCTCAGGGTACGCTGGAACTCGAACTGCAGGCGATTGCCGGTGTACAGCTCTTCCAGCCTGACCTCGGCGGAAATGATCAGCTTGACGCTACGGTCGTAGAACTCGTCCACCAGGTTCACAAAGCGGCGCGCCATGTCTTCCCTGTAGGCGTCCATCTGCTCGACATTGGACAGGATCACCGCACTGTAGACCTTGCCCAGCTCGATGTAGTCGTTCTGGCTGCGCGGGCCGTCGCAGATGGCGCGGAAGTCGAACCAGGCCACGTCGTTGCCGGTCTTGCGGGCGATGATCTCGCGATTCTCGATCATCAGCACTTCGTTCTCGACGATCTTGCAGTTTTCCAGCAACAGGCTGCGGAAGCTCTTGTCCAGCTTGGCGTCCACCTCCGGCGACAGCGGCCAGTGGTACAGCTCGGCCTGCTCCAATGCGCGCAGGCGGTAGTCGATGCCGCTGTCCACGTTGACCACCTCGGTGTGCTCCTTGAGCAGGGCGATCGCCGGCAGGAAACGGGCCCGCTGCAGGCCATCCTTGTACAGTTCATCCGGCACGATGTTGGAGGTGGCCACCAGGGTGACGCCATGCCTGAACAGTTCCTCGAACAGGCCGCCCAGGATCATGGCATCGGTGATGTCGGAAACAAAGAACTCGTCGAAGCAGATGACCCGGAATTCGTCGGCAAAGCGCGCCGCGATGATCGGCAGCGGGTTCTTTTCACCCGCCAGCGTACGCAGTTCCTCGTGCACCCGCTTCATGAAACGGTGGAAGTGGGTGCGCATCTTGTCCTCGAAGGGCAAGGCGTCGTAGAAGGTATCCACCAGATAGGTCTTGCCGCGCCCCACCCCGCCCCAGAAGTACAATCCCTTGACCGGCCGGGCGGTCGTCTTGCGGCCCAGCATGCGTGCCAGCGTGCTCTTTTTCTGTGGCGGCTCGACCCGCAGCAGATCCTCATACAGGCGCTGCAGGTGGCGCACCGCGTTTTCCTGCGCCGCATCGTGAAAGAAGTCGGGACGTTTCAGATCTTGCTGATAGCGTTCTATAGGTGTCATCTGCATGCTCTGGGGCAAAAAATCAGGGGAGCCACTTTAACCAGCAGCTTTTTATTTGGCAACCACGGCCGATGCTCCAGAGTCCTGTAGGTGCGGATTCATTCGCACACGGGCATATTTTGCCCGGCGCTACCGGGCTTGTCCGAATACATTCGGACCTGCGGCTGGCCGGTGTCCAGCCAACATACAAGGCGCGAATTCACCCGCACATTACACACCATACCGTGCATTGATGTGTGCGGATGAATTCGCACCTGCGCGCCTGCACAAGGATAGGTGTTTTTGCAGGAGGGGGCCTGTCCCCGGCAGGGGGCGCATTTTCTCAGGGGCAAGCCCCTTCGCACAGAGGTTTTTTACGCGTGCCCTATGTAGGGGCAAGCCTTGTGCTTGCCCGGGGACGACCACAAGGGTCGCCCATACAGGGGTGGCTGCATGTCGCAACAAACAACGCCAGGGCTACCAGCTGCTATCCGGCGCGGCGCAGCAGCCACATGCCGATCAGTCCGCACAGGGCAGCCGGCACCAGCACCGCCAGCAGCGGAGCGAAACCGAACACCAGACTGGCCGGCCCCAGCAGATCCTGCACGATGCGGAACACGAAACCGACCACCACCCCGGTGAACACCCGCTGCCCCAGGGTGACCGAGCGCAATGGGCCGAAAATGAAGGAAATGGCCATCAGCACCAGCACACCGGTGACCACGGGCTGCAGCATCTTCTCCCAGAATGCCAGCCAGTAGCGGCCGGCATTCAGGCCCTGCTCGCCCAAGTAGCGCGCGTAGTTCCACAACCCCGAAATGGGCAGCGCGTCCGGCTCCATCACCACGGTATTGAGCAACTCGGGCGTCAACGCAATATCCCAGCGCTCTTCCTCGAGCTGCTCCACTTCGCTGTGGCGCTCGTACAGGCCGGTGACCACCACGTTGTGCAGCTGCCACTGGCCTTCCTCGACAAAGCTCGCCTCGCGGGCAAAACTGGAGCGCTGCAGGCGGCGCTGATCGTCAAACTCGTAACGGGTGACACCAATCAGGCGGCCATCGGGCTGCACCGAGTTGATGTGAATGTATTCCTGACCCTGGCGATGCCACAGGCCATGTTTCGAACTTTGCGCCTTGCCCTGCGCCTGTACCAGCGAGCGACGGGCCTGTGCCTGCACCTCGCTCCAGGGCGCCACGTATTCGGCAATCACCAGCCCCAGTGCCATCAACAGCAATAGCGGCTTCATCACCGACCAGACAATGCGCATCAGGGATACACCCGCGGCACGCATCACGATCAGCTCACTGCTGCTGGCCAGGCTGCCCAGCCCGACCAGGCAACCGATCAGTGCCGACATCGGCAGCACGTCATACAGGCGGCGCGGGGTGGTCATCATCACGTAGAACAGGGCTTCCTTGAGGGTATAGCCGCCCTCCAGGTCACCCAGCTGGTCGATGAAGGCAAACAGCACTGCCAGGCCGGTGATCACCAGTAGCACGGCAATGATCGACCACAGCACGGTGCCGCCGATATAGAGATCCAGCTTACGCATGCTGCACCTCCTCCGGTTTTCCGGCCCGCATGCGCGCCATGCGCAGACGGATGTTTTCCCAGTACAGCATCAGCAGCGCCACAATCAGGAACAGACCATGCACCGGCCACATGCCCAGCGCAGAAGGGATGCGCCCCTTGTCCAGCGCATCCCGCGATGCGATCAGCAGCCCCAGATACGCCATGTACAGGAAGATGGCCGGCAGCAGCTTGAGATAGCGGCCCTGGCGCGGGTTGACCCTGGACAACGGCACGGCCAGCAGGGTCACCACGAAGGTCAGCACGGGAATCGCCAGCCGCCAGTGCAGTTCGGTTTTCAGCTTCTGCTGCTTTCCGGCCAGCAGCTCGGCGGTGGTCATGCCTTCACGGTCACTGACCGCCAGCGCCACCGAGGGCTTGGGCAGCAGTACCGCATAGGTTTCGTAGCGCACCATGCGGTAATCGGCCTCGCCGGGGTTGCCGTCATAACGGTGACCGTTTTCCAGGATCAGGTAACGACTGCCGTCTTCCAGCACCTGCTGTCGGCCGGAAGGGGCTGCCAGAATGGTGATGCTGCCGTCGTCGCCGGCTGCGGTCTTACCCTGGTCGCTGATGAATACTCCGCGCAGCTCTTCGCGACCACCTGTCAAGTCCTCGGCATAGGTCACCCGCGCACCGTCCTTCATGGACTGGAAACGGCCGGGCACCAGGGTGTCGAATTCGGTCAGCGCGTCCTGTTCATGCAGGATGGCGGCCACCTGACGCACGCCCATCGGTGTCAGTGAAAAGCTCAGCAGCGCCGCCAGCAGGGCAATCAGTGCGGCGGGAATCAGCGTGTAACCCAGCAGACGCTGCTGGCTCATGCCGGTGGCGGTCAGCACCGTCATCTCGCTTTCCAGATATAGCCGGCCATAGGCGAGCAGAATGCCGAGAAACAACCCCAGCGGCAGGATCAGCTGCAAGAAGCCGGGAATGCGGTAGCCCATGATCAGAAAGAGCACGCCGGGGTCGAGCAGCCCCTGGGCCGCCTGGGCGAGATACTTGATGAAACGGCCGCTCATGATGATGACCAGCAGCACGGCACTGACCGCACTCAGGGTCAGGAACACCTCTCTGGCCAGGTAACGAAAAACAATCAAGAAACAGTCTCCGCATAACGGGCAGCAAGCCCGGGCAGGGATGCATTAGTGCACGACAGCCTGTTATTATCCTGCATCTTGCGTCCTTTGTCTTGAGGAAGATTTACCATGCAATTCTCCGTAACCCTTGATCCCGTACAGCAGCTGGAAACCGGCACCCTGGTGCTGGGCATTGGCGAAGACCTGGCCCTGAGCCCCGCCGGCCAACAACTGGACCAGGCCGCCGGTGGCGCGCTGGGCCGCCTGTTGCAGGATGGCGACATCCAGGGCAAGGCCGGCCAGAGCCTGCTGCTGCAGCAGCTGCCCGGCATTGCCGCACGCCGCATCCTGCTGCTCGGTCTGGGCAAGGAGAGCGAACTGGCCGACCGCCACCTGCGCCGCGTCATGACCGGCGTGCTGGCACAGCTCAAGCCGCTCAGCAGCGACAGGGCCACCCTGCTGCTGGACAGTTTCAAGGTCAAGAACCGCGACAGCGCCGCCACCGCCTGGCTGGCCTGCGAAACTCTGGCCAGCGGCCTCTACGTGTTCGATGAATTCAAGAGCGAAAAGGCCACGCCAGCCAAACTGGCGCACATCGAGGTGCTGACCGACAGCGAAAACGAAGCCGCCGTGCGCACTGCCTGCGCACAGGTGGCCGCCGTTGTCGACGGCATGCGGGTCACCCGCGACCTGGGCAACCTGCCACCCAACATCTGCCACCCGCGCTATTTGGGCGAGCGTGCGCAGGAAATGGCCAAAACCAACGACCAGTTGAGCGTGGAAGTGCTGGAACAGAAGCAGCTGGAAGAACTCGGCGCCGGCGCGCTGCTGGCCGTGGCCCGTGGCAGCGACCAGCCGCCACGCATGATCGTCCTCAACTATCAGGGCGCAGGCCAGGACGAACAGCCTCACGTACTGGTCGGCAAGGGCATCACCTTTGACACCGGCGGCATCAGCCTCAAGCCCGGCGCCAGCATGGACGAGATGAAATACGACATGTGCGGTGCCGCCACCGTGATGGGCGTGATGACCGCTGCGCTCCAACTGCAACTGCCGATCAACCTGATCGGTGTGCTGACCTGCGCCGAGAACATGCCCAGCGGCGGTGCCAGCCGTCCCGGCGACATCATCACCAGCATGAGCGGCCAGACCGTGGAAATCCTCAACACCGATGCCGAAGGCCGGCTGGTGCTGTGCGATGCCCTCACCTACGTCAAGCGCTTCAACCCCAAGTCGGTGGTCAACATCGCCACCCTGACCGGCGCCTGCCTCGTCGCGCTGGGCGACAAGACCACCGGCCTGATGGGCAACAACGACGAACTCATCCAGCAGCTGCTGGATGCCGGCAAAGAAGCCGGTGACGTCGCCTGGCAATTGCCGCTGTTCGACGACTACCAGGAGCAGCTGGACAGCCCCTTTGCCGACATGGCCAACATCGGCGGCCCCAAGGCCGGCACCATCACCGCCGGCTGCTTCCTGTCGCGCTTCACCAAGGACTACCCCTGGGCGCACCTGGACATCGCCGGTACCGCCTGGATCAGCGGCGGCAAGGAAAAGGGCGCCACCGGCCGTCCGGTGCCCCTGCTGACCCGCTTCCTGCTGGATCAGGCCGGTGCGCATTGATTTCTATGTAAGCCCCGAAGACCAGCCGCAGGCCCGTCTGGTGCTCGCCTGCCGGCTGGTACGGCGTGCCTGGCAGGCCGGCCTGCCGGTTTTCGTGCGCTGTGCCGACGCGCAGCAGCTAGAGGAAATGGACGACATGCTCTGGCACCTGCGTCCGCAATTCTTCATGCCGCATAACCGCTTCGACGACAATCCCGCCGCACCGGTGGTGCTGGCCATTGACAGCCAGCCCGTGCTGGAAAACACTGTACTGGTCAACCTGGACATGCAGCCGGCCCAACAATTCGAGCGTCTGGACCGCGTGGTGGAACTGGTCTGCCAGACCCCGGAGCTGCTGCAGCAAAGCCGGGAAAACTTCCTGCACTACCGCGAGCTGGGTTTCACTCCGCGTCGCGTGGAGCTTTGAGTCATACCCATGGATGCCAACGACGAACACCCACAGCCTTCCGACCTGCTCAACGAGCTGACCCGCCTGCACAGCCTGCTGTCCGAGTCCGCCGATGAGCAAAGCGCCATTCCCCTGCTGCAGGATGTGGTGTTGCCCGCCGCATCCCCGGCACCTGCGACGCCGGCCATGGACGATCTGCGGCCCCTGCTGCTCAGCACCGCCGAACAGCTGCTGCAGGATGTGGTGCGCGATTTCACCCCGCAGATCACCGCCGAACTGGAACGCCGCCTGCACCAGCATCTGGAAGAACTGATCCGCGAACAGGAACAGATCCGCCTGCAACAGCAGCCGGACGAGGATCCATGGCAACCATAGCCCCCTGCCGGCAAGCCTGCTAAAATTGCGCCTTTCTGTTTTTTCAACGGCAAGGTTTCCCAATGAGCACGCAAAAACCCTCCCTGAGCTATAAAGACGCTGGTGTAGACATCGACGCCGGCGAAGCCCTGGTGCAGCGCATCAAACATGTGGCCAAGCGCACCGCGCGCCCCGAGGTCATGGGCGGACTGGGCGGTTTTGGCGCGCTCTGCGAAATCCCGGCCGGCTACAAACAACCGGTGCTGGTATCCGGCACCGACGGCGTGGGCACCAAGCTGCGTCTGGCCATCGACCTGATGCGCCACGACAAGATCGGCATCGACCTGGTCGCCATGTGCGTCAACGACCTGGTGGTCTGCGGTGCCGAGCCGCTGTTTTTCCTCGACTACTACGCCACCGGCAAGCTGAATGTGGACGTGGCCGCCGACGTGGTCACCGGCATTGGTGCAGGCTGTGAACAGGCCGGCTGCGCGCTGGTGGGCGGGGAAACCGCCGAAATGCCCGGCATGTACCAGGGCGAGGATTACGACCTTGCCGGTTTCTGCGTAGGCGTGGTGGAAAAGGCCGACATCATCGACGGCAGCAAGGTCGCTGCCGGTGACATGCTGATCGCCCTGCCCTCGTCCGGCCCGCACTCCAACGGATACTCGCTGATCCGCAAGATCATCGAGGTGGCCGGTGCCGACATCAACACCACCCAGGTGGATGGCAAGCCGCTGGCCGAACTGCTGCTGGAACCGACCCGCATCTACGTCAAGCCGGTGCTCAAGCTGATCCGCGAGACCGGTGCGGTCAAGGCCATCTCCCACATCACCGGTGGCGGCCTGCTGGAGAACATCCCCCGCGTCCTGCCGGAAAACAGCCAGGCAGTCATTGACGTCGCCAGCTGGACCCGCCCAGCCGTCTTCGACTGGCTGCAGGAACACGGCAACGTCGATGAAACCGAAATGCACCGCGTCCTCAACTGCGGTGTCGGCATGATCATCTGCGTGGCCGCCGACGACCAGCAGCGCGTGCTGGAGCACCTCAAGGCCAGCGGCGAACAGCCCTGGGTGATCGGCCAGATCCATGCCGCCAGCACTGGCGAACCGGCCATCGTCCTCAACAACCTCAAGCAACACTGAGCATGACCGCCAAATCCATTGTGGTACTGATTTCCGGCTCCGGCAGCAACCTGCAGGCGCTGCTGGACCACTTCGCGGACCGGCCGCAGCTGGCCCGCATCAGTGCCGTGCTCAGCAATCGGGCCGATGCCTACGGGCTGGAGCGCGCCGCCAATGCCGGCGTGCCCACTCATGTACTGTCACACCGCGACTATGCCGACCGCCTCAGCTTTGACCAGGCGATGATGGAGCAGATCGATCAGTACCAGCCGGATCTGGTGATACTGGCCGGCTTCATGCGTATCCTGACCCCGGAGTTCACCCGTCACTACGCCGGCCGTCTGTTCAACATCCATCCATCGCTGCTGCCCAAATACAAGGGGCTGGACACCCACCAGCGTGCACTGGATGCCGGTGATGCCGAACACGGCTGCAGCGTGCACTTTGTCACCGAGGAGCTGGATGGCGGCCCGGTCATCATCCAGGCCCGCACCGCCATTGCCGAAGGCGACTGCGCCGACAGCCTGGCGCAAAAGGTGCACGTGCTGGAGCACCGGATCTATCCACTGGCCGTGCAATGGTTTGCCGAGGAACGGCTGAAACTTGACGCCAACGGTGCTGTCCTTGATGGTAGTCCACTGCCGCCTGCCGGCAGCCAGTACCCCGCCAACTGACCACCGGAGTCCTTCCCATGCTGCGTATCACCCTGTCCCTGCTGCTGCTCGGCTTCAGCTGCCTGCTGCCAGCCCAGCCGCTGACGCCCTTTACGGCTAGCTACACCGCCGACTGGAAGCAGCTGCCGTTCACCGGCACGGCCGAGCGCAACCTGGAACAACAGGCAGACGGCACCTGGGAGCTGACTTTCAAGGCCTCCATGCTGGTTGCCGGAGTCATCGAGTCCAGCCATCTCGAACTGCAAGGCAACCGGATCCGGCCGCTGCGCTACCAGTACGAACGCACCGGGCTGGGCAAGCCGAAAAAGGTCCGCCAGGAATACGACTGGCCGGCACTGCAGGCACTGGTGCAGGAAAAGGGCCGCGAACGGCAGCTGCCCCTGCACGCCGGCGTGCTGGACAAGTCCAGCTACCAGCTGGCCCTGCAGCATGATCTGGCCCGTGGCGAAGACAGCCTGAGCTACATCGTGCTGGATGGCGACGACTTCGACACCCACGACTTCCGCATTCTGGGCGAGGAAATCATCTCCACGCCGGCCGGCGACCTGAACACCGTCAAGGTGGAACGAGTCCGCGATCCCGGCCAGAGCAAGCGTAAGACCACCCTGTGGTTCGCCAAGGACTGGAACCACCTCTTGGTCCAGCTCAACCAGGTGGAGCGCGACGGCAAGGAATACACCATCATGCTCGACCAGGGCCGGGTGGACGGCAAGAAGGTCAGCGGCCTCTAGCACGCACCCCGCACCGCCCGGCAGCCGCTTCCAGCCATTCCGCTTTGCATGTCATATGCAAAAATAGTATAATCTCACGTTTGGTACGGAGCATCTCGCTTCGCACACAGAACAAGGAGCATCTGCATGGCTATCAAAACCATCCGCGCCACAGGTCACATGACAGACGGCATGACCATCGAGATCATGTGCGGCGAGCACAAGATCTACATGGACCAGCCCAAAAATTCCGGCGGAGCCAATCTTGGTCCTGCGGCACCCGAATTGATCCTGGCAGCTTATGCAGGATGTGTCGGCACCATCGGACGCATCATGGCCCACCAGGAAAAATTCACCCTGCGCGGCATGCGTTTTGAAGTGGAGGCCGACTATGATCCGGACCGCCTGATGGGCCGCGAAACCGAAGCCCGTGCCGGCTTTCAGGAAATGCGCATGAAAGTGGAAATCGACGCCGACCTGGACATGGCCGCCAAGCAGGACCTGCTGGAGCGCATCGAGGCGCGCTGCCCGATCTTCGACAACGTCGCCAACGAGACCCGCGTGACCAGCGAAGTGATCGGCTGACTGGTAGCAGCTGCACCCTCAAAAGCATTACCCTGACATCGGGGTAATGCTTTTTTATTGCTCCAATACAACCCGCCACCACCGCACCAACAGCGATACCCTTCTGCAAAGCCTTCAGGCTTTTATCAAGCCATCCCAACAGTCCAGCCGAGCTGTATCATCTGGATGCCTTCCATTCCAGTCACATTTTTATCCTGGTGAGCAAAGTCGTGATCTGTCTGGTTTGCTCAAACAACAGTTTGCGCACATCCTGCATGCACTCTTCCAGGCTGATCGGCCCGGGGGCAATGGAAAAGCAGCCAGCAAATTTCTCCAGCAGGCAACCGCGCTCACGGGCCACCGCACCTGAAATCAAGATGGCAGGTACGCCATGGCCGGCGGCCAGCTCTGCCACATGACTGGGAGCTTTTCCATACAGGGTTTGCGCATCGCTTTGCCCCTCGCCGGTAAAGACCGCAGCTGCAGATTCCAGCGCCCCATTCAGGCCAATCACTCCGGCCACCAATTCAGCACCGGAAACCAGTTGCGCTCCCAAGTACCAGCAAGGCAAAAGCAAGGCCACCTGCAGCCCCCGCTCCTGCCACATCCTGATAGCGGACCTGCAGTTCGGCCTCAACCAGATCGGCAAACCTGCCCATGGCCGCGTCATAGGCCGCCAACTCCTGCTGATTCAATCCTTTTTGCGGCCCGTATATGTAGGTGGCACCACGCCTGCCACAAAGGGGGTTGTCCACATCCGAGGCAATACGGATTTGAACCTCATCGGCAAAGGGTAAAAAATGCTCAAAACAAACACGAGCCACTTTCAGCAGGTCACGACCAAAGCCTTGCAGTTCCCGGCCTTGAGCATCGAAGGCACGCATGCCTAGCGCCTGTAACAGGCCCAACCCGCCATCATTGGTGGCACTTCCACCCAAGCCGATGATGAAGGATCTGCAGCCTCGTTCATAGGCCGCAATCATGACCTCGCCCACACCAATGGTTGTAGTCTGTCCCGGGTGACGCTCGAGACTGTAAAATTTATTGTGTAAACGCCTAAGCCTTCATACTCTATGAAGGAA
>ERZ1032915.39-NODE-39-length-20491-cov-9.775690_pt1 | contig 20491 bp, 18 predicted proteins | sample MGYA00517090_ERZ1032915 | MGnify/ENA primary metagenome ERZ1032915 (study PRJEB33719, sample SAMN04261607) | wastewater metagenome | biome: rural village; feature: latrine urine exit; material: soil | place: El Salvador | collected 2013-01-14 ...
TTGCCCGTAGGGCGAATGCCATGGATGGCATGAGTCACAATACGTCGGGAACGATTTTGGAAAACCGCAGGGCCAACTGTAGGTGCGAATTCATTCGCACATAGGAACAATCGGTGTGCGAATAAATTCGCACCTACAAAGGTTCAATAGCCCAAGGTGGCGCCATCCGGGTTGCGTGGATCGGAATAGCCATGCAGGCTGTCATGTTCGATCTGGATGGTCTGCGTGCGCCCCATGCTGGCTTTGAGTTCGATGTCGTAGCCTAGCTTTTCCAGAATTTTCAGGGTGTCCGGGCTCAGGCCTTTTTCGATGCGCAGCACGTCCGGTTGCCATTGGTGATGTACTCTGGGCGTGGCGGCGTTTTCTGCGGGATTCATGCCGAAGTCCATGGCGTTGATCAGGGTTTGCAACACGGTGGTGATGATGCGCGCGCCGCCCGGGCTGCCGGTCACCAGCCAGGGTTTGCCGTCCCTGAGCACCATGGTCGGCATCATGGATGACAGGGGTCGTTTGCCACCTTCAATGGCATTGGCATCTCCACCGATCAGACCGTAGGCGTTGGCGACTCCGGGTTTGGCGGAGAAGTCATCCATCTCGTTGTTGAGCAGGATGCCGGTGCCCTCGGCAACGATGCCGCTGCCAAAGTTGAGGTTCAGTGTATAGGTGACACCGACCATGTTGCCCCGGCTGTCGACCACGGAGTAGTGGGTGGTCTGGTCGCTCTCGAAGTCGGCCGGATTGCCGGGTCCGATCGAACGGGCATCCCGGACACTGCCCGGCCGAATGCTGGTAGCCAGCTGCGCGGCGTACTGCTTGCTGATCAGGCCTTGCTGAGGAACCTTGACGAAGTCGGGGTCACCCAGGTATTCGGAGCGATCCGCATAGGCCAGCTTGGCCGCCTCAGCAATCAGGCGTACGCTTTCGGCGCTGTTTGCGCCCTGTTCCTTCAGCGGGAACGACTCCAGTATGTTGAGGATCTGCAACAGATGGATGCCTCCTGAGCTGGGCGCGGGCATGCTGACCACCTGGTAACCGCGGTAGTCGCCACTGACGGGTGCACGCTCCACCACCCGGTAAGCGGCCAGGTCCTGCAGGCTGATCAGTCCGCCATGGCGTTGCATTTCATCGACAATGGCGACGGCTATCTTGCCTTCATAGAAAGCCTTGCTGCCCTGCCTCGAGATCAGTTTCAGGGAGCGCGCCAGGTCTTTCTGCACCAAGCGATCGCCAGCCTGTAGAGGGCGTTCGCCCTTGAAGAAAATATCCCTGGTACCCTGCCACTGGCCCAGCTGCTCCTGCTGCACATCGAGCATGTTGGCCAGGGTATGGCTGACGGTAAATCCCTTGCTGGCCAGACCGATGGCCGGACGGATGACTTCTTTCAGACTCATGCTGCCCCAGTTCTTCAGGGCATGTTCCAGCCCGGCAACGGTGCCGGGCACGCCTACGGCGCGGTGACTGTAGATGGACTCGCCTTCGATGAGGTTACCGTCCTGGTCGAGATACAGGTCACGATGGGCTGCGGTGGGTGCGGTTTCGCGAAAATCCAGCGCATGGTTGCTGCCGGTTTGTGCATCATGCAGCAGCATGAAACCGCCACCACCCAGATTGCCTGCGTTGGGCAGAACCACAGCCAGCGCAAAACCCATGGCAACGGCGGCATCCACCGCGTTACCGCCCTGTTGCAGGATCTGCAGGCCGACTTCACTGGCCAGCCGGTGCTCGCTGGCCACCATGCCGTTGCGGGCCTGGACCGGATGAAACACATCCAGCTCGTAGTCATAGTGACGGGCGGCCTGGGCCGCAGCACTGGACACTGCCGGCTCGCGTGCCTGTACCGAGACACTGAGCACTGCGGTGAACAGGGCAGTGTACAAAATACCTTTTTTACAGATGTTCATGGCCATCTCCTCGTCCTTGCATAGTCATTGAAGCTAGTTGAGCGGACAGTGGATCGCAAGCCGTTTTGGCAGATGGTGGGGGCTACGATAGTATTGGCGGTCAAGCCAGTCCGAGGAGCGATACAATGAGCGAATTTCCAGCCTGCCCGTCCTGCAGCGAGAACATGACTTACCCTGACGGGGATCACCTGGTATGTCCGATGTGCGGGCACGAATGGTCTGTCGGGGACGAATCAGCCAGTGAGGATGCGCCCCAGTATCGCGATGCCTACGGAACTCCCCTGCAGGATGGCGACAGTGTCACCCTGATCAAGGACCTGCGAGTCAAGGGCAGTTCCACGGTGTTGAAAATGGGCACCCGGATCAGCAATATCCGGCTGGTGGAAGGGGACCATGATGTGGATTGCAGGGTGGATGGACAGAAATTCATGCTCAAGTCCTGCTTCATGAAAAAGGCCTGATGATGCAGTAGCAAAAAGCCCGGAATGATTCCGGGCTTTCTCATTGGGTGTCAGGCTATGCCACGGCGCCTGCGTTGCAGCCAGACGACCACCATCAGCAGCAGGAATCCCGGTATCCACATGATCTCCTTGCGGATGCGCTCGACAGGCGCCTTGGCGCTGATGATCACCTGATCGAACTCCAGACCAAGATCGGCAGCCGGACTGGCGAATTCGACATGGTCAACGATCAATCTGCCGTCCTCTTCCATCAGCTCCAGTCCCAGGGCTTCCATGCGTTCCTCGCCGCTGTCGCCACGCGGGACGGGGAGCATCATCACCGTGCTTTTGGGGTTGCCGTACTGATCCTCGCCTTCCACGCGCAGACGCAACTGGCTCTTGTATTCGGCCTCGCCCAGCATCTGCACGAAGGCTTCAGGCGGAATTTCCTGGTACGGGTCATGAATGCAGTCCAGCCAGAAGCCGGGGCGGAACAGGGTGAAGGCCACCAGCAGCAGCAGAACGCTTTCATACCAGCGACTGCGCACGACAAACCAGCCCAGGGTGGCGGCGGCGAAGATCAACATGGCCAGCGTGGCAATGATGAACACCACGATGCCGTGGAACCAGCTGACATCCATCAGCAGCAGGTCGGTGTTGAAAATGAACAGGAACGGCAGGGCGGCGGTACGCAGACTATAAAAGAATGCCTGGACCCCGGTGCGGATGGGATCTCCCTTGGAAACCGCCGCTGCGGCAAAGGATGCCAGCCCGACCGGTGGGGTGACGTCGGCCATGATGCCGAAATAGAACACGAACAGGTGTACGGCCACCAGTGGAACGATCAGTCCGTTCTGCTGGCCAAGGGCGACGATGACCGGTGCCAGCAGGCTGGAAACTACGATGTAGTTGGCCGTGGTGGGCAGGCCCATGCCGAGGACCAGGCTGAACACGGCGGTCAGCATCAGCATCAGCAGCAGGTTGCCCATGGACAGCAGTTCGACCAGATCAGCCAGTACCAGACCGACGCCGGTCTGGGATACCGCACCGACGATGATGCCGGCGGTGGCGGTGGCAATGCCGATGCCGATCATGTTGCGGGCACCGATGACCAGGCCCTCACGCAGATCGACAAAGCCTTCGCGGACTTCGCTGCCGATGACGGCCCTGTCGCCACGCATCCAGGCGATGATCGGCCGCTGGGTGATCAGGATGCCGATCAGCATCAGACTGCCCCAGTAGGCGGACAGGCCGGGAGACAGGCGTTCCACCATCAGACACCAGACCAGTACGACTACGGGCAGGATGAAATGCAGCCCGGACAGCAGTACGCGGCGGGTTTCGGGCAGCTTTTCGATCGGCTGGTCAGGGTCCTCGATTTCCAATGGCGGGCGGTTGGCGGCAATTTTGAGCAGGCCCAGATAGACGGCAACCAACAGCAGGATGATCACTGTCAGTGCATTGTCACCCAGTAACGGTTTCAGCCAGCTCAGGCCGTAGTAGACGGCCAGCGAAATGCCCGAGATCAGTGCGGCACCGAAGGCGAAGCCGGTCAGGCGGCGCAGCCAGGGTTTGTGGGCAACGCTTTCAATCGGCTGCATGCCCAGCTTGAGGGCTTCCAGATGCACGATGTAGAGCAGGGCGATATAGGAAATGGTGGCCGGCAGGAAGGCGTGCTTGATGATTTCCACGTAGGGCATGCCGACATATTCGACCATCAGGAAGGCGGCGGCCCCCATCACCGGGGGCATGATCTGGCCATTGACCGATGAGGCGACCTCGACCGCACCGGCCTTTTCCGCCGGAAAGCCGACCCGCTTCATCATCGGGATGGTGAAGGTGCCCGTGGTGACCACGTTGGCGATGGATGAGCCGGAAATCATGCCGGTCAGTACCGAGGACACCACGGCGGCCTTGGCCGGCCCGCCACGCATGTGGCCGAGCATGCTGAAGGCCAGCTGGATGAAGTAGTTGCCGGCGCCGGCGCGCTCCAGCAGGGCGCCAAACAGGACAAACAGGAATACGAAGCTGGTGGATACCCCCAGTGCGATCCCGAACACGCCTTCGGTGGTGATCCACTGGTGATTGGCCAGTGCCTTGAAGCTGACACCGCGGTGCGACAGCAGCTCGGGCATCCAGGGGCCGGCCAGGCTATAGGCCAGGAATAGCAGGGCGATGATGGCCAGCGGTGGCCCCAGGGTGCGCCGGGTGGCTTCCAGCAGCAGTGGCAGGCCGAGCAGGGCCACCACCAGGTCGGGCGTGGTCAGGGTGCCGGGGCGCAGCGCCAGCTGCTGGTAGAACACGAACAGATAGGAGGCACAGGCAACGGCGACCAGTGCCAGCACGAGGTCGGCCAGAGGCACGTAATGTCTGGGCGAGCGCTTGAAGGCCGGATAGGCCAGAAAGGAAAGCAGCAGGGCGAAGCTCAGGTGAATGGAACGGGTTTCCGTGTCATTGAGCACACCCCATTTGAAAATGAAGGGTAGGGGGGAGGCAATCCACAGTTGAAATAGCGACCAGCAGAGCGCAATTCCGGCAATGAGGATGGCCATGATGCCGGCCGGTGAGCGTGCGCCGGCTTCCTGTGCCAGCATTTCATCTGCATCAAGTTGGTATTTCTCGCCCATGAGTCTTGCTCCCGGTCTGCAGGTGGCTGTGGGTGACAGGCCTGCCCTGGTGGTTTTCCGCTTGTGGCGGCTGGTTGGAGGTGGGGGATATGGCTGCCGGTGCCGCACTGCAGGTCTGCAATACGGCACCTGTGCGGATTACATCCAGCCACGCTCCTTGTAGTAGCGGACAGCACCTTCATGCAAGGGGGCAGACAGGCCGGCCTTGATCATTTCCTGCTCGTCCAGATCCTTGAAGGCAGGGTGCAGGCGCTTGAAGCGCTCCAGGTTGTCGAACACCGCCTTGACCACCTGGTAGACCAGCTCCGGGCTGGTGTTGGCGCTGGCACTGAGCACCGCCTTGCCGCCAATGGACTGGGTCGGGGTATCATTGCCGCGGTACAGTCCGGCGGGGATTTCCGCCTTGGTGTAGTAGCTCTTTTCGGCCAGCAGCGCGTCGATCTCGGGACCGGCGATGGGCACCAGAACAGCATCGACTGTGGTGGTGGCTTCCTGGATGGCACCGTTGGGGTGGCCGACGAAGTAGGTCATGGCGTCGATGTTGTTGTCATTCAGGGCGCTGGCCTGCTCGGCAGGCTTCAGCTCGGCCGCCAGGGAGAAGACGGAGCGGTCCCAGCCCTTCTTGGCCATGATCTCGTCGAGGGTGTCACGCTGGCCGGAGCCGGGGTTGCCGATATTGACGCGCTTGCCCTTGAGGTCATCCAGTTTGGCGATGTGCGCATCGCGGCGGGCCAGTACGGTGAATACCTCGCTTTGCAGGGAGAACAGTGCACGGATGTCTTCCATCTTGCCGGCAAAGGGCTGCAGGCCTTCCATCGCCTTGTATTGGTGGTCGGACTGCATGACGCCCATGTTGAATTCGCCACTGCGGATGCCGTTGACGTTGGCGACACCACCACCACTGGCCGGCGCGTTGCACTTGATGCCGTGGGTCTTGGTATCCCGGTTGACGAAGCGGCAGATGGACTGGCCGGCCACGTAATAGACGCCGGTCTGGCCACCGGTGCCGATGGTGACGAATTTTTCATCGGCCGCCTGGACGGTGCCACCGAAGGTCAGGCCGGCCAGGGCCGCAGACAGTGCAATGGCAAGGGTCTTGGTTCTTTTCATGGAGTTTCTCCTTGGTTTTTATTGGCTTGGCAGCCCGGATTCCTGTCCGTGAACGGGAGCAGGAGCCTGTTGCGGATGCCAAGGCAGGCTATGGGACGTCAGCTTATGAAACCTGAACGTGACAGTCCATAGTTAAAATGGCGCAAGTTGTGCCGTTCAACGCTGTTTTGTCACTAAATGCCCCTTCTCAGTGACATGCGGAATACCTTGGAGTTGCGTTGGTAGTTGTACAGCTCGGCTTTGCGTTGTGGCAGTTCGTCAATGTTGCAGGGCTCAAAACCGCGCTCCTGAAACCAGTGGGCGGTACGGGTGGTCAGCACGAACAGGGATTCAAGCCCCATGTCGATGGCCCGCTGCCGGATGCGCTCCAGCATGGTGTCGCCATGGCCGCCGTGCCGGTAGTCCGGATGCACGGCCAGGCAAGCCAGTTCGCCGGTCCTGTCTTCGGCAAAGGGATAGAGGGCGGCGCAGGCGATCAGCAGTCCGTCCCGTTCGACCACGCTGAACTGCTGGATTTCCTGCTCCAGCAGATCCCGCGAGCGGCGCACCAGCAGCCCCTGTTCCTCCAGCGGACGGATCAGTTCCAGCAGGCCGCCGACGTCATCGATGCCGGCTTCGCGCACCTGCTCAAAGGTGCCCTGATCGATCAGGGTGCCGCAGCCATCACGGGTGAACAGTTCGCTGAGCAGCGCGCCGTCCCGCTGATAGCTGATCAGGTGGCAGCGGGCAACCCGCGACTGACAGGCCTGGATGGCCGCCTGCAGGGCGGGAGCCACGGGCCGCGCCCGCAGCCGTTCCAGTTCCTGGCGGGCCCGCTCCACATCCAGTTGGCGGATGAGTTCGCCATCCGCGTCCAGCAGGCCCTGTTCGGCGGTGAACAGGATCAGCTTGTCGGCCTGCAGGGCAATGGCTGCATGGGTGGCCACTTCCTCGCAGGACAGGTTGAAGGTCTCGCCGGTGGGTGAATGGCCAAGATGGCTGAGCAGCACGATGTTGCGCTGCTCCAGCAGCTGACGGATGGCCTCGCAGTCGATGCGCCTGACCTCACCGGTATGCAGGTAGTCCACGCCATCCACCACGCCGTAGGGGCGGGCGGTGACCAGATTGCCGCTGACGATGCGCACCTTGGCGCCCTGCATGGGCGAGGCGGCCATGTTTACCGATAGCCGTGCCTCCAGCATGCTGCGCAGCTGACCGGCGGCACTGATGATGCAGTCCAGAGTATCCCGGTCGGTGATGCGCAGGTTGTTGTGATAGCTGGATGTCAGCTGGCGCAGGGCCAGCGCCTGTTCGATTTGCGGGCGCGCGCCATGCACCAGCACCAGCCGCACGCCCAGGCTGTGCAGCAGCACCAGGTCATGGACGATCCCGCCGAAGCCGGCATGTGCCAGGCTCTCGCCGGGCAGCATGATGACAAAGGTTCGCTCCCGGTGACTGTTGATGTAGGGCGATGAATGGCGGAGCCAGTTTACATAGTCGTGCATGGCGCAGTTGCCTTGTCGTTAGCAGTTGGCTGCACTATAGGACAGAAAACACCTGCAGCAAAAGTCTTGCCGCAGGTGCCGGCTGTTACAGGAAGATCAGCTTGAGAATGCTGAAGAAGACAATCGACAGGGTGGCACCGGCTGGCAGAGTGATGGCCCAGGACATGAAAATGGACAGGATGACCCGCAGGTTGAGGGCGCTGATGCCGCGTGCCAGACCGATGCCCAGCACTGCACCGACCAGGGTATGGGTGGTGGAGACCGGCAGGCCGAAGGCCGATGCGGTGACCACTGTGGAGGCCGTGGCCAGCTCGGCGGCAAAGCCGCGGCTGGGCGTGAGCTTGGTGATTTCCTTGCCGACGGTGGCAATCACCTTGTAACCGTAGGTGGCCAGGCCGATCACGATACCGATACCGCCGAGAAAGAGGACCCAGGCAGGCACAGCGGTTTTGGCGCCAATTTCGGCCAGATCCTGATTCTGGATGACCCCGGCGATGGCTGCCAGCGGGCCGACCGCGTTGGCAACGTCGTTTGCGCCGTGGGCGAAAGCCATGGAGCAGGCGGTGAATACCATCAGAATGGCAAAGGATTTTTCCACACTGTGGTAGTAGGCCCGGCGCGAGGCGTTTTCCGGCAGCTTGACGCGCTGCAGCAGCAGGATGCCGCCACCCATCACCAGCAGTCCGGCGCCGATGGCCAGCAGCAGGCTCTGATCGCCGCTGAGGCTGATGCCGACGTGCTTGAGCCCTTTGGACAGGGTCATCAGCGCCACCATGAAACCGGTCAGGAACATGTAGATGGGCACATAGCGCTTGGCACTGGCAAAGGGGTTATCGGTGTTGATGATCAGCTTCTGCACGCTCATGAACAGCAGAAAGCCGAGGGTACCCGACAGGAAGGGCGTGACGATCCAGCTGGCGGTGATCGGCAGGATGGCACCCCAGTGGACCGAGTCCATGGACACACCGACGGCTGCAAAACCGACCACCGCGCCGATGATGGTATGGGTGCTGGATACCGGCCAGCCGCGGCTGGTGGCAATCAAGAGCCAGGTACCGGCGGCCATCAGGGCCGACATCATGCCCAGCACCATCAGGTCGATCGATATGGCTTCGGTATTGACGATGCCGTTCTTGATGGTGTCGGTTACCTCGCCGCCGGCAAAGTAGGCGCCGCAGAACTCGAACACCATGGCAACCAGGATGGCCTGCTTGATGGTCAGTGCCCTGGAGCCGACCGAGGTGCCCATGGCGTTGGCCACGTCGTTGGCACCCACACCCCATGCCATGAAAAAACCAAACACACAGGCCATGACCAGCAGGATCATGCCGTAATCGGAAAGAAAGGTCATAAGGATTTCCGCTTCGTAAAAAAGAGCGCGCCAATCAGCGCGCAAGCAGTTGTTCCAGGCGGTTGCCGACTCGCTCGGCACGATCGGCCACGTCGCCGACCCATTCGATGATGGTGTACATGAACATCACGTCGACGGGATGAAGGGTCTTTTCGATCTTGAACAGGTTGCGGCGCACCTCGATCTGTATGCGGTCGGTATCGTGCTCGATGTCCTCCAGCACTTCGATCATTTCGGTCACGCGGCGCACCTCGCGGTTGCCGAAACCGGTTTCGAGGATCTCGTCCAGCTCGTTCATCGCCTTGAGGGCCTGCTCGCAGGCGTCCACGGTACGCTGGACAAAGGCGAGCATCATGGGTTGCAGCGGCTGTGGAATGGTCATTTGTCGACCCAGCATCAATCCGGCGATATCCTTGGCGCGGTTGGCGACTTTGTCCTGTACACTAAGCAGCTCCAGCAGGTCGGAGCGGGGTACCGGCAGGAACAGGCTTTTGGGCAGGTGGATCCTGACGTTGCGCTTGAGTTTGTCGGCTTCTTTTTCCAGCCGCACCATTTCCTGTTGCACCTGTTCCACGCGTTCCCAGTCTTCGGCAATGACTGCCTGGAAGAAAGGAACCAGATTGGCAGCGCACTCGTATGCCTTGGCAATGTGCTGCTGCATGGGCCCGATGGGCGAGCGTCCGAACAGGCTGACAAAGGGATTGATTGACATGACAACAAAGCTCGGTAACCGGAAATTGGGCCGATTATACGTTGTCTGTACCGCATTCGCCTAGCTTCGGGAAGGATGCCGGTCCGCCGGCAGGCAACAGACGGTCTGTTGCAGCAGGGCAGAGCCCGCCCTGCATGGAATTTCAGCCGGCAGGCAGTGCCTGTCGTGTCATCACAAGCGGAGCCACAATGGCCACAGAAACAGAGATCAAGTTAAGAGTCGACCCCCGGAACATGGACCGGCTGGCAGCCCATCCGCTGTTTGCACAGCACGTCGCCCGGGACTGGAGCAGCCGCGAGCTGCTCAATGCCTATTACGATACCGAAGACCGGCAGCTGGCACGGGCACAGGTCGCCTTGCGCATCCGCCGTGATGGCGACACCCTGATCCAGACCTTGAAAACCAAGGGCGCCAGTGTTGCCGGTCTGTCGGAGCGCAACGAATGGGACTGGTATATCGAGAGCGAGCAGCTGGTGCTTGAGCATCTGGTCGATGACTGCTGGCCAGCCAGTCTGGCCGGGCTGGACAAGAGTCGTCTGCAGGAGCTGTTCCGTACGGACTTCACCCGGCAAAGCCTGGAACTGGCCTGGGAACATGCGGGGGTGGCGACCCGGATCGAGGTGGCGCTGGATCGCGGAAGGGTGATCACCGCCAGTGGCGAGGAGCCGATCTGCGAACTGGAGCTGGAGCTGCGCGAAGGCGAGCCGGCCACACTGCTGGAACTGGCCCTGCAGCTGGCTGCCGACCTGCCGTTGATGCCCTGTGATATCAGCAAGGCGGAGCGTGGCTATCGCCTGTTGCAGCCGGACAGCTTCGATTTGCACATCCGCCCAGCAGAGCTGACGGCGGAGCAGGAGATGGAGTCCGCACTGGTTGCTCTGCTGCAGGAAAAACTCGCCGCCAGCCAGCGGCTGGCCGAACAGTATCGGCACAGCGGTCAGTGGAAGCTGCTGGAGCAATGGCTGGACTGTCTGTCCGGTTTGCGCGCCCTGCTGGGCAGCGCCGGCCAGGTGGTGCCACGCAAGAGCAGCCACGAGCTGCGCCTGGCGCTGGATGGCCTGTTGGCGGACTGGCAGCCCAGGTTGCTGGCAGGCGTGGACTCCCGTCAGCAGCGGGATGCGACCCCTGCCGCCTTCGCTGCGGAGCTGGAGCAGACCCGCTGGGGAGTGTTTTCCCTGCAATTGGCGCTCTGGCTGCACCAGGGTGCCTGGGCAGGGCTTCGCAATGCGCGGGCCAGCCGACAGGCACAGGCCCCGCTGATCCGCTGGTTGCCCCGCTTTCTGCATGAGGAGGCGCAAGCCCTTGGCCTGGAAGCCTACAAGCTCAAGCCGGAAGCCCTGCCCGAGCAGTTGCCGCGACTGGAACGCATGCTGGTCTGGCTGGAAGCGGCCCGGCATGTGCTGGAACATGCCGGCCTGGATGACAGCCTGGGAGCATTGCGCAGCCTGCACCAGGACATGCGGACCGGTGATGTGAACAGGATCCGCCACAGCCTGCAGTCGGTCGGTGCCGATCGCGGCTGGAAAGCGCTGCTGCGCGGCAGCGCATGAATTTCGAGTACTGGCTGATGGAGCATCTGCATGAATTTTGTCGCAAACGGCCCTGACCGCGTACTGGAGCTGGCCGACATCCTGAACGAACTGGTGGCGCAGGATCACCTCGACCAGGCAATGGCCGAACAATGCATGATCCGGCGCTCATCGGCTGCCGACAAGCAGGCACAGCATCCGCTGGAAATCATTGCCGCCCAGCAGCTGGATGACCTGAAACGACCCGGCAAGAAGCTGGACCTGGAAATGCTCACCCAGTGGCTGGCGGATTGGGCCGGGCAGCCCTACCTGCGCATTGACCCGCTGAAGATCGATGTGGCATCGGTGACGCCGCTGATGTCCTACGCATTCGCCCAGCGCCACAAGATTCTGGCAGTGTCTCAGGACCATTCCAGTGTAACCATTGTCAGCAGCCAGCCCTTTGTGCACAGCTGGGAAGGCGACCTGGCGCACGTGCTGCGCCGGGACATCCGGCGCATGGTGGCCAATCCGGCCGAAATCCGTCGCTTCACCACCGAGTTTTACCGGCTGGCCCAGTCGGTGTCCGGTGCCAGTGGCCAGGAATATGCCACCACCAGTGGCGGCAACTTCGAGCAGCTGCTGCGGCTTGGCGCCTCCGACCAGGAGCCGGATGCCAATGATGCGCACATCGTCAACATCGTCGACTGGCTGTTCCAGTATGCCTTCCAGCAGCGTGCCAGCGACATCCACATCGAGCCGCGTCGCGAACAGGGCAAGGTGCGCTTTCGCATCGATGGCGTACTGCACAGCGTGTATCAGTTCCCGCCGCAGGTCACATTGGCGGTGATCAGCCGGTTGAAGACCCTGGGCCGCATGAACGTGGCGGAAAAGCGTAAACCCCAGGACGGCCGCATCAAGACCTCGACTCCGGAAGGACAGGAAATCGAGCTGCGCCTGTCGACCCTGCCCACCGCCTTTGGCGAAAAGATGGTGATGCGGATCTTTGACCCGGACGTGCTGCTCAAGAGCTTCGACCAGCTGGGTTTCTCGGCCGATGACCTGTCCCGCTGGGAACAGATGACCCGCCACCCCAATGGCATCATCCTGGTCACCGGGCCGACCGGTTCGGGCAAGACCACCACCCTGTACACCACACTCAAGCAGCTGGCCACCGAGGAGGTCAACCTGTGCACCATCGAGGACCCGATCGAGATGATCGAGCCAGCCTTCAACCAGATGCAGGTGCAGCACAACATCGACCTGAACTTTGCCAGCGGCGTGCGCGCGCTGATGCGCCAGGATCCGGACATCATCATGGTGGGCGAGATCCGCGACCTGGAAACCGCCGAAATGGCCATCCAGGCGGCGCTGACCGGTCACCTGGTGCTGTCCACCCTGCATACCAACGATGCGCCGGGTGCCATCAACCGTCTGCTGGAGTTGGGCGTGCCCTACTACCTGTTGCGAGCCTCGCTGCTGGGCGTGATGGCGCAGCGACTGGTGCGCACCCTGTGTCCGCACTGCAAGGAGCCGGCGGAAATCACGCTGGAGGAATGGAACACCCTTACGCGTCCCTGGAATGCGGCCATTCCCAAACAGGTCTACCGGGCGGTGGGCTGCATCGAGTGCCGGGAAACCGGTTATCACGGACGCGCCGGGTTGTACGAGATCATGGTGCTCAACGATCGCCTCAAGCAGGTGATCACGGCGGAAACCGATCTGGGCATGCTGCGTAAACAGGCCTACCGGGAAGGCATGCACAGCCTGCGTCTGTCCGGTGCCCAGAAAGTGGCGGCCGGTCTGACCACGGTGGCCGAGGTGTTGCGTGTGACTCCCTACCACGAGCAACTCTAGGGTCGGTGCATGTGTATCCTGGTATTTGACTGGCAGCCGGACAGCGCGCAACCGCTGCTGTTGCTGGCCAACCGTGACGAGTTCCACAAGCGTCCCACCGCACCCCTGGCGCAGTGGATCGACCTGCCGGCAGTGCATGCCGGCCGCGATCTGGAAGCCGGTGGCAGCTGGCTGGGTGCGGCCCCCGGCCGGCGTTTTGCCGCGCTGACCAATATCCGTGACCGGAAACCCCCGCAGGCACGCTCGCGTGGCGAGCTGGTCAGCGACTATCTGGCCGGACAGCAGGCGCCGGGAGAGTACCTGGAGGCGCTGGCCGGACAGGCAGGCGAGTACAGCGGCTTCAACCTGCTGGTTGGCGATGCCCGGGAGCTCTGGTTTCTCGATTCACGCAGCCGGCAGCTACAGTTGCTGGCGCCGGGCATCTATGCCCTGAGCAATGCCACACTGGATACGCCCTGGCCCAAGCTGGTCCGCTTGCGTACCGCCTTTAGCCGGATCGACCCGGATGACGATGCAGCCCTGTTTGCCCTGATGCAGGATGAATGGCGGCCACCCATGCGGATGCTGCCGGATACCGGAATGGGGCCGTTCATAGAGCGCAGCCTGTCGAGCATCTTCATTCGTGGCGAGGAGTATGGCACCCGTGCCACCAGCCTGCTGCGCATGAATGCCAGTGGCATTCAGCTGACCGAACGCAGCTTCACGATCAACGGTGCAGCCACCGGCGAATGCAGCCTGATGGTGGGCTGAACGGGCTGCTACCTAGAGCCGCTCCCGGTGCATATCCGTTATCCTGGCCTCGACCGTACGCTCGATCCGGTCGGTGATCTCGCTGCACAGGGCTTCCAGCTCCGGTGCCGAGTTGCCTACCACCACAAAGCTCCATTCGCTGGCATCCGTGCGCTCGCGTGCGCCGCTTTCACAGACCGCCACCGCCGGGTTGCGGCCGTAGCGCTCGTGAATCCCGCCCATGCGCTGACGTTTCTCCTTCAGCGAACGACAGCCCGGCAGGGCAAACACCAGTGTCAACAATACGATCTGCATGTAATCTCCGAAAATACTGTCATTGCGTGCGTAACGTGGCAAAGTCACGGAATCCCGTGGGCCATGGACCCTGCGACTGCGCTTCGCGCCACGCCGGGTGACGGCCTGCAAGGCTGAAGCAGCTCGCTACAGCATCAATCCACCTCCGGGCATGCCGTCGGTACCGGCCGAGTGATTTTTGCAGGAACCTGCACTGTCTTGCTGTTCATGGGTATTCCTCATCAGTTGACGTGCCATTTCCGGGCTTCCGGACTGTCAGCCTACTGGCTCAGATCTGCACGCTGGCGCCGGGGTTGAGCAACCGGTCCAGTCCCATTTCGGTCAGCTCCAGATGCAGGACGCTGTGGATCAGATGAGGGTTGTCCATGCCCATGACTTCCTGCAGCAGCTGTCGGGCCCTGGCCATCGGCATCTGGCGCAGCAGCCACTTGACCCTGGGCAGATGGGTGGCGTTCATCGACAGACTGTCAAAGCCCATGGCCATCAGCAGGATGGCGGCCACCGGGTCGCCGGCCATTTCACCGCAGATGCTGACGGAGCGATTGCAGTTTTTGGCTGCACTCACGACCTGCTGCAAGGCCTGCAATACGGCCGGATGCAGATAATCATACAGCTCTTCCACACGGGCGTTGTTGCGGTCCACCGCCAGCAGGTACTGGGTCAGGTCGTTGGAGCCGACCGAGATGAAGTCCGCCATGCAGGCCAGCTCGCGTGCCTGGTAGACCGCCGAGGGCACTTCGACCATGATGCCGACCGGTGGCATTTGCACCCGGTAGCCTTCTTCACGAAGCTCCTGCCAGGCACGATGGATGTGGTACTGGGCCTCTTCCAGCTCGTGCACTCCGGAAATCATGGGCAGCATGATGCGCAGGTTGTCCAGCGCTTCGCTGGCGCGGATCATGGCGCGCACCTGAACCGAGAAGATTTCCGGATGGTCCAGCGAAATGCGGATGCCGCGCCAGCCCAGATAGGGGTTGGCTTCCTTGATGGGAAAATAGCTCAACGGCTTGTCACCGCCGATATCCAGCGTACGCATGGTGACCGGCATGGGGTGGAAGGCCAGCAGTTGCTCGCGGTATAGCCGGACCTGCTCGCTCTCGCTGGGAAAGCGCCCGGTACTCATGAAAGCCACCTCGGAACGGTACAGGCCCACGCCTTCGGCACCCCGCTCAAGGGCGCGCGGCACATCAGCCATCAGTCCGGTGTTGGCCCACAGGGTCAGCCGGTGGCCGTCCGGGGTTACGCAGGGCAGCTGGCGCAGGCTGCCCAGTTCGCGTGAAATCTGCTGCTCCTCGTCGAGCACACGCTGGTATTGCTGGCGCAGCAACTGGCCGGGGTTGGTGTAGACGTCGCCGTGATAGCCGTCCACGATCAGCTCGATGCCGTCCAGCCGGGCGTAGGGCAGATCCTGTGCGCCGACCACGGTGGGTATGCCCATGGCGCGTGCCAGGATGGCGGTATGCGAGTTGCGCGATCCGCCGGCCGAGACCAGCCCGGCCAGCTTGCCCGGAGGCACCTCGCCGAGCATGGCCGGCGACAGCTCCTCGCTGACCAGGATGGTGTTGTCGGTGTAGACCAGCGGCTGCTGGTCCGCCTGTTGCAGGTGCGACAGCAGGCGGCGGCCCAGATCGCGGATATCGGCGGCCCGTTCGCTCAGATAGTCGTCATCCATGCGTTCAAAGCGTTGCAGGTGCTTGTCCACCACATGACGCAGCGCACCCTGAGCCCACTGGCCGGTCTTGATCTGACGACGGATGTCGCCGGCCAGTGCATTGTCATCCAGCAGCATCAGGTAGACGTCGAACAGTGCCTGCTCCTGCGGCCGCAACCGTTTTGCCAGTCGGGCCGATAGACTGCGCACTTCCTCGCCGACCGCGTTGAGGGCCTGATCCAGCAGGATCAGCTCGCCGGCGATGTCATCGGTGGTTTTGTCGGGGACCACCTCCAGATCGGCAGGGGGCAGCACCACGACGGCGGTGCCCAGTGCCACGCCCGGTGCGCCGGGAACGCCGGCAAAGCGGGCCTCCTGGATACCCTTGCCGCGCTTGCCCAGACCACGGATGGAACCGGTTGCCTCGGCGTGGGCAATGACTCCCGACAGCTGGGCGCTCATGGTGATCAGGAAGGCCTCGTCGCCCTCGTCGAACTGGCGGCGTTCCTTTTGCTGCACCACCAGCACGCCCAGCACCTTGCGGTGGTGGATGATGGGAGTGCCCAGAAAGGAGGCGTAGCGCTGCTCACCGGTTTCGGGAAAGTACAGGTAGCGCGGGTGACTGTTGGCGTCTTCCAGGGTCAGGGTTTCCGCACGGCTGCCAACCAGACCGACCAGTCCTTCGCCGGGAGACATACTGACCTTGCCCACCGCGCGCTTGTTCAACCCTTCAGTGGCCATCAGCACATAGCGGTCGGTTTCGTCGTTGTACAGGTATACCGAGCAGACATGGCTGTGCATGGCGGTGCGCACCTCGCGCACGATGATGGACAGCGCCGCCGACAGGTCGCGGGCCGCATTGACCTCCTGCGAGATGCTGCGCAGCATCTCCAGCATGCCGGTGGCGTTGGTTTGCGCCTCGGCCATGATCAGTCGGCAGCCCGCACCGGCAATCGTGGCGCCAGTTCCTTCAGTGCCCGGCGATATACATCACGCTTGAATGAGATCACCTGTCCCAACGGGTACCAGTAGCTGACCCAGCGCCAGCCATCGAACTCGGGCTTGCCGGTCAGGTCCATGCGCACCCGCTCCTCATTGGAGGTCAGGCGCAGCAGAAACCACTTCTGCTTCTGGCCGATGCACACCGGCTGGCTGTGGCGACGCACCATGCGCTGGGGCAGGCGGTAGCGCAGCCAGCCACGGGTGCAGGCCAGGATTTCCACGTCCTGCTGTTCCAGCCCCACTTCCTCGTAGAGTTCGCGAAACAGTGCGTCCTCCGCGCTTTCCCTGGGGTGGATGCCGCCCTGCGGAAACTGCCAGGAATCCTGACGAATGCGTCTGGCCCATAGTACCTGGCCCAGATCGTTGGCCAGGATGATGCCGACATTGGGACGAAAGCCATCTGCGTCAATCATGGTAGCTTTCCTTCAGACTCTTGATGATTCTATATAGTAAAAATCGAAAACAAGCTCAAGTATTTTGTCACATTTCCTTTCACTTTGTTGATGGAGCATGAGCAATTTATAGGGTAGTTTGAAACCGTGGTAACTATAACGTTTGTTTAGGAGGGTGAAATGTCTAGAAAGTCATTTGATCCAAAGAGTGTTGGTAAAAAAATAGTCGCCGATTCTCTATCCGATGTTAAAACAGTAGTTAAAGAAACGGTGAAACGGGCCCTGGATCTCAAAGCCATTCAATTTGATAAAGGCGAAGCTCCTGCTGGAGAAATGATCCCCATCAGGGATATGCCGATGGTGATGCGGTTCCCCCCCGTCTCCTATCAGAGAGTTAAGCCCGAGCAGTTTGATGCCTGGAAAAAGGAAATTGAAGAGCGGCTGGGTAGTTCTTTTGATATTGGTGCTGGGGGAGGAGGCACGATCTCCTTTTGCGAGCGCGGAGGCAGTGGCGCGGCGTATCGCTGTGATTCAGACGTGGAGTCCAGCAGTGCGAGCAGGCCTGCTCAAGGTATCGAAGGAGCAGGTAAAGGATTGGATGCAAATCGAACGCCCTGGCCTGTAACTCCAGTCGTTCTGGATTTTCCGCCCATCGGCTATGGAAAGGTTCTGCCAGAGCAGTTCAAGGATTGGCAGCGTGAACTTGATGCCCGGTTTGGCAGCACATTTGATATTGGGCCAGGTTTGCAAGGTACTGTCAGTTTTTGTACAACTCCGGGTAGCGGCTATGGCTATCGCTGTGATTGCGACGTCTAAGCCATGCCTCGACCAAGGCGTGTTGCAGTATTTTCTTTCAAGGATGATTTACATGCACGGCTGATCAGTCGCTTGATCAATGATCTTGGCCACCGTTGTCACCACATTGCTACGGACCGTATCGCCAATCAGGCAGCATTATCTTGGCAACCAGATAACAGCACCATTTGGGATACGGAAGGTCATGCAGTACAGCCTGCTGATCTCGATGTGGTTTGGTGGCGCCGTGTCAAGGGGGGGCAGACGTTCGAACATCAGCCAGACCCCGAGACTCGGACCTTGATGGAAGTGGAATGCCGTACAGCGTTTTATGGCATGATGCTGACTCACTTCCAGGGCCGGTGGGTAAATCATCCTGCTGCAGACATTCGCGCAGATAACAAACTGGCCCAGCTGCAAGCCGCACATGCTACTGGCTGGACGATACCACAGACACTTGTCAGCTCTGAGCCTGACGAGATACGTGCCTTTGTGCGTCGGCTCAATGGTGTGGCAATCGTAAAGGTCGTTCGGGGTATCCCCGAGATTCCAGTGCCTACTTGGCAGGTTTCCCTCGAAGACCTCACAGACGACTCAGCCTTACAGGCCTGTCCCGCAATTTATCAAGAGCTGATTGCTGGCAATCAACACTTGCGCATCCATGTTTTCGGCACAGATGTCTTTGCTGTGCAAATACAGGCAGAGCATCTGGACTGGCGTCCACATCTGAATGCCCCTATGGAGGCATACCCGCTGCCGGAAGCCTGGGCAGCCCGCTGCCGTGCGCTGACCCGGCACCTTGGTCTGGAAATGGGAATCATTGATGCAAAGCTTGATCAAGAAGGCCAGCTGATTTTTTTAGAGATCAACCCGCAAGGGCAATTTCTGTTTATGGAAGCCCTGGCCAAAACACCGATTGCCTCACGTATGGCCTCATTTCTAACAGCTGAAACGTAAAAGACCCCATAGGGAGAGCCTTGCCAAGGCCGTGTTAATCGCTCCATAAAAAGACAGGCCGGCAACGAACGAATTTCTGCAGCATGGGCAGCAGCACAAAAAGTCGCTATGCTTGCCTGTTGTGACAGGCTGAATGCGGGAGCGGCAATCGTGAAACTGGCAATCTTTGATCTGGATAATACCCTTCTGGCCGGAGACAGTGACCATCTGTGGGGCGAGTTCCTGTGTGCCAGGGGATATGTGGACGCAGAACGGTACCGTGCCCGCAACGACCAGTTCTATGCCGACTACCTGGCTGGCAAGCTGGATGTACTGGCCTACCAGAATTTCTGCCAGGAAATCCTCGGCCGTACCGATCGTGCCACGCTGGATGCCTGGCACGCGGAATTCATGCGTGATTACATCGAGCCGATCATCCTGTCCAAGGGTGAGGCACTGGTTGCCGAGCACCGCAAGGCCGGTGATTTCATCATGATGATTACCGCCACCAACCGCTTCATCACTGAACCGATTGCCGAGCGGCTGGACATGGACTATCTGATTGCCACCGAGTGCGGCATGGACGATGGCCAGTATACCGGCCAGCTGGTTGGCGTACCCAGCTTCCAGGCCGGCAAGATCACCCGCCTCAACAGCTGGCTGTCCGATAACCGCGCAACCCTACTGGACAGCCACTTCTACAGCGATTCGCACAACGACCTGCCTCTGCTGGAAAAGGTGACCCGTGCCGTGGCCGTCGATCCGGACGACCAGCTGCGGGCGATTGCCATGGAGCGTGGCTGGGAAATCATCAGCCTGCGGGACTAGCTATTTTTGCTACTGACTTTGTGTCTGCAGCAACGGAATACAGACATTCCAGGATGTTTGGCGACAAGCTGGAACTTCGTAATTCTTTGATAGGCTTGGTCTACCTTCTGCGCAAGAGGCACATATGAGTGAAATGCTAAATCAACTTTTAAGCCTGCGCAGTGAAAACGAGATTGTGGAGTTCAAAGAAGCAAAGACTACCTACGACTTTTACAAGATTGGCAAATATTTCTCGGCCCTGTGTAACGAGGCCAACCTAAATGGCCTGTAACGAGCGTGGCTGGTGTTTGGCGTGAGCGACAACCAAACCGTTGTCGGCAGCAAATTCAGGATGAATCCCAAAGATTTGCAGTCGCTCAAAAAGGAAGTTGCCGATAAAACCACCAATCGCCTGACGTATGTTGGCATTCACGAAGTCGAACACCCGGATGGTCGGGTAGTGTTGTTCGAAGTTCCCGCCGCACCACAGGGCTTGCCCATTGCCTGGGATGGCCATTATTACGGTAGGGATGGCGAATCACTTGGGCCGCTGAACCTGGAAGAAATCGAACGGATTCGTAGGCAGAATAACGCCAGTGACTGGAGTGCGATAACGCTTCCATCCGCAACGATTGATGATCTTGACCCGGAAGCGATTGCGCTGGCCCGGGAAAACTATATCCAGAAAAATCCGAAATTTGCAGAAGATGCCAAGCTGTGGGACACGGCAACCTTTCTGAACAAGGCAAAATTGACTATCAAGGGCCAGATCACCCGTGCGGCTATTTTGTTGCTGGGAAAAGCCGAGGCTTCCCATTTTTGAATCGCCCCTAGTTTTCTAGACACCCGCTCGCCTCTGAAAATATCGACGCTC
>ERZ1032915.40-NODE-40-length-20185-cov-7.772081_pt1 | contig 20185 bp, 16 predicted proteins | sample MGYA00517090_ERZ1032915 | MGnify/ENA primary metagenome ERZ1032915 (study PRJEB33719, sample SAMN04261607) | wastewater metagenome | biome: rural village; feature: latrine urine exit; material: soil | place: El Salvador | collected 2013-01-14 ...
ACGGCCACCTGTAACTAACCGGCGAAGGCAGTTACACAAAATGCTTTACAGGCTCACGCATTAGCTTACTGTTCGCGGCAGGGAATTATCTGCCATCAGGACTTGAAGCCGGAAAACGTATTCGTAGATTTCATTTCCGACCATTTCGCCGTTCCCCCCGAATATCCATTGCGCTGTAACGTGCGTCTGGCTGATTTTGAGCTAGCCAATGCGTATCTGGTACTACGACATCCGTATGGAAGTCGACCGTATATGGCACCAGAACAGTACAGATCTCTAGGCGAAGGCCCTCTACCTGATTTTTCACACACTGATGTGTTCGCAGTCGGCGTAATGTTGTTCGAAATGCTTACTGGAGGCATTCATCCTATCGGGGAACCCACGACTTTAATATGGCCGCGCCCCGCAGAAGGTAAGAGCCGTAAGTGGCTGCGTGAAGGCCCGTGGAAACAGTGGCTCAAGGGCGGGGCTGTCGCTGTTACGGATAGTCGACTTGATCAAGAGACCCTGCGGATAATCGAAGAGTGTTTGAACATCGATTCTGCTGCGCGCCCATCGGTTGCCGAACTTAAAGCACGGTTGCTTGAACGGCTATATGACCTTCATAAGCTGGCCTTTGAGACGTTGTCTTTGACATTGGCGCACTTCGATCAGCTTGCGATTGAGAGCCAGGAGGGAGGGTGGCCATATTATGAAGAACGTCTGCAAAGACTTAACGACGCCTTTTCTGATAGTAGTCCATTGCCATGAGCGTTAACCCATCATTCGAGCGGCCTCGCGCGAAGAGCCGCGCGAGGCCGCTCAATTCAGACGTTAGGAACCAAGGGGCTATGAGGAAACTTTTATCAAATATCTGGCTTCTCTTATCATTCGCTGTGCTCGCGGTATTGATCTCCGTGTGGGCTAGCTTTGTGTCCGGGCAATGGCAATGGTTTGGCCGCTCAGGCGCGCTTTTCACGATGTGTGGTGTATTGCTTGGTGTCCGCCCGCTCATGCGAATGGGCTTCGGTGGATGGGTTGAGTTCCAGCGTACTTTAGATGGCGGAACCTTTCCGCCAACCGCGGAGGAAATAGAGGCCATTCGTCAAGCATCGCTTGATTCGCGCGCGAGCCAAATTGGTATATTTATGGGCATTGTTGGAACTGTCATCTGGGCCTACGGTGACTTACTTGATCGAATATTTTGCGGCTAATAATTCAATCCAGCGGGCACGCTTCGCGCGCCGCTAATTTCAGGGGTTATAGCTGTATGTACCCTCCGACTTTACTGGCCAATCATGCTCGACAGCTGAAAAAAGTCACTTTGGCAGTAACAAGCTGGCGATTGCTGACCGATATCACAAAAAACCATTTCGGTCTTGACAAGCAGGTAAAGCAGGCGTGGTCAGCGTTGTTTGTGCACAGGCAGAAAGGTGGCTGTCGGGAAGCGGATGTCAAGTTCGAAATAGGCTGTTTTTTGTGCGCAAAACTTTAAGATATTCGTGTAACTAATTGATATTGAACAGCGAAGTCAGAAATGCTCAAAAAATGTTCAAGTTGTCTGTAACCTGCATGTTGCCGCTTTTAGCGCAGGATATCTCATGACTATCCACTGAGTTATCCACAGGTTCTGTGGATAGCTGTGGACGGGTGAAATAGCTTTATCAGGGCAGATTTTTCGTCAGTTTTACGTCAGATGCGAAATCTGGTGCCGGTTATGGCGACCAGCAGCAGGCCCAGCGCAACCAGGGCAAAGGCATGCACCAAAGACGTGTAATGGGCGACCGCGCCCATCATGGCCGGGCCGGCCAGAACGCCGGCAAAACCGATGGTGGTCGCCATGGTTACGGCCAAGTGTGACGGCATGCGTTTTTGCCGGTTGAGTGACGAGATCACCAGTGGCGAGACATTGGCGGCGCCCAGCCCGCACAGGCCATAGCCAATCAGGCTGAGGCTCCAGTGTGTGGTCAGCAAGCCAAGCAGGATGCCGCCGCCGGCCAGCAGGCTGCCCAGCACAATGACCCGGGTCTGGCCCAGCCGGAGTGTCAGGTCGTCGCCCAGAAAGCGGCCGAGGGTGATCATGCCGGCAAAGGCCGCATAGCCGAGACCTGCGCTGGAGGGTTCCAGCTGGCGGTACTGGATCAGGAACAGGGCGCTCCAGTCGAGAATGGCACCTTCGGCCAGGTACACCACAAAGCACATCAGGCCGGCGAGGATGATCCACCAGCCCGGCCAGCGCAGGCTTTCCCGGTCATCCCTGGTGCGTCGGTCCAGAAAGCCGGGCAGTGCCCAGATAAAAAGCAGCAGAATGCAGAGCACGGCGAGCAGGGGGCTGAGCACCGGCGACAGGCCGGCCATCAGCAGCAGGGTGACCAGCAACGAGCCGGCGATGGTGCCCAGGCTGAACATGCCATGAAAGCCGGCCATCATTCGTCTTTGCGAGCGGCTTTCCACGGCCAGTCCCTGCACGTTCAGCGCAATGTCGAGCATGCCCATGCTGCCGCCGAGGCAGAACAGGGTGACAGCCATGAGCCATAGCTGACTGGCCCAGATGATGCCGCACAGGGCAAGCACCTGCACCAGGATGTTGCCGATGATGGTGCGCCGGATGCCGAAGCGGCTGGTCAGCCAGGCCGTCAGCGGCATGCACAGCAACGAGCCGAGGCCGACACTGAGCAGCAGCAGACCGAAGGTGGCATCGTCCATGAGAATGCGCTGGCGTACATAGGGAACCATGGGTGCCCAGACGGCCAGCCCGAGGCCGGCAATCAGGAAACCGAGCCGGGTGGCCAGTATGCACATCAGAAAAGGTGAAGCAGGACGCAAAAACAACCGGATGCCCATCACGGATCAGAAAAAAAGCGGTAAATTCTAGCATGGGCCGCGTGCTATAGTTGCTTGCGTTTAATTATCAATTGGTTTGCCCATGAAGTTTGTACACCGTCGCGAAATTCTGCACGAAGGTGATCTAGTCATCATCGATTGTTCGCAGATGTGCAATATCCGCCTGATGAACGATGCCAACTTCCGCAGCTATAAAAATGGTGGCCGCCATACCTATCATGGCGGTGCTTTCGACCGTTTCCCGGCAAAGGTGCGCGTGCCTGCGGACGGAGCCTGGAACATCACCATAGATACCATGACCCGTAGGGCCGTCAGTCTGACCCGCAAGGCGAGATTCGATTACCGGATCAAGATTGTGCGTCGCACGCCGGAGCTGGGAGAGGGTAGCGAATAGCGCGGCCGGTTTCCGTGTGGCTGCCTTGACGGCTTCGCCACAACACAGGCTGCACGCTCATGCAAAAGGCCCGGCAATTGCCGGGCCTTTTGCCGTCATACCTTGAACTGGGACAGCAATACGTTGAGGTCCCTGGCCAGTTCCTCCAGGTGTTCGCTGGACTGGCTGGCCTGCTGCGCGGCAGCCGTGCTGGTGGTGGCCAGGCCGGCTACCCGGTTGATGTTCTGGTTGATCTCCTCGGCAACGTGTGACTGCTGCAGGGTGCTGCTGGCAATGGAGGCATTGAGGTCGCTCAGTGCGGTCAGCGCCTGGGTGATCTGTACGAGGCTCTCGCTGGCGATATTGGCCTGCTCGACGGTACGCTCCGAGGTCTCGCTGCTTTGCTGGATGACTTCCACGGCCGCGCGGGAGTTCTTCTGCAGGCTATCGATCATTTCCTGAACTTCGCCGGTGGACTGCTGGGTGCGCTGGGCCAGCAGGCGTACCTCGTCGGCCACCACGGCAAAGCCGCGGCCCTGCTCGCCGGCACGGGCTGCCTCGATGGCGGCGTTGAGGGCCAGCAGGTTGGTCTGTTCGGCAATCGAGTTGATGACCTCCAGCACGGTGCCGATCTGGGTGCTTTCCGCAGCCAGGGCTTCCATCACCTGAACCGCTTCGGCAATGGTGCCGGACAGACGGTCGGTCTGTTGCAGGCTGTTGTAGATGCTTTGCTGACCGGCTTCGGCCTGCTGGTTGGCGATACTGACCTCGGCAGCTGCCTGTTCGGCATTGCGGGCTACCTCCTGCACGGAATAGGTCACCTCGTTCATGGAGGTGGCGATCAGCTCGGTTTCCTGCAGCTGACGTTCGGTGTTGTCCAGGCTTGCATGGGCAGCCTGGTCCAGCTCGCTGGACGACTGCTGCAGTGCGGATGCGCTTTGCTGCAGTTCGAGCACGATCTTGCGCAGCTTGTCGGTAAAGGCATTGAAGCTGTTGCTCAGCTCGCCAACCTCGTCGTTGCCACGGTAGTTCAGCGACTGGGTCAGGTCGCCTTCGCCGCCGGCGATGTTTTTCAATGCATCGGCCACCTCGCGCAGCGGCCGGGTGATGCTGCGCATGATGGCGAAGATCAGGATGGCCATGATGGCGATGATGGAGGCGCGGATGATGGTGCTCTGGATGATCGCACTACGCCACTCGGCCTGGATGTCATCGATGTACACGCCAGTGCCGATCACCCAGTTCCAGGGCCTGAACAGCTGCACGTAGCTGATTTTCTCAACCGGCTCCTTGGCACCGGGCATGGGCCAGCGGTAGTTGTAGAAGCCGGCGCCGCGGCTCTGCGCGATGCGCACGAATTCGTTGAAGATCTGGCGGCCGTCGGGATCCTTGTAGCCGGACAGGTCCTGTCCGTCCAGCGCAGGGTTCATCGGATGCATCATCATGGCCGGCTGGGTGTCGTTGACCCAGAAGTAGTCGTTGCGCCCGTAGCGGATCTTCTTGATGGCTTCGAGAGCCTGTTCCTGGGCCTGCTCAAGGCTCAGCGTACCGCGCTGCTCCTGTTGCTGGTAATGCTCGAGAATGCCAAGGGTGCTCTCGACCAAGTGGCGGGTCTTGGTTTCCTTGGCGGTCACCAGGCCCTTGTAGGTTTGCATGGAGATCATGACCCCCAGCCCGATGAATACAGCCACCACAATCACGAAAATCAGCCAGAGGCGCTTGTTGATGGAAATACGTAGCAAAGGGGACATGACGGCATCCTGACAGGTTGATGAAAAAAGGGTTGTCTCCGGTTATCGGCATCTTGGAGTAGAACCATAATCGGAAAACTGATACCAAGGTGTTAGATGGCTGATTGCCATCAGTTGTTCGGGCGGATTACCGCCGGGCCATGAAATCAGCCCAGTGCGGTATCCAGGAACATCATGACCATGAAGCCTGCCATCAGGCCGATGCTGGCCATGGTCTGGTTGCCGTTGCGGTGGGTTTCCGGGATGACTTCATGGGACACCACAAAGATCATGGCGCCGGCGGCAATGCCCATGCTCAGCGGGTAGGCAATGGGTATGCTGCTGGCCATGGCGAAGCCGAGGATGGCACCAAGCGGCTCCAGCAGGCCCGTGCCGATGCCGATCAGGATGGCGCGCGTCTTGCTGAGTCCGATGGCCTGCAGGGCCAGGGCGACGGCAAAGCCTTCCGGAACATCCTGGATGGCGATGGCGGTGGTCAGCGGCAGGCCCACGCTGAGATCGCCCTGGGCAAAGGACACGCCGATCGCCATGCCTTCGGGCAGATTGTGCAGGGCAATGGCGAACACGAACAGCCAGATGCCGCTGATCCGCTGGAACTCCGGGCCGCGGGGGCCGGTGCTGGCGTGTTCATGCGGGGTGAAGTGATCCAGACCGACCATCAGCAGGGTGCCCAGCCCGACTCCCGCCACCACCACGGCGGAAGACAGCCAGCCCGATGTGAACAGCTCTTCGGCGGCTTCCAGCCCGGGCAGGATCAGCGAAAATGCACTGGCCGCCAGCATCATGCCGGCGGCAAAGCCGAGCAGGCCGTCCTGCAGGCGGTGACGGATCTTGCCCAGGAAAACGACCAGCATCGCACCGGCGGCGGTAGCCAGAAAACCGGCCAGCCCGCCATAGTTGGCCAACTTGAAGTTGGCGATGTGCCGTTCTTCCAGGCCATGCAGCGCACTGCTGATGACCAGCAGGACCAGCAGGATCAGCGAGCCGATGAAGGCGCGGGTCAGCCAGGGTTTGGCGCGGGCCTGCATGCGCCAGGCCTGGATGAGTTCCTGATAAACGCTGTCCTGATACATGGTGGGGTCCTTGCTGGGTGGTTTCGGAAATCATGCTGCACGGAGGCAGAGCAGGATGGTGCTTCGATCCTGTCCTGTTCTGTCACGATCATGACAACAGTCTATAAAAACCACAGGTATGGGTGAAGACAAATAAATGGATGGTGGTCATTATGCAACTCAATGACCAGCTGCACTGTGACGGCAGTCGGTTTGCCGCGACGAAGACAATGAAAAAAGCCCCGCTTGTGGCGGGGCTTTTCTTGTCAGCTGGTCAGCTTAAACGGCTGGCAGCTCGGCTTTGTCAGCGGCTTCCTGGTATTTGGCCATCTGATCAAAGTTCATGTAGCGATAGATGTCGTCAGCCATGCTGTCGATGTTCTTCGCGTAGTCCATGTACTCTTCCACGGTTGGCAGTTTGCCGAGGATGGAGGACACCGCCGCCAGCTCTGCAGAAGCCAGGAACACGTCGGTGTTATCACCCAGACGGTTCGGGAAGTTACGGGTGGAGGTGGATACCACGGTGGCACCGGTTGCCACACGTGCCTGGTTACCCATGCACAGGGAGCAGCCGGGCATTTCCAGACGCGCACCGGCGCGGCCGTAGATGCCGTAGTAGCCTTCTTCGGTCAGCTGGTACTGGTCCATGCGGGTGGGCGGGGCCAGCCACAGACGGGTCGGAATACCACCCTTGACCTGCTCCAGCAGCTTGCCGGCAGCGCGGAAGTGACCGATGTTGGTCATGCAGGAACCGATGAATACCTCGTCGATACCGCGACCCTGTACGTCGGACAGCAGACGGGCATCGTCCGGATCGTTCGGCGCACACAGGATGGGCTCCTTGATGTCGGCCAGGTCGATCTCAATGACGGCAGCGTACTCGGCGTCGGCATCGGCGGACAGCAGCTCGGGCTTGGCCAGCCAGGCTTCCATCGCCTGGGCGCGGCGCTCGATGGTGCGTGCATCGCCGTAGCCTTCGCTGATCATCCAGCGCAGCATGGTGACGTTGGAACGCAGGTACTCGGCAATCACCTCTTCAGGCAGCTTGATGGTACAGCCGGCAGCGGAGCGCTCGGCGGAAGCATCGGACAGCTCGAACGCCTGCTCGACGGTCAGACCCTCCAGACCCTCGATCTCCAGGATGCGGCCGGAGAAGATGTTCTTCTTGCCCTGCTTCTCTACGGTCAGGTGACCTTCCTGGATTGCGTAGTAAGGGATGGCATGAACCAGGTCACGCAGGGTGATGCCGGGGTTCATCTTGCCCTTGAAACGCACCAGAACGGATTCCGGCATGTCCAGCGGCATGACGCCGGTGGCGGCTGCGAAGGCAACCAGGCCGGAACCGGCAGGGAAGGAGATGCCGATCGGGAAGCGGGTGTGGGAGTCACCACCGGTACCCACGGTGTCTGGCAGCAGCATGCGGTTCAGCCAGCTGTGGATGATGCCGTCGCCAGGACGCAGGGAAACACCGCCACGGTTCATGATGAAGTCGGGCAGGGTGTGGTGGGTGGTTACGTCGATGGGCTTGGGGTATGCCGCTGTGTGACAGAAGGACTGCATCACCAGGTCGGCGGAGAAGCCCAGGCAAGCCAGGTCTTTCAGCTCGTCACGGGTCATCGGACCAGTGGTGTCCTGGGAGCCGACGGTGGTCATCTTGGGCTCGCAGTAGGTGCCGGGACGTACGCCCTGGCCTTCAGGCAGACCACAGGCGCGGCCAACCATTTTCTGTGCCAGGGTGAAACCCTTGCCGGTGTCGGCAGGTGCTTCGGGCTTCTTGAACAGGTCGGTTGGACCAAGGCCCAGCTCGGCACGGGCTTTTTCGGTCAGGCCACGGCCGATGATCAGCGGAATACGGCCACCGGCGCGTACTTCGTCCAGCAGAACGTCGGTCTTCAGCTCGAAAGTGGTCAGCAGCTTGCCGTCGCGGTGCACTTCGCCCTTGTATGGATATACGTCGATGACGTCGCCCATGTTCAGGTCGGTACAGTCGAACTCGATCGGCAGGGCACCGGCATCTTCCATGGTGTTGTAGAAAATCGGAGCGATCTTGGTGCCGAAGCAGAAACCGCCGGCGCGCTTGTTGGGTACGTTCGGGATGTCGTCACCGAAGAACCACAGCACGGAGTTGGTGGCGGACTTGCGTGAAGAACCGGTACCAACCACGTCACCTACGTAGGCAACCGGGTGGCCCTTGGCCTTCAGCTCTTCCATCTGCTTGATGGGACCAACGGAGCCTGGAACGTCAGGCTTGATGCCGTCGCGCTCCATTTTCAGCATGGCCAGCGCGTGCAGAGGAATGTCGGGACGGGACCAGGCATCCGGAGCCGGAGACAGGTCGTCGGTGTTGGTTTCGCCGGTGACCTTGAATACGGTCAGAGTGATCTTGTCTTCCAGTGCAGGACGGGCGGTGAACCACTCGCCTTCGGCCCAGGACTGCATGACGGCCTTGGCATTCTCGTTGCCGGCCTTGGCTTTTTCGGATACGTCGTGGAACGCATCGAACATCAGCAGGGTGTGCTTCAGCTCGGCAGCGGCGTTGGCGGACAGCTCGGCGTCATCCAGCAGGCTGACCAGGGTCTCGATGTTGTAGCCACCCTGCATGGTGCCCAGCAGTTTTACGGCGTGTGCTTTGTCAATCAGTGGGGAGGTAACTTCGCCCTTGGCAACGGCGGACAGGAAACCGGCCTTGACATAGGCGGCCTCGTCAACACCGGCAGGAACGCGGTTGGTGATCAGGTCCAGCAGGAACTCTTCCTCGCCAGCGGGCGGGTTTTTCAGCAGTTCAACCAGGCCTGCGGTTTGTTCGGCAGTCAGCGGCTGCGGCACTACGCCTTGGGCAGCGCGCTCTTCTACGTGTTTACGATAGGCTTCAAGCACAGTTTTTACCCTCATCAATGGCCTGCCAATAGGTGGCAGGCGCTTTCGTTAGAGCTGTTTTCACAAATATCCAGTCCCGTTTCTGGCGGGTATGCCAGCCGTCTGTAGCGGACGGGGCGCGTGGAAAACAGCTCTGTAAAGATTTTGAAAACAGCTTCAGGTGCGACATAAAGACCAAAAAGGCGGCACTATTCTACGGGAACGGCACTACAAAGTTAAGTGGCAGGCGGAATATCCTGGAAATTGTCGGCTTAGACCAAAGGCGCAGGCCATGCGGTCTGCCCTGATTTGCGCCCTGCCGTAAGTTTCTTTGTAGCGGGTCACGGAATGCACTACATCCGCGACCGTGCATTTCCGGGCCGGACTGCAGGGCAAAGCAGCCGTATCTGCAGTCCGGGCATGTTGCCGCTTACCGGTTCAGCTGGTTTTCCAGATAGTCCATGACGTTCTGCGGCTTGACCACCAGCACGTCGGTTTCCAAGGCGTCCAGGACCACCTCGGCGGTGTTGCCGATCAGCGCGCCGGACAGGCCGGTGCGTGCCACGGTACCGATCACGGTCAGCATGGCGCCCAGCTCCTTGGCCATGCGCGGGATCAGCACATCGGCAGGGCCTTCCTTGAGATGTATGTTGGCGGGGTTCAGCTCGAACTCCTCGACAAACTTCTGGCACTCTTCGCGATAGCGGGCCTCGATGGTTTCGCGCAGCTGGAAAGTGGGGTCGGCGGCCGACAGCATGGGTGCCGGGTGAGCGGTGAACACATGCAGTTCGGCCCTGGTGATCTCGGTGGCCGCCTGTGCATTGCGGATCAGGCTGGCATGCAGCGCGCGATGCTCGGCACCGCTGTTGCCCACGTCCACTGCGGCAAGAATGGTGCCCCTTGTCCAGACTTCGCTGGTTTTGACAATCAGCACCGGTACCGGGCAGTAGCGCAGCAGCTTCCAGTCATCCGGCGTGAGCAGGGCGCGCTTGAGCGGGTTCTCGGGAAAGTGCTGCTTGATGACTAGGCGGCAGTTTTCGGCGCGCTGCGCCTGGATGATGGTTTCATGGAAACTGTCGCGCCAGGACTGCTGGGTGCTGACGCTGAAACCGTCTTCCTTGAGTTTTTCTGCGGCCTGTTCCAGATACTCGCCATGGGCATTGCGGCGGTCGCAGACCAGCAGGTGCAGATGAGCGCCAGTGATCTTGGCAATTTGCCGGGCACGCTCCAGGGCGAAATCCTCGGGCTGGTGGGGGCTGATCACGACCAGGATGCTGCGAATGGAATGCATGGTTGTCTCCTGCGGGATTGTCCGGTGGTACCGGCCAGGTCTTGCCATGTCGGGCGGAGCCGGTTTTCGGGTTCTTGGTATGTTTTTGGATGCCACAGGTAATTATAACCCAGCCGCCGGTCAATCTGGTGACGGGCGTCAGTATGCTGCAGGCATGCAGCCGCATGCGGGGCAGCGTATACTTCGGCCTCCCGTTTTGAGCGAGTGGTCCGTTGTCATGATTCCCGAAATTGAAGCCTTCTTGTTGTGCCAGACTCCGCAGGCATGGATCGAGCGTGCACTGCAGCACCCGGAAGAGCTGTTGATTGACCATGCCAACTGCGAGAAAAAAGCGGCAGGCACCGCCCTGACCCTGATGTTTCGCTATGCGGAGAAGGAAGACCTGCAGCAGAAGATGTCGCGTCTTGCGCGCGAGGAGCTGCGTCACTTCGAGCAGGTGACTGCGATCATGAAAAAGCGTGGCATCAAATATCGGCAGCTCAGCGCCTCGGAATATGCCAAGCGCCTGCATCAGCATGCACGCCTGCAGGAGCCGGGCAGGTTGATCGATACCCTGATCATCGGCGCCTTCATCGAGGCGCGATCCTGCGAGCGCTTTTATCGGCTGCTGCCGCATCTGGACGAGGAGCTGGGCAAGTTCTACCAGTCGCTGCTTAAATCCGAAGCGCGACATTTCGAGGATTACCTGAAACTGGCACAGCAGTACAGCAAGGGGCCCATCGACGAGCGGGTGGCCTTCTTTGCCGAGCAGGAGCGCCAGGCCATTTTCACCGAAGACGAGCAATTCCGCTTTCACAGCGGCGTGTCGGCCTGACCCGGGTCCGGGTGTGTTTTTGCTTTTCCGTCATCACCCGGCATCGACCGGGTGATCTTCAGCCAGCCTCAGACTTTTGTCCTGTCGACCCGTATCATTTTTCATTATCCGACGCCATCCTTTTTGTGACCCTGCGTGCAGTCGCAGGATCCATGGATGCTGCGACTGCGCGCAGCATGACAGGTATGTGCGCAGCATGACGGGTAGGTATGAGGTTGGTCTTGTAGGTGCGAATTCATTCGGGCAAGTCACAGTGCGAATGAATTCGCACCTACAGAAAATAACCCTCACAGCGCCCGGTCGAGGGCGCCGGGGCAGGCGAGATTAGGTTCTAATCGTGGCCAGGGCCGTCCGCACAGGTGGGGGCGGTTTTATTCCTGCCCGACCGAGTCGACCCAGCGGCCATAGCCGCGGGCTTCCATTTCCTCCCGCGGGATGAACTCCAGACCGGCACCGTTGATGCAGTAGCGCTTGCCGCCACGGTCGCGCGGGCCGTCGGGAAAGACGTGCCCAAGGTGTGAGTCGGCATGGCGACTGCGCACTTCGATGCGATGCATGTTGTAGCTGGTATCGATGTGCTCGGTGACTACACCGGCGGCAATCGGCCTGACAAAACTGGGCCATCCGCAGCCGGCATCGTACTTGTCACTGGAGCTGAACAGCGGCTCGCCGCTGACGATATCCACATAGAGACCCGGCGCGTACAGACGGTCGTATTCGTGGGTATAGGCACGCTCGGTACCGTCTTGCTGGGTTACCTGATACTGCAGGGGCGTCAGTTTCTGGCGCAGGGTGGCGTCATCCGGTTTGCTGTAGAGCGGCTGTTCTTCCTCCAGCGGCACATCGGCCAGAGACAGATCCACATGACAGTAGCCGTCGGGGTTTTTCAGCAGATAGTCCTGGTGATACTCCTCGGCAGGGAAGAAGTGCTCCAGCGGCAGATTTTCCACCACCACCGGCTTGTTGCCGTAGCGTTGCTGCAGTTGTTCCAGTGCCCGGGCAACCTGTTCGCGTTCCGCCGGGTCGTTGCTGTAGATGCCGGTGCGGTACTGGGTGCCACGGTCGTTGCCCTGGCGGTTGAGGGTGGTCGGATCAATGATGCGGAAGTAATGCTGCAACAGCTGTTCCAGACTGATCTGCTGCGGGTTGTAGGTGACCTTGATCGTCTCGGCATGGCCGGTCTTGCGGTAGATCACGTCCTCGTAGCTGGGGTTTTCGGTGCTGCCGTTGGCATAGCCGGACACGGCATCCAGCACACCACCGATACGCTTGAAATAGGCCTCCACACCCCAGAAACAGCCGCCGGCCAGATAGATGTCGCGAGCATCGATGGCGCTGGCCTGCTGTTCGCCCCGGTTCTGATAAAAACTGCGTGCTGACTGCTCCAGCACGGCCTGGGTATTGTCCAGCAGGGTCAGGATCTGCTGCTTGCCCAGGCTGCCGCGCACCAGCCGCAGCAGCTTGCCCTCCGGATTCAGCAAGACCCAAGTGGGGTAGACCTGCACCCCAAAATGGCGCACCCAGTCTCCGCTGGGATCCAGCTGCAGGGGCAGTTGTGGATAGTCCAGTCCGCTGTACCATTTCTGGAAGTCGGCCAGCGGCATCTCGCCCAGTACACCGGGCGAGGCCAGGGTCCAGATATTCAGGCGCTCCAGGTCCGGATCAGTGGCCAGCGCCTGGGTGTCTTCCAGCTCGGCAAGACATTGCGGGCACCAGCTGGCCCAGAACTTGATCAGAGTGGGTTTGTTGTTGTCTTCAAACATGGCAGGACTCCCGCTGAGCGATTGCAGGCTGGCTGACTGCCCCAGTGGCTGGCGGTTTTTGGCGTGCAGCAGAAAGCTGCCCAGCACAAGTGCCAGCGACAGGAGAGCGGTAACGAAAAAAGAGCGACGCATTGCAGATACCAACAGGCAATCAGGATAAGCCGGATTATTGCACATATTGGCAATGCTTCCGCAGCGTGAAGAAGACGGCGCAGGCCGGCTTCCGTCCGGAACCCAGTGACCGGCCTGCCGGGCAGGGCGGTTTTTGCTGCCTGCCCGCAGTTAAACTGGCACAATGAAAAGAGGACGCACAGGCATGCGGACAATGCGCATGCAGCGTTACGGATACCCGCTATTTTGCAACAAGGGATGGAGCGAATCATGGCCAGACAACGACTGATCCTGCTGTTTGACGGAACCTGGAACGACCCCGAGGACGGTACCAACGTGTATCGTCTGTCCAGACTGCTGCAGGACTATGACGGCAGCATGCGTCAGCGTTTCTATTACAGCCCCGGGGTGGGCACCTCGAAGTGGGAGCGCTTTCGTGGCGGCACCTTCGGGTATGGATTGAGCCGCAACCTGCTGGACGGCTACGACTGGCTGGCCAGACGCTATTGCGAGGGAGACGAGATCTGGGTATTCGGCTTCAGCCGCGGTGCCTACACCGCCCGCAGTCTGGTTGGCCTGATCCGCAAGTGCGGTTTGCTGCATGTGGTGACACCCGCACTGCTGGACAAGGCGGAAAAGCTCTATCGGGACAAGAAGGCCCATCCGGATGGCGAGGCCTGCCGGGCTTTTCGCGACAGCTACAGCCTGGAGCCCAGAATCCACTTCATCGGCGTCTGGGATACCGTGGGCGCGCTGGGCATTCCCGGCACCATGTTGTCCGAGCTGGGCAAGTATTCCTGGCACGATACCGAACTGTCCTCCATTGTGGATCACGCCTACCATGCGGCCGCCCTTGACGAGCATCGCGAAGCCTACGACGTGGCCCTGTGGACCAGCCAGGATGGCCAGCAGAAAGAGCGCAACCTGGATGTCGAGCAGCGCTGGTTCATTGGTGCACATGCCAACGTGGGGGGTGGCTACGGCATGGATGACCACCTGGCCGACTTGCCTTTGCAGTGGATGCTGGAAAAGGCGATGGCTGCCGGTCTCAAGCTGGATTCCTTTGTACCGGCAGAACAGGCCTGGCAAACGGATCCGCGCGACTCCTATGCCACTTTCCTCAAGGGTGCCTACGCCAAGTACAAGGACTTCAGGGGCCGCGGCGAAGGGCGTCACTACCGTGATTTCTCCCATGGTCTCAACCAGGTCAGCGCAGTCAATGTCACCGTGGATGCAAGCGTCTGGTCACGCTGGCAGAGTGTGGCTCCGGAGTACCGCCCGCAGACCCTGGTGCGGGCCGGACAAAAGCCTGAAGAAAGTTGACACCGGCTTCTTTTCAGACGGAGCCTCGGCGCAAGGCTTGATGCCGCCCAAGCATGTCGATAGCATGGTGCGACCGTATGACACAGGCGGCATCACTGCGGATGAGAAGATCCGTTGCCTGAAACAATGCAAAACACGGAAAAAGTACAACAGGAATATCTGACAATGAAAAAGACCCTACTTGCATCACTGATCTGCTCCGCCGCTCTGTTATTGGCCGCTTGTGGCGATGAGGCCCCGGGCAAACCCGAAACCGGCAAGCCGGTAACGGAACAGGCACGCGAAGCGGCCGACCAGGCTGTGGAAGCCGCTACTGAACAGGCGGAAGAGGGCAAGAGCAAGGCAGCCGAGCTGGCTGATCAGACAAAGGAAAAGCTGGATGAAGCCAAGGAGGCTGCGTCCGAAAAAACTGCCGAACTGAAGGAGGTAGCCAAGGAAAAGGCGGAAGACCTCAAGGAAGCCGCTGCGGAGAAAATCGACGCTGCCAAGGAAAAAGCCACAGAACTGAAAGAAGTCGCCAAGGAAAAGACTACCGAGTTGAAGGATGCTGCAGCGGACAAGACCGAAGATGCCAGGCAAAACCTGAAGTCCAGGCTTGATGCCGGCAAGCAAGAAGCCGCCGATGCGGCTGAAGATGCACTGGAAGCTGCTGAAGAGAAAGTGGAAGAAGCAGCCGACTGACCGGTGGTTGCCTGACGCCATGAAAAAGCCGCGGTGACGCGGCTTTTTCGTTGATTGAAGGGCCGCTCAGCTGTGCCGGCGCAGTTTCTTGTCTAGCCAGAGATGGCCGACAATGTCACGGCCGGATGTGCAGACCCGCCCGTCTCGAGCCCGCTTGTGCAGTGCCTCCAGCAGCCTTGCCCGATTGTCGTCGTTACGCTCGTCGCCCCGCCAGAGCCAGCTGGCATAACGCTCCAGGATGTATTCCGGCTCATGCTGGCTGGTGGCCAGCCGCTCCTCGAAACGCAGTCCGGGAAAGTAGCCCCACTGATAGAGCGTGTTGAAAATGTTGTACAGGTCGTCTGCGGTCCTGCTACCCACCGCCTTGCGCTCCACTCCGAACTCGTCCTGCAGCTCATTCAGCAGACTGTCCTCCCGGTGACTGTAGAGCGCCATGTACAGATGATGGCGGCTGGCGTTCAGGGCTTTTTCCAGCATGGCGGTGCTGGAAATCGCCGGACTCATGTACAGGAATACCAGATCGAAAGCCTGTTGCCAGCCATGCTGCTCCAGTTCGAGCTCTTCCCATGCGGACTGCACCAACTGTCCGTCCTGCCAGCGCAGGCCTTCCCGTTCCAGTTTCTGCCGGGTGTGGGTCAGCATGTTGGCCGAGATTTCCACACCGCTGATGTCAGCTCCGCGGCGGGCAAACTCCAGCAGGTGCCGGCCTCCGCCAAAGCTGATTTCCAGCACCCGGCTGCCATCCAGCTGCATGCCGTCCAGCACGGTTTGCAGGGCCACGTCATGCTCGGTCAGGGTGAATTGGCTGACCTCTGCCGCGCGCCGGTCCCAGGTCTGTTCGCTTTGGGCAAGATCCGGACTTTGCGCGTCCAGCAGAGAGGTGAAGTGGTTCAGCAGATCCATGGATGCTCCGAATGAGGCCAGTTTGCAGGGCAGATATGCGTGCAGCATTCGGGTGGGATTTCGGATGAACAGTGCCAGTCGATCGCTGCAGGGGAGGTAGGTGTCTCGCGCAAAAAAACGAGACATAGTATGCCATTTTCATGGGGTTTTCCCAAGAGGGCCTTGGTCCCATGGCAATGCAGCCTGATGCTGGCAAGCATGAAATTGTGCATTGGCACAGATTCAAGAACAAGGACGGAGATCACAAAATGAAAACAAATATCAAGCAGCTGCTGGCTGCAAAGGACATTCATCCAGACGAAAAGAGCCTGCAGAAGCTGCAGGAAAAATGGCAGGAAACCCTGGAATTGAAGGGCGACCTTTCCGGAATTGCTCTGGATGACGCAGACATTTCATTGATCAATATCGCAGGAGGCGATCACCATGAATAAGGAGCTACTGTTAAAAAGTGCAACCGAGCTTGCGCAACTGATCAAGGGCAAACAGGTATCTCCCGTGGAGGTCACCGAGAACCTGCTGGCCTATATGGAAAAGGGCAACAAGGACACCAACTCGTACATTTCGGTGACCGCAGAAAGCGCCATGGAGCAAGCCAGGCAGGCTGAGCAGGAAATCATGGCCGGGCAGTACCGGGGCACCTATCACGGAGTGCCGCTGGCGCTCAAGGACAACATCTACTTCAAGGACGAGGTCACCACCATGGCCTCCAAGATTCATGCCGATTTCAAACCGACTGACGATGCCACGGTAACCGCCAAGCTACGCGAGGCGGGTGCCATCTTCACCGGCAAGTTGAACATGCATGAATACGCTTGGGGCATTGACAACAACAACCCCCATTTCGGTGCCGTACACAATCCATGGGAGCCGTCCCGGGTGCCCGGCGGCTCCAGTGGCGGTTCGGGCGCGGCAGTCGCCTCGCATGTCACCTATGGCAGCCTCGGTACGGATACGGCTGGCTCCATCCGGATTCCCTCGGCCGCCTGCGGCATTGTCGGGCTGAAACCCACCCACGGACGGGTCAGCAAGTTTGGCGTGTATCCACTGGCATGGAGCTTGGACCATGTGGGTCCCATGTCGAAAACGGTAGCCGATGCGGCCGCCATGCTCACCGCCATTGCCGGCTTTGATCCACGTGATCCGACCTGTGCCAACGTGCCGGCCGAGGATTACCTGCAAGGACTGGACGGCAACGTCAAAGGCCTGAAAATCGGCATCAACGAGGAGTACTTCTTCAAGGATGTGGACGCGCCAGTGGAAAAGATTGTGCGTGAGCGGATTGCCGACCTGGAAAAGCAGGGCGCAACCGTGCAGGAAGTCAAGATTCCCGCGCTGCGCTACTCCGAGTGGGCCGAACTGGCTGTCAGCCTGAGCGAGGCTTCCGCCATTCACCACCGCGACCTGCAAACCAGACCGCAGGACTTTGGTGAGGACATCCGCTTCCTGTTCGAGTGGGGCGAGCTGTTCAGTAGCGTTGACTACCTGCAGGCGCTGCAGGTGCGCAGGGCCATCAAGCAGCAGTTTGCACAGGCACTGAACGAAGTGGATGTGCTGATCGCACCTACCTTGCCCTTTATCATCCCGGTGATCGGCGATGACAAGGTGCTCATCAATGGCAACTCCACCGACTTCATTGAAAACTGCATTCGCTTCACCGGACCGTGCAACCTGACCGGGATGCCAGCCATGTCGGTACCCGGCGGATTGGCAGAGGGCCTGCCGGTGGGCGTGCAGCTCATGGGCCGTGCCTTCGATGAAAAGCGCTTGCTGAATGTGGCGCTGGCCATCGAGAACATGAATTGCTTGGGGGGTGCCATTCCCAAGCTCCATCCGGCCAACTACTGATTGCAACCGCAAACGTTCCCGGCCTGAACCACACCCCGAAAGTTGGACACCCAATCCATCCTTCGGGGTGTTTTTGTTAGGCGGCTGGGGCAGAAAGCTGATTACCTGACGACTGGCAGGTCTTTCCAACGGGTGGTGTAGGCCGGTGACAGGAACTCCTGACGCATGGCCCAACCGGCATTCCTGAGCCCTTGGCCGGCAAGGAAGATTCGGCCCTTGCCACTACCGTTGATGGCATCCATGGCCTGCATGAGACGCTGCTGGCGAAGTGTCTGCTGCTGGTCGGCAAACAGGTCGGCCTGCAGATGTTCGAACGGCTGCAGGTCGGACAGGATCACACCCGCCTTGGCATAGCGGTACCCGTCGCGCCAGATGCCTTGCAGCAGCTGCCCGGCGAGCCGGACGAACTCGCGGGTATCCTGGCTTGGCACCGCCAGGCTGCCGGTGGCGCAGTTGCTGTAGCCCGGCATTCCGTGCCGGGATTCGCCACGTACAAATACACTGAGCTGCCGGGCCACTTGCTTTTCCTCACGCAGCTTTTCCGCGGCCCGGGCCGTATATCTGTAGATTGCCTCGTGCATATCCGCCTGCCGGATCACCTTGTTGCCAAAGGAGCGGCTACACAGGATTTGCTGCCGGGGCGGGCGGATCTCGTCCAGTTCCAGACAGGATTCACCATTCAGCTCGCAGACTGTGCGTTCCAGTACCACGGAAAAGCGCGAACGGATGATTTGCGGATCGGCCTGCGCCAAGTCCAGTGCGGTGCGGACATTCATGTCCAGCAGGCGCGCCGCCAGTCGCCGGCCCACGCCCCATACCTCGCCAACCGGTACCAGCGCCATCAGCCGCAACTGCCGCTGCCGCTCTGTCAGGTCCACCACGCCGCCGGTTGCCGGATACAGCTTGGCTGCCTGATTGGCCAGCTTGGCCAGGGTCTTGGTGGGTGCCATGCCGATACAGGTGCGGATGCCGGTCCAGCGCTCCACCGTGCCGCGTACTTGCTGGCCAAACTCGACCAGCGGCATTGCGCCGGCAATGCCGTCTAGGTTCAGAAAGGCTTCGTCAATGGAATAGACCTCAACCGCAGGAGCCAGCTCTTCAAGGATGCTCATCACCCGGTTGCTGATATCGGCATAGAGTGCGTAGTTGGACGAAAACACCTGCACCCGGTGTTGGCGCAGCAGATCCCGCACCTGGAAGTAGGGTACCGCCATGCCGATGCCAAGTGCCCTGGCTTCCGGCGAGCGGGCCACCACGCAACCGTCGTTGTTGGACAGCACCACGACCGGAGCATGTTTCAGGTCCGGGCGAAACAGCTTCTCGCAGCTGGCATAGAAGCTGTTGCAGTCCACCAGGGCAAGCACCCGGCTCATGGAGATACGGGCCGTCCATGCAGGTTGCGCACGGCATGCAGCACCACACCGAAAATATCCAGCTCGGCACCTTCCGGAATCTCGATGGCAGGGTAGGCGGGATTGCGCGGCACCAGTCGTACCACGGGTCGCAGCTCCAGCTGCTTAACCGTCAGCTCGCCATGAAAGCCGGCAATCACGATATCGCCATGCTGCGCCTCGACCGAACGATCCACCACCAGGATGTCACCGGGATAAATGCCGGCGTCCTGCATGGAGTCCCCCGCGACCCGCACGAAGAAGGTCGCCGCCGGCCGGCGAATGCACAGCTGGTTCAGGTCTAGGGCTTCCTCTACATAGTCCTGGGCCGGTGAGGGGAAGCCGGCAGATACCGCCTCGACAAACAGCGGCATGCGCTGGCTGGCGGACAGCAGCGCATCCAGGGTGGGGCTGCGGGCAAGCAGGGTAACGGACATGGCGGGCTTCCGGTTGCAAATAACTGTATAAATATACAGTTATTCTGTGTGGGCAGGCAAGCCATCAAGGGAAGAATGACCCAGTCAAAATGGATGCAGGTCAGAGTGCGGATTGTTGAACTACCGTCTGGTTGATGGATCAAGCGGAGTGGTCGGTTTCAGGTAGATCGTACAGCCGGTTGTACTCGACCAGGCCAATAGCGATTGGCATGGACCCATGTGAGATTATTTTTTCTTCGTGTGACTGCAATGCTTCAATGAGACGGTCAACATCCGTATAGGTGTTTTCTGGAAGGCCTTGATACTTTGCAGTGCACATCAGGGCAACGACTGAAATGAGGTGTTTTGGGTCAAGTGTTTTTAGCGGTGCAAGCGTCTTTGCCAGGGCCATGACGTGAGCATGGTTTTGACGGTGCGGATTCTGCAAAACCAGCCGTGGGCTACCTGGATAGGAATGGACAAACCAGTTGGCACCCTCATTTGCGTATATATGACCTTTGAGGCTTTTTACCTCAAGAACGAAAATTCCGAAGACGGATAGGGCGATCAGGTCGATTTGCGTGGCTCCACCGTCATCGTTCCTGTTCAGCGTGACATTGCTCAGTATGTGCCAGTCTTTTTTGGGTAGACGACGCTTAAGAGCAAGTTCGAGTTCCTTCTCGGCCTGATTTCCTTTTTCCAGGTTGTCGGATGTTTTTCTTCCTGACCTGTTTTTTGGTTCATCGCACTTTACCGGGAAACGCCGCCTTGATCTTCAGAAAGAAGTAGGCG
>ERZ1032915.41-NODE-41-length-18598-cov-8.629726_pt1 | contig 18598 bp, 17 predicted proteins | sample MGYA00517090_ERZ1032915 | MGnify/ENA primary metagenome ERZ1032915 (study PRJEB33719, sample SAMN04261607) | wastewater metagenome | biome: rural village; feature: latrine urine exit; material: soil | place: El Salvador | collected 2013-01-14 ...
CGACCCTTGTGGTCGTCCCCGGGCAAGCACCAGGCTTGCCCCTACAGCCTGCGTGAATGCAGGCAGCACAGCGGATGCCTGCAATGCCGCACGCATGATGTCGTACGGGCGACCCTTGTGGTCGTCCCCGGGCAAGCACAAGGCTTGCCCCTACGCAATGCATTGGCGCAGCAGGCGCTGGGCTTGCCCCTACAGGAAGCGGGATTATTCTTGGGCCGTTTGCTGGCTGTGCAGCTGCTGGTACAACCAGTTGCCGATATCGAGGATCTGCTCGTGGGTCACCTCGTGTTGCATCGGGTAGTCTTTCCAGGTGGTGCTGACACTCCAGTCGTTGAGCTGCTGCCAGGCGGACTGTCCCATGATCATGGGTACCACGCCGTCGTAGCGGCCATGCATGTTCAGGGCGGGTGGTTTGGCCACTGGCTCGCTGACATCCTCGAAGGTGGGCGCATAGGTGGACAGTGCCAGTACGCCTCCCAGTGGCTGCTGCCAGCGCAGGTAGGCGGTGTGCAGCACCACGGCGCCGCCCTGGGAAAATCCGGCCAGGAAAATGCGCTTGGGGTCGATGCCGGCGTCGCGCTGGGCCTCGATGGTAGCGATCAGCTTGTGGCTGGAGGCCTCCAGCTGATCACTGTTGATGGCCCGCTTGCCGGGGCTGATCGAGATGATGTCGTACCAGCTGGGCATCTTGTAGCCGCCATTGATGGTCACCGCCTGCGTGGGCGCCTGCGGCAGGATGAAGCGTACATGCGGCAGCTGAGGTTGCAGCATGCGGGCCACCGGCTCGAAGTCGCTGCGGCCGGCCCCCAGGCCGTGCAGCCAGATGACGCAGGCATCGGCGGGTTTCAGGGCTTCAACAATCAGTGCGGTTTCCAGCATGGTGATCTCCGTGTCAAAGGGATTCAAAGCGGCTTTGGGCGCGGTTCTTGCGGACCTGCCCGGCGTCAAAGACCTGGCCATTCATGGCAATGTAGATACCGTGCGGCAGGCATTGCAGTGCACCCAGGGCGAAGCCGAGATTGAAGGGTGCATCGCTGTGCAGCATGCGGGCCGGCAGCATGGCGCCGGTAAAGACCACGGTTTTGCCAGGTAGTTGCCCAAGGGCTTCGGCGCTGTGCGTCATGGTGTCGGTACCGTGGACAATGAGTATCCTGTTGCAGGCACTGTCGCGTACGGTCTGTGCCAGCAGCTCGCGGTCGGCGTCGGTAAACTCCAGACTGTCCTTTTTCAGCAGACTGGTGATGCGGCAGTCGCTGCGCACACCGGCTTCTTCCAGCAACGGTCCGGCCATGGGCTCGCCAATGCTGAACTCGGATAGGGCGTCGTAGTAGACTTTGTCGAAGGTACCGCCAGTGGTGATGATGTGAATCGGCATGGAGTGATCAGTGAGTTCAGCAGACAATGGCGGCCAGTCTAGCCCAGAAACCGGCGTTCAGCCTAGCCCGGCAACCTGGCATGTGTATCTGGTGCGGGCCACCAACGGAGCTCTGTATTGCGGCATCACCACCGATCCGCAGCGGCGCCTACAGCAGCACCGGGAGGGCAGGGGCGCACGGTTTTTCAACAGCAGCCCGGCGTTGGGCATGGTGTATCTGGAATCTTGTCCGGACAAGGGCAGCGCCTTGCGGCGCGAGCATGCCATCAAGCGGATGAGCAAGCAGCAGAAGGAACGGCTGGTATTGGCTGTTACCCCGTCGCTACCATGCCTAGCATGGTGAGTCGTACCCCGCTGGTTGCCGTCTTGCGATCACCGCCGGTCAGCTCTCCCCCATCATCACCGGCTACCTCTCCGTCATCACCGCGCTTGACGCGGTGATCTCCCTAACCTGTGCCGCTAATAGAGGGTATCCGTTCAAGCCGGGTAATAATGATGGCGGGGCGAGTAATAACGCTGCAGAAGATTGATGTGGCAGCGTAAGAGCGTCGCTCGACGCGACTGGGCTTCCCGATTGCGCCGGGCGGGCTTATGCAATCGGGAAGCGAGTCCTCATCTTGATCTTGCAGCTATTCTTGCAATGATACGGTTGTTCAGTCGCATCCTTACCGCCAACAGTAATTGGCGTCGCCGGAAGTCACGCCTCGCACTCCGGAGCCAGTGAGGGTCAGACTGCCGCATTTGGTATCGGAAAATGTCGGTGCTGCAGTCAGGGTGTAGCGATCAGTAGCTGAAATGTTCAGGGTATACTTCCCGGTTTCGGAACTGCCGTTGTTCAGCCCCATTTTGCCAATATCACCTATGTCCGTGATGTAACTGTTATTTTGTGAAAAGTAGCGTTCCTGGCGAGCCGCAACATCCTGCAGGAATGCCTGGCCTTCGGCGCGGTTAGCCCTGCGTACATGCTCTTGGTAACCAGGGTAAGCAATGGAAGCCAGGATGCCGACGATAATCACCACCACCATGACTTCAATCAGGGTGAAACCAGATTGTTTCTGCATGAAGTTGCTCCTTATTCTGTTTCCGTTGGTATCAGGTGCCATGACTGACGTCCTTTGGCCAGGCTACCGTGGTCCACAGCAATGCGTTTGCCATCGGGCGAGTACAGAAAGCCGTCGTGGATAGTAAAACCACCCGCCGGGTTCTCGAAACCAGATACCACATTGCCATCCAGGCTATCCAGGTAGTTGATAAGGCCGTCGCCACTGAAGTCAAACACGTTATACGGCGTACGGCCGCCAGTTGCCGGGTTGATTGCATAGGTGAATCCATCCAGGCCTGCGGAACAGGGGTCGGCATTGGGCGTAATTGTGGAAAAGATCAGCCCTTCGCCATACATTCGCATGGTGTTAACCATTCGTTCGCCGGTAGCTGTGGTACCGGTTGACAGATCCAGACGCCAGCCCCAGCGATCAACATTGTTATCATCGTGGATATTCTCGGTGCCGGGCTTGTACCACTGCACAGGGTTTTCAGTCACCAGGCGAACGGCACGAGTTGCCTCGGCAATTTGCATGGTGTGGGCAGACAGGGTTTGCGCTTGCAGGTCAGAGCGTGACAACTCTTTGGCAAAACCGGGTAGTCCGCTGGTTTGACGATCCCAGATGCCATACAGGCTTTCCCGTTTGAAGGGGGTGTTTTTATCCTCAAAACCGAGGAAACGACCGGTCCCGACCACAACCAGGTGGCCAATGGAGGTCGGGTGGCGCAGCAGTATGGGCGCTGCCGTAATTGGCTGTGGCTGCCCATTAGCATCCTTGGCCACATACAGTGGCTGACCGTTGAAAGAAACCTGATATGCGTTGCGGATCAAGTCGCAATTGCTGCTACATTTGTTGAAGTTTTCCTGGGGGACGTTATACAGATCAAAGCGCCACACATTGCCCTGCAGATCACCGCCATAGACGTAATCGACAATGCCGTCGTTATTCATGTCGGCGGTACGGATATTGGACAAACCATTGCCGGCTTCGAACTCGTCCGGTTCAATAGGGGCTGTCAGCTTGGCAATTTGCTCGCCGGTCTGGATATCCAATGCGAACAAGGTAGGGCCTGCGCTGCTGTTGTATCCGTTCGGAATCAGCGCCGCCCATTGGCCGCTGTGCAGACGGGCAATGGTCGGTTGCGGAATACTTACGCCCATTGCGGAATCATCCGCGTGGCTGAATTCCCAGAGCAGTTTAGGTTTGTCGGGTTTGGTTACGTCGAGGGCAAATACAGACCTGCCACCGGCACCGAGACTACCCAGCAGCACGGTGCGCCAGCTGTTGTCAAAGTAGACGTCAGCGACCACAGGTGTGCCGTCCACAAAGTACTGGTGCAGTGTGCTGTTTTCGTCGGTGCTGTCGAGACCGTATTGCGGGTCCGTCAGTTTGTTCAGGTTACTGATGACTGCGGTAGGGATAAAGGCAAACTCCTCCTCGCCGGTTTCGCTATTGAACGCGTGCAGCATACCGTCGTTGGCACCTACGTACACCATGCCTTGGCGGTCTTTCTTGTCTCCCTGGAAATCGCGATAAGCGCCAGCAGCACCGTCCAGGGTTTCGGCGCGATATGGCAGATATTGAGCGCCCTCAACCAGCACCGGAGATGAGTTGATAATGTCACCCAAGCGCTCTTTTCGCTCCCGAAAACCGGCACAGGCACTACCGCAGGGTTCGTCACGAATGTACTGGACCCGGGCTTCGCCCCGGTGGTCTATCAAGCCGCTGGTGTTTTTGTTCAGGGCTTCTTGGAGGTTGATATTGGCAAACTCCCGGCCTTCCAGCTCCTGCCAGGTAAAGTCGATCAGGTCACCTTTACCTGATTCCGGGGCAAACAGGATCTTGCGGGCGCCCTTGGCGGGCAGCTGTTCGCTAGCACGCCAACGAACTTCACGCAGGCTGTTGCCATTTTCTTGTGTTGTTTTTTCTTCTTTGATCAAGTCGCCCACCCAGCCGTCTGCCATGAAGTCGGTACGGTAGATAAATGCGCCATCTTCGGCAGTATTGCCTTCAACCACCGGGCTGCTGATTGAAGCGTTGCGCTGCAAGATATCGTTGAAAGCCTTGGTCAGCTGGCTTTGCAGGGTGGTGGCATTGGTTACCAGGAAGTAGTTGTCAGGATCATCCTCGACCGTAGCAGGGTCACGCTTTGGCATGCCGTATTTGGCGGCGTACCACAGCGGATCCTTGAGGAATTCCCCCGTGGAACTGCTGGCGCTAGGAGTAAAGGTGCGACTGGCAGATGTAGGTAGGTTTCTGCAGATATTTTGGCTGCTTTTGTTTTCGCAATAGCCCGGATCTTGGCCAGCCGGCGTATTGAGTGGGTAAAAAGTATTTGTTTTTTGCGTATCCTGAATTTCGATATAGATACCATCTTTTTCCGTACCTGAAATCACATACCCCATCACCTGCACAGTGGAACCGGCTTTGAAGTTGCTGGAAACGTCAACTTTTACTGTGTTGTCTGATTGCAAGGCCACGGTGTATTCGGCAATGGCGTCCATGTCATGGTCCGAGCCGACTTCCTGATCCTCGTAGTTGATGATGAACTTTGCGTAAGGGCGCCCTTTATTGATGCTGATATCGTGGTCGGCCTCACCGGTATTGGCGATGACTTCCACGTAGTAGTCAACGATAGGGTTGGTTGGCACGAACTTGTCAATATTGATCCCATTGTTTTTTACGGATTTGGCAAAGGGGACCACAGTAACATGGCTGCCACCGACTGGAATACGAATTTGCGGCAGGGGTGAGGCCAGTGCCACCGCATAGGTCATAACCTCGTTTTTTTCAACGTCAGTGCCGGCAATCTTGTTTTGTGCGCCATAGCGGGCCACACCAGCAGAATAATAGGTGCCGCGCTTGCTTGGTTCCTCCGGTGAAAGTCCACGGGCATAGGAGAGTTGGCTGATTAGTTTGGGGGTGGGTGCATCGTTGGCGTTGCCGGCGCTTGACTGGCCGATAAAATAGTTCTTGCCATGGATGCCTTCCTGCGCGCCAATGCTGTCGACCTCGGTGGAGACATTGAAGCTGGGCAGACCAGGGGCTTCGGTACCAATTGATTGATGGTGACTGCCGGGTAGCTTGTAGTCGTAAGACGGGTTGATATCACTTAGCACGGTCATGACCGGGCGTGCACAGTACAGATAGCCACCACCACCGCTTTCTTTGGCTGTATAGGGCGGTTTCCATGTTGGCTTGGCCAGCTTATGGGTTTTGTCTTTGCTAGTGCCGTTGCCGTAGTCATATTGGGTGTGCGCCTTTTCTGCACCAGAAAAGTAGCGCAGTGTCTCGAACATCATTTCCGCGACGGGATTACCCCACATGGAGCAGTCGGCGGGATTGCCGCCATCATAGTCGATGGGATTATAGTGATAGGCGCTATCCCAGTTACAGCCGTTGTAGTACGGGCTATTACTATTATTGAAGTCAATAACCTTAAGCCGGTTGATATTGGTGACGATGCCGTCCACTTGTGTGAAGATGCCCGTTTGCGGATTGACCTCTTCGGTAAAGCTGCTGATATTCCGGCGCAGGGTGCCGCCAGCGATATTTTTCTGGTATGAACCGGTCAGCAGGCCAAAGAACATCTCTTCGCTTTCACCAAAGTCATGCAGCAAGCCGGTTGGTTTGTAAATCGGACTGCCGTCATGATTGGGATAGGCCTTGCAGTTGTCGTCATGCAGGCTTTCGTCTAGGCCGGTGCAGGTCTCAACACGAATGTTGTAGCCATCCGTGGTTCCGCAATCTTTAGCGCCTGTTTGCCCGTTACTGGCCTTCTGTCCTGATGAGCCACATTTTACCCCGCCTTGACCGCCACTGCTTTCCCGGGACACCCAGTCCCAGATCTGCCAATTGGTGTTTTTGATCAACCGTAGCTGGGTGCGGGTATTAGGGCCTTCGGCTTGCAGCGTGGTTACAGCAAACAGGTGGCGGTTGTTGCCGGTAGGTTTGCTAAGCGGAGCATAGTTGCTGATGTCGTATACAGTGTTATCCCGTGCCGGTTCATACGCTTTACCCCATGCATGGCCATCTTTGGGAATATAGGCCGCCTCCAGCACAGTCTGGGTCTCGGAGTCTACGGTGCGCTGGCCGCCATAAAGTACACGGCGCATGGCGTCCATGCGTGACGTGGTTAGATAGTTGAGGAAGTCACCGCTCCATAGAGTGTTGCCGCTACATTGCTTGCCGTTGCTGCCACTGGCTTTGGATTTGGGGATAAAACGGCCATCCTCGGCTGCCTGGGTCGTGGCGTTACCGAGCCCGCCTGTGTATTGGTAACAAACATGGCTATTGAAATAGCCGTAGTAGTCAATTTGATCGGGCTTGTAGCCGACATCCACCACACCATCGCCGTCAAGGTCGGAGGCATCATTGTAGGCTTCATAATACAAGGTGTGGTCGCGGCTCATTACCAACATGTTCAGCGGGGGTGCAGACTGGCTGACAAACAGCGGAACCTGGGATACTTGAATGGCTGCCTGACTGATCGACGCGGTGGTCAACAGGCTCATGGCGAAGGTGATTTTTCGATACATGGTGTCGATCTCCAGTTGAATCAGTCGTACAGGGCAGCGACTACCGAGCGGATGCAGAGGGCGTCTGCGCTGTCGCACTCTTCATCGGGATTGCTGTCAGTGGTTGCCTGGCTGTTGACTTCGTAGTAGCTGACGCAGTTTTTTCCGGTCAGGAAGCATTCGGGGTCGGTCGAGCCGATGATGCCGGTATCGCGGATGTACCAGAAGGCATCGCGCTCCAGTGTGGTATTGCCATCGATACCGGTGTAGGCAACAGCATCAGCACTAAAATCATCGTAGCTATATGTAGTAGCCAGTTCCTCAATACAGGGAGTCGAGCTGGAATCGCACATGTCCAAGGGCTTGCGGTGTTGGCCGATGCGTTTTTCACTTTCACGCAGCGCGGACTCGGCTGCGCTGAGCAGACGTTTTTGTTCCAACAGGTTGCCGGTGACCCGAGCTTCCAGCATGACTCCTCGCATACTAGTGACGGCCAGCATGGTGACTACCAACAGGACGACCAGGGCAATAAACAGAACGGTACCCTGTTGGCGTGCCGGCAAGCGGTATGGGCGGCTCTTCATGGCATCAGGTTCCTCAGGGTCATGCTGCTGCTAACGGTATGGTAGAGGCGGTTATCGGTGGGTTCGTTGCCATGCCAATCGGAGTAAGCTTTGCTGTTCATGCCCTGTCGGCTGCCACGTTCGCTGGCCATGAGCAGGGCATAGCGTAAGCTACGGATGGGACGGTTGGGCGTATTGACATACTGAGTGACCTCACGGACTCCGGCACGGCCAACACCAAAGTCCACACGGATGGCACTTACCCCGCTAGTCAGCTCGCTGCCGTTGCAGCGCAGTACTTCGTCTTCCACGGTAAGACGTTCTACATAGGATTCGTTGAAACTGTTATATGGGGCTCCAAGAGCACCACTGATGTTTTGTGTGTTGCCGGTGCAATCAAGCTCTTTGTCATCCCTGGGCTGGTAGCGTAGACAGAGGGTGGTGCTATTGACTCTGTTGATGGTCTCGCCTTCTTTGAACTGACAGCCAGTGGCAGAATCCGTGGCTGCTGGAAAGGCAAACTCGAAGCTGTCATCTGGTGACCTTCGATAACCGGTTTTGGCCAGTTGTCGTTCGAGGATGAGTAGAGCGTAGCGGCCATTTTCGATGTTTTCTGACTGTCCCTGATGGAACATGTGGCTGCTGCGGTTATCGATATATATTTGGGTTACACCAAGAATCAATAGGCTGCTGAGGGCCAGAGCCACCAGCAGCTCAACCATTGACAGGCCGTGTTCCCTAGATTCGTTCATGCTGCTGTCTCCTAAAGCTCGGCACGCAGCCGGTAGTGGCAAACTGTGCTTTCCTGATCACAAGCACCTTCCGCAACGCTCCAGGCCACCTGAACTTCGATTGTTGCGTTTTTGGGCTGAATATGAAATTCGTTGGTCAGTAGTTCAGTGACACCGGGCAGCCTCTGTTCGGCGCGTTGGACCCAACAGCCCAGACGTTCTGCGGGGTTGTCAGGCAGGTTGGAGCAGTCATCTGCTGCTTCCGGGAAGGGATCACCGCTCTTTTTGTAGTAGTCGGAGTCGGACACTTCGCGTGGGCGGCCATTGATAGTTAGAATCTTGTCCTGATCGGCGCGCATGATTTCCATCAGCTCGTCAACCAGCGTGGCTGCTGTATTGCGCTGAATACTATCTTGCGTATAGGCAATGGCCTTGGTTTGCATGGCGATCATGCCCAGGATGCCAATGCTGGTTAGTAGCAAGGTGACCAGTACCTCGATCAGGCTAAAGCCTTTGTTCGTTTTCATCTGATACCTCATCAAAGAGTACATGTACCCAGACGGGCAATACTGGTGGAACCGGAGCGACTGACGGTGATGCGGTAGCCGATCTTGCTGTTGGCGGTGTGACAGACGTCAACCTGTACCGCGCTGGTCGGCACAGTCATTACTCCCATGGCATTGAAGGTTATGGTGCTTTCGGCTGCTTTGATGCCGGTGCCGGATTTGGGTTCGAAGATGCGTTCATCTGCCAGGCCGGATGCCACAGTCCAGGTCTCGTCGCTGATGCTGATGGACCGGCTGACACGCTGACTAACCGCCTGGCTACGCGCATACTGAATTAGCTGGGCGATTTCGTTGGTCTCCGCTTGAATCTGATTATTACGGATGAACTCTGTGTAATTGGGTACGGCCACCGCGACGATGACCGCCAACACGGCCAGCGTGACGATCAGCTCGATCAGCGTGAATCCGCGTATTCTTGATGTATGCAACATCGTGTTCTCCAGACGTTTTTCTGATCATGATGGTGCCTGTGGTGCAGGCGGGTTGTCCTGTGCTCCGGGATGACCGGTCGCAATGCGGGGACAGATGGCAGCCGGGCGCGCGGAATTGTGAACGGGTTGGCAAGTCGCGGTACGCTGCGCTGCGTGCATGCTTTCTTGCGGGCCGATACCCGACGTTAGACTAAGGACATGCTTTTGCCGGCCGTGTTGTGGGTATACTCCGGCTCAAACAATAATATGCTAGGCAAGAGTTTTCCTATGTACGAACAACATCGCTTTGCCATGCAGGTGGCGCACCTGTCGCGTGCCTGGCGTGCGGAGCTGGACCGGCGGCTGGTGGATACCGGGCTGTCCCAGGCGCGCTGGATGGTTCTGTTGCATCTGATCCGCAATCCGGAGCCGCCCACGCAGCGTGAGCTGGCCGAGCTGATCGGCATTGAAAGCCCCACGCTGGCGCGTACCCTGGATGCCCTGGAGGCCATGAACATGGTGCAGCGCCAGCCTTGTAATCAGGACCGACGCATCAAGCGGGTCATTCTGACCGAGGAAGCGGTCAAGATTGCCGCCGATATTGAAAAGCTGGCCCACCAACTGCGGGCCGAGGTCTTTTCCGGAATTCGCGATGAGGACATCCTGCATTGCCAGCGCATGCACCAGCAGATGCTGCGCAACCTGGAGGCGATGCACCGCTAGTCTGCGGGAACCTTGCCGGGAGTGGTTCAGGGAATGCAGGACAGCAACTGGCCCAGAATCATTCATCACGGTGCCGGCACGGGCGTGACCGGCTCCTGTCACCAGATTTTCGTCGATGAACAAAACAGCTTCCTGATTGACTGCGGGCTGTTCCAGGGTGCCGAGACCACCGATGTCGAGCGCGGCGCAAAGCAGCGGCTGGACATCGATTTTGATATCAGTACGGTCAAGGCGCTGATTGTCACCCATGTACATATTGACCATGTTGGCCGCATCCCCTGGTTGCTGGATGCCGGCTTTGACGGGCCGGTGCTGTGCAGCCAGCCCAGTGCCGAGCTGTTGCCGATTGTGCTGGAGGATGCGTTCAGGCTGGGTATCAGCCGTGAGCGTGAACTGGTCGATGGCTATCTGAAGCTGCTGCACAAGCGCATCATTGCGGTGCCTTACAATCAGTGGTTGCCGCTGCTGAAGGCGCCGTTGCCACCGGTGCGGATGCGGCTGCAGCGGGCGGGGCACATTATGGGGTCTGCTTATGTGGAGCTGGAGCTGCCCAGGGGTGAGAGCCGGCTGGCGCCACGGGTGGTGTTTTCCGGTGATCTGGGTGCGCCCTATGCGCCCATTCTGCCGGCACCCAGGCCGCCGTACCGGGCGGATGTGCTGGTGCTGGAAAGCACCTATGGCGACCGCCTTCACCCGAACCGCCGCAACCGCCGCCAGCGGCTCAGGCAGGTGATCGAGGATGCGTTGCGCGACCAGGGTACGGTGTTGATTCCGGCGTTCAGCATGGGTCGTACCCAGGAGCTGCTGTATGAGCTGGAGGGCATTCTGCACGAGACGGGCTGTACCAGTTGTGTGCAGGATCCGCTGCAACTGTTTGCCGGCGAACCGGGGGCAGGGTTGCCCCGCTGGGAAGATGTGCCGGTGATTCTTGATTCGCCGCTGGCCAGCCGGTTTACCGCAGCCTATCAGCGCTTGCGCGGCTTCTGGGATGACGAGGCCAAGCAGCGGCTGCGCCAGGGACGCAATCCGCTGGATTTCATGCAGTTGCTGACCGTGGATGACCATGCGGACCATGAGCGGATGGTGCAGCTGCTGGCCCGCAGCGGCCGTCCGGCCATCGTGATTGCCAGCAGCGGCATGTGCGAGGGTGGGCGTATCGTCAATTACCTGCAGCACATGCTGGAGGAGCCGCGCCACAATGTGCTGTTTGTCGGCTATCAGGCCCGGGGTACCCTCGGCCATCAGATCCTGACTCGTGGCCCGCAGCAGGGTCAGGTGCGGATCAATGATCGGCAACTGACCATTCGTGCGGGAGTGGCCAGTGTGGACGGCTATTCCGCCCATGCGGATCAGGCCGGCTTGCTGCGCTTCATCACCGGAATGCGCAGCTGGCCACAAGAGGTGCGATTGGTGCATGGTGAGCTGCATGCCAAGCAGGTGCTGGCAGAGAAGATCAGGCAGCGTTTCGCTGAAAAGCGACATCCGGGCCGAGTGGTGATTGGCTGACCTGCCTGTTTCTGCAGGAGATGATTTCCCTCGTTCGCATCTGCGGGATCTGCGGGCGTTCTGCGTGCGCGAAGTGCCAGCGCCCCGATCAAGCCGGATAACGACGGTATAGGGCGGGTACGAGCGGAGCGGTCCGTGAGGGCTTATTGCCCGGATGGCGGTGTGTGCGAATGAATTCGCACCTACAGGGGAGCCTGCTTGGGGTCGCGCGGAGCGTATTCCGGTTGTTGTCGTGCACGAAAGGCGTTCGCTGTGAGCGAAGGGTTGGGTGCGGCATGGCCGTTTTTGCGGCCGTACTGTTCCGGATTGCGACCCGGGCTGCTCCTGCAGGAACCGCACACAGTGCTTGCGTGTGTGAATTCATTCGCACACGCATCCCCTGTTGCCCGGCGAGGCCGGGTTTTGTCCGGGTGAATCCGGACCTGCAGTTGGTCCATGTAACTCGGGAGCGAATGGTTCGCATGGAAAACCGTGCGGACAGGGTGTAAATGAATTCGTGTCTGCAGTCATGGCGATAAGGGTCAGGTTTTTTCGGGACCGGCCGATACCATCTGGGAAGTGCTGAAAAGGCTGCAATCGCGTTTGTCCCGGGTTTTTGCGAAACACCAAATACTTGTTGAAAGTGTGACGAATTAATCCACAGGCCGGGGGATGATTTTGCTAAAGTGTCCACTGCATTTTTTAATGGTCGGACGGGTTTTCGGTCTGTTCAGCACTTTTTCAAGGGATTTCATGAAACAGGCAGCCGCATGGCTGCCGGTAACGGGTGATCTGGCATGAATACAAAGGTTCATCTGGTTGGATTGGCGCGGGCTGTTGTGGATGCCGGTCTGCTGGACGAGGCCAAGGCGCTGGAAGCCGCACGACAGGCGCGCAGTAATTCGACACCTCTGGTGACCTGGCTGGTGCAGAACAAGATGGCACCAGCCAAACGGCTGATGGAATTGTCTGCCGACCAGTTCGGCGTGGCCTACATGGATCTGAATGCCATCAACCCCGAGGTGTTTCCACGGGATCTGGTTTCAGACAAGCTGGCACGTCAGCACCGCATCCTGCCCCTGCTCAAGCGCGGCAACAAGCTGTTCATTGCCGTATCGGACCCTGCCAACCAGCAGGCGGTCAACGATGTGCAGTTCAGCACGGGCATGACCGTCGAGGGCCTGCTGGTTGAAGACGACAAACTGGGCCTGGCCATCGACCGCCTGTATGACTCGCCGGCATCGGCCCTGGAAGGGCTGGACGATGTGGATCTGGAAGGTCTGGAGTCGGAGCATGGCGGCGAAGATGATGATGCCGTGGTTTCCATGGACCCGGCCGATGAGGCGCCGGTGGTCCGTTTTGTCAACAAGATGCTGCTGGATGCCATCAAGGGCGGCTCGTCCGACCTGCACTTCGAGCCCTATGAGAAAATGTATCGTGTGCGCTTCCGCACCGACGGGGTGTTGCACGAGGTTTCCAAGCCGCCGATCCAGCTACGCGACCGCATTTCCGCACGCCTGAAAGTGATGGCCGGGCTGGACATCTCCGAGCGGCGCAAGCCGCAGGACGGGCGCATCAAGCTCAAGGTGTCGGCCAGCAAGTCGATCGACTTCCGCGTCAATACCATGCCGACCCTGTGGGGCGAGAAGATCGTGATGCGGATCCTGGATGCCAGCAGTGCCCAGATGGGCATTGATGCGCTGGGATACGAGGATGATCAGAAAAAACTCTACCTGGATGCGCTGGCACAGCCGCAGGGCATGATCCTGGTGACCGGGCCGACCGGTTCGGGCAAGACGGTTTCGCTGTATACCGGCCTGAACATCCTGAACACCGAGGGCGTGAACATTTCCACCGCCGAGGACCCGGTCGAGATCAACCTGGAAGGCATCAACCAGGTCAACGTCAACCCAAGGCAGGGTATGGACTTCACCCAGGCGTTGCGGGCCTTCCTGCGTCAGGACCCGGACATCATCATGGTGGGCGAGATCCGTGACCTGGAGACTGCGGAAATTGCCATCAAGGCCGCACAGACCGGCCACATGGTGATGTCCACCCTGCACACCAATAGCGCGGCGGAAACCCTCAACCGCATGATCAACATGGGTGTTGCCTCCTTCAACCTGGCGACCTCGGTCAACCTGATCATTGCCCAGCGGCTGGCAAGGCGGCTGTGCAAGTGCAAGGAAGAGGTGGATCTACCGCAGGAGACGCTGCTGGCCGAGGGCTTTACCAGGGAGCAGATCGGTACCTTCAAGGTGTATGCCCCCAAGGGCTGTGAAAACTGCAATGGCGGTTACAAGGGACGGGTGGGCATTTACGAGGTGGTCAGCATTACGCCGGCCCTGCAGCGCCTGATCATGGAAAACGCCAACGCGATTGAATTGAGCGAAAAGATGCGCGAGGAGGGCTATCCCGACCTGCGCACCTCGGGCTTGTTGAAAGTTGTCCAGGGAGTTACCAGCCTGGAAGAAGTGAACCGTGTAACCAAGGACTAAACCATGGCCAAAGCACCAAAAGATGCAATTTTCGTGTGGGAAGGCACCACGCGGCAAGGTACCAAGATCAAGGGCCAGATGTCCGAGCAGGATGCAGCGCTGGTCAAGGCGCACCTGCGCAAGCAGGGCATCACCCCGATCAAGGTGCGCAAGCAGGGTATCCAGCTGCTCGGCAAGGGCAAGAAGATCAAGCCCATGGACATTGCCGTGTTTACCCGCCAGCTGGCCACCATGATGAAGTCCGGGGTGCCCCTGCTGCAGTCGTTCGACATCATTCTGGAAGGATTGCAGAATCCCAACATGACCAGCCTGGTGGAATCCATCAAGATCGATGTGGGTTCCGGTAACAGCCTGGCCAGCAGCCTGCGCAAGCACCCCAGGTATTTCGATGACCTGTATTGCAACCTGGTGGACTCCGGTGAGCAGTCCGGTGCGCTGGAGACCCTGCTGGACCGGGTGGCGACCTACAAGGAAAAGACTGAGGCGCTGAAGGCCAAGATCAAGAAGGCCATGAACTATCCGATTGCGGTGATTGTCGTTGCGGTGATCGTATCGGCCATCCTGCTGATCAAGGTGGTACCGCAGTTCCAGGAGGTGTTTGCCAACTTCGGTGCCGAACTGCCGGCCTTCACCATGATGGTGATCGGCCTGTCGGAAATGCTGCAGGAGCATGGCCTGATGGTGCTGCTCGGGATCATTGCGGTGATTTTCGGGATTCGCACGGCGCTGCGCCGCTCGGAAAAATTCCGCGACTCGGTGGACCGGATGCTGCTGAAGACCCCGGTGGTCGGCAACATCATCTACAACTCAGCGGTGGCCCGTTTTGGTCGCACCCTGGCCACCACGTTTTCTGCCGGTGTGCCGCTGGTGGATGCGCTGGATTCGGTAGCCGGTGCGACCGGCAACGTGGTGTTCAAGAATGCCGTGCAGACCGTCAAGGCCGAGGTGACCGGCGGTACCCAGCTGAACATCGCCATGCGCTCCACCGGTGTGTTTCCCGCGATGGCGCTGCAGATGACTTCCATTGGTGAGGAGTCCGGTGCACTGGACGAGATGCTCGACAAGGTGGCCACCCACTATGAAGCCGAGGTGGACAACGCGGTGGACGGCCTGACCGCACTGATGGAGCCGATGATCATGGCGGTGCTGGGTGTGCTGGTGGGCGGTCTGATCATTGCCATGTACCTGCCGATCTTCCAGCTGGGCTCGGTGGTCTGATGGCCGCTCTGGAGTTCTTGCAGGACAGTCCGCTGCTGCTGGTTCCCGTGGTGGGCCTGCTGGGTCTGCTGATCGGCAGCTTTCTGAACGTGGTGGTATACCGTCTGCCCATCATGCTGCAGCGTGACTGGCAGGCGCAGGCGCATGAGCTGCTGGAAATTCCGCAAGAGAAGTCGCAAGGCACTTTCAATCTGCTCTGGCCGCAGTCCAGATGTCCGCATTGTGCGGCACCGGTACGTGCCTGGCAGAACATTCCGGTGCTGAGCTGGCTGTTGCTGCGTGGCCGCTGCGCCAGCTGCAAGGGCGGCATCAGCAAGCGCTATCCGCTGGTGGAGCTGGTTACCGGGCTTCTGTCGGCTCTGGTGATCTGGCAATTTGGTGCGACCCAGGCCGGGTTGGCCATGCTGGTGCTGACCTGGGGGTTGCTGGCGCTGAGCCTGATCGATGCCGACCACCAGCTGCTGCCGGATGCGCTGGTGTTGCCGTTGTTGTGGCTGGGACTGGTCGTCAACAGCTTCGGGCTGTTTGTCAGCCTGCAGGATGCGCTGTATGGCGCGGTATTCGGTTACCTGTCGCTGTGGTCGGTGTTCTGGCTGTTCAAGCTGGTGACCGGTAAGGAAGGCATGGGCTATGGCGACTTCAAGCTGCTGGCCATGCTGGGCGCCTGGGGTGGCTGGCAGGTGCTGCCGCTGACCATTCTGCTGTCATCCTTGGTGGGAGCGGTACTTGGCGTGATCATCCTGCGCTTGCAGCGGCAGGGTATGGGGCAGCCATTGCCTTTCGGACCCTACCTGGCGATCGCCGGCTGGATTGCCATCATCTGGGGTGAGCAGATCACCAGCAGCTACCTGCAGTTTGCCGGTTTTTGAGTAGCGGCTGATTCTGTATGAGCGATCCCAGTCGCGATCAGCAGTGATCGCCAGGCTTGCAGTTGCCTGGCGAGATTGGTGAAAAACATCGTGCTGTTGTCGCGGCCAGGGCCGCTCTTACACCGTCATGCCATGCCATTGTCATTATCCGGTCCAGATACCCTCCTTGCTCGGTATCTCCAGCCAGTGGTACCGGTTGGGGGGATCATCGCTTCAAGCGTGGTGATGACGGAATGGTGGTCGGTGGAAGACCGCTGCGTCCTGGCGCGATGATGAAGATTGCTGACAGGCGGAGGCTCGCTGCGTTGGTCCCTTTTTTACGTCACGAGCCTGCTCGTACAAGAGGTATTATGTGGCAGGCTTGGTGTAGGTACGAATTTATTCGTACAAAATTCCAAGGCTATTGGCTGTACGAATAAATTCGTACCTGCAAATGAATGAGCCTGGGTGCAGTCAGGTGCTGCGATTGACGGCAAAGTTGGCCAGGTCGCGCATGGCGTCCTTGTAGATGGAGTCCGGCAGGATGTCCAGGCAGGCGTTGGCCTGTTCTGCATACTCGCGGGCTTTCTGTGCGGTGTAGTCCAGGGCGCCGCTGTCGCGTACGGCTTGACCGATGGCATCCAGATCCTCGATGCCGCCTTTCTGGATGGCGGTGCGTACCAGTTGTGCCTGTTCGGGCGTGCCCTGGCGCATGGTGATGATCAGTGGCAGGGTGGGTTTGCCTTCGGCCAGGTCGTCCCCGACATTCTTGCCCAGTTCTTCCGCGTCGCCCTGGTAGTCGAGCAGGTCGTCCATCAGCTGGAAGGCTATGCCCAGCTTGTCGCCATACTGGCGCAGGGCTTCGGTCTGATCATCCGGCGCGTTGACCAGCAGGGCGGCGCACTGGGTGGCGGCCTCGAACAGCATGGCTGTCTTGGCGCGGATGACTTCCATGTAGGTCTCTTCGGTGGTGCTGGCGTCGCGCACCTTGGTCAGTTGCAGAACCTCGCCTTCGGCAATCACGCGGGTGGCATTGGACAGCACACGCATGACCGGCAGGGATTCCAGCTGTACCATCAGCTCGAAGGAGCGGGCATACAGGAAGTCGCCCACCAGCACGCTGGCCGAGTTGCCCCATTTGGCGTTGGCCGTGGCACGGCCGCGGCGCAGATCGGACTTGTCGACCACATCGTCATGCAGCAGGGTGGAGGTATGCAGGAACTCGATGGATGCCGCCAGCTTGCGGGTACGCTCGTCGCACTGGCCCAGCGCGTTGCCGGCCAGCAGGGTCAGCAGGGGACGCAGGCGCTTGCCACCGGCTGAGATGATGTAATCACCGATTTTCTCTACCAGTGGAATACGTGATGTAAGCTGCTGTCGGATCAGCTGGTCGACGGCGGCAAAGTCATCGGTAACGACCTGGTAAAAGCTCTGTGGCTGCATGGCTGGCAAGGCTCCCAATAGATTGTGCTGCATGCTAGGTTCCACAGAAATTTATGTCAAGGAACCGGAGGACGCACAGGGCTTGAATAGCTGATCCATCTTGCGTACAATCCGCGCTCCAAACTTCCGGATCTGCAGGGGTTCCTGCGGTTCCGTTTACAGGCAAACCTGCCTTACGCAATTGTCGGTTGCCCGATCCAGCAAACGACAGCCATGCCGGACACTACCTATTACTAAAAAGGTCCGGGTGAGCAGGATTTACGGAGATTCAGAATGTACGCAGTTATCGTAACTGGTGGCAAACAGTACAAGGTCGCCGAAGGCGAATACTTGAAAATCGAGAAGCTGGAAGAAGCTACCGGCAATACCATTACCTTCGATCGCGTTCTGCTGGTCGGTAATGGTGAAGATGTAAAAATCGGCGCTCCTGTCGTTGAAGGTGCCAAGGTTACCGCCGAGGTGGTTGCCCAGGGCCGTCACGACAAGATCCGCATCATCAAGTTCCGTCGTCGCAAGCACAGCATGAAGCGTCAGGGCCACCGTCAGTGGTTTACTGAAGTCAAGATCACCGGTATCCAGGCCTAAGCGTCTGATTCTTTTACAGGAGTACTGAACTCATGGCAACGAAAAAAGCTGGCGGTAGTACACGCAACGGTCGCGACTCGGAATCGAAACGCCTTGGCGTCAAGATTTACGGCGGCCAGAATGTGCAAGCCGGAAACATCATCGTGCGTCAGCGCGGCACCCAGTTCCACGCCGGTTATGGCGTAGGCATGGGCAAGGATCACACCCTGTTTGCAAAGCAGGAAGGCGTGGTCAAGTTTGAAGTCAAGGGAGCCCACGGCCGTCGCTACGTTAGCGTAGTCAACGCCTGAGCCGTTCGCTTCAAGAAAAGCCCTGTCAGATGACGGGGCTTTTTTGTTTTTACGTTAATTTTTGAGCCTTGGACTCTTGCTTATCGTCATCATCCGACTTGATCGGAAGATCTCCCGCCAGGCTGCACATGAGGCAGGAGATTACCGGGTCAAGCCCGGTAATGACGGGGAAGTGTGGTGGCCTGTTGGCTGTGTGTAGGTGCGAAATAAATAGCACACAAACCAAAAAAGACAAGTTTTGGAATTAATTAGCAACAAAAAGAGCAAAAGTAATTACGCAGGGGCAAATAAAAAAATAATAAA
>ERZ1032915.42-NODE-42-length-18311-cov-11.106212_pt1 | contig 18311 bp, 11 predicted proteins | sample MGYA00517090_ERZ1032915 | MGnify/ENA primary metagenome ERZ1032915 (study PRJEB33719, sample SAMN04261607) | wastewater metagenome | biome: rural village; feature: latrine urine exit; material: soil | place: El Salvador | collected 2013-01-14 ...
ATGCCGACCACGCCGCCGAGATGGGCAACAAGGTCGATCGCAGCGCACCGTTCTATTTCACCAAGACGCCGCTTTCGCTTTGCCCGCCGGGGGATATTCCCTATCCGCCCGGCACCCCAGAAACCAAATACTTTAATATTTGGGAGCCCAAAGCTGGAAATAATCTTGAGATTGTTCGTAGTAAAGAATTGGTTGATTTTGGGGATGTTAAGGATATGAATCAATTCGAGAACACCGATATTGAATATGCGGCGAATAGAGTTATAAACAGTGAAAGATTGAAAAATAAACGTGTTGTTTTCCTGTATTGGCACTCTTCAAACGAAGATATGCCTATTGGGCATGCGCTAAACGTAAAAAATCTTAAGTCTAGGCTGAGCGAAAACGACTGGACGGTTGTCGTTACTACGCTAGATAAGTGTTCTGCTGATTACGTTGAAAACTATATAGCTCTTCCGGAGTACTTTCATCAGGTGAAAGATAAGGCTAGTGATGCTAGCGTACAGCATGGTAATCATAGCGACATAATAAGGCTTAGGCTTCTTGAACGATATGGCGGTGTTTATTTAGATACGAGCACTATTTTTCTCAGAAATGATTTCGAAGAAGTGTGCCTGTACAAGAAACTACTTGACTCAAAGTCTGCTTCTTTAGCGGGCTATACAAACGTAACCTTTACTCACAAGGATGAGGAAGGGCGTAATAGCTTTATGGAAGCAAAGGATGGCCTTGAGTTAGGAGTTTTGTATGCAAAACAAAACTCTAATATTTTGCAGATATTTAATGATGAAATAGACAGCTATTGGAGATGGAAAACACCAGATAAAAACTATAGAGAATATCCACCATTTATAACCTATGATTTAGGTGAAATAAGCTTTCTTAATGAGTACCACATCCATTATTCTATCTACCATCTAATCATAATAAGACAGCCTGAATTACTTAATGAGGTGGAAGTGCAGAGCATGCATAGAGCTGGTAAAGAAACGGCGATTTCGCATGGACCGTATACTTTGTCTGATATGTTCTGTCGTGGAAGCAATTCTTATGAGCCAGCTTCGTCTACAAAAATGCTGCAATGCTTTATTGAAGGAGATATGGATACGTACGCTGGCATATCAACCTCGCTGGAAGATCGTATCGAGATCTGTAAAGAAATTGAGCTTTTGAAAATTCCAGCTTATTTGAGGGAGGGACTGGAGCAGGAGTTTACTTGTATAGATGATTATTTAAATAAGAAAAGCCTCTTTTTCGAGTTTTATAGCTTTCTAGCTACTATGAATAAATTGGTTGTTGTTGAAGAAAGTGTGCCACGCTATAGCGGCCTAATAAAGTAGAGTAAGAAGCCCGGTGCTGCATCAGCTCTTTGGCTCTGCCTGCAGAACAGCTAGTAGTTGTAGTGCTTATTCTCTAGAATATGGAAAGTTTTCTGAACTGGACATCTGGATGTGATATTTCGTGACGATGAAAGCTGGGTTGTTTGGATTATGGTATCGCCAACTTTAAGACCCGGCGGATTCAAGCTCTCTGTTCGAGCCCGGCGCGATAACTACAATTTGAGGTGGTTAATTCTTACTCGAATTGCCAAGACGTAAAGCCATTCGGCTGATTACCCTGTATCATCGTATGGCTTTAATGTTTTTATGGTTGGCGTGTTATATACTTATTTTTGTGTCTATAGTTGTTAACCCGTCTTATTCATGAGAGCCCCTAAAGTAACTCATTTTCGACAGCCTGGTGACCCGCTGACTGTTTTTGGGCTGGAGGGCTCGATTCTAGGTAGTGCATTTTCTCTGGCTGCGTAAAAATAGAGGGATTTTGAGGCTATTTTCAGTGCTTTCACAGCTTTTCCTGCCATTCTGGCAAGATAAAGCCGATACTCTGTTTGTTGCGCGTTCAGGTTTAAGCTTGAGCCTGATGCAGTCGGGGCAGGTTTTTAAGGAGCCGCTGAACAAACCCCAAGTCGTCGGTCACCTTTGGTAAAATAGCCTACCCCGTCAGCACTGAGTCCACAGCCATGCAAATCACCTTCGCCGAAGCCGAGTTCACCAGCAAAAAGAAGCAAACCCGTCGTGACCGCCTGTTGGCTGATCTGGAAAACCTGGTGCCCTGGTCTGTTTTAGAGTCGGTGATTGAGCCGCACTATCCCAAGACAGACGGCAAGCAAGGTCGCCCAGCCATGGGGCTTTCCCGTATGTTGCGCATGTACATCTTGCAGCAGGTGATGGGGTTTTCAGATGAAGGCACCGAAGATGCCGTCTACGACAGCGCGGCAATTCAATTGTTTTTGGGCATCGACCTTGGACGTGATGCCGTGCCGGATGCCACCACGCTGTTGCGCTTTCGGCGCTTGCTGGAAACCCATGGCCTAACCCAGCAAATCTTTGCTGCAGTCAATTACCAGCTGGCCACCAAAGGCTTGTACCTCAAGGAGGGCACGGTGGTGGATGCCACGATTATTGCTGCACCGCCGTCCACCAAGAACAAGAGCAAAAGTCGTGACCCTGAAATGCGCCAGACCAAGAAGGGCAACCAGTATTACTTTGGCATGAAAGCCCATATCGGCGTTGATGCGGCCAGCGGGCTGGTGCATACGTTGGTTACCACGCCCGCCAATGTTCATGACGTCACTCAGGCGCATGCCTTGCTGCACGGCGAGGAGCAGCAGGTGTACGGTGATTCGGGTTATCTGGGGGCTGAGAAGCGGGAAGAAAACAAGGATAAGGATGTGGAGTGGGTCATTGCCATGCGCCACGGCCAACGCCGCAAACTACGTGATAGCGAAACAGAGGAAGGCCGGCTGACGGACAAAATCGAGCAGCTAAAAAGCCAGATTCGTGCCAAGGTCGAGCATCCGTTTTACTGGCTCAAAGTACACTTTGATCATCGCAAGGTTCGCTACCGTGGCTTGGCGAAAAACACTGCTCAACTGTATAGCCTGTTTGCACTGGCGAACCTGTTTTTGTCGAGGCGATGTATGCCGCTGGCGGGATAAATCCGCCTAAAAACCGGGATGCTGCCCGGAAAAGCAGCAAAGCGGTAAAACCGTAAATATTAAAACTGTATTTTTGGCTCTGGAGCCGAGTTTTCAGAGCTGATTTTTGAAATTACATGAATCCTCTGACTTGAGCGGTTTTATTCAGCGCTTCCTTAAGCAGGCTAGGCCACCATTTACCGCCGGACTGTCCGATATGAACCGCTATTTTTCGTGCATGCACGGCCACTGCCGCAGCTGTTTTCAAGATCTGCTCACGGACTTTGCGTATGCTCCAGCCCTTTTGTGTGATGTTTTCCATCAGCGCCCGCAAGCTGTGCATCATTTGGTAAGCGTAGAGACTCAGCAGCAGGCTGACCTGATTGCGACCCATCACTTGTTGCACGGTAGACGCGCCGCGGCAGGTAGAAGATAAGTGCACGTTAAGCGTATCTTTCAACTCGCCCATGTGCCCCTCAGCTTTGCCGCGCTTGCGATACAAATCCAGTATTTCATGCGGCTTCCAGTCCTCCCAGCCCAAGCTGGTGACCAGAAAAAAGTGTTTTAGAAACAGATCATCCGGTTGCTCGCAGACCACTAAAATAATGCGTCGCGACTCCTTCCAGGGCTCGGCCTGATAATAAAACTCATGGCACCACTCGCGCAGTTCATTGGTCGGTCGACCGACCGGGCGCTTGAGGTAGTGTGCGGCTTCGCGCTCAAGTACGGCATTGCTGGACAACCGGCCAACATATTCGATTTTGGCGTCATCCAGCGCCGAAAGTGTTGGGTTGCCGGTAAAACCAGCATCAAAACGAACTCTGACCTTGGTGCCGGTTGTCTTGCCAATCCGCTCAACCAGCTTGGGAATCCAGTGCTCAGCTTGTACTGCACAGCCGCTGTTGCCCTCTCGTAATAAGCCGCCAACCATGTCACCCGTTTCAGCGATAGAAGCCACCAACGGTGAGTAGTGTGAATAACCAACATAGCTGTTGTAGCCCGTTCTGACTTGGCGCCCAAAGGTTTCAATCGGTAAGCCATCAATATCCAACGTGATTGATGACAAGGGCTTGCCGCGGCGCATCGAAGACAGCCGCCACATGGCCATGTCGAGCAAACCGTCATGCAATGCTGACACATTGATATCTGTGGCCAACAGATTCAGCAGGCGCGACAGGGTTGGCTGCGAAGGACGAGCCTGCTCCAATGGCGTGGTGCTGCGCTGATCGCTGCAGGCCAGCTGCAAAACCGGATCGTTTGCTAGGGTTTGCGTATCGCTCAGATCGTCCCAGCCCAACGCACGCTGAATCAGCAAAGTACGAAGCTGACTGGACAAACTATGTTGCACACGGGCTGGATCACGATCATCAAGCAACTGCAGGCTCAAATTCTCGATAACACCACTGCGATCGAGCACCTCGCGCAACAAAAGTGCACCGGAATCACTACTGGTTTTTCGGTCGCTGAGCTGCACCGTAACAGATGAGTTGCAGGTTGGTTTCCAGCTTGGTAGTGTTTCACCCATGGCGAGTGGCCCTCTCTAATCAAGTTCTTGCGGAACATATTGATTTTAAAGGATATACCACTCGCCTTCTTTATTTTAGGTCAAGGCTCGTGAATAAGACGGGGTTAAGGTAAAAAATTTATGCCTGAGTTGAAAAAATTCCAAGTTCAAAGCGCTCGCCCTCTGCCGGTTATTGTGCTGGCTGACACCAGCGGCAGTATGTCGGTGGACGGTAAAATCGAAGCTCTGAACAAGAGCCTCAAGGAAATGATTCGCAGCTTTGCTGTCGAGAGCCGGCTGCGTGCAGAGATCCAGCTCAGTCTGATCACCTTTGGAGGTGATCAGGCGTCGGTTAATCTGCCGTTGACTCCAGCTCACCAGTTGAGCTCTTTCACCCCTTTGTCTGCCGATGGCATGACCCCGCTCGGTGGAGCCTTGACTCTATTGTGCGATATGGTCGATGACAAGGAAATCATATCTTCCAGGGCTTATAGACCAGTTATTGTGCTGGTTTCAGATGGGTGGCCCAATGATGAGTGGGAGGGGCCATTTCAGCGTATGGTTACCGGTGAGCGCTCTTCAAAGGCAACTCGTTTTGCTATGGCTATTGGTGCTGATGCGGATGAGGAGATGCTTGGTGCTTTTGCCAACGACCCTGAAGCACCGTTATTCCGTGCCGAAAACGCTGCTGACATTTATCGCTTTTTCCGGGCTGTGACTATGAGTGTCAGTGCCCGCAGCCAATCGGCAACCCCGAACCAATCTACTCCCTTGAAGATTTCGAATGCTGAGGGTCAGGACTGGGACGAATTCTGATGCGCCTTGTGGCTGGAGGAGCGTCGGTACGCGGACCCGCCCATACCCAGGATGGCACTCCCAATCAAGATGCCCTCTGCGTCAGTGGCTGTAATGACGGCTGGTGTATCGCCGTGGCTGATGGGCTGGGCAGTCGTTCTTTGAGCCATTTAGGCTCACGCAAGGCTGTGCAGCTTTTTAGGCAACTGGTCCGGTTACAAGCAGACCTGTTGCCGGAGGATGTCGGACCTATCCTACGGCAGCGCTGGCTAGATCATTTTTCGAGCAATTATCGCCAATACGAGACCACTTGTCTGTGGGCTAAAGTGGATGCCCGTGGGCATGGGCTGGCTGGCCAGATTGGCGATGGCTTGATGTTGATTAGGAGTCGTGGTGAGTTGCAGGTACTTGGGGACCTCCGTGTTGGTTTTGCCAATCAGACACATACGCTGGCCCAGGCTGACCAGTCGCTAGTTCGCAGTATTGAGTTCGATCTGGTTTTCCCCGGCGATGGGGTGCTGCTGATGACCGATGGTATTTCTGATGATCTTGTTCCCGAGCATCTTTGTGGTTTTTTTCAGGCGATCTATCAGCGCCAGCGGCGTTTAAGTAAACGCCGAATGCGTCAGTGGCTGACGCACGAACTGAACGGGTGGTCAACACCGTTGCATGGTGATGACAAGACCATCGCCGGTATTTTCAGAAGGGATTGACAGTCATGAGTGAAGATAGAGAGACCAACACTAGGCGGATAGTGGAAGACACCAAGGGTTCGATCTATGAATTGCGTAATGAGTTGAGTCGCGGCGGACAAGGAGTTGTTTACCATACTCAATATCCACAGGTGTTGATTAAGGGGTTCATCAACAAGAACCCACAAGAGCGGCAACGTTGGCGACAGCGTATAGAGTGGTTGGTCCGCCAAGACCTTGCCGAACTAAAAATCGCTCGACCTCTGGTGTTGTTAGCCGAACCGCGTTGTGGTTATGTCATGGAGTTGATGGATGGGCTGGTGCCGTTGCAGAGCCTCCTGGATAGCTATGTTGAGGCTGAGGTAGAAGCAAGCACTGACTATTTACAACAGGGTGGTTTGCGCCGGCGTATCCGCATCCTTTGCCAATTGGCTAGAACGCTTAACCAGTTGCATTTTCGTGGCATGTTGTATGGCGATCTATCGCCCAGCAATATTTTTATCTCTGATGATCCGGGTTACGCGGAAACCTGGTTGATTGACTGTGACAACATTAGCTTGGAAGCCCATAGCGCTCTATCTATGCACACAGTTGACTATGGCGCTCCTGAGGTGGTGCGTGGAGACAGCTTGTTATCCAGCCTGACCGATGTTTGGAGTTTCGCAGTAATCGCCTATCAATTATTGACGCATAACCATCCATTCAAGGGCGAGCAGGTAAACGATGGTGAGCCCGAGGAGGAGGAAGCTGCACTACGTGGAGAACGTCCATGGATTTACGATGCTGAAGATGACGCAAATGCGTGCTCAACCAATATACCCATTCAATTGATAGAACACAGCAAATTACCAGAACTGTTTTCCCGTTGTTTCGAGCAAGGAAAGGACATTCCTAATGAGCGCCCAAGCATGGCTGAGTGGCTGGAGGCTTTAAGCGAGGTGGATGAACGCATGATCGAGTGTGCTGGCTGCAACAGTACTTCGTTGGTGTCGCTGGCTCTGCAGACGCTTGATAATCAGTTGTGTTTCTTTTGTGACAAGCCAATGGATAACAGCGCTGTTTTGTTCGAGGAGTTTGTTGAGTTTGTGCCTACAAAAGCTCTGTCGGAACAACAAATTAAACCTGAAGCACCTTTGGCAACAGGTCGCAAGGTATGGCTCCAGCTTGGTCAAAGTGTCGAGTTGAAACGGCTGATGCCAACATTCAGCTATGACCACTGGCCTTCAGATCACATTCGTATGGAATATAACGATAAGGGACTGGGTATTCATGCGTTACCTGATAGCCAGTTGCACCTGCAACGGGGCGAGATAACAAAAAGTCTAGAGCGTTCGATGCGGGTGAATGTGAATTTGCGGGGGCTGCACGATGAACCCTACCGGATTCATGTGGGATCTTTAGATGAAGACCATGTGGTCTGGCAGTTTCAGTGGTGACGCTCTATGGAAATTAAAGACTTCCCCATGATGTCTGCGGATGTGCTGGTATTGACTACTCAAGATTCTACAAACGCTTTGCTACCTAGTCAGGCGATATTTCTGCAGAGTTATCAGGATCAATGGCTGGCTACCCAGCAAAGTCAGCGCATACTTGTGGAGTGTGAGGCTACAAACCAAGATCTGTTCAGTCGCTTGGTATTACGCGATCAGACGCGCTGGCTGCTTACCGATAAGAAGCCCGGCAAGGTACTGGTGCAGTACTGCGCACCTGTCGAGATAACGACCATGCAGTGCGAGTTGGGAGTCGATGAGCTGATCGCTGATGACCTTTACAGCAAGCAAGAAATCCCTACAAAGGATGTAGCACTTGCTTGTGATTGGTTAAAGAAGTTTTTTGTGGTTACCGGCCAGGAAGAAGGCGAGTGGTTGACTGTGGCGCGTTTCAGCAACAGTAGCACTCGGGGCGGTTTTCAGATATTGGGCAATGGCTGGCGCGCTGATGTCGAGCAGAGCTCTGAGCACGGATTGCTGATAAAGCGAATTACCCGTAACACGCGGCGTGATGGTGCTTTTTCATTATTGATTGGACAGTTCGAGTTTCGGGACGCATCGGTAGCGACGATTCTAGGTAGCGCCAGTCAGCGAGCCATGCTGGATGCAGCGCTGCGTGATAGTGCTAGCTATCTTGAATTATGGAATCTTTACAACGATAAACAATGGCAACAGGAACTCTACAGGGCCGAAACCTTACGCGCACTGCGATTTGTAAACTGCGAGGGTATAGAAGATGGGCGAGATAACGCTTGGAAGCTGACTCCAAAATCATCGGACGATTACAAGGAGTTTCGTTTGCGCTGGCGTGATTTGGAACTCAACGCAGACACTCAGGTTGATCTGAGTGAAGCGCCTCCTGACTGGGCTGAGGAGCTAACAGTAGATGAGGGTAGAGCGGGGCAGAATATTCCACGAGGTACCTTGGTTTTTGAAGCCGACCGTGTGATTTTCAAACAGGCATCGAATCGACGTAGTTTACGCCCCAGAAAGCCGGAAGGTTGGCTTTACCTGTCTCTAGCAGGGCAGCGTACAGCCAGTAAAAGACGACTGGCTGCCAAACAGTCGATTGATTCAGGTAAGCGTTTGCCCCAGCTTAAGTGGTTGCTGGAAGGCGTACCTGTGCCTGCAGCTAGGCGTCGGGCAATTCCGGGAATGACCCCTTATGCGTTGGAAACCTTCAAGGGAGGTGAGCCGACGTCAAAGCAGAGGCTAGCCCTGGAGGTGGCTCTCAATACGCCAGATATGGCCATCATCATCGGCCCGCCAGGTACTGGTAAAACCCAAGTGATTGCGGCCTTACAGCGACGGTTGGGCGAAGAGTCTAAAGACAGCAACATTACGGCACAGGTACTGATCAGTAGCTTTCAACATGATGCGGTAGATAACGCTCTGGATCGCAGTGATGTTTTTGGTTTGCCTGGTGCGCGCGTTGGCGGTAGGCGCGATGCTCAGGATGTAAGCTCGACGATTGATCCTTGGTTGGATCGTCAGGTAACTCACTTGAGAGAGCAAATTGATACGCAATACGAAAAATACCCTGAGCTGGCGCGTGTGCGTGAGCTCTCTATACAGCTGGCTCTGGCTCGAGTGGCTGGAAATACCTCCGAGCGACAGGTTGAGACTTTCACTAGCATTTTGCTTGAGCTACGTGAGCTAGAAAACAATGGGCTTATGCTTCCTGTCAAACTGGAAAGTCAGATCGAGGAATATATAGAGCAATTGCAAGAGCGTAACCCGATTGTTACGGACAAAGATCAGCATAAAAAAATCCTGCGTCGGATCCGCGCGCTACGGGTCGAGCCTACATCGTTCAGCGATGATGGACCTGATCGTGCATGGGACTTGCTGACTTGGTTCAGGCGTCATGATCAGGATGTGGAGCCGGAATTTGTTTCACTACTCCAAGAGGCGGCTGACAGCAATCACTTGCCAGAGGTGGTGTTGAGCAACTTGGCAGCTTGGAAAGACCGGTTACTGGACAGATTTCTACCGGACTATCGTCCTGCTGATTTGAAGCAACAAGCAGATCCTGAAGGCTTGACAGTGCTGGATGCCATTGACCGACATCTTGAGGATCGGCTGCGCCAACGTAAGCAAGGTGTAGCTTGGGTGTTAGAGCAGTTGGCAGACAGTTTAGCTGTTGATCGAGCTGCTGCGCGGGCAGTAGTGCAAGAGTATTCAATGGTTGTTGGTGCAACCTGCCAACAGGCAGCAGGCAAGCAAATGGCGAACCTCAAGGAAATATCAAGCCTGGATAGCACGGATATTGAGTTTGATACCGTAGTGGTGGATGAGGCCGCTCGCGCCAATCCATTGGATCTGTTTGTACCCATGGCAATGGCTCGCCGCCGAATAGTGCTTGTGGGTGATGACCGCCAGCTGCCTCATATGCTTGAACCGGATATCGAAGGGCAGTTGCAAGAGGAGCATCAGCTTACCGAATTGCAGCTTGCAGCTTTCCGTTCAAGTCTGTTTGAACGTATGCGTCTTAAATTGCAAGAGCTTGAGCGTAAGGACTCTATTCCCCGGGTCGTAATGCTGGATACACAGTTCCGTATGCATCCACTGCTGGGGGATTTTGTTAGCGAGCAGTTCTATGAGGTTGTAGGTATGGGACGGATTCATTCGGAGCGACCAGCTTCCGAGTTTGAATTTTCAGAAATATTGTTACGTGCTCTGGGTCCATTTGCTTCGCATTATCAAAATAAAGTATGCCAGTGGATCGATGTTCCGGCCGGCAAGGGGGTTGATCAACGTCGCGGTACAAGCCGAGTTCGTGAGGTAGAAGCGCAGTGTATTGCGGATGAGGTGTATCGATTGCTGGAGGCTGGCGGAGAAAGCCTGTCTGTCGGGGTAATTACTTTCTATGCAGCTCAACGTGATCTGATTATGGAAAAACTGGCCGCAATGAGTATTGATGGCGTGCCGCTGTTGGAGTGGCGTAATGGAACGTATGAGCCACATGAACGCTTCAAATGGGCTAGAAAAGTACGAAGTGATGGCTCAGTAACTCTGGAGGAGCGACTTCGTGTAGGTTCTGTCGACGCCTTTCAGGGTAAGGAGTTCGATGTGGTGTTGTTGTCCTGTGTAAGAACCTTCAAGCCTCAGAAACCGGTTGGGGCTTCTGAGAATGCGGCTGAGCATGAAAGACAGCTTAACCAGCAATTTGGGTTTTTACGCTTACCCAACAGGATGAACGTTGCGATGAGTCGTCAGCGTCAGATGCTGATATGTGTCGGTGATGCAGCACTCGCTACTGCTCCTGAAGCACAGGAGGCTGTACCTGCATTATCGGCTTTTTATCAGTTGTGTGGAGGTGCATATGGCAGCCTTCGTGGAATCTGACGTCTATCTGGATTTTGGTGCTCGACCGCATGGCAAAAGAATGCCTGTGCTTTGGCCCGTCATGGTACATCGTGTGATGTTTCCTGAACCCCGACACATACAGTTGAACTTGCTGCAGCGAGCCGTTCTTGGGCTGGTGCGAGCACGAACCGTTCGTGCACAAGATATGGCAGAGCTGACCGGACTGCATCTTGATCTGATTAAGTTAATTTTAGCGCAAGCGGTTAGTAACGGCTGGCTGGTTGAAAGCGCCGATGCGCTAACTTTAGACGGAGCTAGATTGCTGGATGATGAAGATGTCGATGATACCGATATGAAGTCCGGCTATCTAATACAGGATGCTCTGACCGGAAATTTTTGGCCGCGCTTAGTGGTGCAATTGCGGCAAATAGAGGCGGAGGATCCCTCAGCGCGCTTTCCCGAATTCAGTCAGAGCAGAACAACTGGAAAGAAGATTCGGCCATTTTTATTGTCAGTGCCACGCATGGTGTTACCACCTCTTGACCATGAAGCTCTAAGGCTGGCCTATAGGGATTATCGGATGGATTATCAGGCCAGCCAGCAGTTGGCAAACCAGAGTGAGTTACCCGAGAGGCTGACTTTACAAGGTGTACAGCGGCTGGATGATACTGCGCAGCCAGCACGTGTACTCGTCTGGGTAACTGCCGATGTGTCAGAACAGGCGCTTTGGTCAGTCAAGGATCCGTTTATGTTGCGTGATAATGCCTGGTGGCTACAGGACACGCTGATGAACACCATTGAAAGTGATGGAAATCTGCGTTCAAGGCTGACGCCATTGGTAAACATTCCCCAGCTTGATAACCAGAGCGTTGAAGAATGGCTGAAAGCTATTCAGCAACAGACGGAACTTCAAGTGTTGGTTGAATATCCATGGGTGGAGCGGCAACCAGATATCAAACGTCATTTGGTCGCTTTGCTGGCGCGTCAAGAAAAATTGCAGCAGGGCGATAACAGCGAGCAAGAATTAAATGCGGCGCTTTTAGAAAGCCAGAAGTTGTTGGAGGTATTGATGCAATGGATGATTCGTACCTTTCCAGCGGCGGTTGGCCAACTGCCAAAGCAGCAAAAGCAGGATTCTGGACTTAATCAACAGATTTTGAATGCTTTACAGGTTCCGAGCTTCACAAAAAGTGTGATCAGTTCGTTGTCGAGACAACGCATCGGGCAAGTAGTACGCGCATGTTCCAGACCTACCGAGTCACTAAAAGCACTGCTTTTTGCAGCCGCTATGGGAACACTCAATGAACCTCGACACCCGCTGAAAACGTTGAGTGCAGATCAGCTACAACTTGACCAGCTACTGGAGTTGGCAGACCTGCGCAACAGTAGCAGTCATGCTCAGAGTAGCTATACCGGTAGAGAACAGGTTCAGCTAACGTCTTCGATGGCATTAAGTAGCATTCAGTATGCGCTGCGCTTCACCTCGTATTTTAAGGAATGGATGTAATGGCGAAGAAACCCGCTAGTAGAAATACTCATAAACAGGCAGGAAATACCCCAATAGCGCGTCCGTCACTGGAGAAGTGGACTGCTTCTTTTGAGAACGCATCTAAGGCCTATCAGTCACTCGATATGAATATGGATATCGTAATTGATCAGGACTGGCTGAAACAGGTGATTGATAAGTTTCAGGCCGAAGGTGATGCCGAGCTGGCGCGCTGGATTGACCGCTTTGCCGAGGTTTGTAAGGAGCTCTCCAAGCTAAAGGATCGCTTGCATGATGAGTATTCCGAGCGCTGGCAGCAGGCCAATGAGCTGGTTGCAGGAATTGAAGAGCGTGAGCAGATATTAGCTGAACAGCAAGAAGAGAATGAAGCTGAAACAAAAGTACTTAACGACGCAAATACTGACTTAATTGAACGGCAACGACAGTTGGAACAGGAAAAGTCGACTTTGCTGGATCTAGAGCGCTCGCTAACTCTGCGTGAAGCTAAGGCCAAAGCGGGATTTGTAGAGCAGAATGAACAAGCCCTACGCCTTTTAGAAGAACGTCAGCAGTACTTGGCTAAACAACAAAATGAGTATCTGGCTGAACGACAAGAGGAAAAACACAAGCTTGAGCTTGAGTTGAGTGAGGCTGCTCGTCGTCTGGCCGAAATTAAATACCAATGCTCAGAAGAAGAGGCTAAGCGCATCATGCAGTTGGATGAGCGTGAGCATGAAATCCAGCGAAGCAAGATGGATCTTGAGCGTGCACAAAGACGACTCGAACGTGAGTGGACAGATATCAAGGCTGCAGAATCTGCTTTGCAGCAGCGTCTTTCTGAAGAAATGGAAGCAGAGCGCATTGGTTATAAGCAGTCCTTGGAAAGAATGGAACGTCAGCGGGATACTGCGTGGGACAAAGCAGAAACACTCCAGGACAAGCTTGCAGAACTGCAGGAGCTGGAGCGCGCTTTGGGTGATCGGGCGGTCGTCGAAGTTATGGAGCAACTGGATACTTTGCGCCAGGAAAACGCCAACCTAAAACGAAAACTAGAAGAGTCTGATACCGCAGAGTTGCAGCATGAGCTCACTTATCTACGTAATTGCAAGGAGGATTTAGAGCGTGATCTTGCAGCTTTAAGACCAGAGCTGGATCAACTGCGGCGAGAGCTGAGTACTAAACGGGTTGCTGCGACTGAGTTGGAAGCTGTGGGGCGAGAGAAGCGTGTTCTTGAGCAACATAAGAACATTCTAGATGTCCACATTAATGATTTGGAAAGCCGTATCGAGCAACTGACTGATGCGCAGAAAGCGCATACACCCTTCCCGGCCATGTCACTGATGGATTCCGATAGGGAATTCCGTGTGAGCATGCAGCTTGAAACAGTACCCAACCTGGAAGGGTTTGCAGAAGAGCTGCAGCATCGGATAGCTCGAGCTGAAAGTGATGTTGAATTGTTCTATCCGCTAGAAGATATCCGTATGTTGCTTGGTGGTCTGGCGATGAGCCAGCTACATGTCTTTCAAGGTATCAGCGGTACCGGTAAAACAAGTTTGGCAAAGGCTTTCGCTAAAGCGATGGGTGGTTTTTGCACCGATATCGCTGTGCAAGCTGGCTGGCGTGATCGTGATGATCTGCTAGGTCATTACAACGCGTTTGAGCGTCGGTTCTACGAGAAAGACTGCCTACAGGCTCTTTATAAAGCACAGACTCCCCGCTGGAGTGATACTTGTAATGTGATCCTGCTAGACGAGATGAATCTTTCCAGACCAGAGCAGTACTTTGCCGAGTTTCTTTCTGCACTAGAAAAGAACAATCCGGATGAGCGCCTGATCAGTTTGGCAGAAACCGCCATGCCTAACGCCCCTACAATGTTGCGAGAGGGGCGGAAAATCTTGGTGCCCAGCAACGTATGGTTTATCGGCACGGCGAACCACGATGAGACTACCAACGAACTGGCCGACAAAACCTATGATCGTGCTCATGTAATGAGCTTGCCAAAACAGGATCACCGTTTTCCGATCAAGGAGTTCGATCCGGCAGGTTTTTCCTTTAGGTCTTTGACCAAGGCGTTTGATGAGGCGTGCTATAAGTATGAGAAGGAAGTTGCTGAGTTATTGGAATGGCTGAGTGCGGATACGTTGAGCCAACAACTGGAAGAAAGCTTTGGTTTAGGTTGGGGTAACCGCTTCGAAAAGCAGGCACTACGATTTATTCCGGTTGTCCGTGCTACAGGAGGAACGGAAGCTGAGGCACTGGATCACATGCTTTCTACGCGCGTCATGCGTAAAGGCAAGGTTACTGGGCGTTACGACATCAGTCTGGATGCGCTGAAAACTCTACAAGGAGCTTTAGAAGACTTTTGGGACCAGGCGGGCTTTGATGATCAGCCACAGAAGTGCATTCAGTTGCTGGAAGCGGACATCCGTCGATTAGAGGGAGTCAATTGATGTGGCTGGACAGGCTGACGGGTAAGCAACTTCAACAATTGCCCGCGGAGATCGACTCAGGCCGTTATTGGACAGGGACGACAGGACTGACCTTTAACGGCCATACGCCGGATTTCTCAGGCCTGTTAGTGGATGATGAAAGTCAACGCTGCCGGATTGGTAACCAAGCGAGGTTGTTTAATTTGCCTCGTCATATAGATGCGGCAAATATTGAACTGTTGTCTAAAGCAATAACAACCATTGATGCGAATCTCCAGCAAGGAGGAATAAGCATCTCTCCGCTGATGCCGGCAGCAATCGTCGATGATCAAGGACATTTGCAATCCTTTGAGGAGCGGCTGTTAGAAGTGGTAGCTGCAGGGCATTTGCATCGCATTTCACAGCGGCCAAGGCTGGATATCCATTATGAGGATGAGCTAACGGATATCGCTCGGGCACGCAGGTTATCGAAGGGAGCGCTAGTACACCTTGCATCCCATTCAGAATGCTGGCACCGACAGACGCTGACTGGCGTTATTCCTAAGAAAGTCATGGCTCGTTTTAGTCAGGACGATTATGGGATTTACGAAAACCTCGTGTATGCGCGATTGTTGGATAAGATTGAGCGTTATCTGCGAGTTAGACTGTCAACCTTAAACAGTTTACGAACCACGCTCGAACAGGCAATGGAGTTTTATCAATCGCCGGATATAAACCATTGGCTTGCCAGTGCAGTTTGTGATCTATGGGGGCAAACCTTCGATCAGGATGCAACTGGTGAAGTAACAAGGCTCTTGAGTACTACGCTCAACAAACTGCAGGGTGCTCATAAAACCATACGGACATTACAGCAAAGCGGTTTGTACACACTTATTGACCGTAACGCACAGGTGCCTGGCGGACTGCATCGCACAAATATTCTCAGTCACGACCCTGACTATCGGCATGTTGCAGTGCTCTGGGATTTGTTAGGGCGTACCCAAACAAGTGCCAAAGTTACTGCCACAGAACGTTTCAAACGAAACCAATATCTTGCGGAGGCATACTCACGCTATGCAGGGTTGGTTTTGCGTAGGGCCTTGCAGCCTTATCTAGCTGGAAAAAATAAGGGAACATGGGCAGGTAGAACTTTGGAACTAAGACAGCGCTGCCTTGAGTGGGAGCTGGTAAGCACAGGAACGACACACGCTGAAGAATCTGTCTTGCTTACAGTCGTGCCCTGGATGACCAGTGGATTACCTCCTCAGGAAGTATTACCTATTAACCGCTTCGTAGCTTGGCCTGTAATAGGGCAGGAGTTACCTGAAGAAGCTTTTATTGGGCAATGGATCCCCTTGTCACCTTCGGACATGTATTGCGAAGAGCGATTCGGCTTACTGGTTGATCATGCTTTACAACGTCTACTTCTTGATAATTACAGCAAATCGCTGGAGAAGGTTCCTACTGCTGTGCTGGCCCGAACTGAGACTTCGGTGGCTTTGCATCTCGATCAGCCTGGAAAAAAAATCCAGATTAGGGGATTACTGACTGAGGATCAGGTGGGTGAGCTGATAAAAGACTTGCGTGCGGCAAATGCGCTGGCTCTGGCCAATGATATCTACATGCGAAATGAGGAAATCAAAGCGCTGCAGATATGCCCCGTATGTAAGAGCCATGTACATCTGACTTTCCAGAGCCCGTCTGGCTTCAGGGCCGGGTGTACAGAGTGTAGAACGGAGCGTTATCTGAGAGAACAAAACGAAGTACGTGAGTATGAACAATTGGTGTCAGGCGAGGAGGGTTTCAGAGTACTGGGGCGTAGAGCATGGACGATGGAGCTTGGCAAATGATGGGGTTAGTAACAGTCCCTTGAAACGTCTATTTTCAGCTTAACTAAGGTTGCTAAAGCACCGATTTCTTTTTGAAAAAACCGACTTGGGTATAGATAGAATTCCTGAGTTTTAGAGTTGTAAGGCTAGTTTTCCGAGTTGCTTGCGTCCGGATAATTAATTGTTTTGTAAGCGTCCGGCCATCCCATCTGGAAGCAGCCAATCATCCCGCCCGATAGTGTCCACTTATTTTTAAGTGGACACTATCATGACTCAAATAAGCGAGCCCCAAGCTACGGTGCAGCGCCGAAGTTATTCTAAAGCTTTCAAAGCCGATATCGTTTCACAGTGCCAAGCTGCCGATGCATCTGTTGCACGCGTTGCGCGTAACCATGGCCTCAACGCCAACATGGTTCACCGCTGGATCAGAGAGCTTGATGGCTCTGGCAAACCCCATGGCCTTGTACCGGCAGAACCGAGCTTTGTGCCTGTGGCTTTAACGCTGCCGGCAAGGACTTCGGTTGAGTCACCTATTGAAATCAGCATCCCACGCCCAAGTGGCTCTGTTGTTGTGCGCTGCTTGCCGGAACAAGTCAGTGAGTGCGCCACGTTACTTCGGGAGTGGCTCGGATGATTCGCATTGATGAAATCTGGCTGGCCATCGAACCGATGGATATGCGAGCAGGTCCGGACACTGCTTTGGCCCGGGTGGTGCAAGTGTTTGGCGCTGCCAAACCACATTGTGCCTACCTCTTTACCAACAAACGCTGTAACCGGATGAAGGTGCTGATTCATGATGGTTTGGGCGTTTGGCTGTGTGCCCGTCGTTTGAATCAGGGCAAATTTCACTGGTTGGAGGTTTGGCGAGGTACGCAGCATTCTTTGACAGCTGAGCAGCTCTCGGCGCTGGTTACCGGATTGCCCTGGCAGCGTCTTGGTGAAGCCGGAATCATCGATACGTTGTGAGCTGAAAATACTGCTTGTAGCCATAGTGCCAAGCGCCAATCGTCCCTTCGATGGTTAGTCTGCATACTGCAGACATGAAAAACGCTCCTGACCTGAACCAGCTTTCTGAACAGCAGCTTCGCGACCTGGCCGCGCAGCTGCTGCAGACCGTGCAATCACAAAGCAAAACACTGGTTCACAAGGAAGCGGTCATCCAGAAGCTGACCTACGAAATGGCTACGCTAAAGCGTCATCGTTTTGGTCGTCACAGCGAGCGTTTCAATCCAGCTCAGGGCAATTTGCTCGACGAGCTGATCGATGCCGATATTGCCGCCATTGAAACCGAACTCAATGAAGTTGCTTCACCTGAAACAAAAGAAAAACAGGCCAAGCAACAGCCCAAGCGTAAGCCTTTGCCTGCTGAGCTACCGCGCACCCTGATTCACCACGAACCGGACAATACCCAGTGCAGCTGTGGCTGCCAGATGCAGCGTATCGGCGAAGACATCAGCGAAAAGCTCGATTATATGCCGGGCGTATTCACTGTCGAACGTCATGTGCGTGGCAAGTGGGTGTGCAGCGCGTGCGAAACCCTGACTCAGGCACCCGCTCCTGCTCATGTCATCGACAAGGGCATCCCAACGACCGGCCTGCTGGCCCATGTGCTGGTCAGTAAGTTTGCTGATCATCTTCCGCTGTATCGCCAAGAACAAATTTTTGCTCGTGCGGGCGTTGAAGTACCTCGCTCAACCCAAGCTGAGTGGGTCGGTGTTTGCGGAGTAAGGCTGCAGCCGCTGGTCGATGCTCTGCGTGAGCAGATACTTAAAGAGAGCATCCTGCATGCTGACGAAACCCCAGTAGATATGCTGATGCCAG
>ERZ1032915.43-NODE-43-length-18199-cov-7.979497_pt1 | contig 18199 bp, 17 predicted proteins | sample MGYA00517090_ERZ1032915 | MGnify/ENA primary metagenome ERZ1032915 (study PRJEB33719, sample SAMN04261607) | wastewater metagenome | biome: rural village; feature: latrine urine exit; material: soil | place: El Salvador | collected 2013-01-14 ...
GATATCGGCAACCCGCCCTCCAGGTGCACACGGCCGGCGCGAACAGTGACGGGGATCCTGCCGGCATCCGACGGAAACTCGTACTGATAGTCTTCAGTGGGCGCGTAAAACAGATGATCCGCCAGCCAGGCCTCGTGGGCAATCCAGAGCAGCAATACGCCTGCTGGCAACAGCCACCAGCTGCAAAAAACGGCCAGCATCAGGAGGACGACAAGCGCGATCAGGATGCCGATGCGCTTGTTGCGACGATATTTCTTGAGCAATTGCTGCTTGCGCTGGCCCATCAAGTGCGTCCCGTTATTTTTTCAGTCGCTGGCAATCCGCTGCCCGGATCGGTGCACCGGCGGCACAGTAGGCATCCACCAGCACATTCCAGTCTGTATCCGGCATGCCTTCCTTGTGACGATACAGTTGGGCCAGATCATGCAGGGCGGCGGATCGGGCCGGCCAGCGGCGGCGCAGCTTTTCCAGATCCAGCAAGGCCACCTCGACCGTTTGTGTAGCACTGTCCGTTTTGACGAATATATGCTTGGCATAACAGCAGCTGTGCTGCAGCCCCGCACCATGCATGATGGCCAGCATGTGCGCCGTTTTTTCCAGCACCTGCTGCTTCAAGCCAGCTTCCTTGGCGGCTTCGCTGGTATACCACTCTTCCAGACTGATGAAGCCGGCCAGCTCCTCGGTCACCAGTACCGCCCGCCATTGCCCTTCCGCCTTCACCGCATCACAGAACACGATCACCGGTGTGCGTATGCCCAGCCGGTTGAGCGCCATGATGGCCTGCTGCTCACGAAACACCGTGGGTCGACCCAGAGGGTATCGCAGAGAGCGGTAGCAATGATTGAGCTGGCGCTTACTATAAAGGCTGGGGCTGCCTGGTTCGCTGGCAGGCAGGAACTGCACACCACTGGTACCGTCACGACGCTCGTTGGGCTCTTCCACCCAGCGGCCTTCCAGGCCCCACCAGTATGCAAAATCATGAACCGACATATTTTTTGACTCCGGCGAGACCATTAGCGGACCTGCAGTACCGGCACCTCATGGCACCAGCGCGACTTGTAGCCGTTGTCTGCACGACCAAAGGAATAGCGCAACGTCTTGCCTTGCTCCCGCGCCCGCTGCCACTCGTTTTGTGTATTAACGTAACTCAGCACACTGCCGGGACTCAGACTGTTGAAGTCCGGCTCCACGCCGCCGTTTACATATTCCACGCTGACCCACTCCGGCGATTCCACCCGATAGAGGATCTGGATGGCAGCCGGCCTTCCCTCAAGGCATATCCATGAGCCGGCCATGTGCTCATGCAATGCGGCGAACACCTGCTCCAGCCCCTGCTTACCCGGCACATCGAAGCCCCAGCGCTTTTCGAAAAGCTCCTGATAAATGGCTGCGATTTCACTAGGTGCCAGATCGGCCACAGACAGGATTTCCGCCCCTGCCTCTTCCAGCAGCCGCAGCTCACGACGCTGATTGTAGCGAAACTTCTTGCTGTATTCTTCCGGTTCGCGGGCCATTGCCAACTGTTCCTGCTGCAAGGAAACTCCCTGCAGGCGCCCTTCATGCAGGGCGGAAATGTAGCGGCCGCGAAACCTGAATCTTGCCTTGCAGCCGGCTGCCTGAGGAATGATGATTTCTGCATTGCCCAGGTCGAACAGGCGACGTTTGCCCTTTTTCTTCAGGTACTGCCTGGAAAGCGCCACGTGCCCCCCCCAGACTGCCACCGCAGCACAGGGTTCTTCCTGTTCCATCCAGCCCAGATAACGGACCGGAATGTCCGCCAGCCCAGACAGCTGTTGCACAAAATCCGGATGGGTTGCCACGCTGCCACCGTGGCGCTGCCACAGTTCCGCATACTCCTGCGCCCCGATTGGCGTCCAGCCTCGCTCACGCACAAAGGGCAAAAAATCAAACATGGGCTTTTCCAAAAAAACGAATGCCGATGATTCTAGCACAGCCGCCGCCCTGCGCCGGATGTCGCAAACAGTCTTTTCCGGTAAGATGGCGGCATTCAAAACATGAGGCAACCATGCAAGCGCTCACTCAAGCTGACTACCTGAAACTACGCGAAGGCGCCAAGGTCATCGAACAGGACGGGCACGGAGACAAAGTCCTGCTGTTGCCGGACGGGACCTACCTCAAGCTGTTCCGCCGCAAGCGACTGATCAGCTCGGCCGCCATCTGGCCCTATGCCCAGCGCTTTGCCGACAATGCCGCCAGGCTGGAACAACTTGGCGTTCCCTGCCCCAGGATCATCTCTGTGTACCGCATCCATGAAATCGAGCGCGATGCCGTTCACTATCACCCCCTGCCCGGCCTGACCTTGCGTCAGCTACGCGACGGCGAGGGTGACTGCCCGGAGGACATCCGTGAGCGTTTCTGGGCCTTTGTCGACAAAGTGCATGATCTGGGGATTTACTTCAGGTCGATGCATCTGGGAAATGTGGTTTTGACGCCTGAGGGAGAGCTGGGGCTGATTGATATTTCGGATATGCGGATCAAGAAGAAGCCTTTGAGCAAATACTTGCGTGACCGAAACCTGAAACACTTCAACAAGGAAGACTCTGATACTAGATGGCTACATAAAAATCAGCAACATGATATGCACTGATCTTGTGCCATAAACTCCTCTTAACCGGAAATCGCGTTTTCGCGTTTCAAACCACGTATAAACGCAAAGCTGCACGCCATGGGCACCCAAAGCCATAGCCATACATAATTTGGCGAATTGATCCACCCTATAATATCAACCGTCATTCCTGCAGAAACACCTATAAGCGCGGACAGAAACAAAGCTCCTGTCTTACCGTATACACGACGCCTTACTGCAACAAAGAAAAGCCAAAGCGAACGCAGCAAAAACAGCAAATACAAAACAAGCCCAACCACACCCGTCTGGTAAAGTATCTCAAGATACAAACTATGTGGGTTATTAACTTTTTTCTGCGGGCTATCTATATAAATCCACCCTGTCTCAGACAGCAAGCCATGACCGAAAGCAATACTTTCCTTGATTCTCAGAAAGGATTCAGCCCAAATCTGATCACGATACGTCAACCCTCTAACACCCACCTCATAGCCCAGCTTGGTCAAAGCGTAGTAAGAAAGCAGTGCAATCAGCACAAAAACAACAAAGTAAAAACGCCCCCTCAACTCACGCTCATACGTTGATAGCATGAGAACAATCAGTCCAACACCCGCAACCAACCAAGAGGTACGGGCAAAAGTGAGGAAAACATAAGCTGCAATTACTGCAACCATGATTACGCTTAGCAAAAAGACAAGATTGTTTCTTGCGGTCAAATAAAAATAAAACGCCAGCAACAAGCCAGTTGAATAATACAGTCCCGCTACAATTGTATTTCCAAAGTCTGCAACCTGCCCCACTCCCGAGCGATAAATCCCGCCTTTCCTATAGCCCAGCGGCAATGTATTGTCATAATAATTCACAGCCAGCGAAAGGAGTGCAAACAAAAACACAACAACCGCAAAGAAAAGAAAGACTTTTTCAAGGAAGGATTCTTTAATATCGACAAACACAAACGGCAAAAAAAGAATGAAAACAAAAAACAGCCTTCTTACAGATTTAAAGTTTTCCGACAAAAATAACGAGTTCAACAGCAAGTAGCCAAACAGCAACAAAAAAAGAACTAAATGAGTCCTGTCGAAATAAATCCCCCTGCCTTCCTCTCCCTTCCAGTATTCAAAAATCAGACAGCATACCGAAACAACCAAAAACACTCTGACCAGAGCAGCCTGTGTGGTGGGTTGCTGAAACCACCAGTACGGAGCCAAATACACCAAAGACAACGCTATTAGAAGAAACCCGTACCCCAGGAAACGCATGTGCAAAGCCAGCCCATATTCTTTAAATCCGGAAAGTTTAAAAGTCATTTAACCCTCTCCAATATTGAGTAATACCTGCTCGCAACATAATGAATATCCATGCGCTCCAGAATACCTTCTTTTGCCATAAATTTTTTTGTATCCAGCAACTCAACAATTTTGTCTTCAAGATTTTTACAAAATTCTTTCGAGCCTTGGCCTTGAAAAATATTCTCATCCGGAAAAAATTCATATGCAGATGGAAAATCAGAGACAGCAAAAGGCGTTTCCAGGAAAGCTGCTTCCAAAGCAACATAGGGCATGGCTTCTGAATAGGAGGGAAGCACAAGGAGCTTGGCATTTTTTATATATGGGTAAGGGTTGTCTACCCTTCCCAACCAAACCACCTTATCTGAAAGCCCCAACCGCCGTGCTTCTACCTTGAGCTCTTCCAGCAAATTTCCGTATCCAGCAAAAACCAGACGCATATCCGGGGAGATTCTTTCACTCCTAACAAGATTTTTAAAAGATTCTAGCAGCTCACGTACACCCTTTTCCTTGCAAACCCTCCCTGCAAACAAAATATAATCATCATGGTCCGGAAGAAATCTGGATGCCTGCTCTCTTACAAAGTCAAAATCCATTGGGTTCAAGATTACTTCATCTACAGGAAATCCTAGACGAGAAGAGGCCTTGGCCACCGTATCGCTTACAGTGCATAGATAATCAAAAGGATATTTATACACATACTCCTGATACTGCTGGTGCAAAACAGAAACTACAAAAACTCCATCTTTTTCAAAACAGCCTGGCAGCGGGCAAGTAAAATCCTTTATCACCAAAACGCTGTCACCCAGCCCAGCCATGAACTTCTGAAGTTTTCTCTCCCAGTACCTCTCGACTACATTTTGATATAGGCCAGCGTAGTATTTATGTGCCTTTATAGCTCTTAACAGCCGGGACTTGAAACTACGCGAAGCCTTCCCGGTGTAAATCACGTGTTTTCCGGTGCTGGACAATTCCCCTTTTCTACCCAGCACAACATGAGTACACTGAACACCAATTACATCCATGCCTTTCAACAAGGTATTAGCCCAAGTAGTGGATCCGGAAAGCCCCAACTCCTTTGTCAAAATAATAACGTCAGTCACTCTCATCAATAGACATCAACTCTATGATTGTTAAAGCCATGTTCTGAGTCAATTATCCTACTCAGCCCAGGCTGCCAAAGCGTACGTTTGTGCAGAAATTTCCATTTCAGCGCTCGTAATGAAATCCTGCTTCGCATTTTTCACATTAACAATACCCCGTTAGCAGCAACGCGACCGGTACGCTGCAGATCCACAAGACAGCAACGATGAACATTCAACTTTTACAGCATGTGACTAAAGCGTCTTTTCACTAAAGGAAATGGGGGGTGAGCAGCTTCTATGGAAAGCAGTTACGAACCAGTCACACAATCAGCACTTATCCAATAAAGTACGATTTACACTGGGTGACTTCCAACACCATGACTGGCCTCATTTGACAGCCAGCACTTCACTTCTTACTTTGACACTTTAGACGCTCAGCAGGTCGTCACACCTAGGTACTTAATATTTTCTCCAGATCAGTATATTTTATTTTGGGTATAACATCACTCGGCAAACGACTTGTCTCTGATAAATTATAAACTTGAAAATTCGGACTTATAATTTCTCTAGCCATAAACTGGAATGATGGAAGTATAAATCTGGCATAATCCTTATCCAAACTTGTCGGCAAGGTAGTAACAGGACTTTCATCATAAAACCTTCCCGATGCTTCTGATAGATCCACCCCTATCAAGAAAACACTTTCAAACCCCAAGTAGAAAATGACTTGTAGAGCGATATAGGGAATAGTTCGGGCTCCGAAATACCCTTTTGACATGTTCTTGCTGAATCCTATCTTGTTTTTTTTCGCGGAAAAAAGACTAAAATCGAACTTCAATTCATTATCAAATACAGCCTTTAAAGAAAAAAACTTATCGTTGATGTTTTTTTCACCATGAATTCGATTGACTCGATTAATAAAATAAAACTTATCCTCAACGCCTTCAGATACGGCCATGTCTGCCAAATATTTTTGGTACAACTCAAACGGAACAAACAAGTAATTTGTCAAGTGGAGGCAGTTTCGTATCAACTCCAAAGACTCCGCTACAAAGCTTTCATCGGTAAAAATATATGCGAAAAAACATATATTTTTTTCCAGAAATTTTCTAGCAGCGCCATTTACCACGAAAAATACTTGATCTGCATACTGATCCAAATCAAATTCAGCAGCACTCCCTCCAGAGGCATGTATAAAAACAGCTCCAGAATACTTATTTTCAAGATTTTTCACACGACTGCAGCGCTCACACATCTCATGCCTGCCTTCATAAAAGCCAACAAGAAATTTATTCTGCTTCCCATAAGATACTATGGAGGAATTGACCTCATGTTTTTTCAAAAGTCCGCTTTCAAGCTATAGCTTCCTTCATACGACAAATCAAGACAACTCCTTATCATATCCACTTGAGCTGCAGGCAGCTTATCCAGGTACAGGTTGATTGCCGACATCTCGCTTTCAGAATATTCATCATATCGACGGAAAATCTCACCATCCAAATACAGCAATGATGGGTCATAGATAATTCGTTCGTTGCTTCCAAAAACATCCATCAACAAGGAAGAAATCTTTGATGTGTTTGACTCAACAGCGACAAACGGGGTTCGCGTTAAAATACAAACTGTTACTGTATGATAACGCCCGGTGACTACAAATTTTTTTGATGATACCCAAGAAACAAAATCTTTTCGAACATTGTCTCTTGCAGGCAGCTCTTTACGCCTAAACCCAAAGATACTATTTCGGCTCTCATTCAATATCATGGGTAAATAATCAAATCCATTTTTTGAGGACATTTTCCTCAAGCTATCACTTACAGCCTTAAAATAGCTGTCAGTCACCCCTACTCCTTTACGCTCATTTTCAGAAAAACATGAAAACCCTCTTTCATGATACATAGACAAGTCAGGTACAACTGTTGCAGAAAGCCTATGCCTCTCAAGCTCTTTCAAGCTCATACTGTCTCTTACATAAATCATCTTGTACCAAGACAGCATTTCATACAATTCCTCGTCATTCATGTATAAAGTACAGTTAATGAGAACCGAAGGAATTGACATTTTAGTTAGCGCAAACTTAGCAAATGAAGCCAGTGAAGCAGGCATTTTTCTACTTGAAGAAGAGTGATGGATTGTGCCTTCACCATTAACTATAAAAAGATCCACAGTATCCTTGGCTAAAAGAGCCTCTTCATATTCTCTCCAATCCTTTCCAACAGGCCATGTCCACAAAACTGTAGCACCCAGGCCACTCAGAATTTCTTCTAGATTGCGCATAACCAATTCACAACCAAAGTGCCCATCATCCGTACTGGTATCATTGATTATGGCAACTTTCATATCTCACCTGCCTCGCAATAAGAAATAAAAACTATAACCAACCAAGGTTTTTAAAGCTAAACCGAGCAAATTCGTCACTAAAACCTTTTAGCCGCTGCTGGTAGTCTTTATTCAAGCCAACTGAGCTTTGTATGAGATTTGAAAGACCTGAGTAATCTCCAAGCTTAAACAACAAGGCTTTTTCTTTTACCACCTCCTTTGCCCCCCCACAGTCCGTAGCTATCACCGGCACTCCGGCCGCCATGGCTTCCAGCAGTACCATGCCAAAGGGCTCGTGGTCAGAGGTCAATGCAAAGAGATCAAAGGCTTTGAAGTAACGGCGACCATTGGGGATTTGCCCCAAAAATCGCACACTGTCGGCGACACTCAGCTCAATAGCTAGGTTTTTCAGTTGTTGTTCAAGACGCCCGCTGCCCATGATGGCCAGCAGACTACCGGCAGGCAGTTGCGGCAGGGCCAGCGCAAATCCCTTGATCAGGGTTGCCTGATCCTTGTCCGGATGCAGCCGGCCCACATTGCCGACCACCCAGGCATCCTGCGGCAAGCCCAGATGTTTGCGAGCCTGTTCACGGCTGATCTGTTCCGCCTGCACGGCTTCCACATCAATGCGGTTGTACAGGGTTTCGATATGTTCCGCCGGGAACCTGGGCAGGCAGGCACGGATGTCATCCCGCACCGCATTGGATACGCCCAGCAATCTCAGGCGCTTACGGAAAAAATTGGCAAAACGCTGCCTTGACCAGCGACGATAATCGCCGAAGGCATGATGCACACCGATCACCGGCAGCTTGCTGCCCAGCAATGCAATGTGGATCGGCTTGAAGCGATGAGCAATGCAGTAGGCAAAATCACGACTGGCCACCAGCTTCTTGAAATCACTGATGGCTGCGAGTTTCAGGCCGCGTATCTGCTTGCTGGTGTAATTGAAGAACAGCACCTCATCCGAGGCACTGCCCTTGACCACTTCCTCGCTGGGCTCGCCCGTCAGATAGACCGTGCAAACCCTGTATTCGGTATCCTTGAACAGGACCGCATACTGACGGGCGCAGTCTAGGAAAGGGCCGTCATAGCCGTGACAGAACTGCAGCACCCATTTTTCTGTACTCATTCACTGCCGACCCCGCTGCTTTCCGGTGCTTCCTGCGGCTCCTTCACCACCAACACATCCTCCATAATCAGGTACTGCAGGTCCGATCCATAAAACATGTTGAGCGCATCGGTCGGTGAGCAGACCATGGGTTCGCCCCGGCGGTTCAGCGAGGTATTGAGAGACACGCCATTGCCGGTGAGCTTTTCCAGCTCGAGCATCAGGTCGTACCAGCGCGGGTTGTGCTGGCGCTCCAGCACCTGGGCGCGGGAGGTACCATCCTCATGAACCACTTCCGGCACGCGCTCATCCCAGCCTTCGTTGACTTCGAAGGTGAAGGTCATGAACGGGGACGGGTGCTCCACCTTGAGCATCTGCGGGCCGACCGTATCCAGCATGGACGGGCAGAACGGACGCCAGCGTTCACGGAACTTGATCTGTTCGTTGATGCGGTCAGCGACGCCCGGCACACTTGGGCAGCCAATGATGGAACGGCCACCCAGCGCGCGCGGACCGAATTCCATTCGCCCCTGGAACCAGGCTACCGGATTGCCATCCACCATGATTCTGGCGATGCGCTCAGGCACGTCGTCGATTTTTTCCCACTTGGGTTGACCGGGATGTTTGGCGCAGGCGGCGATGATGTCTTCGTTGGTGTAGGACGGCCCCAGATAGACGTGTTCCATCTTCTCGACCGGAACGCCACGCTGTTGGGAGACATAGGCCGCAGCTCCCACTGCGGTCCCGGCATCCCCGGCGGCCGGCTGCACGAACAGTTCCTTGACGTCATCGCGGGCAATGATTTTCTGATTGAGCTTGACGTTGAGCGCACTGCCGCCGGCGAAGGCCAGCTTGCCGGTTTCCTTGAGGATGTCGCCCAGGTAGTACTCCATCATTTCCAGTGACAGCTTCTCGAACAGAGCCTGCACACTGGCGGCGTAGTGGATATAGGGCTCGTCGGCGATGTCCCCTTCCCGCTTGGGGCCCAGCCATTCAATCAGCTTGGGCGAGAAGTAATAGCCCTTGCCCCGCTCCTTGTAGCGGCGCACACCCACCACGTTGACGTAATCGGTATTGACGACCAGCTCGCCGTTCTCGAATTTGGCCAGGCGTGACAGGTCATACTTGGTCGGATCTCCGTAGGGCGCCATGCCCATCACCTTGAATTCGCCATCGAGCATTTCAAAGCCGAGGAACTCGGTCATGGCACCATACAGGCCACCCAGGGAATCCGGATCGTAGAATTCCTTGATCTTGTGGATCTTGCCGTTTTCGCCATAGCCGAAGAAGGTGGTTGCATACTCGCCCTTGCCGTCAATGCCGAGGATGGCGGTCTTTTCCTTGAACCCGGAGCAAAGATAGGCACTTGCGGCATGGGCAATGTGGTGTTCGACCGGCTCGATCTTGACCTTCTTCAGCTCAAAGCCCAGTTGCTGCAGGCACCACTGGATTTTCCTGTAGTAGCGACGATAGCGACGGTTGCCGGCCAGAATGGCATCCAGCGCACGCTCGGGCGCATACCAGTAACGCTTGGCATAATGCCAGCGGGCCTTTTCGGCAATGCTGATGGGCGCAAAGGGAATGGCCACCACATCCACATCTTCGGGCTTGATGCCCGCCTGTTCCAGACAGAACTTGGCCGATTCGTAAGGCATGCGGTTTTTGGCATGTTTGTCGCGCACCAGTCGCTCCTCCTCGATGGCGGCAACCAGTTTGCCGTCGATATAGAGTGCTGCGGATGGGTCGTGGCTGAGTGCGCCCGACAGGCCAAGAACGGTAAGTGCCATGGGTGATAATGCCTCTTGGTGGTGCAGGTCAGTCTGCCTGCGGTAATTTTTCGTCCAGTAACTGGTACAACCGGCTGTCTTGCGGCCAGTTGCGTAGCAAACGGGCCCGATCACGGGCAAATGCACGGACAAAACGAGTGCGGCTGCGATGCCTGCGTACGGCATCCAGATCAATCAATAAACAGCGGTCATTATGCCAGAGAATGTTGTGGCCTTTCAGATCGCCGTGGCTGATTTTTGCACGGATCATGGCCTGCAGCAGTGCCTGCAGTTGCTGCAGATCCGCCTCGGGAACCGCACCGCTTTCCACATGGGGGGCGAAGCGGGCAATCAGGTCCTCTTCACCCTGGTACTCGCTGATCAGCCAGGCGGCGCCGCGCAAGCCAAGCTTGCGTGTCTCCCGCACCGCCAGGTTTTGCACTACAGGAATCCCGTTCAGCTCCAGCAGGAAGCCCGCCTGCCAACTGTGCCAGGCACGACTGGGGCGCCAGCAGCGCTTGAGCCAGTGCATGAAGTTCTTGATGTTGTAGCGCTTGATGATCCACTTGCGGCCCAGGTGCTCAACCCTTGCGACTGTGGCGGCGCCGCCGGTCTTGTAGATATGGCCCTGCCCGATATGGAGATCGGGGTGTTCGATCAGCGCCGCGATCTCGGCCTGCCGCTCGCGCAGCACGACGCAAACTCCGGCCGGGGTCTTGCGAAACGCAAACAGGCTGCAATCGCGGCCGGACTTCTTCAGGTAGTCCCTGATGCGCCATTCGCGCACTTTGCGGATACCCCGCTGCAGGCTGCCGATATCCGCCGCCTCGGTATCGCCCGCCTGAAGCAACTCGGGTACATGCTCCTCCAGTACCGGAGGAAGCTGCGCAAAGAACACGGCCAAATTATCCAGCACCCTGTCACTTGTCAGCGGCTGACCCGCTGTTTGCCAGCGGACACCACCGCCGTCAATCACATGCAGCCGGCCTTCATGCTCCAGGAAGTTGTCCAGGTGCAGGTCGCTTTGCCAGAGTCCCTTGCGGTGCAAGTCGTCAATGCAGGCCAGTGCAGCAAGCAGGATCTCTTCCTGCTCGACAGAAAGAAGCGGCTGCCGGACAGCCTGTTGCCAGCGTTCGCCAAGACTGATCGAACCTTCCAGAAACTCGAACAGCACCCAGCACAGCGGTTCGCCTGTACCCGCGTCCAGGCGTGCCGGGGTCGGTATGCCCTGTTGCTCCAGAGCCTCCACTCCTGCCAGTTCGCGGTTCAGGTTCCGTTCCGCCTTGTTACCGACAAATAGCTTGGCCAGCACAGTGCGACCTTGCCACTGGGCCCGGGCCACATAACGCTGGTCCGGCAGCACCCGCAGCCACTGCAGCAACTCGAGCTGCTGGCCTGTGGGCAGTTCCAGCGTGTATGGAAGCGGGGGATTGCGTCCTTGCAGAAAACTTCCGGGCGGAAAACCGATTTCCTGCTGATGCGGCTGTGCGGTATCCATGGGCAGCCTATTCTCGCCCTTCAAAAAAACGCAGGATCTTGCCAATGCGTTTCTTGTCTTCTGCAGCAAGTCTCCGGCGGCCTGTGTACTGGCAGTAAAAGCGCAGCCGCTGGGTACGACTGAGCTGGTATTTGCCAACCTTGTCCAGACAGGCCAGGTCCTTGATGATGCGGTATTGCAGGAAAGGCCCCCACCAGAACCCGCCTGCAGGGCAATCAATCAAATAGGCCTTGCGCTGGTCATCAACCAGGATATTGCGCCATTTCAGATCGGTATGCACAAAACCATGGTCATGCATGATGCGGGTGTACTCCGCCACCTGGCGACTGACCTCCCGCACCCAGCCGGCGTCCTGCAAGAGCTCGCCTCGCTCATCGACCAGAGTCTCCAGATCCAGCGCATTGGGAATACCACGGGTGATCATGGCACCGCGGATAAAAAACGGCCCTTTGGTTTCTTCGCCACGAGCGATGATTTCTGCGGTAGCAATGTTCCAGTCGACAAAACGCTGCAAGTTTTCCCACTCCGCCCTGATTCGGGTGCGGATTCGGGGCAGCCAGTTTCGCCAGCCCTGGCCGTTCTTTCGGTAGCGTTTGACGTAATAATCCGTACCTTCGCGCTCTACCCGGATCAGTTCGGAAATATGGTCCCAGGTGATCTGCTCTCCTTCCAGAGCAAAAACAGCATCCAGACTGCCAAAGTCTTCGCTCAAATGCCGATAGGCCGCCTGTAAATTCCAGCGATTCATTACAGCGCATCTCCATAGCGCTGTTTGCGCCGGTACAGCTTCTCTGCTTTTTTCTCCAACCAGGCCAGCAACACCGCCTCGTCACGCAAGATCTCACGCAACGGCTGCCGAAAGTAGGCACGCAAAAAACGCAGTTTGTCGCGGCTGGTCAGGCCGATATCCAGCGCCGAGAAATACAGGGCGGCCAGATCCTTGTTGCGCCAGCGCAAGGGGGTCTGTTTACGGGTCTGCGCACGATGCAGGTCGATCAGTGACAGCCTGAAGCTCTCCGCCTGCACCGGCCGCCCGGTATGCAGCAGAAAGTGGCAGATATAGCAGTCCCGATGGTTGACCCCCGCACGGTGCATGGTGCCGGTCATGTCGGCCACCCGTTCGACTAGGGCTTTCTTGAGCGTAAAGACAGGGGGCTTTGCGGGCCAGTCCATGCAGTAGTCTTCCAGGCTGATGGTCGGCGCCAGCTCTTCGGTGATGATGAAGGAGTGCTGCCGGGCCGGGTTGCTGCCACGCTCGGCAAAGGCCACAGCCGTCATGGTTTCCACGCCCGCCTGCTGCAAGCGGAGAATGGCCCGGTATTCGTTACGCGCGCCCAGTACCGGCAGCCTGAGGCTAAGCAGGTTCTTGACGATCTCGGCCCAGCCAATGCCGCGATGGATCTTGACGAAGTAGCCACGACCGCTGACCTCGGTACGCAGGGTCCGCCGTCCTTCCAGCTCACGGTAGACTTCACCCTCCAGCGCCTCGGCAGCAGCAAACACGTCCTGCTGCGCCCACAGACTGGCAAAGGGTTCGGCCAAAAAGGGTTTCATCAAATACCTACCTGCCGGCCTGCAACCGTTGCAGGCCCATTGATAAAGTGCCGGCCATTCTATCACCAAAGCAGCCGTGCCAGCAGGCTTGCTTGCAGCCGGACCGGCTCAGTCTTCCAGCAGCCGGGCAACCCGGCGGCGCAGCTCGGGAATGACTTCCTCCTCGAACCAGGGGTTGCGCTGGAACCAGCCGATGTTGCGCGGAGACGGATGCGGCAGAGCCAGCTGATGCTCCGGCAGATCCCGCCAGTTGCGTACCCGCTCGGTCAGACTGCGGTGACCGTCCTTCAGATAATGGTTTTGTGCATACTGACCGATCAGCAGGGTCAGGCCGATGTTGGGCAGCTGTTCCAGCAGCGGCGCATGCCACTGCGGTGCGCACTCCTTGCGTGGCGGCAAATCACCACTTTTTCCCTTGCCGGGGTAGCAGAACCCCATGGGGACAATGGCAAAGCGTTGCGGGTCGTAAAACTGCTCGCGGGATACCTGCAGCCAGCTGCGCAGACGGTCACCACTGGGGTCATTCCAGGGGGTGGCACTTTCATGGGCACGGATGCCCGGCGCCTGGCCGATGATCAGGATGCGGGCCCGCTCACCGGCCTGCAAAACCGGACGCGGCGGCAACGGCAGATGCTCTGCACAGATGGTGCAGGCATGGATCTCTTCCAGCAAGGGGATCAGTCGGGTCATGGGCTGTGTACTGGCGGCTTGTGCATTCACTACAGACTGACAGGGGATGCACGCGAGAACAAGTTTTGTCAGCAAAAATGGCTGGTGCCGATTCGGGCGTGCAGGATATTGTTGGAATGAATTCGTGCGCTTTGATTGGCCAGGATTTTTCTGTATGAATAAATTCGTACCTACAGAGCATCCGCAAGGGATTTTTTCGGGTAGATGTCATAGCGGCTGGATTTGCCCTGCAAGCTGTAGCCCGGTTTGACTCCGGCGATGGCCGGTGCAATGCGTGGCCGTTTGACCACCACCCGGTGACTGGCCAATTCCAGTGCCGCCGCAAGCAGACGGGGTGCATCCTCGTCGGCACCGACCAGCGGCTGGAACAGGCGCATTTCCTTCTTTACCTGCGCGCTCTTGCTGCGCTGGGGAAACATGGGATCCAGATAAACCACCTGTGGCGCGGTGTCGTGCCAGTCACTCATCAGCTCGATGGCATTGCCCTGCAGCAGACACATGCGGGCAACCACCGCCGCAGTCTCGGCATCCTGCATGGCCCTTTCGAGACCATCCTGCAGCAACGCGGCAACCACCGGGTGCCGTTCGATCATCTGCACCCGGCAACCCAGACAAGCCAGCACAAAAGCATCGCGACCCAGCCCGACAGTGGCATCCAGCACATCGGGGCGGATCCTGCCCTGCACGCCAACCGCTTTGGCGATCATCTGCCCGCTGCCTCCGCCAAAGCGGCGACGGTGTGCCAGGGCGCCCGTCACGAAATCAACCCGCACGGGACCGGCCTTGCTGCCCAGCTCCTGCAACTGCAGACCGGCGGCCGTCAGCTGCAGCTCGAAAGCCGCCTCGCCCTGCATGGGCAGGTCCAGTTGACGGGATAACTGTTGTGCGGCTTGAGCCAGGTCCGGCTCAAGCGTCGCGATGCGAACGCTCATCAGGCGTAGATATCCAGTCCGAGAACCTGGCCGGAACCTGTGGAGTCTTCATCGTCAAGACTGGCAGCGGCGGCATAGCTCGCCATGGCCTGGCGATTTTGCCATGACAGCTGCTGCTGGCTGGAGAAGTTCGCCTTGTGCTCCTGATAGCGCTCATATCCGGCTTGCGCCTGCAGCGGTGAAACCACCTGCAGATCCTGTGGGCCGCTGGCACCGGATAGCGGTGCGGGCAGCTGATTGCGGCTTTCCTCCTGCCGGCCGGCCACCCCGGACGCAACATCCGTCCGGCCCGCAGGGGCTGGCAGATGGGCAGGGGAAAAGCCGTCAATACGCATGGCAAGAATCTCGAAAAACACCTGTTTACTTTAGCGCTGCCAGGCAGCCTGCTGCAAGCGCGGTCTGCTTCTGTCATGTGCGCCATGTGCAGGCTTGCTCAGGGGCAAGCCCCTTCGTACAGATGTTGTGCATTGTCATGATTTCTGTACGAGCGCCCCTGGTTGCCATCCGGACCTGCCAATCGCGTCCAGCGGCGCTCTTGTAGTTGCTCCGGTATCTCTCGGGAGCAAACCCTTTCGTGCAAATCAGGCACCTTTCGGCGTGGCTACCTGGTCGCGCAAATAAACGGGCAATGCCTGATCGGCCGGCACCGCCCCGCCCTGCTGCCAGTCAGGCAACGCCAGCGCCAGGATGTCCTGGGCATGCGGCAATGATTCCTGCGCCTGTCCGGTCACCGCGACCGGGATTCGCCCTGCGTACGCCTGCCAACCGGTACCGGCCGCCAGCCAGTCACCATCGGCAATTCTGGGTAGGCTGGCCTGCTCGGGCGCACAGACCTGCTCGATACCCCGCAGCTGCATCCGCCCGTCTTCTGCCACATAGCAGCCCCAATAGACTTCGTCCATGCGTGCATCAATGGCCACTGCAACCTGCCTCGCACCCTGCTCACGCAGCGCGCGCTGGGCGATGGCGGCCAGTGTGGACACCGGCAATACCGGCTTGTCCAGCGCAAAAGCCAGCCCCTGCACCACGCCGGTAGCGATACGCAAACCGGTGAAGGCACCCGGGCCACGTCCAAAAGCGATGGCCTCGATCTCTGCCAGCTGGATACCCGCCTCATCCAGCACCTGTTGCACCATGGGCAACACCTGCCGCGCATGCAGACGGGGAATCACCGCATAGCGGCTGATCACCCTGCCATCATGCAGCAAGGCAACGGAACAGGCTTCGGTGGCGGTATCGACGGCAAGCAGAGTGGTCATAGGGGGAAGGAATCTGTAGGTGCGAACTCATTCGCATAGCATGTTTCATGTGCGAATGAATTCGCACCTACGCGGACCCCTGGTCGCAATTGTTGCCAATTGCGACCAGAGATACTCGTAACAGAGAGAAAAGAACCGGTCAGGCCAGAGCGGCCATCACTTTTCCGGTGATCTCATCCACGCTGCCAACGCCGGGAATGGCGCTGTACTTCGGCGTGCCGTTGGCGGCAGCCATCTGCTGGTAGAAGTCAACCAGCGGCTTGGTCTGATCGTGGTACACCTCAAGGCGATGACGCACGGTCTCTTCCTTGTCGTCATCACGCTGGATCAGGTCTTCACCGGTTACGTCATCCTTGCCTTCAACCTTGGGCGGGTTGTACAGCACATGATAGGTACGGCCGGAGGCAGGGTGGAAACGGCGGCCAGCCATGCGCTTGATGATCTCTTCGTCATCCACGGCAATCTCGATCACGTGGTCGATGGCCACACCCGCTTCCTGCAGGGCTTCGGCCTGCGGAATGGTGCGCGGAAAACCGTCAAACAGAAAGCCCTTGGCGCAGTCATCCTCCTGGATGCGCTCCTTGATCAGGTCGATGATGATGTCATCCGATACCAGACCACCGGTTTCCATGACGTTTTTCACCTTCAGGCCCAGCGGGGTGCCGGCCTTGACGGCAGCACGCAGCATGTCGCCGGTGGAAATCTGTGGAATGCCGAACTCTTTGGTGATGAAGCCTGCCTGGGTACCTTTACCGGCACCGGGCGCTCCCAGCAAAATCACGCGCATTGTTGTGCTCCTCTTGAATGAATAGCTCTTTACTTGTAATGAACTGCCGGATCCGCAACGGTGCGGGATCGGCAACATGGCGGCGCTGGGCAGCCAAAGCGGTCCAATGTACACACTAGCCTTTAGTCTCACAAGGCTTAAACCGCTTTTATTGCCATATATCAAAAGACAGAAGGTCGCGGACTGGACCGCTCCTGCACGCCCTGGTTGACAGGATCCAGGCACGGCCGGCAGGAGTTTCCCGCATCAAACGCAGGAATGACGGGTGTGCGTTGGCGGCAAAAGCTGTTGCCGATGCGCTCCACGCTGGATGCACGGGAAAGGGGTCGGATGGCTCCTGTACGGGCGTTCCAACGCCCGTACAGGAGTGGCGGGGTCAGCCCGTGTTGCGCAAGCCGGCAGCGATACCCGCCACCGTCACCAGCATGGCCTGCTCGATGGCCGGACTCTGATCACCCTGCTCGCGCGAACGGGCCAGCAACTCGACCTGCAGCAGGTGCAGCGGGTCCAGGTAGGTGTCGCGCACGCTGATCGAAGCCCGTGCAATCGGGTGACGCTCCAGCAGCTGTTCCTGCCCGGTCAGGCGCAGCACATTATCCACTGCCTGCTTGAGGCGCTGGAACAGCTGCTCACCCAGCGGACGCAACTCTGCTTCCACCAAGCGTTCGTCATACAAGCGGGCGATACCGGAGTCGGCCTTGAGCAGCACCATTTCCAGCATGTCGATGCGCGCCCGGAAAAACGGCCACTGGTCGCGCATCTCGTCCAGAATGGGTTCTTCGCCGCGCGCAAAGGCCTGTTCCAGCGCAGTTTCCCAGCCCAGCCAGGCCGGCAGCATCAGACGGGTCTGCGTCCAGGCAAAGATCCAGGGAATGGCGCGCAGGCTCTCGATGCCGCCGCTGCGCCGCCGTGCCGGGCGGCTGCCCAGTGGCAAGCGTCCCAGCTCCTGCTCCGGTGTGGCCTGACGGAAATAATCGACGAACTGCGGTTCCTCACGAACCACCCTGCGGTAACCGGCCAGCCCATCGGCCGCCATGCGGTCCATGACCTTCCGCCACTCGTCCTTCGGCGCGACCGGCGGCAGATAGGTGGCTTCCAGCACCGCAGCCAGATACAGGTTGAGGCTCTGCGCCGCCACTTCCGGCAAACCGTACTTGAAGCGGATCACCTCACCCTGTTCGGTGGTGCGGAAGCGGCCGGCAACCGAGCCTGGCGGCTGGGACAGAATGGCCTCATGGGCAGGGCCGCCACCACGGCCCACGGTGCCGCCACGACCGTGGAACAACAGCAGCTCCACACCTGCCTCTTGGCAGACCTGCACCAACTTTTCC
>ERZ1032915.44-NODE-44-length-17963-cov-8.846717_pt1 | contig 17963 bp, 19 predicted proteins | sample MGYA00517090_ERZ1032915 | MGnify/ENA primary metagenome ERZ1032915 (study PRJEB33719, sample SAMN04261607) | wastewater metagenome | biome: rural village; feature: latrine urine exit; material: soil | place: El Salvador | collected 2013-01-14 ...
CGACAGGGGCCGGAGCGGCAGCATAGGCTACCGGCTGGGCGGCTGCAGGGCTGTGGCGGGTGATGCGTACCGACTCTTCGCCCTCGTGGATTTCCAGCTCACCAATGCCGGATTCTTCAACGAGTTCAATGAGCTTCTTTACTTTACGAATATCCATCAGGTATGACTCCGCAGGTTGTAGGGATCAATTTGGGTGGTTGACATGTTCAATTGCGGCGTCCAGGGCCAGCCGGTATCCGCTGGCGCCCAGACCGCAGATCACTCCTATTGCGATGTCGGAGAAATAGGAGTGATGTCGAAAAGGTTCACGCTTGTGCACGTTGGACAGGTGCACCTCAATGAATGGGATGCTCACCGCAAGCAGCGCGTCACGTAATGCCACGCTGGTATGGGTAAAAGCGGCCGGATTGAACAGGATGAACGCGGTTCCATCACGCTGCGCGGCGTGGATGCGCTCGATCAGCTGGAATTCGGCATTGCTCTGGAAGCACTCCAGAAAATGTCCGGCAGCGCTGGCCTGCTCCTGCAGTTGCCGGTTGATCTGTTCCAGGGTGGTGGCGCCGTAGACACCGGGCTCACGGGTTCCGAGCAGGTTCAAGTTGGGACCGTGAAGCAACAGGATGGAGGCCATGCACTTACCTTTGAGCAGAAATGCCGACAATATGCATGTTTTTAACGAAAATGTCAGCCCTGATTGGTCAAATTACGACTAATGCGTATGTTGTTTGCCGTTGGTTCAGATTAACCGCGACGAATCAGCCAGACCCCAAGCACGATGCAGGCCAGTCCCAGTGCCTTGCCGGCGTTTAGCGGCGAGTGGCGAAAGCCCAGCCAGCCCTGGTGGTCAAGCAGCAGGGCGCTGCTCATCTGGCCGGCCAGCACCAGTGCCATGAACAGCAGGGCGCCGATGCGTGGTGCTGCGTGGGCTGCGGTAAACACGAAGAAGGCACCCATGAGGCCGCCTGCCCAGTGCCACCATTGCAGTTGCCTGAGAGCGACAGCGGAAATGCTCTCCCGCTGGAACAGCAGCGCCAGGGTCAGGGCCAGGGTGCCCACCATGAAGGAAATGGTCGCCGCCGCCAGTGAGCTGGATATCTCGCGGGCCAGCAAACCGTTGATGCCGGCCTGCACCGGCATGAAGGCACCCGCCATGAAGGCCATGGCAAGAAAGAGCCAGATCAGCTGGGTTCCCATCCCGGTTGCCTGTGCGCTAGCGGGTGATCCAGCCGTTGCTGGTCTTGCTCAGGGTGACGATCTCCGTACCGCTCTGCTTGCCCAGTAGCGGCAGCTCCATGGTGACCTGCACTTCACACTCATAGGTGGGTGAGGCCGTGTTTGGCACCTTCTTGCAGGAGATCCTTTTCAGATCGCTCAGTCGTGTCTGCAGGGCCTCTCCGTCGGCTCCGGCCAGCCCGGCAATGCCCGAGATCGCATTGTTGACGGAGGACAGGCTCTGTTCGATGGCAGCGCGGATCTCGGTTTCGGAGGGCCCGCTGTTGCAGCCGGCAAGCAGCAGAAAGGAGCAGAGCAGGGTGGCACCGTAGAGGCGGAATACTGGCGTCATGGCAATACCTGGAGTCAACGGGGACACCAGTCTAGCGGCGGCACCCGGCACTGTCACCATCAATCAATCCGGTGGGAAGTTCTGCAGCAGTCGCCTTGCGGCCTTGCGGATTTCCTCTTCCCGTTTGCGGGGGCGGGTCGCACTGCTGGAAGTTGGCCACTGCTCGCTGGCCCGCCAGACCAACTGGCCGTTTCCGACATCCAGGATATCCAGTTGTAGGATGAACACACGGATGCGCATTTCCCGGGTTTCCACCCAACCGCCACCCCAGTACGGCCCCCAGGGATCACCCCAGTAGCCGGGTCTGTGCACGTAGATCTGTTGGGTACGCTCTTCCTGGCCAATCCGGGCACGGACCAGAAAGTCGGGCTGCTCCGAGGATAGGTAGCCCCACTGCATCAGCTGTTCGCCAACCACTTCGCGAACTCGCTGACGGTCCAGGTCGCTGGTCTGTGTGCGGGCGAGGAACTCGACGTCCGGGTCTGCCCACTGCCAGGATTGCCAAAGGGAAAAGTCCTGACGGGTGTCATAGTCCAGTTCGGTCAGTGCGGCGGTTTGACAGCCGGTCAGCAGAAGGGTGAGCAGCAGAAAATGAAGGATGCGTTGCATGGCGGGTCTCCGGTGAGACAATCATGACAACAGCATAGCAGAATGACGGGAGACTGGCTCCGTGACGATGGGCGGGGGCATGAAACGAATCAGCCGCCCGGAGGCGGCTGATTGTCTGGATGCTTACAGCAGGTGGGCAACGCCCGCCTTTTCCTGTTCCAGCTCATCGAGTGTGATGTCGATGTACTTCTGGCTGAACTCGTCGATTTCCAGGCCCTGGACGATTTCGTACTCACCGTTGACGCAGGTGACAGGGAAGCCGAACATGGTGCCCTCGGGAATGCCGTAGGAACCGTCGGAAGGAATGCCCATGGTGACCCACTCGCCGTCGGTACCCAGCCACCAGTCGTGGATGTGGTCAATGGCAGCGTTGGCTGCAGAGGCTGCGGAGGACAGGCCACGGGCCTCAATGATGGCTGCGCCACGCTTGCCCACGGTTGGCAGGAATACGTTGGCGTTCCACTCCTGGTCGTTGATCATGTCCTTGACGCTTTCACCGTTGATGGTGGCGAAGCGGTAGTCGGCGTACATGGTCGGGCTGTGGTTGCCCCATACACACAGCTTGCGGATGTCGGCCACGGCCTTGCCGGTCTTCTCGGCAACCTGGGTCAGGGCACGGTTGTGGTCCAGACGCAGCATGGCGGTGAAGTTGCGCGGGTTCAGATCAGGCGCGGACTTCATGGCGATGTAGGCGTTGGTGTTGGCCGGGTTGCCCACTACCAGCACCTTGACGTTGCGGTCGGCAACCTTGTTCAGGGCGCGGCCCTGGACAGTGAAGATTTCGGCGTTGGCGGCCAGCAGGTCGGCACGCTCCATGCCCTTGGAACGCGGGCGGGCACCAACCAGGATGGCTACCTGGGTGTCCTTGAAAGCAACTTCCGGATCATCGGAAGCGGTCATGCCGGCAAGCAGCGGGAATGCGCAGTCTTGCAACTCCATCATCACACCTTTCAGGGCGTCCTGGGCCTGTGGCAGATCCAGCAGTTGCAGGATGACTGGCTGGTCCTTGCCCAGCATTTCGCCACTGGCGATGCGGAACAACAGTGCGTAACCAATCTGACCGGCTGCGCCTGTTACGGCAACACGTACGGGAGCTTTCATTATGTCTCTCCAAGTCGTTATGAACGAGAAAATTTCCATGGGAAATGACAGGGCGGCCCGTTGTTGTGATTGCAAACCCAGCGAGCCATTTTGCACGGCGGAAAATGGTAGCAAGCCGGTCGTATGAGTACAAGGACTACTTATTGACTAGATAATGCCCGCTGTTGGAAGCGGCTGGCGCCAGGCAGGGCAATTAATAAGGTATTGGAGAGCGGCTTTTCTGTTAGCATGCATCGCGCCATGCAGGCGAAATAGAGGTTTCGCCTGCCAGATACAGTCAACAAAGAGTGAGGTGCATGTGTCCAGTCTTGATTTGAATACCGATGAATCCCGCGTCAGTTACGGCATTGGCCGCCAGATGGGCGAGCAGCTGAGGCAGAACCCGCCTCCGGGCACGGATGTGGAGGCCGTACTTGCCGGTCTGCGTGATGCCTTTGAAGGCAAGGAGAGCATTGTCGCCCCGGAACAGCTGAATGCCAGCTTTGCCGTGATCCGTGAGCGCATGGAAGCAGAGGCTGCCGAACAGGCCAGGGTCGCTGCCCGGGCGGGCGTCGAGTTCCTGCAGGAAAATGCCAAAAAAGAAGGCGTGGTGGTGCTGGACTCCGGATTGCAGTACGAAATCCTGATAGCGGGCGAGGGCGAGAAGCCGGCTCGCGAAAGCACCGTGCGCACCCACTATCACGGTACCCTGATCGATGGCAGCGTGTTCGACAGCTCCTATCAGCGTGGTCAGCCGGCAGAGTTTCCCGTATCCGGCGTGATTGCCGGCTGGACCGAAGCCCTGCAGCTGATGCCGGTGGGCAGCAAATGGCGCCTGTATGTACCCAGCGAGCTGGCCTACGGTGGCCAGTCGGTAGGCAGCATTCCCGCTCACAGCACCCTGGTGTTTGATGTGGAGCTGCTGGAAATCATCAGCTGATGCCAGCCGGCACGCCGTGACTACCGAGGGTGGCGCAGTCACGGCGTGCCGCTGCACGAAACAGCTGCCGTACCGTTTCCTTCACGGTTTCTGCGCAGCTGCAGGTGAAGTCCTCTGCCGCAAGACCTTCTCTGCGGCACAGATTCTCGATCTCGATCCCTGAAAAATCCACGCAGACACGGCCGCTTTCCCTGTGAATGACTTGCAGGCAGGGGCGGGAGCGTTCCAGCCAGGCGTTGATCAGATAGCTCATGGGCAGTCCTCCATATGTGCTTGTGGATAAGAATAATTCTCATTCGCACTGATGGCAAGCCTTTCTTGATTGCTATCAATGCCGGAATGGCGGCAGGCTCGTTAAAGTTTGCCTGTGCAGCATTATTTGATTCGAGGATATGAGCATGACCGTAGAGAACCATCCACTTTTGCGTGAGCACCCCGAGCTGGCAGAGCAGTTGCTGAACCGTGCCATGGCGGACGGTGCTTTTGCACAGCGCGCCCAGCAATATGCCGGCCTGGATGCCAAGGTACAGGCGTCCACTGCCAGTGCCGATGAGATTGCCGAGCACGGCACACTGGCCGAAGAGCTGGTTGCGGAGCTGAAAAAGCCCGTGGCTTCCAGTTGCTGTGGCGGTTGTGGCGGCACTGGCCACTAACCTGTATTCGGGAGTGCGCCTGTAGGGATCAAGCCATCCCGAAAGGAAGTTTCCGCAGGAAAATGTTGTTGTGTTGTAGCTTGCCCCGTCCCGGAGCTCTCCCCGGAACGGGGTTTTTTTATGCCTGAACGGCCTGCCCGCCCTCGTATTGCACATGCAACGAGGGCTTACCTATACTGCAGCGCCATGAAGATAGGAAAGCAGGGAACCTGAATGGCCAAGGCAAGACGCATCTACGGCTGCACCGAATGTGGCAGTACCCAGCCCAAATGGGCCGGACAGTGCTCCGACTGTGGCGCCTGGAACACCATGGTGGAGACCGTGGTGGAGGGTGGCAGCCGCAGCTCTGTCCGCACGGGCTGGACCGGCGAGCACGCCACCCTGAAAACCCTTGCCGATGTCAGCGTGGAGGAAATTCCCCGTTTCGGTACCAACTCCAGGGAACTCGACCGTGTGCTGGGCGGCGGGCTGGTGGATGGTTCGGTGGTGCTGCTGGGCGGCGATCCGGGTATCGGCAAGTCCACCATCCTGCTGCAGACCCTGTGCAGTCTGGCCCGGGATATCCCGGCGCTGTATGTGACCGGTGAGGAATCCCAGCAGCAGGTGGCCATGCGCGGCCGCCGCCTCGAGTTGCCGCTGGACCGTCTCAAGGTGATGACCGAGACCTGCGTGGAAAGCATTCTTGCCGTGGCGCAGCGGGAAAAGCCGCGCGTGATGGTGATCGACTCCATCCAGACCATCTACACCGAACAGCTGCAGTCGGCACCGGGCGGAGTGGCTCAGGTGCGGGAAAGCACGGCCCTGCTGGTGCGTTTTGCCAAGCAGACCGGTACCGCCATCTTTCTGGTCGGCCATGTCACCAAGGAAGGCTCGCTGGCCGGGCCGCGCGTGCTGGAGCATATGGTGGATACCGTGCTGTATTTCGAGGGTGATGCCGATGGCCGCCTGCGCATGCTGCGGGCGGTGAAGAACCGTTTTGGCGCGGTCAACGAGCTGGGTGTGTTCGGCATGACCGACCGTGGCCTGAAAGAGGTTTCCAACCCTTCGGCCATTTTCCTCAACCGGGCGCAGTCGGCGGTACCGGGCAGCGTAGTGATGGCCAGCTGGGAAGGCTCGCGCCCCTTGCTGGTAGAGGTGCAGGCGCTGGTCGATACCAGTCATCTGGGCAATCCGCGGCGTGTCACCCTCGGGCTGGATCACAACCGGCTGGCCATGCTGCTGGCGGTATTGCACCGCCATGGCGGCATTGCCACGCACGATCAGGATGTATTCCTCAACGTGGTGGGTGGGGTCAAGGTGCTGGAAACCGCTTCGGATCTGGCTCAGATGGCGGCCATCATGTCCAGCCTGCGCAATCGCGCGCTGCCCCATGACCTGCTGGTGTTCGGCGAGATCGGCTTGTCCGGCGAGATCCGGCCGGTACCCAGCGGGCAGGAAAGACTGCGCGAGGCGGCCAAGCATGGCTTCAAGCGGGCGGTGGTGCCCAAGGCCAATGCGCCAAGGCAGGCACCGGCCAGCATGCAGGTGGTTGCCGTGGAGCGGCTGGAGCAGGCGCTGGATGCCTTGTTCGAGTGGGCAGAATAGATGGCGGGACTGGATATCCGGCTGGTCACCTTCGATCTGGACGATACCCTGTGGCATACCGCGCCGGTGATCGCCCGTGCCGAACAAGCGCTGCAGCATTGGCTGGCGCAGCGGTCGCCGCAGCTGGGGCAGGTGACCCTGCAGCGCCTGCAACGACTGAAGGGGCAGGTGCTGGAGCGGATGCCGCAGATTGCCCATAGCGTCAGTGCAGTGCGTTTTCAGGTGCTGCGCCAGGCCTATCTGGATGCCGGCGAGATGCCGGGGCAGGCTGTACTGCTGGCTGAGGAGGCCTTTCAGTTCTTTCTGGGCGAGCGGCAAAAGGTCGAGGTCAGTCCACAGGCTCGACCGATGCTGGAAACCTTGCGGCAACAGGGCTACCTATTGGGAACGCTGAGCAACGGCAATGCCGATATTCGCCGTATCGGGCTGAGTGACTGCTTTGATTTTGCCCTGAGCGCCGATGCACTCGGCGTGGGCAAGCCACACGCGGCGGCCTTTGGCGCCGCACTGGGCCGTGCCGGAGTGGCGCCACGGCAAGCGGTACACCTGGGTGACAATCCGCATGATGACATTGCCGGGGCGCTGGCTGCCGGTATGCATGCGGTATGGTTCAATGCTGCCGGCCTCGATTGGCCGGGCGAAGAACCGCCGACAGCGCAGATCCGCTGTTTGAGCGAGCTGCCCTGTGTGCTGGCGGACTTGATGTCCGGATAAATCCGGACCCACAGCAGCACGCCCGTAGGTGCGAATTCATTCGCACACGCATCTCCAGGGCCCGGTCATGCCGGGCTTGTCCGGATAAATCCGGGCATGCACTCACTGCAACCACCACCAAACCCTGTCACCCTGCGCGAAGTCACAGGGGCCACTGCGTGCAGGGGCGATGGATTCTGCGACCCCGCTCCGCTGCGCGCAGAATGAAAGAGAAGGGTGTGCGCCGCACACCTGTGGGTGCGAATTCATTCGCACACAAGTCTCCGTGGCCAAAGAGTGTTGGCCGAATCACCGGCTACCCAAACCGGCAAATCGACCAGGTTACGCGCGGGGTTGCGGATCAGCGCATCTGCAAGATATTGCGGATGCGCTCAACCAGCCCGCCCATCGAGGCGGCATCGTTGGTCAGCACGGTCTGGCTGTATTGCTGCTCTTCGGCAGTCAGCGGCTGGCGCGAGGCCCTCTGTGCGGCGACCACTTCGGGGGTGGCGTCGGAGGGGTCAATTCCCTCGGCCCGGCGCTTGATCAGCCACTGGGCGACCACTTCATCGGGTGCCTGGCAGTCCAGGATCAGCAGCGGCACACCGCTGGACTGGGCCGCTTCGGCTGCCTGCTGTCGTTGCTCCCGCATCAGGTAGGCCGCGTCGATCACTACCGGATAGCCGGCCTGCAATGCAGAGAGCGCCTGTTGGTGCAAATGGGCATAGGTTTGCCGTGTCAATTCGGCACTGTAGAGTCCCGTATCCACGGGGTTGCCGGCCACCGTCTGCTCACCGAACAACCGCTTGCGCTCGACATCGGAGCGCAGGCGCAAGGCTCCCAGCCCCTCGACCAGCTGCATGGCCACGGTGCTTTTACCGCAAGCGGAGATGCCGTGGGTGATGGCCAGAAAGCGTGCCGGAATTGCAGAGTAACTTTCGGCCAGGCGGGTATAGCTGCGGTACTGCCGGAGGATTTCTGCCTGTATCGCCGGGTCGCTTTCCTGTGTCAGACGCAACAGGCTTACCTTGGCGCGCACCATGGCGCGGTAGGCCTTGTAGAAGCCGATCAGCGGCAGGCACTGGTAATCCCCGGTCTGCTCCAGCCAGTTATTGGTGAAGCGGCGTGCCAGTTCGTGCAAGCCGCGGTCTTCCAGATCCATGGCCAGAAAAAAGGCATCGCTGGCGATGTCGATCATGCGGAAGGGCTCGTTGAATTCGATGCAGTCAAAGAGCACGACCTCGCCGTCCAGCATGGTGGCGTTGCCCAGATGGATGTCGCCGTGGCACTCGCGAATGGAACCATTCCGGCTACGCTGTTCTAACAGGGGCAGCAGACGCTGAAAGTTGTCTTCGGCCCAGGCTGCCAGCGCATCCAGCTGTTGCAGATCACCCGGATCGTTCAGCAGCGGGCGAATCTGCTCAAAGTTTTGCCGCACAGGTGCCATAATGGCGCCCGGTTGCGCCAACGGGTGATCGGCGGGCACTACCGGAGCCTGCATGTGAAAGCGGGCGATCTGTGTGGTCAGCGCGTCGATCTGCTCACTGCCCAGCTCGCCGCGTTGCTGCATTTCATCCAGTAGCTGATGCTGCGGGAATTGGCGCATGCGGATGGCATACTCGAAAGGCTCGCCACTGCCGCCCAGTTGCGGGTTTCGCTCGTTGCCGACAAGGGGCTGGACATCCAGATAGAGGCCGCTGGTGAGCCGCTGGTTGAGGCGTACCTCCTCATGACAAAAGTGTCGCCGTGCATCCAGTGAGGTAAAGTCCAGAAAGCCGAAATTGACCGGCTTCTTGATTTTATAGGCATACGGACCGGTCAGGACAACGATGGAAATGTGGGTTTCAATGATGCGGATGTCACTGGTTTCGTGCGGGTAGACGGCCGGGTTTTTCAGGGCCTCGATCAGGGCTTGGCTCACGGATGCTTCCTTGAATGTGCAGATGAATACGCATTATGGCAACTGTGTGTGCCGGTGCAAGGAGCAAACGCAAGATTTTTCCATGGTTTGTAAATGAGTAAAAAGAAAGCCGGAACTCCGGCAAAGACTAAACGCAAGAGTCGCAAGAAGAGCGGGTTCCGCTGGAAGGGGTTGCTGTTCAAGCTGCTGGTGGTTGGCGCGCTGGCGCTGGGCGGCTACATGGTCTACCTGGACGCCATTGTACAGGAGCGCTTCGCCGGCAAACGCTGGACGGTGCCGGCCAAGGTCTATGCCAGACCGCTGGAACTCTACGCCGGGCAGAAACTGACGCAACAGGACTTCCTGACCGAGCTGCAGGCACTTGGCTATCGCAAGGCAGGCACAGTCCGGCGTCCCGGCAACCTGGCAGTCAACGGCAATGTAGTGGCCTTGCATACCCGGGGGTTCCTGTTCTATGAGGGCCAGGAGCCGGCCCGCTCCATTCGTGTGCGCTTTTCCGGTGGTCAGGTTGCCGGGCTGACCGCGGCCGACGGAAAGGAGCTGGCAGTGGTGCGCCTGGAACCCCTGTTGATCGGCGGTCTGTATCCGGCCCACCAGGAAGATCGCATCCTGATCCGTCTGGAAGACACACCGGGTTACCTGATCCAGGCGCTGACCGCGGTCGAGGATCGGGACTTCTTTGACCATCACGGGGTGTCTCTCAAGTCCATCTCTAGGGCGTTCTGGGTCAACCTGACCTCGCGCAAGGTGCGCCAGGGTGGCAGCACGCTGACCCAGCAACTGGTGAAGAATTTCTTCCTTACCAACGAGCGCAGCCTGTCGCGCAAAGTGAACGAAGCTCTGATGGCCATCCTGCTGGAGCTGCATTACGACAAGGAGGAGATCCTCGAGGCCTACCTCAACGAGGTATTCCTTGGACAGGACGGCAACCGCGCGGTGCACGGTTTCGGACTGGCCAGCCAATATTACTTCAGCCAGCCGCTGGCGGAACTGGAGGTGCACCAAGTGGCCCTTCTGGTGGGCATGGTCAAGGGTGCTTCCTACTACAACCCGAGACGGCATCCGGAGCGGGCCACCGAGCGGCGTAATCTGGTGCTGGAGATGCTGGCCGAGCAGGGTGCGATCAGTGCCGAGCAACTGGAACAGGTGCTGCAAAAGCCGCTGGGCGTGACCGGCAAGGGCAGCCTGGCGGATACCGGATATCCGGCCTTCATGGATCTGGTCAAGCGCCAGTTGCGGGAGGACTACCAAGAGCAGGACCTGACGGAGGAAGGCCTGCGGATCTTCACCAGCATGGACCCCGTGCTGCAGAAAAAAGCCGAGGATGCGGTACGCGAAACCTATGCGCGCCTCAAGGGCAGGCAGGGCATTGACGAGGTGGAAGCGGCGCTGGTGGCCATCCAGCCGGAGAGTGGCGAGGTGCTGGCCATGCTGGGCAGCCGCCAGCCGGGCTATGCCGGTTTCAACCGGGCGCTGGATGCCTCGCGTCCGGTCGGCTCACTGGTCAAGCCGGCCGTCTATCTGGCCGCGCTGCAGCAGCCGGGCCGATACACGCTGACCAGCTATCTGCAGGATCGCGGCTTCAGTGTGCGCGACTCCCGGGGGCGCAACTGGACCCCACAGAACTATGACCGCAAGGAACATGGCACCATCTTCCTTTACCAGGGATTGGCGCAGTCTTACAACCTGTCCACTGCCCGGCTGGGCATGGATGTAGGCATCAAGGAAGTGCTGAACACCGCGCGCCGGCTGGGTGCCGAGCATGACTGGCCGGCCTTTCCGTCCATGTTGCTGGGTGCCGGTAGCCTGACACCCATACAGGTGACCCAGATGTACCAGACGCTGGCCAGCGGCGGCTTCCATACTCCGTTGCGGGCCATCCGCAACGTACTGGCGGCGGATGGCGAGCCACTGGGCCGTTATCCGCTGCATGTCGAGCAGCGCTTCGATGCGGCCAGCGTCTATCTGGTGCGTGAGGCCATGCGCCGGACCATGGTGGAAGGTACGGGCCGCTCCGCCTACAACCGCATTCCGCAGAACTTGCGTGTGGCAGGCAAGACCGGAACCAGCAACGACTTGCGGGACAGCTGGTTTGCCGGTTTTGCGGAAGACCTGCTGACGGTGACCTGGATGGGGCGTGATGACAACGGCAAGACCTCGCTGACCGGGGCGACCGGAGCGTTGCAATTATGGAGCGAGCTGATGCGCAGTGCCGCGCCGACCCCACTGTCTTCTGCAGCGCCTGACGGCATAGTGGAGGTTTGGGTGGATCCGGTGCAGGGCCTGCAGGTCGTCGAACCCTGTGACGGGGTGGTGCGCATGCCGTACATGCGCGGCAGCGAGCCGCAAACCGGGAGTTTTTGCGGGTATGCGATACCCGAGGAAACGGCTGAAAGCATGGGTGACGGGCAGGGTGCGCGCGTGAAGGGCTGGCTGAAAGGCTGGCTGAAGCGCTGAACTGCTATACTGAACATTACCGCCGTTGAAGATTGCTTCGAGGAGAATTTCCGTGAAAAAAGTCGCTTTTGCAGTGTTGCTGGGAACCGGCGTGTTGGCAGGCTGTGCCAGCCATCCGGGCGGTCAGGTTCCTGTTGTTGATTCCGGAACCAGCCTGTCGTCCGGACCATTGCGGGATGTGGATGCCCGTCAGCTGCCTGCAGAAGGCCAGCTGGAGGAGAATTCGGTGGTTACCGTCATGACACCTCCGGAAGCCGGCATGCCGGCAATCGCTGCTGACGAGTTTCCATCCGCTCCGATCCAGACCGAGCCCGGACTGAGCCCGATCTCCGCAGAGCCTGTCCAGCCAATCCGCCAGGCGGAAGCGCCTGCCACCACTGCCGGCAATGCGCCTGCCCAGACCATGGACGCCCCGGTGGTGGCCTTGCTGAACACTGCGCAGCAGCAGCGCGGCCAGGGTGACCTGAATGGTGCCGCTTCCAGTCTGGAACGTGCCCAGCGCATCGCGCCCAGGGAGCCGCAAGTGCTGTACCGGCTTGCCGAGATTCGCCTGATGCAGGGGGATGCCGCCCAAGCGGAGCAGCTTGCACAGCGTGGCCTGAGCTATAGCGGTGGTCGTCCGGCGTTGCAGGCAGGCTTGTGGGACCTGATTGCCGAGGCCCGCGAAAAGCAGGGTGATCGCCAGGGTGCCGCCGAGGCCCGGCAAAAAGCCAGAGTGTTCATGTAATGCAGGATCCGCTACACGAACTGGCCAGCTGCCTGCTGGCCATCGAGGCCGAGCTGCGCGGTCTGGGCTGGTGGTCTGCGGACTGCCCGGCAGAGCACCGGCTGCGCAGCACACAGCCCTTCTGTGTGGATACCCTGACACTGACCGAGTGGCTGCAGTGGATTCTTTTGCCGAGAATGAAGGAGCTACTGGAGCAGGGTGCCGAGCTGCCGACGCATTCGGCCATCACCGAGATGGCCGAGGTGGCCTATGCCGAGCAGATGGCGATCACAAACAGCCTGCGCCGCCACCTGAAGCGCTTCGACCGGCTGATCTGCGGTAGCTAATGGCCTGTTTGGCTAATTCAGCTAATCAATCAACCAAACAGGCGACTGGATAGCCGGGAACAGGCCGGCCGGCTCAGAGGTTGCTGCAGTGTTCATTGATGTTGTCTTCCGTTTCACGGATGCGTTGTTGGCGCTGCTCTTCGCTGAGACGGACCATCTGTCCATCGATTTCAGCCAGCAGCCGCGGGTTGTTTTTCAATTGTGACAGGCGGGTGCGCATGCTCAGGCAATATTTTTGCAGCTCGGCCTGCTCCCTGGCCACTTGCCGCCTGACATCTGCGTCAATGCTCTTCTGGTCTGCAGCGGTGCCGTCATCCGCATCTGCGGCAGTGTGCTGCCCGGTCCGGACTTCCGGCATGCGTACGGTCCGGATCGACACCTTCTCGGCAGGATAGCCCTGCGGAGGTTGGGAGCCATAGTGGATCTGCCCCTGATTGTCGGTCCATTTGTAAATATCGTTTGCCATGACACCCGGGCAGCAAGCCAGCAGGGTGGCACAGAACAAGGCTGTTATCGCGCGCATTGGTTATGCCCTGAAAAAACTTCGTGCCTGCATGGTACACATTTGCAGGGCCGGTTTGGGCACCAAGATTGCGAACTCCACTGCAAAAAAACAAATATCTTGCAAAATGTATGGAAACGAAGGGGTTTTGTGTGGTTTGGCTTGACTTGAGCACTGTAAATCCCAACAATTCCCTATCTGGTCGTGACAAGCCCCAAAAAGGTCTGTGCGATGCGATTCAACTAGGTGCGTATCCTGCCGCCTGTCAAACCCGTTCGCGTTACCTCGTGCTGGGTGGGAAGCCCCGGGCTTCTTGAGCTGCTGGCCTGTGCAGGCCGAGAGAGCTGGCGATCACCATCGCCCGGACCAAATTGCAGCAACCATTACAGATTGCTCGTGCAGAGCAGAATTCTGGCGTTTTAGAGGTGTCTATTGTGGAATTGTTATCCGGCGCTGAGATGGTAGTCCGCTCACTGCGAGACGAAGGTGTCAAGTACATTTACGGCTACCCCGGCGGTGCCCTTTTACATATTTACGATGCTCTGTTCAAGGAGCATGATCTGGTCCATATCCTGGTACGTCATGAGCAGGCAGCCACCCACATGGCTGACGGCTATGCACGTGCCACCGGCAAGGCCGGGGTGGTCATGGTCACTTCGGGACCGGGCGCAACCAATGCCATCACCGGCATTGCCACCGCCTACATGGACTCCATTCCCATGGTGGTGATTTCTGGCCAGGTGCCCAGCACTGCAGTGGGCACGGATGCCTTCCAGGAAACCGACATGGTTGGCATCTCACGGCCCATCGTCAAGCACAGCTTCATGGTCAAGCATCCGTCCGAGATTCCGGATGTCATCAAGAAGGCATTCTATCTGGCCGAGTCCGGTCGCCCCGGTCCTGTTGTAGTGGATATTCCCAAGGACATGACCAATCCGACCGAGAAATACGAATACAGCTACCCGAAAAAGGCCAAGCTGCGCTCCTATGCGCCGCCCACCCGCGGCCATTCCGGACAGATCCGCAAGGCTGTGGAAATGCTTCTCGAAGCCAAGCGTCCGCTGCTGTACTCCGGCGGTGGCGTCATCATGGGCAATGCGGCTGCGCAACTGACCGAGCTGGCAAAGCAGCTCAACCTGCCGGTCACCAACACCCTGATGGGTCTGGGTGGCTATCCGGGTACCGACCGCCAGTTCGTCGGCATGCCCGGCATGCATGGCAGCTATACGGCCAACATGGCCATGCACCACTGCGATGTGCTGTTTGCCGTAGGCGCCCGTTTTGACGACCGTGTGGTGAACGGCGTGGCCAAGTTCTGCCCGACCGCCAAGATCATTCATATCGACATCGATCCGGCCTCCATTTCCAAGACCATCAAGGCGGACATCCCCATTGTCGGTCCGGTGGATACGGTGCTGGATGACATGCTGGCCGAGCTCAGGTCCATGAAGGCAACACCGGATGCCAACGTGATCAACAGCTGGTGGAAGCGGATTGACGAGTGGCGTGGCGGTGGTCGCCTGTTCCCCTATAACGAGGGCGATGGCAGCATCATCAAGCCGCAGGCGGTGATCGAGGCGCTGATGGAGGTGACCGGTGGCGATGCCTACATCACTTCCGACGTGGGTCAGCACCAGATGTTTGCCGCCCAGTACTACCGCTTCGACAAGCCGTACCGCTGGATCAACTCCGGTGGCCTGGGCACCATGGGCTTCGGCTTCCCCGCAGCCATGGGCATCAAGCTGAGCTTCCCGGACGAAACCGTGGCCTGTGTCACCGGTGAGGGCAGCATCCAGATGAACATCCAGGAGCTGTCGACCTGCCTGCAGTACGACCTGCCGGTGAAGATCGTCAACCTGAACAACGGTGCGCTGGGCATGGTACGCCAGTGGCAGGACATGCAGTACAACAGCCGCTACTCGCACTCCTATATGGAATCACTGCCTGACTTCATCAAGCTGGCCGAGGCCTATGGTCATGTGGGCATCCGCATCACCGACCCGAAAGACCTCAGGCCGAAGATGGAAGAAGCCTTTGCCATGAAGGACCGTCTGGTGTTCCTGGATATCCAGGTGGATACCAGCGAGCACGTATACCCGATGCAGATCCGGGATGGTGCCATGAGCGACATGTGGCTGAGCAAAACGGAGCGTACCTGATCATGAGACATATCATTTCAGTGCTGATGGAGAACGAACCCGGCGCCCTGTCACGCGTTGTCGGACTGTTTTCCCAGCGTAACTACAACATCGAGAGCCTGACCGTGGCCGCGACCGAAGATCCGACCCTGTCACGCCTGACCCTGACCACCATCGGCAAGGAAGAGGTGATCGAGCAGATCACCAAGAACCTGAACAAGCTGGTCGAGGTGGTCAAACTGGTCGACCTGTCCGAAAGCGCCCACATCGAGCGGGAGCTGATGCTGGTCAAGATCAAGGCCAGCGGTGCGCAGCGTGCCGAGATCAAGCGGACCGCCGATATTTTCCGTGGCCAGATCGTCGATGTGACGCCCAGCATTTATACCGTGCAACTTGCCGGCACAACGGATAAACTCGACAGCTTTATCCAGGCTGTTGGTGCAACCTCCATAGTCGAGGTGGTACGCAGTGGTGTCACCGGAATTGCCCGTGGCGACAAAGTTCTAAGCCTTTAATTTCAACCCCGGGAGGGTGCATGCCCTCCCACTTGAGGAGCGTTTCATGCAAGTTTATTACGACAAAGACTGTGACCTGTCGATCATCCAGGGCAAGAAGGTTGCCATCATCGGTTATGGCTCCCAAGGTCATGCCCATGCCTGCAACCTGAAGGATTCAGGCGTGGATGTAACCGTGGGCCTGCGTGCCGGTTCCAGCTCCATCGCCAAGGCGGAGGCGCACGGCCTGAAGGTTGCCGATGTGGCCACCGCCGTACAGCAGGCTGACGTGGTCATGGTGCTGACCCCGGACGAGTTCCAGGGCCAGCTGTATCGTGAAGAGCTGGAGCCCAACCTGAAGAAGGGTGCCACTCTGGCGTTTGCCCATGGTTTCTCCATCCACTACAACCAGGTTGTACCCCGTGCCGATCTGGACGTGATCATGGTGGCTCCCAAGGCGCCAGGCCATACCGTACGTTCCGAATTCGTTCGTGGCGGCGGCATTCCCGACCTGATCGCTATCTACCAGGACGCCAGCGGTAACGCCAAGAATGTTGCCCTGTCCTACGCCAGCGGCGTGGGTGGCGGTCGTACCGGCATCATCGAGACCACCTTCAAGGACGAGACCGAAACCGACCTGTTCGGTGAGCAGGCCGTGCTCTGTGGTGGTACCGTCGAGCTGGTCAAGGCCGGTTTCGAGATCCTGACCGAAGCGGGTTACGCTCCGGAAATGGCCTACTTCGAGTGCCTGCACGAGCTGAAGCTGATCGTTGACCTGATGTTCGAAGGCGGCATCGCCAACATGAACTACTCCATTTCCAACAATGCCGAGTACGGTGAATACGTAACCGGTCCGGAGGTGATCAACGAGCAGTCCAAGGCGGCCATGCGCAACGCACTCAAGCGTATCCAGAATGGCGAATATGCCAAGATGTTCATCACCGAGGGTGCGACCAACTACCCGTCCATGACTGCCTGGCGTCGCAACAATGCGGCTCACCCGATCGAGCAGGTGGGTGAGAAGCTGCGTGCCATGATGCCCTGGATTGCAGCCAACAAGATCGTGGACAAAAGCAAGAACTAAGTGGATCCGGATGCTGTGCCGATAGGCATGCATCCCCGCTTTTGACGGGTTCTGCCCACGAAGAAAAACGCGGCCATGGTGCCGCGTTTTTCTTTTGCGGATTGAAATGATGTAAAATTGACCCTTTGCAAGACAGTATTTGACGGATATTCAAGGCATGAGCAAAAAAAACCACTCGAATGCGAATGATCTGGAGCGCACCCTGGAAAGCATGTTGCCGGTTGGCGAGCATGAAGAAGAGGGGCGGGATGCCGAGGGTCGCAAGGTCAGGCATCGCGGAGTGTATTTGCTGCCGAACCTGTTCACCACTGCCAACCTGTTTGCAGGCTTCTATTCCATAGTCTGCGCCATCAACGGCAACTTCTACGCCGCCTGTGCCGCCATCTTCGTGGCCATGGTGCTGGATGGCCTGGATGGGCGCGTGGCGCGCATGACCAATACGCAAAGCGCTTTTGGTGCGGAGTATGACTCCATGTCGGACATGGTCGCCTTTGGTGTGGCACCGGCACTGCTGTCCTACAAGTGGGCGCTTTCGGAGCTGGGCAACGTGGGGCTGACTGTGGCCTTCATCTACGCTGCCTGTGCGGCCCTGCGCCTGGCGCGCTTCAACACCCAGATTGGCGTGGTGGACAAGCGTTGGTTCATCGGGCTGGCCAGCCCGGCCGCCGCAGGTGTCATCTCCGGCCTGGTCTGGTCCATCAGCGAGCACGATGTGTACGGCCAGGACCTGCCGGTTGTGGTCAGTCTGATCTTCGCCGCCATAGTGGCTGTGGTCGGCCTGCTCATGGTCAGCAACATCAAGTACTACAGCTTCAAGGATCTGGACCTCAAGGGGCGCGTCCCCTTTGTGGTGATGCTGGTGGCCGTGCTGGGCTTTGCGGTGATCTTCAGTGATCCGCCGCGGGTGCTCCTGCTGCTGTTCGTGATTTACGCAGCGTCCGGCCCGGTACGTTTGGCGCTGCGCCTGCGCAGGATCCGTGCAAAAAGCGACAGGGCTTGACAAGACTTTCTTGCGCTGTAGAATGCGCACTCCTTTCAACGGACAGGCCATGGGCCAACCGGAAAATAAATTTCTTTCGGGTGTTGACAAGGAGAATTGCGTACCTATAATACGCAGCCTCGGTTGAGACGCAGTCTGCGGTTTGACCGGAATGTTCTTTAACAATTGAATCAAGCAATTCGTGTGGGTGC
>ERZ1032915.45-NODE-45-length-15868-cov-8.825334_pt1 | contig 15868 bp, 14 predicted proteins | sample MGYA00517090_ERZ1032915 | MGnify/ENA primary metagenome ERZ1032915 (study PRJEB33719, sample SAMN04261607) | wastewater metagenome | biome: rural village; feature: latrine urine exit; material: soil | place: El Salvador | collected 2013-01-14 ...
AGGGCAGAGCAGGGATAACGACTATCTAGTCAATATGGGATGGCCGGACGCTTACATTGTTTTTAACTCTTGTTCACTTGTATTTGATTTTGATGATTATTTTTGTGTTTTCTGTAGGCAATCTTTTTGTCACTGGCATGCTTTAATATTTCTGCGAATAGGTTGAAGCTACCCTCGCCCTTGGCGCGCCATTTTTTTAGAAACTCTTTATCACCAAAAAATAATAGGTGTAGTTTAGCACGTGAACAGGCAACATTAAGGCGTTTGCGGTCAAGAATGAAGCTCAGATTACCTGCTGTGCGGACGGTAGAATAACAAACAATGTCAGCTTCACTACCTTGAAATGCATCTACAGTATTTACATATATACTTAACAGGCCAAGTTGGCCATCTTGGTAACCGGTTTTACGTAATTGTCTTCGGATACGCTCTTTCTGGGCGCCGTAAGGGGTTATAATGGCCACGGAAATAGACCGATTTACCCTGTTAGCTAGCTCAGTCAGAAAGTCGACAATTTCTTTTGCTTCGCGGGTGTTCTCTTGACTCGTGCTATTGCTGGGCTGTTGTTGCCGGCCTTTTACATCGACCCAGTAAATGCTTTCTTTGAGCAAGTAGTCCTCCTCAAAATGGTTATCTGGAAAGCCGTTAAACAGTTGGCGTTGACCTTTGCTACTGTAAAATAACCTCGCCACCAAATCGCCGATAGCTGGTGCCATGCGGTATTGTTTATTGAGGACCTCACGACACTCAGCCGGCAGGCGCTTAAACATCAGTTCAAAGAAGCTTTCACTGAGGAAGTTTTCACGCAAAAAAATCAATGACTGAATGGCTTCGTCTTCACGCAGCAGTGGTGCAATACTTGGAGGTAACTGATAGTGATCGCCCACCAAAATAACTTTTCTGGAGCGTAATATGGGAATGAGTATTTCTGGTACTGTAGCGCGTCCTGCTTCATCAATAATGGCCACATCGAACTGTAGCTGGTCAATGCCGCCTTTGTTAGTGGCCAGTCCGACACAGGTAGCACCCACTAAATTTCGATCAGCCAGCAGTGTAATGAAGAATTCGTCCTGGCCGGCACGTGACTGAGTCGCTTGCTTAAGAGTGGCGCGCCAGACATGACAGAGGTTGCTTTCAGCTTCTGGTAAGCGTACCGCTGCCTCAATAGCTCGTACATCAAGGTCGGTGAGGAAGTCGGTGTGCTGGCGGTTAAAGCTCAATGGCTGAATAGATGAACTTATCTTTTCCGGATTGCCGATACGGATCGCTTGAATGGACTGTTCCAAGTTGTTTTCCTGCGAGCCCAGGAACTTGTCCAAAGCGTTATCAACCGCGGTGTTCTGCTGTGAAACGATCAATACGCGACAGCTGGGCTGCTGGAGAAATAGCTGGTAGAGCATCTCCACAATGGCGGTGGTTTTTCCTGCACCTGGCGGTCCTTGAATAAGAGCAATATTACGTTCCCTGAGAGCAAGCTCTACCACTCGCTTTTGGCTTTTGTCTAAGTTACTGGCCCATTCGATAGGGGTACTGCGCTCTCGTTGCTCTGACAAATAGTGTTCTGGGGCAAGCAGGATGTTTTTTAGTGCGGGGTTAACCAGACGGTCCTGGAAGAAATCGTCCATCGCTTGACTCTGCCGCTTAAGAGAGTCGCTTGGTATGTGTATCAGTAAGCGTAGCATCTGGGCGTTGTCGTCGAGCTGTGAAAAATTAGCTTCAATGCTGATGCTGTTTGTCTGTTGAGTGTAGAGTGGGCGGTGGCGGCGATCGATACGTAAAGACGGAATGTATTCGCTACGCGTGGCGTCCCAATGCTGCAAGCGAACACAAAAGTCAGGGTTGAGCTTACTGTTCTCAGATAGTACTTCGCGTAGCTTATCGGATACGAGATCAAATTGCTCCTGGAGTTCCAAGGGTAGTCGATTGCGCTGTAGGAGGAGGTTATCTTTCGTTCGCTCGGCTAGCTGTGTGGGAAATTCTAACGAAAAATTCTCTTCCCGACTGCGGTGGTAAGCAATGACCTGCTCCCATCTTTGGTAAAAGCGGCTCTGGGCCAGCCTCTCCGGAGATCCATTAATGTCTAGAGCAGCTTGTGAACAAAAGCGCAGGAACTCATTTACGCCGTGAGACCAGCCCATCTGCTCGGCTTTTGCTAAGTGTTGTGCGATGAGAGTGAAGCGGAAAGGTGTATCCAATCCAACTTGCAAACTACCAGTCTGATTAACATTTTTAACCTCAAGCATTTCTCCGTCATTGCTTATAACACACCCTAATTGTATGGAGGCCTTGGCTAAGGTAATTACGCTAGTTTCGGTGTTATAATCCAAGAGTGTCCAAGGTTCTTCAGTATCGTAGAAACGCTCATCTGAGATGCTCTTGAGATCGCGTTCGTTCACGCTTATGTAGAGCTGCTGGTAACTTTGAACGCCCCGAGCTTGGTAGTTGAATTCGCTTACCTCGATTGTTTTGTTATTTTCAAAAGGGTTCTTGTTCAAACATAGGTCATAAACGGTCGGATAGACGAAGATCTTCTGACCGGATAACAGGCGTATACTGGGGTGCTTAAGTTGTCTAATCGGTAGACAAGCGCGTACGATACCTTCGTACAAGGTACCTATGGCATTGGGGCCAGCGACCCGGTCCACTACAAACTCAGCCGGTTCTCCTGGCATGATGTTATGGTAATACAATGCTCCTCGAGCTACGCAGCCATAAAATAGACCTTTATAGCTTTTATGGGCGGATTTAATCAGTACTGGAATGTCGTCTCCGAAACGCAGAGCGAGGGCTCTTTGGGCAGCATCGTCTCGGCCAAAAGAAATACGATGATTGAAGCGTGGTAGACGCTTGCCTATCTCATCCATGGAAACAAGTACTAGTTTTCCAGCGTATAGCCAGTCTATAGGCAGCAATGGCTCAGCGGTATCCAACTCCAACAGATGTTCGAAAGCATTCTTGTCCAGCAAAGAACGTATCTGATCTTCCTGTTGATTTAGATAGCTTTCGTATTCTCGCATGCGCACAATAGCGTCTTCGATGCGAGCGTACTCACGTCGAAGTGCTGACTTTCGATACGGGCTTGATGTTTTATCAAGCACCTGTTCGCTGATCATACGTTCAAGCTCATCCAAGGCCGCAGGCACGTCAGCCACAGCAAGGCGATGCTCTCGTATGGATTCGAGCAAGAACTTAGAATATTCCTTCCCCATTTGTTGGTATAACATCAGGTGTTCGGCATCCTGCCTCTGGCTAGCGGCGCGAGCCCGAGCACGAATTTCATCCGAACGCTTTCTTTCGTTACGCTGCTTGCTCTGTTCTTGCTCTGTCTTGACGTTGTAGATCCAACTGACGACCTTGGCACCGGTGAGAACTACTAGTCCTGCAGCTACAACGAAAGGGATGGCCATGGATTATTCTTGGGCTCCGTATAGCAACAGTGCAGCTTCCTCAGCAGTGAGCTCTTTAGCTTCCAGTTGGGCAAGAACACGATCTTGCAGTGTATCTTTGCTATCCAGCTCACGATCCTTGCTGGTTAGCTTGGCCATGGCCTCTTCATGGCGGCGCAAACTGTCCTTGTCTGAGTTTTCTAGCTCAACCAATCGTGCTGTATGCTCTAAGCGTGCTTTTTCTAAATTATGCTCGCCAAGAATTATTTCTTTCTGGCCATCGATCTGGGCACGTTTGGTGATCTCGACTTCTTTCTTATAATTGGCGTAGGCTTCTACAGCGCCTACTGAGGAGTTAGCTAACTGTAGCGCATGATTAGCAGTGAAGCCGGAGTTATCCTTCTTGGAAGCAGGTTTCTTTTGGGTTGGCTTTTTTGTCGGTGTTTTAGTCGGTGCTTTCATCTTCGTTCTCCAGTGAACTAAGCATCAGTGCTAGTACGGCATCTATGCAGCTATCGAGGCAGATTTGCAGACCAATCAGCTCATGAAAGCTCCCAGACTGAAGCCGTTCATTTTGCAGTAGGGTGTGCATACGTTTCAATAAGTCGAGTTGCTTTCGAACTTTTTTTCGGTTGTGAAGAGTTCGGCAACGGGTGACTGATAGGCTGTGCTCAATCTGTTTTAACCGCCCTTTTCGCTCCTCGCCTAAGGCTTTGATTCCTAGCTCGCCCAATTGTAGCTCTTGGACTAGTGTGGCTTCCAATATGCGGTTGTGTTCGCGTAACTGCTCGGTGACCTCACGGGCAGCACAGTAGCGGAAGTAGGAGTCGGCAGCTTCGATAACTGCTACTGTAGCATCTACCCAAACGACGGTGGGATTGAGCCTGGATAGTCCTGTAACTCCCCGGGTGAGCAATATTGCCCCGTACTTTTGAGCGTGACGATCCTCCAGCACCTGGCCAGCGACGCTTGCGAACATATCAATGGCTTTCATGTATCGCCCTTGATTAGGTGGATGCCCCTAATGTTTTGCAGGTGGCCTTCTACAGTGGGCCAGTCAAATCCGAAGCTCTGCCAGTGATCTAGCAAACGGTGCTCTCGATTGAAAACCGCCTCAGCCTGTACTTCTGCTACAGCTACCTTTTGAAAAAGGAGGTTAACGGCTTGTCGACGAGTTGTCTCGTCCACCTCCGGCCAAGACCATGGAGTTGTGGGATTTTCGAGCAAATGTTCAATGTCAGGAACTGAGCAGCCAAAACTCACGGCACGAAGATGGTCTTCTGGCTTCAAGTCTAGCAGTTCGATAGGCGCACCAACGGGTAAACGATAACAAGTTTCCAGACTGAGCACAGGGCAGGCAATTACGAAATCATGAGCAGAACCGGGTCGCAGATGATTAGGGTCCAGCTGAATCTTCAGAGCGCAAAATTCATTCTTGTCTGATATATAACGGATGTCTAAATTCCACTCATGAACGCTGAAGCCAGATTCGATAAAACAGTCTCGGAAAGTCTCGAACACTGAGCCCAGGTATTTTTCTGGATTACGCAAGATGCGATTTTTTTGGCGCGTGCAATCCTCGTTCCAATCATTGCATGGCCATTTGAGTTGCTCGCTGTTTTTTAGATGCCAATTGCGTATGATAAATGGAGCATCTTCATGCAGCTCTATTACATCTAGGGAGGCGTCGCCACAAAAAGAGCTATTTCTATAATCACCATCCAACCAAGCTTGGCGTGTCTGCCCATGTAGTTGATTTTTCCAATCAACAAGTTTTTTTCCATTTTTGGTCAACTGTCCCTGCTGCATTAGATTAAGACCATCGAGACGATTGAGAATGGGCTGTAATTGTTGAAGACTGAGGCCGGTGGTCTTCAATACCCATTCGATACCTTGGCCGGGTAGCAAGGTCAGCGCATCTAGCAGCAGGTGAGAAAAACCACCCAGTTGGTCAAGCAATCTGTGTCTCAGAGTCAGCTCGTAGAATCGAACGGGGATATAAACGTAAAGTTTATCGTCCACATCTAGGTAGTACTTTTCGATTTTCAATTGTACGCCTTTGTATAACGTCGAAATGCTGAACTTATTTTGGCATGACGGGAATAAGCCTTCCAGTGGTGCGTTTGCTCCTGCAGTGTTGCTAATGAAGCCTTAGGTGACAGTGACTCGTCATTGGCAGTTATCCCTGAAAATAAATGGGAAGCAGCCATTCTTTTACTTTCTGCTTGGCCAAGTCTGTATGTTCTTGCTTGATGTGCATACCCACAGCCGTAATTGCTGCAAGCAACACACCTAGGTCATCGGTATAACCAATCGGTCCCAGAATGTCTGGAATCAGGTCGATGGGAAAAATAAAGTAACCCAGTGCACCATAGATGGTGGTTTTTGCCCAGGTGGGGGTATCCGAATCTTGGGCGGCATAGTAGAGCTTCAGTGCTGGCTCCAACACCTTTTCACCAGCCACTTTGGCGTACTTTTTAACCTTGCCCCAGAAGCTGTCGACCGAGTAGTGCTTGCTGTATTTGCTGGAGTCGATGTCTTCGCTCATAGCCGTGTCCTTCTCTTTGATTCGCTTGTTTATAGAGAACGCCACATTAAGTGGCATTCGCATGGGGCAATGTAGCTTTTTATCGCTCCACTAGCCTAGGCTTTCGCTTGATTGGCTGTCCTCAAAGTAGTCATCGACCTTATCAACAAGGCTGCTGCCGTGCTCTTTGGCGTTGTCCCAAAGATCGCTGGCATGCAGCTTGATGTCCAGCTCGTCTTTTTTCAGCAGGTAGTAGGTGATACCAGCGCCGATGGCGGCGGCTGCGCTGAAACACAGGGTTTGCTTGAGTTTGCTCATGATATTGCTCCTATTAAGCAGCGGAAGGGTTGTGTAGTTGCTTTAGTGACTCTGCGTACTGATGACAAGAGCGCTCAATCAGCAGACAGGCGGCTTGGCGCATGATTTCGACAAACTGTGGTCGAGCTTGGTAGTAACCTTGACGCAGGCGCGCAGCGTCTTTTTGTGCGTCTTCTTCCATGTGTTCTGTGGCGTATTCCACATCATCAATCCAGGCGCGTCCGATAATGGTGAGAAAGCCCGGTTTGCTGCGCGAAAACACGGCATCCAGCCTTGGCTCCAAATGACGGTTTAAACGCAAGCCATTGAGTAACCCGTAAAAGCTATATTCAGCATCCGGCGCATTTACGCCGGCAGGGAACTGGCTGGCAAGGCGTTCAAAGCGCTGGCCTAACCAGTGTTCGCAGCGGTCGGTAAACATCATGCCTATCTGTGCTTTGATGCTCAGGGCAATGTGATCGGCCAAGTCCCAGAACACGCCATCTTCGGTGAGCTCTTCGACTTCCTGCTCTACCTTATCCCAGGTTTCGTTGGCAATCAGGGTGGCGATACTGTTGGCTTCCCTGCGCAGCTCTTCTATCTCGCCAAGCTGATGCTGAATCAGCTCATGTGTAATTACAGTCATGATGCTTCTCCTTGTTTGCTGTGATGGAGAAACTGTAAAACACTGGTGCGTCATTCAGTGTCGCTTGAGGTAGGGGCACCCTGAGATGCACTTTGGATGCGACGCATCTTGTCGTATGTGGCTTGTACAGTGCTCACAAGTTTTGATGAAGGTGCTGCAATGACTAAATCGGATATACCAATTTATTTTAGCTGTGCAGGTTGCGGCTGGAGGTTTGTTTGGCTACCCGGTCGACCATGGTGTTTTTCTTCAGCTTCGAATGAGTCATGCCCCGAATGTAATGGAAAAGAAATTTCCAAACGCTCCGCCACGCTTGTTGAAGTGATGGAGCGCAGGATTAAAGAGTTTTATGGTGAATGAGCTACATATCCCGAACCACGGGGAAGCAGGCCTCTCCCCATAGGGTGTTCGGGTTATCCATCATGATTTCAATAATCAGTGGAATAAGCTTGTGCAGAAGTCTGGTGCTGTCGCGCAACTGATTGCGATTTACCTTTCCGCTCCAGGTTGCACCGCCATGGATGAGCTGGTTGCGCAGCGTGTATAGCCGACCAAAAATTACACATAGCAGGCTTGCCGTGTTCCCGCTGGCCAAGGATTGTTGGGCGATCTGTTTGCCGGTGCGAAGCTGATCTTGCCATTGTTCTTCGTTGATGTTGCCGCGCTGGAATTCCCAAAAGCCATGAAGGACAAAAGGGCTATCCAACAGAATGCGAACAGGGCCAGAGAACTCATCCCATACCAAGCGATCAATCTTTTTTTCTGTATCCAGATCGCAGATTTTTTGCAGAAATTGCTTGAAGGTTTCATGCTCCAGCTGGCGATAGCTATCATCGATTTCTTGAGCATAGGCAGCGTTAAAGGCAATCCACAAAAAAATAAAGCGCGCATCATCATCGTCTGCCATTTCTGCCCGATGTAGCCAGCTCAGGGCGCGGTGAATGCGCAGGGCAAGACCTTCGCTTTGTTGATCACGCTCTTTGCGGTGACGCTCCTTTAGCGGGCTGAAATACATTGATAACTCCTAAAGTCAAAGTGCTTCATGTCTTGTGCTTAGCAGCTCGGGCTGATTTGCAGGCTGTTTTGTGGTTTTACTGGCCCGACACTTCAGAATTTTCCACCAGCTCAAATAGCTCACCAACCTGGATATCCAGGTGACGGCACAGCTTTTCAATCACTTCCAGATCAACACGGGTAGCGGTTTCGTTGTAAAGCCGGTGCAGTGTATTCCTGTTTATTTCAGTGTCTCTAGCGATTTCGGCGACTTTCAGCTTGCGTTCACCGAGAATTCTGGATAGGTGGCACTTGATCATAAATTCCTCTTTTGGTGAAAAAATACCCACAGCAGTGAAAAAGTGCTTGCAATAGCTCTTGCGTGTGCTAAATTCACTCCTGTGGGGCATTTGTGGCTCTGCAAGAGAATAAAGAGAGGATTGGATTATGACACATACCTACCTGACAACAGAAGAACTGTCTGCTCGCATCAAGTATGACGTACGTACCATTCGGCAGTGTCTGAAAGATACCGTGCTGCATGATGGCATCCACTATATCCGGCCATTCGGGGGGCGGAAGATTCTTTTTATCTGGGAGAAAGTCGAAGAGGCAATGCTGGCTGGCACCTCTGCCCATCACATGATTAGCGCGCTGGGCTAGGAGGAAATATGGGGAGCATAAATGTACGTGATGGTCGCCTGTATATGGACTTTCGTTACCGTAGTGTCCGTTGTAGGGAGCAGACCCAGCTGACGGATACCACGGCTAACCGTAAATTGTTAAACAAAGTGATGGGGCAGCTGGAACGAGAGATCAAATCAGGCGTGTTTGATTATGCCAAGCACTTTCCGAATAGTCCTAAAGCTGAGCATTTCCGGCAAGTTGACTTGTTGGAAAAACAAAATGCTGTAGGCGGCTCAATGTTGTTTGAAGTGTTTTCGGCGCTTTGGTTTGAAGAGAAGCGTCATGAGTGGCGGGACAGTCACATTGAAACTATTGAAGGAATATTGAGTGGTCATTTGGTTCCGGCTTTCCAGGGAAGGCCAGTTGGAACTATCACCAAGACTGACATTATGTCGCTGCGGATGGCTCTGTGTGCACCTGATAGTGAAACTGGCAGGAGCCTATCAGCCTCTCGTGTCAATCACATCATGACAGCGCTACGCATGATTTTGAATGAAGCTGCTGACCGCTTTGAGTACGAAACCCCATGGCGCAATATCAAGGCTTTGCCAATGCCTAGGGCCGAGGTCCAGCCTTTTTCTTTGCAGGAGGTAAGGGCGATGATTGATGCTGTCAGAATTGACTTCAAGCCTTATTACGTCGTTCGCTTTTTCACCGGGCTACGGACAGGTGAGATTGATGGACTAGAGTGGAATAACGTGGATTTTGCCAACAAGCAAATCCATATTCGCCAAGCGCTGGTGCGCGGCAATATTGAGAAGTGCAAAACAGCCAGCTCGTACCGGAGTCTGCTGATGTCGCAACAGGTACATGATGCCCTGGTTGAGCAGTGGCAGCTGACAGGTAAAAAGAGCAAGTTTGTTTTTTGTGCCCGTAACGGACAGCCTTTGAATCATCGCAATGTTACTAGGCGGGTGTGGTATCCACTGCTGGAATACTTGGGATTGGAAAAACGTAACCCTTATCAGTCGCGTCATACTGCAGCAACTTTGTGGTTGGCAGCCGGCGAAAACCCAGAGTGGATTGCTCGTCAGTTGGGGCACTCCAACACCAGTATGCTATTTCGTGTCTACTCTCGTTACATTCCCAACCTTATGCGGGAAGACGGCAAAGCTTTTGAGCAATTGCTGGAAGAAGAGGTTGTTATGGAGGACGAGCCATGTTTCCTGTAAAGCAATGGGCCCAAGATCAGCTTTTGTGGGCTGAACGTCTGACCGATAGCAACCTCTGGTCTATCAGCAGTCTTGAAACCGGGTTGTGTGTGCAGCTGGATTTTCTGCCGCTGAACAACTGCCAGCCAGACGGGCAATGGGTTTTGGGTAGCTTGGTGGCAGCGGAGGGGGCTTGGGAGGTGTATAACCTGCGTGGCTTGCCGCCTGGCATTCAAAAGAACTTGCCTGAGCAGCAGATGGTATGGGTGAAGCCAGAAAATCACGTTTTTTTGTTAAATATCTGGAGCATGTTGGCGTATATGGAAGACTCTGCGCTACAAGCGTTCTTGCTGGACGTGTTAAGTGACGACCAACTCATGCTGCCGTTTTGCACTGCTAGGGCCAGCCGTAGCTACCACCATAATCAGCAGGGCGGTTTGCTGGCACATAGCTGCCAGGTGGCGATGTGTGCGGCTATGATGTGTACCCAGCTGCACATGGGGTGCAGGGCAGCCTGGGTTGCATTTTTGGGCGGGCTGTTTCACGACCTAGGAAAAACCTGGATGTTTTATAATGAAGAGCAAGGGCAGGGTGGTCAGCACGAGTCCTATGGTTTGATTTTGCTGGCGAGTCCATTACAGAAGCTGCGGCAGCAATCCACGCAGTTGTTTGAAGCTTTGGCAGCTTGCTTGTCACCAAGAAAGTCATATCAGCATGACCCGTACCAGGTGTCTGAAATAGTTCGGCTGTGTGACCGTATGTCGGCTGCTGCTGAAGTTCAGCGTAGTGCTTTTGCTGGGGCTCCTGACTACTTTTGGTACGCAAGCTCTCCGCAAGATGGCCGCCTGTATAAGCGGCTTGACTCCCCACTGTTTTAGTGGAGTCTTGAGGTCGATTTTTGCGGCTGTGTATCCAGCCGCAAGGTACCTGACTGGTTATTCTGCCGTTTGACCCTTTAAGACGGGGTATCAGGCTAGTCATCGACATCCAAATGCACAGCGGTATTATCTGAACTGTTATCGGCCGACTGAGGCTCAAAGTTTTCCGGAGCTTCAGTAGAGCTGTTCTGCCAGGCTTGAATTTCTTCTGGTTGGAACAGGACGATTGCCAGACGATGAAATAAAACCAGTAAGGTTGATGTGGAGTAGCCTGCTTTGCCTTCTTCGGTGCGTTGTTTTTCTTCCGGGTGGCGTAGCCTAAGAATACCCACGCCATGCTGAAAACGCGCCTGCTGCCTCATAGGCTTGTAGGTGATTTCAAGATACTTGATGCGCCATGGCTTAATTGCGGAGCGCCTTGTAGCTTTGAGCTCCAAGTGCCAGCGTGGCCAGTCAATAATTTGGCTCGCTAGCGCCATATAGCGTTTTAGTTCTTCGGCCGAATCAAATCTGAGCCCGGAGTGTGAGCTGTTGACGTTGGTCAGCGTGTGCTGAATGGCCCAGCGCAACTCGGTCATTGGGCGGGAATCCTTCTTTTGCTTCATCAGTTCCCGACAGCACTGAAGTGCAAGTGCTAATTCTCTTTTTTCTGATGAGTCTACTGGACTGGCTGGCAAAAGCTGGTAAATCCTGCTTTTCGGAAAAAGGCGGGAGGCGCCTCTTTGAGTATTCAGGCTGCGCAAGGCTTTTGCCGCTTCGTGCCATTCTTTTACTTTTTCTTCACTGATGTTGTAGAAGTATACGGTTTCCCGAATGTCATAGCCGTTTTGTAGTTTTTCCAGCACGGCCAGCGCTTTTTCATATGGGGTATGCTGAATTACGGGCGCGGAGTTCGCTGCGCTTTGTACGGCCTGCGTTGCCTGCCTTTTTAGCGGCTTGCTTAGATGGTTTTTGAGCATTGCAAGTAAGTGGTCGGCTAAATGAGCGGGCGTGATTTTATCGCCGGTTTTGCGCATTTTCTTTATACGGTTATGGCTCAGCCCCAAGAGAACTTTGGCTTGGCCGTCGGTGAGAGGTAAGCAGTTGCGCTTCAGATAAAGCCCTAGTATCACATCGGTGAAGTGCAAATACGTGCTTAGAGTAATGGCCGGGGTACTGTGGCCTGCAAGCACTGCAAGCGCCCAGTATCTATCCCTATACCTATCTTTTCCGCAAATTTGGCACAGAAGCTGTTGTCTGTGTTCCTGAGAGTAAGGAAGGAGGCTGTCGAGTTCGGTAGGTAACTGCAGTATGTCATGGTGTAGCAGGAGCTGCAGGCGAGAGAGGGCGCTGTGGCGTAAGTGGTAAAGGGTGTAGTACACCCCACCAGAAAAATCGTAAAGGATTTTTCTTACTGCGATTGATAAGGCTTTTGTGTCGATGCGCTCAAAAGGGTTACCGGGTGCGTGGAAAAGAAGCTCGTTAGCCTGGCCGTTCATCCGCCTGTATTGAATGAGGTCGGTAACGAAAGACCTCTCGGACTCTGTTAGCAGTGGAAGTAGGGGGATTTTCCGAAGGGCCGCGGCAGTCTTGTTGCCGCCATGACGGTTGGTGCGCACGAAAATCCAGGCTGTGGGGGAAGTTTCGATATCGCGCAGGCGTAGCTTTGCAATTTCACCAGGACGCATACCGGTACGGTATGCAATGATCAAAAAGCCCTGAAGCATGGAAATCTGACTGGGGTGCAGATCCTCAAAGTGATTAAAGTGGTTACAAAGAGCTGCGAACAGTTGCTCATCTATAATGGCGGCGCTGATGTGAGGTATGACCGTTGAAGCGCCTTCCTGCAAAAGAGGCTCAGAAAGAGGCGGAAAGTCCATTGCCTGCACGCCGAACTGATGCATATCTTCCAGGCGGCCTGCGCGTAAGTGGAGCTCCTTTTGGCTCATAGGGCGATTCAGAATGTGCGTGTAGAGCTCAAAAAAGTCTTCTGGCCCAAAATCGGCAAGGCTTTGCCTGTCGGTTGCGAGGAGCCAGTCTGCAGCTATGCTGGTTACATAGCGTCGTGCAGTTGAAACCTCGTTGTCACGGTCACGTAGGTGGGTAATGATCCAGTTGACCAACAACAGTTCGGATGGGACTTGGCATTGGCTGGCCAGCGTGCTGAGCTCACGTATACGTTGGGCTTTGGATGTGGTGGCGGCAGGGTCGTCTTTAAGTATCTCAGTTAGGCTGTGTAAGAGGTAGGGGCGCTGTGGTGAGCTGGTAGCTTCTTTGCTCGCACCAAAGGCAGAGGCAGAAAACTGCGTGAAACTCTGATAGTGCGTTTCACTGCATGAAAAAATGGCTGGTTGTATCAGCCGTTCCCAGTAGTGCAAAGGTAAGCTGCTGCTGGGGATGCGCCCTGTAGCGTACTCTACAAGTACCTGGGGTAGGGCTACCTCTGGCAGGGTCTCGGCAATAGTGATTCCTCCCCAAGCTAGCTCGCTTTGATTAAAACTGGCCGACACCGTTGTGTTGATTAGTTTTATACAATCTGCCAGCTGGTAGGTGACAGACTCTTTACACGGTTCCGGTCGGACTTCCAGGTATTGTCTGATCAGACCCAAGGTGATGGGATCGGGAAAGTAGTTGACCTGGCAGGTAGCGATTTTCTCACCGTTATCTTTGTCGTGCAGATACACATTGCTGGCAAGAGCCTCGCTTGGAGGTGGCTGCAGTGAAATCCAGCAGAGGGATATGTTGCCGTGCAAGGGGCGAGCATGCTGGAGTGCATTGAGCAACTCTGGCCAGAGACTGGCTCGGTTAAGTCCGCCGTGCATGACTGCACTGACAAGAACCCGCTGAAGTAAGCACTGGGTGGACGTGGTCGGTGACAGCTTTTCGAGCCAGGAAGCATGAGCTTGAGCTACAGTGGCCGCCTGAATATGGCGGCGCAAGGTTCGAGTAGGGCGCTTGGTTCGCTGCGTTATGAAAGGCGGTGGTACTTCGACCGACCACAGTTTTTTCTGATTCCCTAGTTCAAGTTGTTTGCCTATCCAGGCATAAGCCTTTCGGTATGCTGTAGTGCTTGAAAGTTCATTTCTGAGCCTGTTGTCCACTTCGGGCCATCGCTGGTTGAAATGCTGACCGTTAGGAATAGGCTGCAGCATTTCAGGCAAGATGCTTTCCAGAATGCTGAGAGCCTTACGTATGTTCGCCGCATCAGATTTTTTTTGGTTTTGAGCACGCGCATCTCTGCCTTCTCTAGCGGGTTGGCTTGAGTTACTAGATGTAAAAATTAGCGGGTTTTCCATCCTGGAAGGGCCTCAATCTGGTGTTGGTTTAGGATGTTTTCAATCTGGGTTGCGATATCTTTAAAATCGCTGATGCCGAGCATGCTGAAGGAACCCAGTGCTTCCTCACCTAGCTCTTCGTGTCCCATCCAGCCATCGATAACCTCGGGGGGGACTGAGCGCAAGCTAAGTTCTGTTCGCAGGTGATGTCGCGTCCAGTTTTTTGCCCAAAGCAGGCGACTCCCCAAGAAAGAACTAATGCGGCCTGATGTCAGGTCAATCGGTTTGAGGTTGCCATCATGCTCTTCTAAGAAGAAAAGCATGTTGGCACTGTTTTTTAGAACCTGCTCTTCGCAGTACCTTGCTATGTGTGGGGCTGCTAAGCGGTAGAAGCGAGCAAGAGCTCCTAGGTGTTCTTTATATAATTCTGCCTGCTGTATACCTGTACGGGGAACGACCAAGGTTCGCGCTGCCAGAGTGTGACGACGTTCCTTGTCGCTGATCCACCAGGTTTTTTGGTAGGGGTTAAAATCTCCGAGAAGCCCCAAGGGTGCGTTTACGTCTCGATGTCCCGTCGAGAAAGCCAGCAGGTTCCAAGTGTAGATTACGTAGTGGTTGTGGAACTGAACTGAATCGCTGGTATCAGCAAGGGGAGAAGCCAGTAAATCAAAAAAATTTCCTAACACTATTTCTGGGAGATGCAGCCTGCTTCCCAGAGCTGTGAGGGCTCCTTTAAAAGAAGGCAAATCTGCACTGATACTGGCTGTTTGGTATATAGAGTTGACGAAGTGACTGTAATGATTGAACACGTTTTCACGGTTTTGGTGCATGTAGGAGAGCGCTGGGCGCTCTTTATGTGACTGTCCTCTGATCAAGGAAATAACAGCTCGATCAATCCCTTGATTTAGCATCCAGTGCTCTAGGTAGCGACTGATCCGGCCAATGGTCAGTCGGGTTCCTTGGGTGCGATTGATTTCGCCTAGCCAAGCGCGGCAAGTTTCGGTAGTAGGTGGCAGATCCGAAGGAGGCGCTGAGAGTACCCAGTTGAGCATATGGCTGGGCAAAGGAAGGTGCAGTTTGTCGATGACTTTGGGAAGTATGGTATCCAGAGTTTCTGCCTGGTTACCGGCGGGGACTTGGTGGCTTAGCCAGAATAGTGGTGTGCTGTCCTGAATTACAGTCAGAACTATGGATTGATGTGCAAGCCGGCCCAGATCTTGACCGGTAAGTAGAGAAAGAAGCAGCCAGCTTGGAGACTGTAAAATTTATTGTGTAAACGCCTAAGCCTTCATACTCTATGAAGGAATTTCCCTATGACCGCATCCACAATGAACGACCTCGACCTGAGCCAGCTGCAAGAGCAAATCAACCGGCTGGCAAAGAGCCTGAAATCCGAGAAAGACCTGGGCAATCTGACCCAGCAGCTGGTCAAAATGACCGTTGAAGCAGCACTGGGTGCCGAGCTTGAAGAACATCTTGGCTACTCCAAGCACGATCCTGCCGGGCGTGGCACAGGCAACAGCCGCAACGGCTCATCCTCCAAGCGTCTGAAAGGCGATCATGGCGAAGTCGGTATCGAAGTGCCACGCGACAGAGCCGCTACGTTCGAGCCGCAATTTGTTCGTAAAGGACAAACCCGCCTGACACAAATGGATGACCAGATTCTGGCGCTGTATGCCAAAGGCATGAGCACCCGCGACATCGTTGATGCGTTCAAGGAAATGTATGGCGCAGACGTTTCCGCCGCCCTGATTTCCAAGGTTACAGATCGTGTTCTGGATACGGTGACCGAGTGGCAAAGCCGCACGCTGGATGCCGTTTACCCGATTGTTTACCTGGACTGTATCGTGCTTAAAATCCGGCAAAATAACCGGGTTATCAACAAATCAATGTACCTTGCTCTGGGCATCAACATGGACGGTCATAAAGAGCTGCTGGGTATGTGGTTGGCTGAAAATGAGGGTGCCAAGTTCTGGCTATCGGTGCTCACGGAACTGAAGAATCGTGGTCTGCAAGATATCCTGATTGCCTGTGTGGACGGGCTCAAGG
>ERZ1032915.46-NODE-46-length-15552-cov-9.376718_pt1 | contig 15552 bp, 11 predicted proteins | sample MGYA00517090_ERZ1032915 | MGnify/ENA primary metagenome ERZ1032915 (study PRJEB33719, sample SAMN04261607) | wastewater metagenome | biome: rural village; feature: latrine urine exit; material: soil | place: El Salvador | collected 2013-01-14 ...
CCCGTCATCACCCGGCTTGACCGGGTGATCCCCCACCCGCCAGATACAGGCAGGGAGATTGCCGGGTCAAGCCCGGCAATGACGTTGATCTGCCGCGCCGGCTGCACGCCAAACAGCGCCCGAAGATTGCACGAATTCTGTAGCAGCCACCTGTGGCCCAACACGGCACAAAATAAAGTGAAAAGAGAATAAAACCATGTCCAAACCACGCTTCAGCTTCGAGTTTTTCCCCACCAAAACGGATGCCGGCCATGAAAAGCTCATGACCACGGCCAAACAGCTGGCCAGCTACAATCCGGAGTTTTTCTCCTGCACCTACGGTGCCGGTGGTTCCACCCGCGACCGCACCCTCAACACCGTATTGCAGCTGGGCAGTAATACCGGTATTCCTGCGGCGCCCCACCTGTCCTGTGTCGGTGACAGCAAACAGGAACTGCGCGAGCTGCTCAACATCTACAAAGATAACGGCATTAACCGCATTGTCGCCCTGCGCGGCGACCTGCCCTCCGGCATGGGCATGGCCAGTGGCGAGTTGCGCTATGCCAACGAGCTGGTGGAATTCATCCGCGAGGAGACCGGTGATCACTTTTTCATCGAAGTGGCCGCCTATCCGGAGATGCACCCCCAGGCCCGCAATCTCGAAGACGACCTGCAGAACTTCGTGCGCAAAGTGCAGGCTGGCGCCGACAGCGCCATCACCCAATACTTCTTTAATGCCGACTGTTACTTTTATTTTGTCGACAGAGTGCGTAAACTAGGCGTCGATATTCCAATCGTGCCCGGCATCATGCCCATCACCAACTACACCAAGTTGGCCCGTTTTTCCGATGCCTGTGGTGCCGAACTGCCACGCTGGATCCGCAAGCAGCTTGAAGCTTACGGAGATGACAGCGCCAGCATTCAGGCCTTCGGCAGCGAAGTCGTCAGCAACATGTGCGAACAGCTGCTGGCCGGCGGTGCTCCCGGACTGCATTTCTACACCCTGAATCAGGCCGAACCCAGTCTGGCCATTTGGAATAACCTTCAGCTGGGCCAGCGCCAGTAAGGCGCCTGCCGGCAAACCGGTATGGCCTGTGTGGTTTCAAGCGTCACACAGGCTCCAGAAATCCTTTTTCCTGCCGATTTGCAACATGACCCCTGGTATGTGCAGCGCTTTTCGCAAGCATTCTTGCCAGCTGGTCGCTGAAGCCATGATTTTTTGAGCAGACAGCTGCCATCCGGCACTTCTCCTGGCGCAAGGACAAGTTGCCTGATGGGGCGATCCATCGCCTGTTGTCCATCTATTGAAAAATGCGCCCCAAAGTCGGCGGGTCGCCGACCTACAGGAACATTGCATGTCCTTTGCCTCCCTGGGTCTTTCCCAAGCCCTGGTCACCGCCGTGCACAATGCCGGCTATGAAGCCCCCACTCCCGTCCAGCAGCAAGCCGTTCCGGCAGTCCTGCAAGGGCAGGACCTGATGGTTGCCGCGCAGACCGGCACCGGCAAGACCGGTGGTTTTGCCCTGCCCATCCTGCAAAAGATCTTTGCCGACCACCAGGAGCCACAACGCAAACCAAAGCAGGTACGCGTCCTGGTATTGGCCCCTACCCGTGAACTGGCCGCCCAGGTGGAAGACAGCTTCCGCCTGTATGCCACCGAGCTGCCTCTGCGCAGTGCCTGCGTGTTTGGCGGTATCGGCATCAATCCGCAAATCCGCACCCTGTCCAAGGGACTGGATGTGCTGGTTGCCTGCCCCGGCCGTCTGCTCGACCTGATGGGCCAGAACGCCGTCGACCTGAGTGCCGTGGATACCCTGGTGCTGGACGAAGCCGACCGCATGCTCGACATGGGTTTCATCCATGACGTGAAGAAAGTGCTGCGCGCCCTGCCGCAACAGCGCCAGAACCTGCTGTTTTCGGCCACCTTCTCCAAGGACATCATCGCTCTGGCCAACCGCCTGCTACGCAACCCGGTACGCATCGAGGTCACACCGCCGAATACTACCGTCGAGCGCATCAAGCAGAGCATGTACCTGATTCCCGCGCCGCATAAACGCGCTCTGCTGGCCCACCTGATCACCCTGGGTGCCTGGGAGCAGGTGCTGGTCTTCACCCGTACCAAGCACGGCGCCAACCGGCTGGCCGAATACCTGAGCAAAAATGGCCTGCCGGCAGCCGCCATCCACGGCAACAAAAGCCAGAATGCCCGCACCCGTGCACTGGCCGACTTCAAGGAAGGCGAAATCCGCGTACTGGTGGCAACCGATATCGCTGCCCGCGGTCTGGACATCGACCAGCTGCCCCATGTGGTCAACTACGAGCTGCCCAATGTCGAGGAAGACTACGTGCACCGCATTGGACGCACCGGGCGCGCCGGTCGTGCCGGCGAGGCGGTCTCTCTGGTGGCGCATAGTGAGCAGAAGCTGCTGCGCGACATCGAAAAGGTCATCGACATGCGCATCCCGGAAGGAGACTGGATGGGCTTTGACATCAACCAGGCCATCGAGGCCAACCTCAAGTCCGAACAGGCCGAGCAGGAGCAGCGTGCAGCAACACGCAGGGAGCGCAAACCGGCCCGTCAGCCGCGCAAGACCGAAGGCCGCACACAGCAGGAGCGTACGGGTCAGGCCGAGCGAACAGCCGAAAGCAGGAGCAAGGGCCGCAACCGGCGCCAGCGCAACCAGGGCCCTGCCAGCGCCAGCCAGCAGCAACCGGCGGCACAGGGCGGCCGCAGTCGTCAGCAGCAGCCTCGCAGCGCCGCCAAGCCCGTCCTGCCTCCCGACCGTGATCCGGAAGTCTTCCTGGATGATGAAATCGACAACTTCGGCAATAGCGTGGACTATGTCAGCCCCTATCAGAACAAGGGTAACAACCGTGGCCGTCCGGCCCATGCCAGGCAGCAAGCCAGCAAACGGCAACCCCGCGCAGCCCGTGGCGGCAAAGGCAACCAGCACAACAACACCCGCCAGCGACAAAATCCGGAGCTCTTCGTGCAGGCGGATCCAACTCCGGCCTACATTGCCGCGCAGCGTGAGCGCGAACAGGCCAGCAACGCACCCCTGATCATCCGCAAGGGTGAGCGTCTGCCCAGTCTGGAACAGCTGGAGCAACTGGAAAACTCACGCACCTCCAAAAAGGAGCGCCCTGCCCTGCTGGGTTTGCGTGACTGACAGCCATAGCTGCTAGCCCCCTTCGCACAGAGCAAACCTTCTGTTTCCCCGTCATTACCGGCTCAAGCCCGGTAATGACGGGATTGGTGTTTTCTTAGGTGGCGGTGCTTTTTCTCAGGGGCAAGCCCCTTCGTAAACAAAGCCTGCAGTACCCGTTGTCACCTGTTGGCGGCAATCTTTAGCGGACTGCCGCCCTCCCCCCGCCTTCACCTGGAACCTCAACGCAAGACAGAGCCAATGCCTTCCTTTTACGAGCTCTTTTGAGGTTTCGTGACCGTTTTGCTAAAGTACGTCCCGTTTTTAGCACGACTTGGCCCTGTTTTCTCCATTTGCAAAAGCAGGGTTATCGCCGGAATGTGAGGAATACGGCTTGTCATGCAAGCCATTAGTGACCGATTACCGGGTCGACTACCGGCTGGCACCAGGATCAGGTGCTGTCTTTTTTCTGCCTTGCAGATTTTCAATCGAGCCAAGTACTGCCCTGCAGTCACAAGGAGCCTTCATGGACACACCCACGCAACGCAGTGGGACCATCAACCCACCTGTTTTCTATATTTCCGCCGCCATCATCATCACCCTGGTTGTCTTTGCCAGCGCTGCCCCCAACATCGCCCAGAACGCGTTCGGTGCCGTACAGGGCTGGATCATGGAGAACGTCAGCTGGTTCTACGTTCTCACCGTTGCCCTGATCCTGATGGGCATCGCCTTCATGGCCATGAGCCGTTACGGGGACATCAAGCTCGGCCCCGACCACAGTACCCCCGACTACAAGAACTCGACCTGGTTCGCCATGCTGTTTTCCACCGGAATGGGCATCGGCCTGATGTTCTTCGGTATCGCCGAGCCGGTCATGCACTACCTGACCCCGCCGGTTGGCGAACCCGGTACCGTGGAAGCCGCCAAGGAAGCGATGAAGCTGACCTTCTTCCACTGGGGCCTGCATGCCTGGGGCATCTACGCCATTGTCGCGCTGGTGCTGGCATTCTTCTGCTACCGCCACGGCCTGCCGCTGACCCTGCGCTCGGCGCTCTACCCGCTGATCGGTGAGCGCATCTACGGCCCGATCGGCCATGCCATCGACATCTTCGCCATCATCGGCACCGTGTTCGGTATCGCCACTTCGCTGGGCTTTGGCGTGCTGCAGATCAACAGCGGCTTCAACTACCTGTTCGAATTGCCGGTCAACGAAACCGTTCAGGTCATCCTGATCGTGACCGCAACCGCCCTGGCAACCATCTCTGTGGCCAGCGGGCTGGACCGCGGCATCAAGATCCTCTCGGAAATCACCCTGGTGCTGGCCGTCATCCTGATGCTGCTGGTGCTGACGTTCGGCCCGACCGCCTTCCTGTTCAAGTCCTTCGTGCAGAACACCGGTAGCTATCTGTCCGAGATCGTCAGCAAAACCTTCAATCTCTACGCCTACGAGCCGACCGACTGGATCGGTGGCTGGACCCTGTTCTACTGGGGCTGGTGGATTTCCTGGTCGCCCTTTGTCGGCATGTTCATTGCCCGCATCTCTCGTGGCCGCACCATCCGCCAGTTCATCACCGGCGTGCTGCTGGTACCAACCGGTTTCACCCTGGCCTGGATGACCGTATTCGGTAACACCGCCATCGACATGATCCTGAACCGCGACATGGTGGAGCTGGCACAAACCGTCAGCGCCGATTCCTCGCTGGCACTGTTCAACTTCCTTGAACACTTCCCGCTCAGCAGCGTGCTGTCGCTGGTGGCGGTCGCCATGGTTCTGCTGTTCTTTGTCACCTCGGCCGACTCCGGCTCGCTAGTGATCGACATGCTGGCCTCCGGCGGCCAGATCAACACGCCGGTGTGGCAGCGCATTTTCTGGGCTTCGTCCACCGGCGTCGTGGCGATTGCCCTGCTGCTTAGCGGCGGCCTGACCGCTCTGCAGACGGTCACCATTGCCAGCGCCCTGCCGTTCTCGGTGGTGCTGCTGGCTTCCATGTGGGGCCTGCTGCGCGCACTGCACATCGACTCGACCAAGCGCCTGCTGCTGCAACAGTCCACCGCCAGCCGCAGCAGCAATGTGTCCTGGCAGCGCCGCCTGCGCAACATGGTCAGCTTCCCGCGCCGTTCGCACGTCAACCGCTTCCTGGAAGAGGTGGTCAAGCCGGCCGCCGAGGAAATTGCCGTCGAACTACGCAAGCAGGGACTGGAAGTGGAAGTGCGCGAGGGCAAGGAGAACCGCGTGCAGTTCGAGGTGCAGCACAATGCCGAGGTCAACTTCCTCTACGAAGTGCGCCCGCGCGCCTATCTGCGCCCCGACTTCAGCTGCCCGGACGACGACGAAGCCTGCGAGCTGGAGCGCAAGTATTTCCGCGCCGAGGTGCACCTGCTGGAAGGTGGCCAGGATTACGACATCATGGGCTGGACCCGGGATGAAGTGATCGAGGACATCCTCAGTCAATACGACCAGCACATGCACTTCCTGCATGTGGTGCGCTGATCGGCCACCCACAAAAAAGCCCCTGCAGTTGCAGGGGCTTTTTTATGCAGGCATGCCTAGCGCCGTATCAGCAGATACAACGGCCAGACGAATACCGCCACCAGCCCGGCAAAGGCTGCCGCCAGTCCCGCAACCACCATGTAGTCCAGGATATAGGTGACATTGTCGAAGGAGGACTTGGTCCAGCCCGGCATCATGACAAAGCAGACGATCCAGACCAGCACGGCCACCACCAGCGCGGGTACAAAACCCTTGCCCCAGGGCAGGCTCTTCTTCATGCCGGCTGCCACCATCAGTGCCAGCCAGATGACCAGGACAACCAGCACCAGACCGATGTTCATCATGGTCAGTTCGTAAAAGGTATTAATGATCAACCAGAGTTCGTACATGGTGCAGCCTCCTTACACACGACCTTTGGCCACAGCCATGTAGCTGGGCTTGAACAGACGGTACTTGAGCAGCCAGGCAAAATAGCTGTCCTGCAGCGGCTTGACCATGGGCAACGACGGGGTCAGGTTGTCCTTGTAGTCAAACTCCACCAGCAGGGCGGCTCCCTCGCGCACCAGCAACGGGCAGGAGGTGTAGCCATCAAAGATCTTTTGCGGCTGACGGTCCTGCATCACGCTGAGCAGGTTCTCCATCACGACGGGCACGCTTTTCTTCACGGTGGCAGCCGTCTTGCCCTTGGCCGTACCGTTGATGTCGCCACAGCCGAACACGTTGGGATAGCGCTTGTGTTGCAGGGTGCCAGGATCCACTTCCAGCCAGCCACCGGCCGCCATCGGGCCTTCCTGCCAGGCCAGCGGACTGTTTTTCACTGCATCCGGGGCACGCATGGGCGGTGGCACGTGGATGAAGTCGTAATCCTCCACGATACGCTCGCCATTGGCCTGCTCGAAGGTGGCTTTGCGCGCATCAATGTCGATGGCCACCAGTCGGCTCTGGAAGTGCACGGGAATGCCAATGGCTTTCCAGCGGTCCAGAACCTCCTGGTTGATGACCGGCACACTGAACACGCTGGTGATCGATGAGTGGAAATCGATGGTTGAATCCGCCAGCTTGCCGGATTGCTCCAGACGATTGGCCAGCATGAAAGTCATTTTCAACGGCGCGCCAGCGCACTTGATCGGGGTGTGCGGCAACGTCATCAGCGCCTTGCCGCCCTTCTGACGGAACTGGTCCATGGCCTGCCAGGAGGCCTGCGCCAGTTCGGGACTCGGATAGACGGAAGCCAGGCCATTGGTGCCGATGCGCTGCCGCTCCATGCCCTCGATCTGCTCGTAGTCCAGGTGCAGGCCGGTTGCCACGATCAGGTAATCATAGTCCAGCACCCTGCCGGACTCGGTCACCACCTGGTTGCTGTCGGGACGAAACTCGCCCGCCATTTCCTGGATCCACTCCACCCCGGCGGGAATCAGTTCGGCGTTGGTATCGCTGACCTTGTCCATGGGCCAGATACCGGTCGCTACCAGCGTGAAGCCGGGCTGATAGTGGTGGACCTTCTTGGCGTCCAGCAGGGTGATCCTTGCGCCATCCAGCTGTTTGCGCAAGCGGTTGACCAGCCCCAGGCCAGCCAGTCCGCTGCCGACCACCAGCACATGGGCGCTGGTCTTGAGGGTCGCGGCCTGTGCCTCTCCGGACAGGCCCAGGTTGATACCGGTACCTGCCGCCAGAGTCAAAGCCGTACCCGCGCCCAGAAATGCGCGGCGACTCAGACGGATGTCTTCTGGTGTGTTTCTCTTCATGATGCTGGTCCCCAACCGGTTCTTGTATTCGTGCCATTACGGCCTGCTGGATCCCTCCCGGCCCATACGCCTGCGACAGCGGTTTTCCACCGGGCGCATGCTTCATAAATATATGCGTATATATCTAGATGTAATGAATAGGGTATGAAAGTACGCAGAGTTCAGATACCACACCAAAGTAGCAGGCCACGCAGACATGCAATGCCCGCCGTCGGCATTCATCTGCACAAAATGCTAGAATGCCGCCCTGTTTTCCTCTCTGCCCTGCCGCCCCGGCAAGGCCAGTCCTTACGCCCGATCAGCATCTGCCATGAACCGTCTCAATCCCCGTCAGCAGGAAGCCGTGCGCGCCATCAGTGGTCCGGTACTGGTGCTGGCCGGTGCCGGCTCCGGCAAGACCAGCGTCATCACCCGCAAGATTGCCTATCTGGTGCAGCAATGCGGGATTTCCGCCCGGCACATTGTCGCCGTGACCTTCACCAACAAGGCCGCCCGCGAGATGAAGGAGCGTGTCGGCTCGTTGCTGCGTGGCCGCGAGGCCCACGGGCTGACCGTGTCCACTTTCCATAACCTGGGCCTGAATATCATCCGCCGCGAGCATGCGTTGCTGGGTTACAAGAGCGGCTTTTCCATCTTTGATGACAGCGATGTGAAAAACCTGCTGACCGAGATCATGCAGAAGGAATACGCCGGCGATGACGGCGTGGACGAGATCAAGAACCTGATCGGCCAGTGGAAAAACGACCTGATCCTGCCGGAGCAAGCGCTGGAGCTGGCCAGAAACCCGAAGGAGCAAACCGCTGCCGTGGTCTATGTCCACTACCAGCGCACCCTGAAGGCCTACAACGCGGTGGACTTTGACGATCTGATCCTGCAGCCGGTCAAGCTGTTCCAGAACCATCCCGAGGTGCTGGACAAATGGCGCAACCGGGTCCGCTACATGCTGGTGGACGAATATCAGGATACCAACGCCAGCCAGTACCTGCTGGTCAAGCTGCTGGTGAAGGAGCGGGCGCAATTCACCGTGGTGGGCGACGATGACCAGTCCATCTACGCCTGGCGCGGTGCCCGGCCGGAAAACCTGATGCAGCTGAAGGAGGACTTTCCCTCACTGAAGGTCATCATGCTGGAGCAGAACTACCGCTCCACCGGTCGCATTCTCAAATGCGCCAACACGCTGATCGCCAACAATCCGCACGTGTTCGCCAAGCAACTGTGGAGCGAAATGGGCTTTGGCGATCCGATCCGCGTGCTGCGCTGCCGCAACGAGGATGCCGAGGCCGAGCGCATTGCGGTGGAGATCCTCACCGAGCACCTGCGCACCGGCCGCCCCTACAGCGATTTCGCTATTCTCTATCGCGGCAACTATCAGGCCAAGCTGATGGAGCTGAAACTGCAGGTGCACAAGGTTCCGTACCGGATGACCGGCGGCACCAGCTTTTTCAGTCGTCAGGAGGTGAAGGACCTGATGTCCTACCTGCGCCTGCTGGTCAATCCGGATGATGACAACGCCTATCTGCGGGTGATCAACGTGCCGCGTCGCGAGATCGGTTCGGCCACGCTGGAGAAGCTCAGCGCCTATGCCACGCAGCGCAAGCTGTCACTCTACGAGGCCAGCGCCGAACTGGGGCTTCGCGAGCACCTGTCCGAGCGCTATACCGAGCGCCTGTCACGTTTCAAGCACTACATGGACCAGCTCCGTCAGCGCTGCTTTGGTGACGACCCGATGCAGGCACTGAACGAGATGCTGCTGGATATCGACTACGAGAACTGGATCCGCCAGAACAGCTCCAGCGAAAAGGCCGCCGAATACCGCATGGCCAATGTGCACTTCCTGCTGGAAGCCCTGCAAGGCACCCTGGAGAAGGATGAAGAAGGCGGCCTGACCATCGAGGACGCCATCGCCAAGCTGGTGCTGCGCGACATGCTGGAGCGCCAGGAAGAGGAAGCCGAAGGAGCCGAAGGCGTGCAGATGATGACCCTGCATGCCTCCAAGGGCCTGGAATTCCCGGTGGTCTACATCATGGGCATGGAGGAGGAGATCCTGCCGCACCGCTCCAGCATCGAGGAAGGCAGTATCGAGGAGGAGCGCCGCCTGGCCTATGTCGGCATCACCCGGGCAAGGGAAAAGCTGACCCTGACCCTGGCACGCCGGCGCAAGCAGTACGGGGAAATCGTGGAGTGCACGCCCAGCCGTTTTCTGGACGAGTTGCCGGCCGATGACCTGGAATGGGAAGGGCTGGATGAAGCACCGCAGGAAGTGAGGCAGGCGCGGGCCAGCAGTGCACTGGCCGATATGCGGGCAATGCTCGGGCGCAGCTAGTGGCTTGTTTGACTACTAGGACTAAGCGCACAGGCACTGTCCCCGCACCCGACCAAGGATGGGAGTGCCGAAAAGCGGCAAGGCAAACATAACGAACACCTTGCCCGGACACACAGCCGCAGCATGACGACCCGGGGACGCCATGCTGCAAGCGGAAACGCCTGTCTGTCCGTTACTACAGCTCAACCTCGCAGGCCTGAGCCAGATCGTTCAGGCGCGTGCTGATTTCACCGTTCAGCTCACCGGTCGTATAGCCGAACCTTTCAGCCAGGGTCTCCAGTGAGGTGACATGGCCCTGCAGGTACCTGCCGTACATGTCACAGCCATAGGGTTTGCCGCTGTCGGCAATTTCCGCATGGTGATGCAGGGTAAAGTAGGCGTCCGAGAAGCGGACAATGGAGTCCACATAGCAGGCCTTGTAGGCCTGACGGGCATCAGCGGCGGTCTTCTCGTCCTTGACCATCCGCGAAGCAATACCTGCGACATGGGTGCACTCGTACACCGGCAGCTCGCCCCTGGATACCTGGTTCCAGGCTGCCGTAAAACTTTGCTGGTAAATGTCCGCAACCCTGGGCATGGGTACTTCACTGGCTTGTACAATGCCGCCCAGCGCCAACCCCAGTACACATACAGACAATGCTTTTACCTTCATACTTCCACCTTTACGCAATCAAATGCTTGTTTGGTCATCACAATCACAGCACAGCCCTGCGCCCCGGGCGGCAAATGCCGGATCTTCTATTGCAGAAAACCGTCCCGCCCGGAAACAGGCAACAACCTGTACCAGCCTGGCGCACACGTTTTCGTGTCCGGCCAGCTGCAGCATGCAATCTGCCTGCACTGCATGAGTACGAATCATGACCAAGCCGGGCACCCTCCTACAAAGCGACCAATTGTCGCAAGCTGTGCGCAGGCCTGCCCGGCAGATGCAGCCGGAAACGCCGGCAGGCCTGTATAATCGGCTGCCAACTCCGACCAAGCGCACCACATGACCCAGACCATCCAACAGCCCGGCATCCGGCTGATCATCCTGCTGGCATCGCTCAATGCCCTGGTGGCCGCAGCCATCGACATGTACCTGCCGGCTTTTCCCGCCATCGGCAGCAGTCTGGGCATCCGTGACGGACAGGTGCAGCAGACCCTGACCATTTTCCTGATCGGTCTGGCGGTTGGCCAGGGGATCTATGGCCCTCTGCTGGACCGGTTTGGGCGGCGCGTACCGCTGCTGATCGGCGTTCTGCTGTTCACCCTGGGCTCTCTGCTGGCGGCCCTGGCGCAGACTTTCGAGCTGCTGCTGGCAGCCCGCTTTCTGCAGGCCCTGGGCGCTGCCGCGGGCTCGGTCACGCCACGGGCGATCATCGCCGACACCTGTGACGTGGATACCGCAGCCCGGGTCTTTTCCATGCTGATGCAGATCATGATGATCGCACCCATCAGTGCGCCCATCATTGGCAGCCTCATGTTGCTGATCGGGCCCTGGCAGCTGATCTTCTGGGTGCTGGTGATCTCCGGCACCATCACCGGGCTGTTCAGCCTGCGCATGCTGCCGGAGACCCTGCCGCCGGAGCGGCGCATTCCCGTGTCGCCACGCAATATTCTGCGCAACTACCTCAAGCTGCTCGGCCATCCGCGCTTTCTGCTGTATACCCTGGCTTCCGGTTTTACCGTGGGCTCATTATTCACCTACATCAGCAATTCGCCCTTCGTGTTCATCGAGCATTTCGGGCTGTCGCCTGGCCAGTACAGCCTGATCTTCGGTGCCAGCGCCAGCGGCATGATCCTCACCGGACAGATCAACCTGCGCTTGTTGCGCCTGTACAAACCGCTGGAAGTGCTCTACATGGGGCTGTTCAGCCTGACGGTCATTGCCGCGCTGCTGGGCGTCCTGGTCCTGCTGGATCTGGTGCAGGCCTGGAGCTACGCGACCCTGCTTGGGCTCTGCCTGTCGATGCTGGGCATGATCACCGGCAACCTGACCGCCGTCACCATGGGCTATGCCCGCCAGTTTGCCGGTATCGCCTCTTCGCTGATGGGCATGATGCAGTTCATGTTGGCCGGCCTGCTGGGGCTGCTCATCAACCTGATTCCCACCAACCTGCTGACCCTGCCGGCTTCGCTGGGCGGCTTTGGTGCGCTGGCCATCTTCCTGTGCTACCTGGCCAAGCGCGCACCCTTGCGCGACTGAGCGTTCTGCAAACAACAAAAAAGCGACCCGCAGGTCGCTTTTTTGTTGGCTGGTGATTGCCGTGCTTCAGGCCGTCATCGAGCCTTTCAGTTTTTTCATGGCGCTCTGCTCGATCTGGCGAATCCGCTCGGCGGATACTCCGTACTGGGCGGCCAGTTCATGCAGGGTGGATTTCTCGTCGCTCAGCCAGCGCTGCTGGACAATGTCCCGGCTGCGCTCATCCAGCTCACCCAGCGCCTCATACAGACTGCTGCTTTCGCTTTCCGCGGTGTATTCCGCTTCATAGCGCAGGGCCGGGTCATTGCTGCGGTCTTCCAGATACTGTGCCGGCGCAAATACCGCGTCATCGTCATCGGCATCCAGTGGATCAAACGCCATGTCCAGGCCGGTCAGGCGGCTTTCCATTTCCTGCACGTCACGCACTTCCACGCCCAGGGTATCCGCCACGTCACGAGCTTCGGACTCGGTCAGCCAGGCCAGCTTTTTCTTCTGACTGCGCAGGTTGAAGAACAGCTTGCGCTGGGCCTTGGTAGTGGCCACCTTGACGATGCGCCAGTTGCGCAACACGAATTCGTGGATCTCGGCCTTGATCCAGTGCACGGCAAAGGACACCAGGCGCACACCCTTTTCCGGGTTGAAGCGCTTGACCGCTTTCATCAGGCCCACGTTGCCTTCCTGGATCAGGTCGGCCTGCGGCAGACCGTAGCCAGCGTAGCTGCGGGCGATGTGCACCACAAAACGCAGGTGAGCCATCACCAGCTGGCGGGCGGCATCCAGATCCTGTTGGTAATACAAACGCTCGCCCAGTTCACGCTCCTGCTCAACGGTCAGCAGCGGAATACTATTGACCGAATGCACATAGGCTTGCAGATTCGCGCCAGGGCTTAACAACTGTACAGGTTGCAGGGCAGTTGTAGTGGTCATTGATCATCCCTCAAGGTTAGGTCTCGTAACTGAAGATTGAGACCACACATCTGTGGATAAGTTCAGTTACCTCATGGATATCATGAGGATATTAATTCAGCATTAACTCGGCAACAGTTCTCGCAAGTGACGCGCAACCGCCAGCCATGCTCCAATATAACCTAGTAATACTGCACCAATCAGCAAGGAAAATCCATCATCCAGTGGCACACCGGCCAGCCGGAAATCACTGCTGTACAGCTGCGCCAGCTCCGCTACCGACTCGTTCATCCAGGAAAAGCCCCAGATCAACAGCAGCCAGGCCAGACAGCCGCCACCAATGCCATACAGGGCTCCCATGTACAGGAAGGGCCGGCGCACATAGCCGTCGGTACCACCCACCAGTTTGACCACCTCGATCTCGGTGCGCCGGTTCTCGATGTGCAGGCGGATGGTATTGCCCACCACCAGCAACAGGGCGGCAATCAGCACCACGGTCAGGGCGAAGATGAAGCGCTCGCCCAGCTTGAGCATGGCCGCCAGCCGCTCGACCCACTGCAGATCGAGTTGCACCCGTTGCACATGGGGCATGTTTTCCAGGCTGTGCACCAGATCCTGCAACTCGTCCGGATCCACCTCCATCGGGGTGATCAGCAGGCTGGAGGGCAGCGGGTTGTCCGGCAGTTCCTGCAACACCTGGCCCAGACCGGAAAAGCTGGAAAAGTCCTGCAGTGCCTCCTCGCGACTGATCCAGCGCACATCAGCGATGGACGAATGGTTCTGCAGGTCGTCCAGCAGGGCCTGTGCATCCTTGTCGGTAGTCTCCAGCTGGAAGAATACGGAAATCTGCGCCGCCTGCTGCCAGGAGGCACCGAGCTGGCTCAGGTTGTTGAGCAGCAGGGTCAGGCCCATGGGCAAGCTCAATGCCACGGCAATCACCAGACAGGTGAAGAAGCTGCCGAATGGCTGACGCACGATGCGCTGGGCGCTATCCAGGCAACTGGCCTTGTGGCTGTTCAGCCAGGCACGCAGTTGCGCTCCGGCGCGGGTATCCTCAACCGGCGGTCCTTCCACGTAGCGCCGCTCGGTGGCACCGATGCGCTTGCCCGGCTGGTCGGGAGTCAGTTGTGCGCTCATCAGACAGCCTCCCCGTCACCAATCAGGCGGCCGCGCTGCAAGGTCAGCATGCGCTGGCGCATGCGGGCAATCAGCGCCAGGTCGTGACTGGCAATAATGACTGTGGTTCCCAGGCGGTTGATGTCTTCAAACACGCCCATGATCTCTGCCGCCAGCTTGGGGTCCAGGTTGCCGGTCGGTTCGTCGGCCAGCAGCAATGCCGGCTGGTGCACGATGGCACGGGCAATGCCCACCCGCTGCTGCTGCCCGGTGGACAGGTCGGAAGGCGGCTGCATGGCCTTGTCCTTCAGACTGACCCGCTCCAGCGCCAGGCTGACCCTGGCGTTGACCTCCTCGCGGGACAGACCGAGGATATGCAGCGGCAGTGCCACGTTTTCAAAGACACTGCGGTCGAACAACAGCTGGTGGTTCTGGAACACCACACCGATCTGGCGGCGCAGAAATGGTATCTGCGAGCTGCGGATCCTGCCCAGGTCCTGGCCACCCATCAGCAGCTTGCCGCTGCTGGGACGCTCCATCGCCAGCAACAGGCGCAGCATGGTGCTCTTGCCGGCACCGGAGTGGCCGGTTACAAACAGGAATTCGCCACGCCGCACATGCACACTCAGCTCGTGCAGGCCGACATGGCCATTGGGGTAGCGTTTGGCAACCTTGTCGAAACGGATCATCAGGCATCCTTGTCGCTGAACAGCGCCTGTACAAAATCGCTAGCCACAAAGGGGCGCAGATCGTCGATGCCCTCGCCCACGCCGATGAAGCGCACCGGAATGCCGAACTGCTTGGCCAGTGCGAAAATCACGCCACCCTTGGCGGTGCCGTCCAGCTTGGTCAGCACCAGGCCGGTCACGGTGACCGCCTCGCCGAACTGGCGGGTCTGGTTGATGGCGTTCTGGCCAGTACCGGCGTCCAGCACCAGCAACACCTCGTGGGGAGCCGACTCGTCCAGCCGGGACATGACCCGCTGCACCTTCTTGAGCTCCTCCATCAGGTTGTCCTTGTTGTGCAGCCGGCCGGCGGTATCGGCAATCAGCACATCGACGCCACGGGCACGGGCCGCCTCGACGGCATCATAGATGACCGAGGCCGCATCGGCGCCGGTGTGCTGGGCAATTACCGGGATGTTGTTGCGCTCACCCCAGACCTGCAGCTGTTCGACCGCCGCGGCGCGGAAGGTATCCCCGGCCGCCAGCATGACCTTCTTGCCCTCACGCTGCAGGCGCGAGGCCAGCTTGCCGATAGTGGTGGTCTTGCCGGCACCGTTGACGCCCACCACCAGGATCACCTGCGGTGACGGGCCGGGCAGCTCCAGCGGTTGCTCGACCGGCGCCAACAATTCCTGCAATTCGTCCTGCAAGGCCCTGAACAGTGCTTCGCTGTCGGACAGTTCCTTGCGGTTTACACGCTGGGTGAGGCGCTCGACAATCTCGCTGGTGGCTTCCACACCCACGTCGGCCATCAGCAATTGGGTTTCCAGCTCCTCGAACAGGTCGTCGTCAATGGCCTTGCGACCGAGGAACAGGCTGGCCATGCCTTCGCCGAAACTGGCGCTGGTCTTGGCCAGCCCCTGGCGCAAGCGGGCAAACCAGCCTTTTTTCTCCTCGCCTGTTTCCACAGCGGGTTCGGGTTCGGGTTCGGGTTCGGGT
>ERZ1032915.47-NODE-47-length-15056-cov-8.702686_pt1 | contig 15056 bp, 13 predicted proteins | sample MGYA00517090_ERZ1032915 | MGnify/ENA primary metagenome ERZ1032915 (study PRJEB33719, sample SAMN04261607) | wastewater metagenome | biome: rural village; feature: latrine urine exit; material: soil | place: El Salvador | collected 2013-01-14 ...
TGAGTGTACGTCAGACGCAATCAGGCAGTAGTGTCAACAGTCCCGGACGCTTGAGCAAGGCGGGCAATAGCTACTTGCGCAGCGCGCTGTTCATGCCTTCCTTGGCGGCCGGAATTCATGATCCAAATGCCAGGGCATTCAAGGAAGTACTCGTTGCTCGCGGAAAGAAGAAAATGCAGGCTCAATGCGCCTTGATGCGTAAATACCTGATGGGGGTTTGGGCTTGCATCAAAAACGATACTCCGTTTGATTCGGCAAAATTATTCAGTCCGGAACATCAAAAAGCTTGCGCTTGAACAGAGTATCTACAGGGGGTGGGGTAAACCTTTAGTTGGATTTAGATACGCGTGAGCGTGGGCGTTAAGGCCGATTCGTACCTGTGGTCTTGATGTTGCTGCCGTCCCTGGCAGCCATGTTCGAATAAATTCGAATCTACAGTGGGTGGATTATCAGCGGATGATTTCCGTGGCGCGCTGCAACAGGTCTTCGCTTAGCATCACGCCCTGTTTTTCTGCGGCGGTGGTGTTGATGAACAGCTGCAGGTTTTCGCTGGTCTCGGGCTTGATGTCGCCGGGCTTTTCGCCGTTGAGGATGCGTACCACCATGCGGCCGGTTTGCTGGCCGAGGTCGCGGTAGTCGACGCCCATGGCGGCAATGGCGCCACGCTTGACGCTGTCGGTGTCGGAGGCGATCAGCGGGGTCTGGGTTTCGTTGCCGACCTTGGCCAGTGCCTCGTAGGCGGAGACCACGTTGTTGTCAGTGCTGGTGTAGATCACGTCCACTTTGCCGGCTAGGCTGAGGGCGGCGTTGCGTACGTCAACGGAGCGCGGAGCAGCGGCTTCGACCAATTCCAGGCCGTGCTCGGGCAGCATTTTCTTGAAGGCTTCCACTACGGCAACCGAGTTGGCTTCGCCCGGGTTGTAGACCATGCCGACTTTCTTGGCTTCGGGGATGATTTCCTTGATCAGGTCGATCTGCTTGCCCAGTTCCAGCAGGTCGGATACGCCGGTCACGTTGGTGCCGCTGGCCTCCCAGCTTGGGGTCAGCTGTGCCTGTACCGGATCGGTCACTGCGGTGAAGACCACGGGAATGCGTTTGGTGCCTGCAACCAGGGCTTGTGCGGTAGGTGTGGCGATGCCGACCAGTACGTCGGGCCGGTCACCGATGAACTTGCGGGCGATCTGCGCGGCAGTGGCGGTGTTGCCCTGTGCGCTCTGGTATTGCCACTTGAGGTTTTTGCCTTCGCTGTAGCCGGCCTCGTTCAGGGCGTCGAGGATGCCGTCACGGGCGGCATCCAGGGCAGGGTGCTCGACGATGGCGGTTACCGCTACGGATTTTACGCTGTCTTTGGCCATGGCAACGGAGGCGCTCATGGCGAGGGTTAGGGCGCTCAGGGTGAGTACGGCAGATTTTGGCAGTTTCAGCATGGGAGATTCTCCTGCTAGGGACGATTTGTTATTTGTGTAGGGGCAGGCCTTGTGCCTGCCCTTGGTGGGCGACCATAAGGGTCGCCCGTACAGGCCCGTACAGAATGGGCGTTGTCTGCACTGGGGTGATCACAAGGTTCGTTCATGCGGATCATGCGCTGCTAAAGTTTGGCCATTTTTTTCCGTTGTTCGGTCAGTTGTTCCAGTGCGTGCTCGTAATCGGCCTGTTTGGCGCGTTCCTTTTCGATCACTTCTGCCGGGGCCTTGGCGACAAAGCCCTGGTTGGACAGTTTACCGGCCACGCGCTTGATTTCACCCTCCAGGCGCTTGATCTCTTTGTCCAGGCGGGCCAGTTCGGCTGTAGTGTCGATCAGGCCGGCCATGGGCACCAGTACCTGCAGGTCGCCGACCAGTGCGGTGGCGGACATGGGGGCTTCCTGTCCGGCACCCAGGGTGCTGATGGATTCCAGGCGGGCCAGTTTGGTCAGGGTGGTTTCGTTGACGTTGAGGCGGCGGCGGTCTTCGGCGCTGCTGTTGGCCAGATACAGGGGAATGGGCTTGCCCGGGCCGATGTTCATTTCGGCGCGGATGTTGCGCACTGCCAGCATCACGCTCTTGAGCCACTCGATGTCGCCTTCGGCCTGGGCATCCAGACGGTCGGTTTCGCCGGCGGGGTAGGGCTGCAGCATGATGGTGGAGCCGCTCTTGCCGGCCAGCGGCGAGATGCGCTGCCAGATCTCTTCGGTAATGAAGGGCATGAACGGATGGGCCAGGCGCAGTGCGGCTTCCAGTACGCGCACCAGTGTGCGGCGGGTGCCGCGAGTACGTTCTACGGGTGCCTCTTCGTCCCACAGGACCGGCTTGGACAGCTCCAGATACCAGTCGCAATACTGGTTCCAGATGAATTCGTAGAGGGCGTTGGCGGCGAGGTCGAAGCGGAACTGGTCCAACTGACGCACGACTTCCTGCTCGGTGCGCTGCAGCTGGGAGATGATCCAGCGGTCGGCCACGGTCAGCTCCACGTCCTGGTTTTCGCCGAGGCCGACATCCTTGCCGTCGCACTGCATCAGCACGTAGCGTGCGGCGTTCCAGATCTTGTTGCAGAAGTTGCGATAGCCCTCGACGCGCCCCATGTCGAACTTGATGTCGCGGCCGGTGGAGGCCAGCGAGCAGAAGGTGAAGCGCAGGGCGTCGGTGCCGTAGCTGGCGATGCCATCGGCGAACTCTTCGCGGGTCTGTTTCTCGATCTGGGCGGCCATCTGTGGCTGCATCATGCCGCTGGTGCGCTTCAGCACCAGGGACTCCAGGTCGATGCCGTCGATGATGTCCAGCGGGTCCAGCACGTTGCCGCGGGACTTGGACATCTTGTGGCCCTGGCTGTCACGTACCAGGCCATGCACATAGACGGTCTTGAACGGAATCTGCGGTGTGCCATCCTCGTTCTTCATCAGGTGCATGGTCAGCATGATCATGCGCGCGACCCAGAAGAAGATGATGTCGAAACCGGTGACCAGCACGTCGGTGGGGTGGAAGGTCTTGAGGAATTCGGTCTGCTCGGGCCAGCCCAGGGTGGAGAAGGTCCACAGACCGGAGCTGAACCAGGTGTCCAGCACGTCTTCGTCCTGACGCAGGACGACATCCGCGCCAAGGCCATGCTTTTCGCGGACTACGGCTTCGTTGCGGCCGACATAGACCTTGCCGGTTTCGTCGTACCAGGCGGGAATGCGGTGACCCCACCATAGCTGGCGGGAGATGCACCAGTCCTGGATGTCACGCATCCAGCTGAAATACATGTTTTCGTATTGCTTGGGCACGAACTGGATGCGGCCATCTTCCACGGCGGCAATGGCCGGTTCGGCCAAGGGCTTGGTGGAGACGTACCACTGGTCGGTCAGCCAGGGCTCGATCACCGCGCCGGAACGGTCGCCGCGTGGGGTCTTCAGTGCATGCGGCTCGATGCTTTCCAGCAGATCAAGAGCCTTGAGGTCTTCAACGATTTTCTCGCGGGCGTCGAAGCGGTCCAGGCCGGCGTATTGTTCCGGCAGGCCGGCATCCAGTTTGTCGTTGCTGCTGCCATCACTGTTGAATACCTGGGCGCGTGCCAGAATGGCGGCGTCCTGGTCCAGGATGTTGACCAGTGGCAACCGGTGGCGCTTGCCGACTTCGTAGTCGTTGAAGTCGTGGGCCGGGGTGATCTTCACGCAGCCGGTACCGAACTCGGGATCACAGTAGTCGTCACCGACGACGGGGATGCGGCGGCCGACCAGCGGCAGTTCGACAAACTTGCCGATCAGTTCCTTGTAGCGCTCGTCTTCCGGATGCACGGCAACGGCGGTATCGCCGAGCATGGTTTCCGGGCGGGTGGTGGCGACCACCAGGTAGTTCTTGCCGTCGGCGGTGGTGGCACCGTCGGCCAGCGGATAGCGAAGGTTCCACAGGCTGCCCTGTTCGTCGTGGTTTTCCACTTCCAGGTCGGAAATGGCGGTGTGGAATTGCGGATCCCAGTTGACCAGACGCTTGCCGCGGTAGATCAGGCCGTCCTCGTAGAGGCGGACAAAGGCTTCCTTGACTGCTTCGGACAGACCGGCATCCATGGTGAAGCGCTCGCGGCTCCAGTCCACGGAGCTGCCCAGGCGGCGGATCTGGCGGGTGATGGTGCCGCCGGACTGTTCCTTCCATTGCCAGACCTTGTCCAGAAAGGCCTCGCGCCCCAGGTCGTGGCGGGTCTGGCCATGGGCTTCCAGCTGGCGCTCGACCACCATCTGGGTGGCGATGCCGGCGTGGTCCGTGCCTGGTTGCCACAGCGTGTTGCGACCCTGCATGCGGCGGTAGCGGATCAGCGCGTCCATAATGGTGTTGTTGAAGCCGTGGCCCATGTGCAGGCTGCCGGTGACGTTCGGCGGCGGGATCATGATGGTGTAGGGCTCACCGGAACCCTGGGGAGCAAAATACAGGTTGCTCTCCCAGTTCTGGTACCAGTTGGCTTCAATGGCGTGCGGCTGATAGGTTTTATCCATGGTCTGGCAAAAATTCCCGATAATAAAGGGCTTGAATAAAGTTCAATATTATACTGCTAAATCTCGCCAAACCAAGCACGCTACCTGAGGGGCAACCACAAGGGTTGCCCGTACGGGGGAGGTTGCCTGCATCCGCGCATTTGCGTAGGGGCAGGCCTTGTGCCTGCCCTTGGCGGAGCAACCACAAGGGTTGCCCGTACGGAGAGGTTGTCTGGATCCGCGCATTGTATGTAGGGGCAGGCCTTGTGCCTGCCCTATGAAATTGGTTATTTAGTTGTTTGTCAGCAAAAGGATTTGCTTATGAAGACATTTCGCCATGGCGGTCGCCGCCGTTCTTTGCGCCTCGCGCAATATGATTACACCAGCGCTGGCGCTTATTTTGTGACGATTTGCACCAACCAGGGTGACTGCTTGTTTGGTTGCATTGTTGATGGCGAGATGCAGCTCAATGATGCGGGCAAAATGGTTGAGCAGTGTTGGCTGGATACCTGTCGGGGATTTGCTGGTGTTGTGGCGGATGAGTATGTCGTGATGCCTAACCATTTTCATGGCATTTTGTTCCTGCCTGGCAACAATGAAGTTAGTACTGAGCAGGGCGCCCAACAGGAGTGTCGGCATGGGGAGCGGTGCGTAGGTGCAGGCCTTGTGCCTGCCGTTGATGGGGCGACCATAAGTGATGGGGCAACCACAAGGGTTGCCCGTACAGCGTGGGCTGGTGAGACTGCCCGTATGGGCGGAGTATGCGTTTGTAGGGGCAAGCCTTGTGCTTGCCCTGACAGTATGGTCTGGAACACTCCGTCTTCCTCGGAGGCTTTGGCTCGAAAGATTTCTTTGGGTGCAGTGGTTGGGGCGTTCAAGTCGCGCTCAACGTTGTTGTATGGTCGCGGTGTAAAACAGCTTGGCTGGTTGCCTTATAAGCAAAGATTGTGGCTGAGGAACTACTATGAACATGTTGTCCGTAATGAGAAATCTTTGGATGAAATCAGACAGTACGTTCGTAACAACCCGCTGAATTGGCAGCTGGATCAATACAATTCGGAAAACTCACCACTTGGAGGCTAGCGTGCGTAGGGGCAGGCCTTGTGCCTGCCCTTGGTAGGGCAACCACAAGGGTGGCCCGTACGGGGAGGTTGCCTGCATCTGTGCATTGCGTAGGGGCAGGCCTTGTGCCTGCCCTTGGTAGGGCAACCACAAGGGTTGCCCGTACAGGGGAGGTGCCTGCATCTGCGCATCGTGTAGGGGCAGGCCTTGTGCCTGCCCTTGATGGGGCAACCACAAGGGTTGCCCGTACAGGGGAGGTTGCCTGGGTCCGCGCATTGTGTGTAGGGGCAGGCCTTGTGCCTGCCCTTGGCGGGGCAACCACAAGGGTTGCCCGTACGGGGAGGTGCCTGCATCTGTGCATTGCGTAGGGGCAGGCCTTGTGCCTGCCCTTGGTAGGGCAACCACAAGGGTTGCCCGTACAGGGAGGTAGGTTGTCTGCATCTGTGCATTGCGTAGGGGCAGGCCTTGTGCCTGCCCTTGGTGGGGTAACCACAAAGGTTACCCGTACTGGGGAAAGGCGCTCGCCCAGGTTGAGGCAGGTGGTACATGCGGATGCCTTTTCCGGCTTTTTATGCTATAAAAGCGTCACTTTTCGTTTGTAGAGAAACGTTCTCAGGGCGGGGTGCAAGTCCCCACCGGCGGTGATGCCTGTTTTGGTCGTCAGACCAGCAGGACAAGCCCGCGAGCGCCTGCATGCTTTCAAGGTGCAGGGTCAGCAGATCCGGTGTGACTCCGGAGCCGACGGTAACAGTCCGGATGAGAGAGGGCGGAGTCGCGCATGGCTTGCTTGCCGTGCGTCCGGTCGTGCTGTTCCGGCACGGCTTTCCTTCCTGTTTCATTTCCTGGGTTGGTGGCTTGTTTGGCTAATTCAATTAGTCAATTTCGGCGCCTGAGGCCCCGATACTGCGTTGCTGTTCTTCGTCATGACTCGCCATGACTTGTCTCGGCACCCTGTCTCGGAACCTCGGCCAGCCGAACTTGAACCAGACAGGCCACTAGCAACTTTTTTGCGCCCCGGGCGCATGGAGACGCCATGTTTACAGGAATCATCGAAGCCGTTGGCAGCATACGCAGCCTCACGCCGAAAGGCGGGGATGTGCGGGTGCATGTGGCCACCGGCAAGCTGGATCTGGCCGATGTCAAACTGGGTGACAGCATTGCGGTCAACGGCATCTGCCTGACCGCGGTGGAGCTGCCGGGCGACGGCTTCTGTGCCGATGTCAGCCGCGAAACCCTGGCGCGTACCGGCTTTGTCAATCTGCGTGAAGGCAGCCGGGTCAATCTGGAGAAGGCGTTGCTGCCGACCACCCGTCTGGGCGGACATCTGGTCAGTGGCCATGTGGATGGCGTGGGCGAGGTGCTCAGTCGCAGCGACAGCGCCCGTGCCGTGGTCTTCCGGATCCGCGCGCCCAAAGAGCTGGCCCGTTACATTGCCATGAAGGGCTCGATCACCGTGGATGGCACCAGCCTGACGGTCAATGCCGTCAATGGCAGCGAGTTCGAGCTGACCATCGTGCCGCACACGCTGCAGGAAACCATCATGGACAGTTACCAGGCCGGCAGCCTGGTGAATCTGGAAATCGACCTGATTGCCCGCTACCTGGAGCGCCTGTTGCTGGGCGACAAGGCGGCCGATCCGCAGGCCGGCATTACCGAGGCATTTTTGGCAGAACACGGGTTTCTGCGCTGACAGGAGTAGAGTTGTGGCACTAGACAGCATTGCCGACATCATTGAAGACATGCGTCAGGGGAAGATGGTGATCCTGATGGATGATGAAGACCGTGAAAATGAGGGTGACATCATCATCGCCGCCGAAGCCTGCACCGCAGAGCACATCAATTTCATGGCCAAGCATGCGCGTGGCCTGATCTGCATGCCGATGACCGACGAGCGTTGCGATCGTCTCGGCCTGCCGTTGATGGCACAGCACAACGGTTCGGGTTTTGGCACCAAGTTCACCATTTCCATCGAGGCGGCCGAGGGCGTGACCACCGGCATTTCCGCAGCGGACCGCGCCCGTACCGTGCAGGCCGCTGCGGCCAGGGATGCCGTGGCCGAGAACATTGTCAGCCCCGGGCACATCTTTCCACTGCGTGCCCAGCCGGGTGGCGTGCTGGCCCGTGCCGGACATACGGAAGCGGCCTGTGACCTGGCGCGGCTGGCCGGCTTCGAGCCGGCAGGCGTGATCTGCGAGATCATGAATGACGACGGTACCATGGCGCGCCGTCCCGAGCTGGAGGTCTTTGCGCAAGAACACGGCCTGAAGATCGGCACCATTGCCGACCTGATCCACTACCGCATGATCCACGAACGCACCATCGAACGGGTGGCCGAGCAGGAGCTGGACTCCGAGCTGGGCCACTTCAAGCTGGTGACCTACCGGGATTGCAACGAGGGGGATGTGCACATGGCGCTGACCCTGGGCGAGATTACCCCGGAAGAGCCGACCTTGGTGCGGGTGCACAACATGGATCCGCTGCGTGACCTGTTCATGGTCAAGCGCCCCGGGCTGTGGAGCCTGCAGGCGGCCATGAAGGAAGTGGCCAAGGCCGGTAGCGGGGTGGTGCTGCTGCTGGCCAACCAGATGACCGGTCAGACGCTGCTCGAGCATCTGGATCGTCAGCTGGGCGAGCGCAAGGGCAACGCCAATGCCGGAACCTACAGCACCGTGGGGGCCGGGTCGCAGATCCTGCGTGACCTTGGCGTGCGCAAGATGCGCTTGTTGAGCAAGCCGATGCGCTTCAACGCAATCTCCGGTTTCGATCTTGAGGTGGTAGAGTACCTGCAGCCACAAGAGTGAATCCTTATGGGGGCCGGTGCCGTTCGCAGGAAGCCGCTACCAGCCCCTAAATGCAGACCGACGTCTTGATAAACATTTTTAGCAGAAACAGGAATATCCAAAATGCAGTCATTTGAAGGTACCTTTATCGCTCCGCAGGGCAAGTTCGCCCTGGTGATTGGCCGTTTCAACAGCTTTGTAGTGGAAAGTCTGGTCAGTGGCGCCATTGACACCCTGGTGCGTCACGGCGTAAAGGAAAGCGATATCAGCGTGATCCGCGCTCCCGGTGCGTTCGAGCTGCCGCTGGTGGCTCAGCGTGTGGCCCAGCGTGAGGAGTTCGACGCCATCATCGCACTGGGTGCGGTGATTCGCGGTGGCACCCCGCACTTCGACTACGTGGCCGGCGAGTGCACCAAGGGCCTGGCCCAGGTATCCCTGCAGTACGACGTGCCGGTCGCCTTTGGTGTACTGACCGTGGACAGCATCGAGCAGGCCATCGAGCGTTCCGGCACCAAGGCCGGCAACAAGGGTAGCGAAGCGGCCCTGTCGGCCCTGGAAATGGTCAGTCTGCTGTCGCAGCTGGAGGCCAAGTGAGCCTGAACTACGACGACTACGGCGATAACCCGCCGCCACGTGCCAAGGGCAGGATTGCCAAGCGTCGCGTGGCGCGCACGCTGCTGATGCAGGCCGTATACCAGTGGCAGATTGCCGGCCAGAGTCTCAACGAGATCGAGGCGCAGTTCCGTACCGACAACGACTTTGAGGGCGTGGACGGCGAGTATTTCAGCGAGGGTCTGCGTGCCATTGCCGGTAGCGTTACCGAGCTGGACGAGCTGTTTGCGCCGTTTCTGGATCGTGCGGTCAGTGCTTTGGATCCGGTGGAGCTGGCCATCCTGCGGCTGGCAGCCTGGGAGTTCAGCCAGCGCATTGACGTGCCCTACCGTGTGGTGCTCAACGAGGGCATCGAGCTGGCCAAGTCCTTTGGCGCTACCGACGGCCACAAGTATGTCAACGGCGTGCTGGACAAGCTGGCGACCAAGCTGCGAGGTGCGGAAATCAGCCACAATCGGCGTTGATTGTTTGAACTCCGTTACTAGTCAGCCAAGATCAGTCTCTGTCATTCTGTGCGAAGCGTAGCGTAGTCGCAGAATCCATACGATGGTCATGCGCTGATGGACTCTGCGACTACGCGCAGGGTGACGGTACGCAAGGAGCAGGCTTGTCCTGCGACCTGATACAGGGCTGCTCCCCGCGGGGCAAGCCCATTCGTACAGGGTGCCGTACTTTTGTAGGTGCGAATTTATTCGCACAAAGCAGGGGAAAGTGAGGTGCCAGTGCTCGCCAAGACCGCAACAGGTAGACGGTTGCTCGATGCCGATCGAACCTGCAATGCGGACAGGAGAAAACCAGTGCATGAGTTCGAGCTGATCCGCACGATTTTCCGCGAGGCAGCCTATGCGCAGCCCAATGCTGCCGTTGAGCGCTCCATCGGTGATGATTGCGCCCTGATCAACCTGCCTGCCGGCCACCAGCTGTGTGTTTCCACCGACTCGGTGCTGGGCGGTGTGCACTTTCCTGACCCTTGCGATCCTTTTCTGCTGGGCCAGCGTGCGCTGGCGGTGGCGGTCAGCGATCTGGCTGCCTGTGGTGCCGAGCCCCTTGCCTTCACCCTTGCCCTGAGCCTGCCGCAGGCGGACGCACACTGGTTGCAGGCGTTTTCCCGTGGACTGGCAGTCATGGCCGGCCAGTGCGGCATTACCCTGGCGGGTGGTGATACCACCGCAGGGCCGCTGAATATCGGGATTACCGTATTGGGTAGTGCTCCACAGGGACAGGCATTGCTGCGCAGCCATGCCAGGCCGGGTGAACAGTTGTTTGTCAGCGGTCCGGTAGGTGCTGCTGCCGCAGCGGTCCGGCTGTTTGCCATCGATGCACCGGCTGTGGATGACGGCCTGCGCGAACAGCTGCTGCAGGCATTCTGGCAGCCGCAGCCGCAACTGGCCCTGGGCAGGTGGCTGCGCGGCAGGGCGGGTGCGGTGATTGATGTTTCCGATGGTGTGCTGGCCGATGCCGGGCACATCGCCGACGAGTCCGGGGTCCGCTTGATTGTCGAGCGGCAGCGGATTCCGGTTGCGGAATCCGCACAACAGCTGGACGGTCACCGGGCGCTGGAATGGGCGCTGTCGGGTGGTGACGACTATCAGTTGCTGTTCAGCCTGCCGGAGCGGCATGCAAGCGGATTGCAGCGGGATTTTCCGGAGGCGCGCTGCATTGGCCGCGTTGTCGAGGGACAGGGGGTTGTGCTGCTGGACGCTGACGGGCAGGAGATGACCCTTGACCGGCAGGGTTATCAGCATTTTTAATGATCGTGAATCTTCCCCGGTACCCGTAACGGTCGGGTATTTTCCATAACCAGTCAGGTATTTCATGAGCAACCACGTACAACCCCGGGTCTGGACCAATTTCTGGCATTTTCTGGCATTCGGTTTTGGTAGCGGGCTGGCGCGCAAGGCGCCGGGAACCTGGGGTACGCTGGCCGGGTTGCTGTTCGTTCCCCTGCTGCAACTGCTCAGCCTGCCGCTGGCGCTGGTCATCATCGTGCTGGCTTCGGTATTCGGCATCTGGCTGTGCGGCAGGGTGGCCGATGATCTGGGCGTGCACGACCATGGCGGCATTGTCTGGGATGAGATCGTCGGTATCTGGATCACTTTGATCTTGCTGCCGGCCCACTGGGGCTGGTGGCTGGGCGGGTTTGTTGTCTTCCGCTTCTTCGATATCCTCAAGCCCTGGCCGGTTCGTGTGCTGGATCGCAGAATCGGCGGCGGGCTTGGCATTATGCTGGACGATATTCTGGCGGGTTTGCTGGCTGCGGCGGTATTGCTGATCGTGCAACTGCTGCTTTGACTGGAGCATGCAACCGCCATCCCGTGAAACCGTTCTGCATGGGCGGATGATACAGGCTGCCGGTCGCGGCCAAAGGAGAAAGGGCGTGTTGCGAGCAGCCGTTTTGTTAGTGGTTTTCCTGTGCAGCGGCTGGCTGGCTGCGGAACCTCTGGTGCGGGTTGTGGGTCTCTTTCCTGATGCCGCAGTGTTGAACATCGATGGCAAGCGCACGCTGCTCAAGGTCGGCCAGGACGGACCGCAGGGGATTCGCTTGCTGTCCGCCGACAGCCAGTCGGCAGTGTTGAGCATCAACGGGCGACAGCAACGCATGGGGCTGTCACGCGACTATAACCAGGGCGGCTACAGCACACCGGAGAGGCAGCGCCTGATTGTGGCGCGTGGTCGTGGCGGACATTACTGGGTGACCGGTTCGATCAACGGCAACACGGTTCCTTTTCTACTGGATACGGGAGCGTCATCGGTGGCCCTGAATGCAACACAGGCAAAGCGGCTGGGAATTGATTTTGCCAACACAGGTCGGCCCATGCAGGTCACAACCGCCAGCGGTGTGGAGCGGGGCTGGCAGGTCAGTCTGCGCAGCGTCAAGGTGGGAGCCATCGAGGTGCTGGGCGTGGAAGCGGTGGTACTGGAGGGGAACTTTCCCACCGATGCCTTGCTGGGCATGAGCTTTTTGAATCGCATAGGCTGGCGCCAGGAGCAGGACAGCCTGATTCTGGAAGCCAAATTCTGAGATGAGGAATTGAAGTGAAGCGTTTTTTTGCCGTATGCAGCCTGGCTGCTGCAGTAACCCTGACCGCTTGTCAGGCGGTGGACACCACCCAGGGCGGGGCCGTGGGTGTGCAGCGCAAGCAATACATGTTCAGTGGCCTGACCACCGAGGAAATCAATAAATCCTACGCGCAGATGTATCGTGAGACCCTGCAAAAGGCGAGAACGGAGGGCAAGCTGGATACCAGCAGTGCGCAATACCGGCGCCTGCAGACCGTGGGTCAGCGACTGATTGCCCAGACTCCCTATTTCCGGGCGGATGCACGCAACTGGGCCTGGGAAGTCAACCTGATCAACAGCCCGGACATCAACGCCAACTGCGGGCCGGGCGGCAAGATCATTTTTTACAGCGGGTTGATCACCAAGCTGCAGTTGACCGATGACGAGATCGCTGCGGTGATGGGCCACGAGATTGCCCATGCCCTGCGTGAGCACAGTCGCGAGCAGATGTCCCGTGCCTACGGCATGGAGCTGGCCAAGACCGGTGTGGGCGCGTTGCTGGGTGTGGGCCAGGAAAGTCTGGGCATGGTCGATATGGCGGTCAACTACGGCATGATGCTGCCCAACAGTCGCAGTGCCGAGACCGAGGCCGACCTGCTGGGCATCGAGCTGGCGGCGCGGGCCGGCTACAACCCCAATGCGGCCATCACCCTATGGCAGAAAATGGAAAAGGCCGGTGGTGGTGCACCGCCCCAGTTCATGAGCACCCACCCCTCATCAGGAACACGCATCCAGAACCTGCAGCAGGCGATTCCCAAAGTGATGCCGATCTATCAGCAAAACCGCCGTTAAAACACGCAAGCCATGCATGTGAGGGCAGGCCGGCCGGGCGTACTTACGTATCGGCCCGACCCCGTCATCCACCCGGCTTGACCGGGTGATCTCCATCCGGTTTGCGTTTTCTTGCGGATACCCTGTGCCAGGCGTCAGGGGATCCCCGCGTCAAGCGCGGGGATGACGTTGATGAGGAGCGCGGAGAGCGTTGAAGAGGGGTGCGGGAGTGGCGTTTAGAGGATGCGTGCACGGGGCCGGTCCGGATCCGTCATCGCCCGGCTTGACCGGGCGATCTCCATCCGGTTTGCGTTTTCTTGCGGATACCCTGCGCCAGATGTCAGGGGATCCCCGCGTCAAGCGCGAGGATGACGTTGATAAGGGCACGGGAGTGGCGTTTTAGATGGTGCACAGGGATGCCGCGCTTAAAGATAGTTCGGGTGAAGTGTGTGGCGTTCGGGTAAAATGCCCGCTTTTTGCAGGGTGCAACGAGGCTAAGATGCAGGAACAGGCGGGGCAGGGCAGAAAGAGGTCCGGGTTGTTGCGCTCCAGCATGGTGGTCAGCGTGATGACCATGCTGTCACGCGTGCTGGGCATGGTGCGTGACATTGTGATTGCCGGCTATTTCGGTTCCAGTCCTGCAGCCGACGCTTTCTTCATCGCCTTCAAGATCCCCAACTTCCTGCGCCGACTGTTTGCCGAGGGCGCCTTTGCCCAGGCCTTTGTGCCGGTGCTGTCCGAATACCGTGAAAAGCGCACCTTGATCGAGGTGAAGAACCTGGTGGATCGCACCGCCGGGCAGCTGGGCTTTGTGCTGACCATCATCACTCTGCTCGGTGTGGTGCTGTCGCCCTGGCTGATCATGCTGTTCGCTCCCGGTTTCCGCTCCGATCCGGACAAGCTGCAGCTGGCCGGCGAGCTGCTGCGCATCACTTTCCCGTACTTGATGCTGGTATCGCTGACCGCCTTTTGCGGCGGCATTCTCAACAGCTATGGCCGCTTTGCGGTGCCGGCCTTCACGCCGGTATTGCTCAACCTGTCGATGATTGGCGCGGCAGTGTTTCTCAGCCCGCTGTTTGACCAGCCGATCATGGCGCTGGCCTGGGGCGTGTTCATCGCCGGGGTTGCACAGCTGATCTTCCAGCTGCCTTTTTTGTGGCAGATCCGGCTGTTGCCGCTACCCAAACCCTCCAAAGGGCATGAAGGGGTCAAGCGCATCATGCTGTTGATGCTGCCGGCGCTGTTTGGCGTGGGCGTCAGCCAGATCAACCTGTTGCTGGATACGGTGCTGGCATCCTTTCTGGTGACCGGCAGCGTGTCCTGGCTGTATTACGCGGACCGGCTGTCCGAGCTGCCGCTGGGCGCGTTCGGCATCGCCATCGGTACGGTGATCTTGCCGGCGCTGTCACGCCAGCATGCCACGGACGATCCGCAAGCCTTCTCCGCCACCGTGGACTGGGCGTTGCGCATGGTGTTGCTGGTGGGCGTGCCGGCGGCGTTGGCGCTGGGGGTGTTGGCCGAGCCGCTGATCGCCACGCTGTTCCACTATGGCCAGATGACCGATGCGGACGTACGCCAGTCGGCGCTGGCGCTGCAGGCCTATTCGCTGGGGGTGCTGACCTTCATGCTGATCAAGGTGCTGGCCCCTGGTTTCTTTGCCCGCCAGGACATGAAGACTCCGGTACGCATCGCGGTGATCTGCATGGTGGCCAACATGGTGATGAACCTGATCCTGATCTGGCCGCTCAAGCATGTGGGGCTGGCGCTGGCGACCTCGCTATCCAGCATGCTCAACACCGGTCTGCTGCTGTGGGGACTGCACAAGGCTGGTGTATACCGTGCGGCTCCGGGCTGGGGGCGCTTTGCCTGGCAGCTGGCTGCCGGTTGCGGGTTGATGGTTGCCGTGGTGCTGTTGCTCAATGCGCCTCTGGCAGACTGGCTGGCCTGGGGCTGGCAGCGGCGTGCCTTGCAGGTCACTATGCTGGTGGTGGCCGGTATCTTTGCCTTTGTTGTCGGGCTTGGTCTGACCGGTATGCGCTTGCGACATTTGAGGCGCTAACCGGGTGCTGTCCGGATAAATCCGGGCCTACGGGGAACGGAGTTGTTCTGGTGTAGGTACGAATTTATTCGTACATGAACCCTGTACCTGGTGCGGTCGGGCTCGTAGTTGTCCGGATCAATACGGACCAGCAGGAGCGTGCAGTCAGGTTGGTAGCGGAGTGTAGGGGGCAAGGCTCTGTAGTTTGGTCTGGGGCGACCACAAGGGTCGCCCGTACGGAGTGGATGAGTGCATACAAGGGTCGCCCGTACGGAGTGGATGAGTGCATACAAGGGTCGCCCGTACGGAG
>ERZ1032915.48-NODE-48-length-15040-cov-4.211478_pt1 | contig 15040 bp, 20 predicted proteins | sample MGYA00517090_ERZ1032915 | MGnify/ENA primary metagenome ERZ1032915 (study PRJEB33719, sample SAMN04261607) | wastewater metagenome | biome: rural village; feature: latrine urine exit; material: soil | place: El Salvador | collected 2013-01-14 ...
AGGATTTTCCCGATCGGGGAGAGGAAACGTCACCCGGTCGGAGGTGATTTCATCAATCCGAGTAATAAATCAAAGCATTCAATTCGGTCGTTATTGGTATTGGCGGCAATCTCTTTTTTACTGATTCCTGTCGCGTCTTGTATCCAAGAGGCCGAAGCATCAACAGTTACAGAGATTACGATCGCGCCCGGAATGCAGTACACATACACACCAACATTCCCGGCCGATCTTAGTCCTACAGTAAAAATACAAACACAGGGTGAGGGAACTTCCGGCACCGGTGGTAATTGGGGAGCTGTAAGTGGAAAAACACTTACTGTGAATGTTCCCGCGAATGCAACACCCGGAAGCAAGTATCAAGTCACATTACGTGCAACAACAACCAATCCCTCACAGACTTTGGATATTCCGATTCTTTTCAACATTGCATCGTCCATGTCCGCGACTGGTAATCAGGCAAACATCGTCACAGGATCTAGTATCAACTTCACGCCGTCTGTGTCCGGAATGGGGTCTTTTACATGGTCCGTGACTTCCGGCAAGACTCTTCCTGCCGGCCTGTCTCTTGACACGACCACCGGCAAAGTCACCGGCATACCCACGGGCATGGGGGATCAGACAATACATCTAACGGCAACGTCCAGTTACGGCGAAACCACCAATCTGGCTGTCACATTCACAATCTTGTCAAAACTTGTTGCCACGAACGACCCTACTGCAGGAGCTATAATCTATGTTTAAACTGAATATGAAAACTGAACACAGACTTATCGGTGCGGTAATTGCGTCTATTTTGCTATTATCCGTTATCGGATCTGTAGGAACAGCATTTGCTGATGATGAAATACCTGAAGACATACCAGATTACGGAGAATTCTGGTCTCTTACGATCTATATGATCTTCGCCGGTGCTGACGCAGAAACAATCGAATGGGACTTTGGTGACGGTTCACCCGTCTCAAACGAGTGGAATCCCAGCCATACGTATGACGCGCCCGGTGACTATATTGTAAAGCAGACTGTCTGGAATAGTTTTGAAGGTGGATCCACAGATGTGGGCTACTATCTCATACATGTGATGGGCGATCCCTTTGTGGAGATTGTTCAGCCTGAAGGAGCACCCGAAATCGAGAGAATATACACTCCGATCAGAACCACGCCCGGAAAACCGAACGATCCCGTTTGGGAAGGCAATACCTTCATCGGATGGTTTGCTGACGCGGAATTCACCGTACCTTACGAATGGAACGAGGCTATAACCGAACCCGTTACGGTTTATGCCGGCTGGAGCGGTTTCATACCTGTGTATCACACAATAACCATCAAGACTGAAGACGGTACCGTGATTAGCACAATCAAGGTCCAGGATGGTGCTTCTGCTGTGAAGCCCGCACCGCCAATCGGAGAGACTGCAACATACTATGTTGACAGCACCTTCACCGAAGAATTTGACTGGGAGTCTGCGGTAACGGATGATATTGTTATTTACCGTGTGATTGCAGAGGCACCCGTATCGGATGAGTCCGGTTACATCATGAACGGTACAACTCTCGTTCTTGCTGCAGGCGGTATTCTTGTATTGATACTTGGACTGTCCACTCGCAGACCCGTTGCTATAATCATGGCGCTCATACTCATCGCGCTGGCGGTGACAGGCATTGTTGGTTTCGTGGATCTTCCCGAAATCTTCAACACGGAGGTGTTCGCATGAATACCAACAGGAAATCGCTGACATCACTGTTCGTTACAGTTTTGCTGTTGGGAGGTGGATTTGCTGTGATTGCATCTATAGATGAGGGATATTGTGAAACACATACGTGGGATGAGCAATCACTATACCCTATCCCCAGAAATATAGAAATTAACGAAGGCGATAATTTCAGCATAACTCTCAGGCCTTACATCAACAACTATGATGGAATAGATTGGGAATCGTGGTTCGCAGTAGATAATGTATCCGAATTGCCTTCATTCATCACAGTGACAGGCAACAGCATTACGCAACCGAAAACTTTGAAGGTCACCGGTACGAATTGTGCTCCCGGCCAATATTACATAGAAATTGGTGAATGTAACTTAGATCCATTCTACGCTCCATGGAATCCGTTCGGAATAAAAAATGTGAAATTAACAGTGCTTCCGAATTTGCTGGATATGCCTTACACACCTCCTTCCGGTAACGCCGTGGCGAACAAGAACTGGACCTACAGCCCTACCCCGATACCTGATGCGACAATAACGGTTACAGGTGCCAGTTGGCTGTCTGTGATCGGAGGCACTATCTATGGTGTACCGCCCGCGGCCGGAGATTACGTCATCACCGTGAAGATGTCTAAGGCAAACTACGAGGACCGTACGGAGACTTTCACACTCAGAGTTGTAAGTGAACTTGTTGTCCTGAACAGTCCGTCCACGGGAGTAATATTCGCGGTGTGATGGTATGAAAAAGACTGTAGCGGCTATATCGGCGCTGGTTTTGCTTCTCGGCGGAGCTTCAGTGGTACTAATCGGTGCATGCTATGCCGAGACAGACAGTGAAATTCAGATTGTTCAACATGGAAACGATGTTGTGCTGTCTGTGAGTCCGAGTTCCGACTCAGTGACATGGGATCTCGGCGATGGACGGGTCGTTACGGGCTCGTCCGTCGAAACCATTTACAAATCGGGATTGTATCTTGTTAGAGCGATTGTCTCGCCTCCGGGAGAAGTCCCTGTTATCTTGCAGAGGTATGTTGCAGTCTACGATCCAGTTCCGCAACCTGATCAGATCATCAACGCGGAGCGTAACGTTGAGTTCAGATACAGTTTCTATAACGGCACGTCTCCGGACCTCACGGTGCTGAATTCCACAGGTACAGTGGTATCGTGGCTTACCTATGATGCAGATAAGCGCGTTCTTGCCGGTGTGCCCCATGATTTGGACCACTACTACGTGTTCTTCGGAGATAAGGGTTGGATTATACAGATTGTAGATACGGGATCTCGTTCAAGCCCCGTCATATCGTTCAATGCCGAAGTTGTCGAAGATGAGATTACTGCATCCCCCAAGGTTCTGCATGATGCCCTCACTCGCTACTCGTGGTCTCTCACGGACCTTACGGGTCAGCTCAAATCATCCCATGAAGGGAAGAATCTGAATATTACGGCCGAGCCGGGGCACTACATCCTACGGCTCACTGCGGTTACTCTTGACGGATCCGCGTCATATTCGCAGATTGTTAGCGTCCATTCGGACGAAGTGACGGAGACGGTTCCTGAAGAGCAGGAATCAGGTATTCCGGTACTGTCCGTATTCTTCGGATCAATTACGGCTATATTGCTTACAGTTTCCGTAATCGGCAGATCTCCGGTCATTGCATCGGCATCCGTACTGTCTGCGTTGGCCACAATTCTAACGGTGATACAATGAAACAAAATTCAAAATCAAAAGTTCTACTTACTTGCCTTTCAGTGGTGTTGTTGTTCACGGTTTCCGCCGTACCGCTGATTTCTTCCGAGGATGATGCCGACACTGAAACAATCCCGAACCTATCATCATTCTGGGGTGTTGATGAAGGTACTGATCAGGCGATAAAATGGTGGTTGCGTGTAATTCCTTTCGCAAGTACAGTTGCAGGGATCTTTGACTACTACGATTACAACCATCACAACAGGTTCCCTGCCGGTGACAATGACATTGTCAAAGAATATGCTCGGGAGGTTGATGCACAGCGTTCTACCGAACAGCAATACAATTTACTGATGGTGGCTTCAGATCTCGTCAGGAACGATACGCAGACCTGGCGGCTCACTTCCGCATATCTCAACCGCGCGGCGGAGATTTCCGCGGCCACTCATTGGGATGAGGATGAGGTGTATGACCAATATGCGAATAGATTGTTGGAACTTGCAGGCATATACGATATGCTGGCCACAGGGAATTTGAACACTCAGGATACGCTCGATCAGGCCGTGAAGGTTTCTGCCGATCTGCGCGCTAAGTGGGATGCCACGGATTACGGCGAAAGCCTCAACATTGAGATTGTATGGGACGGCGGAAGCACGGGTACTTCCTCATCCAGACTGTACTCCGATTTTATGACACTTGCCACAGCCTCTACGGATAAGGGCCTCGTCTATCTTTCACAGAATTCGGACGGTTTTGCATCAGAAACCAACTCCACGGTCTGGTCTTACGGCGGGTCAGGCAGTTTGACCCCTATGAAGCAGGGGACCGATCCTGTTCCGTTATCTCCGGGGGCGAACGATGTATCCGATCTTGAATCGGGCTTTTATGTTCTGTCTCCGGGCACATACGGAGGACCATTCCTTTCTGCGGTATCCGCGGATTCGGCAACCGTCACGGGAGCGACAGGTTTGGTTTGCGACAATAAGTACGGATACGCTGTACATGAGGGTGATAAAGTACGTGTATTCTGGGATGGGGAGTCAAAAGGATTGTCCTCCGCGCTTGACTTCCGCATAACCGGTGACGGTATATCGGACTATACGTCTCACGGTTCGCCATTGTCTTTGACCTTGGCTTATGGTGCATACATGGATCAGTTATCTGACTTGTTGTTGGAGGCATCCATTGCAGGCCAGGTCATGTGGTCCATTACAGACACGGCCAAACAGTCAAACATTCTACTCTCGCCGTCAAGTATCATCCCGCACTTATCGAACGTGAACATAACACCCCAGCAGAGTTATGCGATATACGCTATGGCCTTGGATCAGATAGCGGCATACAACGCCACATACGGCGATGTGCTGAAGGACGGCATGACACGGATCTCCGCACAGAGTCTCGAACTTTACTGTCACGGTTCTGTTTACGATCAGTACGGTAATCTCGTGCTTGAGAACGCCGTACTGACTCCGTATGTTTATCTCGATGATATGAGCATCCGTACCGGAAAGAGCACATACACCCAGGACGGGTTGGTGATGGTGTGGGATGTGGCAGATACTCTCAACGGGTGGGATATGCCTGCGGACACTGGTTTGTACGAGCCTATGATCATGCCCAAGGGCGCGTATCTTGTTCTTGACGAGATTATGTATGCCGGAGAATGTGTTCCTTCTGTGGATCTTGAGGTTGTAAGTATCGAGCGTATTGCCGTTTTCGATGAAATCCTCTTTGAGCGCAGCGACACTCCACCCGTATTGGACGCTTCGGTTCTGATTATGATAATCGTTCTTGAGCTTGGTCTGATACTCGGCCTTCTGGGTTACATAACCCGTATGCCTGCAATCATTGCAGGAGGAGTGATTATCGCTCTTATCGGATTCTTTGCATCGGACTGGATAGTTCAGTTTCTTTTAGGGAGGATTTGAGATATGATCGGTACCGTAATCAAGTACGGCGCGAGCATCGTTGCGGTCGGTTTGGTGTTATTCGTCATACTGATGTCGCTGGGCTACCTCGACTACTGGATCACTGAGGTGTTCGGATGATCGGACGGGTATTCGGCGCGGGGTTAATGGCTGTGGGCGCAGTATACTGCATTGTCGCCCTGATCCGTTTCTATGCTGACGTTCTGGCGGTGATATTATGATCGGGTTCATCAAAGGACTCCTTATTGCCAGCGGTGCGGCATTCCTTATCCTCTCGATTGTCACGCTAATAGGCATCGTCCTGATAGAACTCAACGGAGGCGTGGTCTGATGATCTCGAAGATCTTTGTCGGCTTGTTGGTCCTGATACTCTCAATTGCAGTTCTGTGGCAGACGATACACATCATTGAATGGTGCGGGACTCTCTATGCATCATACGGCGACGGTACTCTGGCCGGGTATCTTCGCATGCATGCGTACACTTACGTAACCCACATCTTCGGGGATTCTCACGGTTGGACCATTGGAGGTGTCTGATTGGCAAATCCTATAACTCTGTCCGTTGCTTTGGTTGGAAGCATTGCCGCAGGAGCAGTTCTGCTCTTATTATTCGTGCCGCCGGAAGATTTGCTTAGCTTCATCATTGAACACGGAAAGATGCTGTTGATCATAGCCCAGGTTTTAGGCATATTCTATGCGGGGATGACGACCAATGTCAAACTCGGAATAATCCTCATAATAACAGTACTGACGACTATAATCTGGGGGTGGTGATTTGTCATATTATTCGATCCTAATGGCAATGGATGTCCCGTGGATGCTCTTCGGTTTCATTTTCGGAATGGGATCGTGCATACTCGGACATTTGGCCCGCGGTGTGACCCGGCAGGGACTCGTAGTCCGATGTCCTCTTCTCGTAACTATAGCTATGGCTGAAATCGCGGCCGTGATACTAGGTGTATTCATGTGGCCTGTGTTGGTTTCCACGCCAGTACAGTCCATTGTACTGTGCATCATTATCGGATACTCAGTCGGATATTCGATTAGCGACCCAGGGGACGGTGTGGCCATCGACATGATCGATGATTGGAACAACTCGGATGCGAGTCTGGTGTACACGTACTTCCATGACGGCACCAGGTACCTTATGCCTCAGAGTTTCTGGGGATGCGTAAAGGCACTGGCAGGAGCAAGATGCCCTCTGTACATGGACATGCAGTTCGCCCGCCGTACGAGAACACATAAGACCAGTTCCAGGTTTTTTTCCGTGGAGTTGACCGCGTATGTGGCGCAATCCCATGCCATCGTTTCCGATACAGTCGGACTTTGTAGGATTTGGACGTCCAAGAAGGTTGGTCCGGACGGAGATATTGTGGAGATTCCGCGGTATCTCTTCCGTGCAGGAATTTAGCATCACTTCATAGAGTTCGCACAATCGACTATTGAGGATCCCGCTACATTCCTCGTTAAAACGGATACCTATCACGAAGCTCTTGCGGAAGCGGCAAAGGCAAAGGCAAGGGCAACACGTATAGAAGTCGAGAAGAATAACGCGGGATACACCAGCGCGGCCGCAATAATCGAACAGATGTTCGCCTTGGACATAGACGGCCCGGAAGTTGAGGCAGAGCTTCGCAGACGCATACAGGAGATAAACGAGAGAGCGGGGGGTGAGGGTGGCGATGCAACGGACGCTGAAGACGCCCATGGCATATCCTGACGATTCTGCTCAGGAGATGACTCTTCTCGGATCGTCATACGCCTCCGTCAGAATAGCATCCGTGCGGTTCGACACGATACTGGACATCTTGGAGACCGATCTTGAAGAAGTTCTGACGAAACTGGATCCTGACACGGTCACCATGATTCTCGATACCGCACCGGAAGCCGTATTCTCCGACGTGGACATCTCGGACAATGAGGACATTGAAGATTTTGTTATGAACGTAAGACAGGCAGTCCGGAGCATTCTGGCAATCGAGTTTCTTAAGCAAAAGCGGGAGGGCATGATTAGGACGGGTAGGCTTATCGGTGATGCGGAGTTCGCCGCGCATATGAGCAACAGAGGTCCCGATTCAGATCTGCGCTTGGCATCCTGTTTGAGAAGGCCGGGTGAAACGGTGATGTACAATGAGTAAGGCAGTTCTTTACCTGGATGTCGTCAGACCGCTGAATGCGGGTTACGGGGATTTACTGGATGCTCTCTGCAGGATGGACACAAGAGCATTTCATATCCGCAATTTTGCCTCTGTGCTGAGTCCCGCACTCCGGACGGATCTATGGTCAAACGAAGAGTACATAACTCAACTCAAAGACAATCCTCTGCCGAAGGATCTGTACGCCCAATTGGAGTACGATGCGTTTCAGTCCTGGATTACTGTATATGAGATGATTATGCGGAAGGCAGGGCTAATTGGATCATCAGACAAGACCGATGCAAATTACATATCCCGGTATTTCGGATCCGGAGGGGAAGAGGATGAGGTTTAATCTACCGCTCTTTCTAAAAGACCATTTCCGCCCTGGCGTGAATTGGATCGTTGAAGGTCCCCGAGGTTCCGGCAAGACCTACGGAGCAATAGCTCTGCTGCATTCATTGGTCAATGGAACATACCCTGATTGTGGCCACGTTGAAGCAGTCACGAATATCGTGTTCGGAACCAAAGATAATGAGGGTCGCATTGTGATGGGGCACCCTCCCGGAATCCATTATGTGAACACCATGGCCGATGCCCTGCGCAAGACTGGGGATATTCTGCGCGAGCGCGGAATGGGAAACGTCACTATAGCTTTCGTTCTGGACGAGGCACAGAACTTCATGATTGCCGATCTGAACATGGCCGCCGAAAATCAGGCGCTGATAAAGTTCATGGGCAGCAGCCGCAAGTTTGGTATGTGTACCATGTTCCTGACGCCCACGCGCCGCAATCTTGCACCGAAAATTCGGAACTTCGATGATGACGCGTCATCGCCGGGTTACTGTGGGGTTTTGATGCGCAAGGACGTCGCCATGGCTTCGGCCGTGTCCAAGCGGTCAAGAGGACGGATCCCTGCACGTGATCTTTCATTCCTGTCTCTGAGTTCGGAAATGGAGAATATCCCTATACGGTTCGAGGATTCGGAATGGACCCGGTCTTTGGAATCGTTGGACATTGGAGAGTACTCTTACGACACGCTCTCGGCCGCCGATTTCTCTCTGGGGGAGAATCCTGCGGGAATGACCTTCGCGATTAAGGATTTCCTGAAGGAAGTGTCCAAAGGCATTTCCACAGAGATTCCGACAGCCATAGGGGAATACTTCGACAAGTGGGATGAGGATGTCGATGATGATTCGGATCAGGAGAAATCCATTGATGCGGAAACCGAACGGATCCGACAGGCCTACAGAGTTGAAAGGGCCAGGTTATCGGGCATCAAGTGGAACACTATCTCTTTTATTGAAGGAGACTCGGCACAACTTTTACGCTATCATCATAACAAGGAATTTGGAAAAGAAAAAAAAAGTAAAAACACCACGCCCGGGCGCGTATATATAAAACCTAATGGGGGGAACGGTACGGGGGAACTCTCGGCCGAAACGAGCAGAGAGGAGGGATGTGAATGTTGAGGAGGTTATTGAGGAGAAACAAGAGTGAAAAGAAGGTCAAAAAGAGACGAAAAGGTAGGGGTAAACGTGTAAAAACACCAATCGAGAAGCCTCAATCCAGACAGAAAGAATCGAAACCCAGAGTTCCGAAAAAACGGAGCATCGTAAAAGCCAAGAAGCCCGTGGCGAAGAAATCGGCAATCACGCCCACAGAAGTGGCCAAGAACATGAAAAACACAAAGAAGGGGAAGAAGAAATGAAGTTATTCAACAGGAAACCTCGGACTTCCGAGGAACAGAGTCTTATCAACAGAGCGAAGGCGAACAAGATCGAACGCGATCGGATCCGTAACGAGAAGATGGAAGCCAAAGTTGAGCGCACAAGAGCGCAGACAAGAGTCCGGGAACGGAACGGCGGCACTGTACTACAGGTGAAGCTCGCTAAAATCATAAGCGGCAAGTCAAAACCGGGGAGAAGCTCCGGGAGGACTGACAGAAAGCTTGCAAAGGCCCAGCGCAAACGCGCCAGAAGACAGCCCCGGGACGAGAGGGGGAGATTCGTCGCTGAAGGCCGCAAGACACTGCGCAAGACCCTGGGAAAGACCGTGGGATCCAAGCCCGCACCCGCCGGTGCAAAAATCACCGAAATAAAAACCGAAACGGTGACTGTGGACGGACGGAAATACAAGATACCTGTGGACGATAAAGGGTATGTTCCGCAGTATGCCCTGGCGGCGAGATTCACCAACGTCTCGGAAGGCACCGGTCCCAACGTGGAGAAGCGCAACGTAGCAATAGATCAGAGAACCGAATCGAAGACGGTCCTCAAAGGCAAACTGACGCCTGAAGACGTAAAGGAATGGTGGGCCAGACCGAACGAGAGCGACGTGGAAGGCGTGGACGACATCAATAGCACCCATTACGATCTAAGTATGCTCAAGTCACAGGGCCGGAAAGAGGCGCAGGGAAAGATTGCGGTCGTCGGCGGCACGAAAAAGGACCAGGAAAGGATAAGAAACATGCTTTCTGACAGCTTTACGATCAAAGAACAAAGGGCGATTTCAAAGGACGGGTTGACGATTTCCGTCCAAGATCTGCCAAAGGGAGAAGCGGGAAGATACTGGGGTCGAAAAAACGGCATGGCTTATCTGATAGAAATTGACCCGGACAGCCTGGATGACGATACTCTTTTGCATGAGACCGTTCACCACTCCCGGTTGGTCGATGAAACACGGAAAACACCCTTGACCAAAACCAGATCTCTGGAAAAGGAAAGAGTCCTGGTAATGGGGAATGATGTTGCGTTGGAAGAGGCTGCCACTGTCGCAGAGACGGCGGCAAGGCAGGGCAGGTACATTGTGTCCAAAGACCCGCATTATTACGGACCCGTATCGAAGATCAACAAAAAGGATCCTTTTGCAATGATGATTGAAGACCGTAGACGATTCGCCGGATCTGCTGAAAAGGGGAGCATGGGGAAAAGAGGGAAGAGGGCTCTGACCGCCGTCGAAGAGAATTTCGAAGAGTCGCACATATCAGAATTGAATCTGAAAGACGTATCATACGGCGGGAAGAAGGCATACCCTGATATCACGGCCAAAGGACGTCTGAAAGAAGCAAGTAATAAATAATTCTAACACACTTGTTAGGATTATGAGCAAAGAGGTATACAGAGGCGGGTGCGACTTCTATGAGCACATGTTCAAACTTCAGGAAGAGGCGGGCCTGACCTTCAAAGAAGCATTTGTCGTTCTGTCGACTCCTGCGTACAAAAAGCAATTGGCTGAAGAATGGGACGTGACTCCCGAAGCAGTCATGAACCTTGACAGAAGAGGTTGGAACAAAATCAGGACATTTGCCAACGGCGATGAGGGTCTGATGTACATGATAGCTCCTGCCCGGTTCTGGCATCCGTTCTGAGGTGACAGAATACTTCGAGGGATAAAAATACCCGATTATATCATATTATGACCGGGTATCGGGATTTTTAGGAAATAGGACAATTGACGTAATCGTATCCAGAGGACGAGAGATACTAGCAGTCCATGGCTTACGATCGTTCTCCGATCGTGATGAGATTATTGGAAAATCACGAATGCATTACGTCATTCCGCGTAATCTGCCTGTGTGTCGCAAATGTAAGTGTCATGCGCCGGAATCGGCAATGTTGACTCAGTATCAGGAAGATGTACTGAATCACTGCAGTAGAAAACTTCCCTGCCGATGCGACTCTCGTATGAGCTGTATTGCAAATCAAAACACAAAGGCTCCATGCCCCGGTAGATTTTTTTGATTTCCGGTGTATTGTCGTAACTTAGTATCCACTTATGCTCAAGACTGCGGATAGTGTCTGAAAGAGTGACGTGATCTTCATGCTCGAAGTGGTTCATGTACAGCGTACTGCCCTTCTCGTAATACGGCGGATCTATGTAGACGAGGGTTGTATCCGCATCATATCTGCTCAGCTCCATGGCCAGAAACTCATTCGCATCCTTGCAGTATACTTCGATGCTGTCCGATAATTCCGAAAGAGTGGCAATCCGCGATGTGAGGTTCTTCTTGTTGAACCGGGCATCAATCCTGTATTTGCCTTCTTGACTTTGGCCGCCGATGACTCCGCCGTTCAGAATGCCTGATCTGTTGGTTCTGTTCATGTAGAAGGTGGAGAGGCCCAAAGCAAAGAGATCTTCATTCTCTTTGTTTCTTTGAATTTCACGTTGCTTCTTCCATTCATCCATGGTGACGTCGATTTTTTCAATGGCTTTGATCAACTCATCCCCACGGTGCTTTATTGAGTGCCACAGAGCATAAATCGAACGGTCCGCGTCATTGAGAACTATTCTGGATACATCACCCTCTGCGAGGAGAGTGACGGCAACACCGGCGCCTCCGGCGAAGGGTTCGATGTATATTCCGCCATCGAGCCCGTTGGCTGGAAGGAGGCTCTTGAAATAGCCTGATAATCTGCCCTTCCCTCCGGGGTATCTCAATGGGGAATAGTACGCCATGGTGTTGTATCGTGTTCTTGGCCAAATACCTTTCCCATAGCTTAAATTGTAAAAATCAATCTCCGCTAGATTCCCCGAGCTCTTCCTCGGGCGGATACATAGCCTCCATAAAGGATCTCATACTGCCCCATAAATTCACCAATGACTCGGGCGTCGGATTGTATTCATAATTATGGCCGAACTCATTGAATTCTTGTACAATGGGTTCTTTATTTCTTATTAATTGTTCCATAGATCTCTTTGCATCTTCACTAATCTTACCAGCTCTACTAAGATGCTTCAATATCTTTTCAATCCGTACTGGAACTTTAACGTGTCTGTCAGAAGCTTCGCCCTCGGGTTTGGGCATCTGTTCATAGTAATACTTCGTAGTCAGTTCAAACAATGTCCTGAATACGGCAGATGCACTGTTGCAGTATTTTCTTAAGTCGAAGAATTTTAAACCCTCAAGCATCTCGTTCATCCTCGGTTTGGGGAATATGATGTCGCAGTCGTCCTCAATGATTGTAATCTTGCGTCTTGTCCTAGTTCTTTTCTTTTTAGTACCGGTGGCGGTGCTCTTCGGCTCGGGAAACAATATGATGGAGGGGTTTTCTGAATCATCGGATTTAAAAAATCCCTTTGACTTTTTCTTCTTAATATATTCCGCAATATCCTGAGCGGTGTTCAATGAACGGGAATCGATGTAATTTTCAGAGTCTTTAGACGAAGTCATGTCGTTGAATATTTCTTCAAAATCACGCAACCATCCCTTTTCTGATTTGAAAACAATCTGATTTCCCGTCAATTCCATACCGATGGCTTCTTTGAATGAGGAATTATTGATAATCCTTTCATACGTTGTATAATCGATGTCGCCCTCGGAGAACTGGGGCAATTCCTTCATCAAATAGTCAAAAAGTTCCAGATTCGGTTGAGTCTGGCCTATTGATTTCAAATGTCTTGCCTTGGCGATACTGTCCCATCTTGTTTGACCTATGCCGCCCTGCTCCCCCTGATGATTTATTTCTATCCAGCGATTGATTTCACCTTCATCATCAGATACTTTGCAGTCTATATATTGGAATTCCTTTCTGTCAATGGTCTTATTGAGTTTTGTGAAATATTTCTTTAACTTCGGATTGTTTTTGACTATGTTGGGATACATTATACACTTGATGGCAGTGATTCTCCGGTTCCCATCTTTGACGATGTACTTGCCCTCTGCAGTGTGGAATACAATAGGGACTGTACTGGGGTTTAACCCATGGAGGTGTATATGACGTGCAAGATGTCTGATTTTGCCCTCGTGCAATTTCAACATCTGATCAATGGCTTCCTGTTGATTTTTAGCCGGAGGCAATCGGGGATTTTCTACGTTAAGCAGAAGAACATTGATCCCTACCTTTTCATCTCGGAATATCGTCATTACATCCCTCTTTCAAATCTGCTGTTGTTCATGGTATCGTTTGTTTCTCAATTCTATGATTGTCATGTTAGTCAATTTCCAATTACTTTCCTACGAGTTTACATTACCTATACTCATCCTGGGAGGGAGCATCAGAATGGTCTTGATTGTCCTTTTTAACAGAAGTTATCCTTATTACATCCTTTTCAAGAAACTTCATGTAATCCTTCTCTCCCCTCGATGGGGCGGAGAGAATCCTCCTAGAGTATTTGGCATACTCCTCTTCAGCTTTTAAGTCCGCAATCTTCTTGCTGATAGATCCCTTATCGTGCAGAACCTCCCTTCCACCCATCTGTAACAGATTATCGAGAGTTTTCACCCAGTCCGACATGTATGTCGGTACGCGGTTTCTCGCCCTCATCTCGGCGAGCTCCAGAAATGCGCTAACGGTTACGTTCAGATTTTCGAGCTCTTCCCTAGTCAGGAAGTTCTTGGCCACATCCAAGTCTTTCTTTCTGGGTACATCGCCATCCCATGTCATGAGGCCACAGTAATCATGCTCACCGTCTATGCGATCATATCTGATTTCCGCGGCGGTTTTTCCAGTGACTGCATAATGTAATTTATTCTGCACAGTGGCGAAGAACTCTCTGGATATTTCCGTCGATGAGTCATAGTCGACGCTCAAAGCGTATATGTCCAGGACTTTACTGTACAACCTTTTCTCGGAAGATCGTATGTCTCGGATTCTCTCCAAAAGCTCGTCGAAATAGTCTGCGCCAAATTCTTTTGGATTCTTGAGTCTTCTGTCATCCAAGGCGAAACCCTTTTGCATATACTCCGACAGAACAGAGCTGGCCCAATTCCTGAAGTGCGCTCCTCTGTGGTTCCTCACCCTGTAGCCGACTGCTAGTATCATCCGCAAGTTGTAGTATGCAATTGGCCTTACGACAAATCGACTCCCTTCCTTTCTGGAGACGCAAAATGATTGGATGACAGTGCGATCCAATTCCCCATCTTCGAAGATGTTGCCTATGTGTTCATTGACAGTTCTCACATTAACTTGATATAACTCAGACATCCCAGATTGGGACATCCATATATTTTCATCGGCGAACACAGTCTCCACACGAGTTGTGTCATCTTCTGACGTATACATGAGAATCTTGCCGTGGAAGTCCGGCAAATCCGCATATATCTCGTCCTTGCCATTACTCATTTTTGAACTATCCGGAATTTCCGGATAGTTGCCTTCTTCTCTCTTATTCTCTGTCATATTGCCTCATATTTTGATGGATTTCCGGATTCTTTCTCTCATTCCCGATAAATACAGGTTCGCCAACCTCATCATCGCTTGGATCCTCTCCGTTTAGAATCCGTTGTAAGTAGACATTGGCGAATGAGCACTTCTTGCATCCGCCGCTGCATCTTATGGAACCTTTGAGGATATTGCACCTGCCCTTTCTGAGATAGATAGTGTTCGTGTTTCTTGATAGAGCGAACGCTATACAAAATATGCCTATCAGTGCAAATACTCCAAAAACGAGATTTAGTGTGGAGTTCTTGGTTTCATCAAGAAATACATATAATGTGATAGTCGACAGTAATATGGTTATGCCTGCTAATACATAATTCCAGTTGATGTTTGAAACGGTAAGCGGTCCAAGGGCTAGTCTTCTTTTATTGCTCATGATAACCTCTCATTGAATGAAACCCGGCCAATATGGTAAAAAATGAGCCT
>ERZ1032915.49-NODE-49-length-15030-cov-9.227980_pt1 | contig 15030 bp, 13 predicted proteins | sample MGYA00517090_ERZ1032915 | MGnify/ENA primary metagenome ERZ1032915 (study PRJEB33719, sample SAMN04261607) | wastewater metagenome | biome: rural village; feature: latrine urine exit; material: soil | place: El Salvador | collected 2013-01-14 ...
AGGGTATCACCCCCGCATCTGGCACAAAGGGGGTGGGTCCATCTCATTTCCTACAGTGGGGCTCTCAATACCGCCAGAACGCCGGGGTGAACAGGATCAGCAGGGAGAACACTTCCAGTCGGCCCAGCACCATGGCGAAGCTGAGGATGGCCTTGGCGCTGTCGGGCAGGCTGGCGTAGTGGAAGGTGGCGTCGCCCAGGGCGGGGCCGAGGTTGTTCATGCAGGAGGCCAGGGTGGAAAAGGCGGTGACCGGGTCCAGGTTGCAGGCCAGCAGTGCCAGCATCAGCAGGAAGAAGGTGCCGAGATAGACGGCGCTGAAGCCCCAGACGGCCTCGATCACCCGGTCGGGCACACTGCGTTTACCCAGCTTGACAGTGAATACGCCGCTGGGGTGCAGCAGGCGTTGGAATTCGCGCTGGCCCTGGCGCAGCAGCAGCATCACCCGCATCACTTTCATGCCGCCACCAGTGGAGCCGGCGCAGGCACCGATAAAGGCGGTATACAGCAGCAGATAGGGCAGAAAACTGGGCCAGGCGCTGAAGTCGGTGACGCTGAAGCCGGTGGTGGTGGCGATGGTGACTACCTGAAACAGTGCATGGCGCAGGGCCAGCTGCGGTTGCTGGTAGTGCTGGTACAGTGCCAGTACAAAAAAGGTCAGCAGCACCAGGCTGCCCAGCAGCTTGAGGTAGAACCGGCATTCGGCGTCGTGCCAGTAGGCCTTGAGCGAACGGCTGCGCAGGGCGAGGAAGTGCAGCGAGAAGTTCATGCCCGACAGCACCATGAAGCACACGGCGATCAGCTCGATGGTGGCGCTGTTGAAGTGGCCGATGCTGGCGTCGTGAGTGGAAAAGCCGCCAATGGCGATGGTAGCGAAGCTGTGGCCGATGGCGTCGAAGCCGTCCATGCCGGCCAGCCAGTAGGCCAGTGCGCACAGCAATGTCAGCCCGCAGTAGATCAGCCACAGGGTTTTGGCGGTGTCGGCGATGCGTGGTGATAGCTTGTTGTCCTTGATCGGGCCGGGCATTTCGCTGCGGTACAGCTGCATGCCGCCGATGCCGAGCATGGGCATGATCGCTACCGCCAGCACCACGATACCCATGCCGCCCAGCCACTGCAGTTGCTGGCGGTAATAGAGGATGGCGCGGGGCAGCTCGTCCAGCCCGGTGAGTACGGTGGCACCGGTGGTGCTGAGGCCGGAAAAGGACTCGAACAGGGAGTCGGCCAGATCCATTTGCGGCACTGGCGAGAAATAGAATGGCATGGCCCCGAAGCTGGCCAACACGATCCAGAACAGCACGGTAATCAGGTAGCCGTCGCGCACCCGCAGCTCTTCGCGCCGTCCGCGCACCGGTAGCCAGGTAAACAGGCCGGTCAGCAGGGTGATGCCCAGTGCCAGCGCAAAGCTGCCACTGGCATCACTGCCGTCGTACAGCGCCAGCAACAGCGGTGGCACGTGAGTCAGGCTGAACAGCATCAGCAGAATGCCCAGAATACGGGCAATGGCGGCAAAGTGCATGGGGTGTGGCCCGGCGGGTTGGGGGGTGCCTATTAAAACAGAGAATTTAAATCGAGGCTAAGGGAACTACAGAAATCCGGGTTGTCGTAAAGAAACATATTTGTTATTTTGGCGGCATAATGTACCGCATCACTTATTACAGTAAAAAAGTGCAGGCAGAGGTGCTTGCTTTACCCAGTGGTTTACAGGCCCGCTACTTTGCCTTGACCGACAGAATGGAGTTGCATGGTCCAAATCTGGGTGAGCCGCATAGCAAGTCGTTTGGTGATGGTTTACTGGAGTTGCGGTTGAAGTCGGCAGAGGGTATTGCCAGGGTGTTCTACTGCACCCTGATCGAGAAACGGATTGTGGTGCTGCATTGTTTTATCAAGAAAACCGGCAAGACACCGACCCGCGATAGACGGCTGGCCGAAGCACGCATGAAGGAGGTAAAGAACCATGCTCACACACGCTGAACTTAAAGCCAGGGCGTTGGCAGACTCCGGGGTACAGGCTGAATACCAGCGCTTGAACCGTGAGGAATACGCCCTGCTTGATGAAATGCTGGCTGCTCGCCATGCTGCCGGTTTGACCCAGGCACAAATTGCCGAACGCATGGGAACCAAGGCTCCGGCTGTTACACGGCTGGAAAATGCGCTGGCTTCCGGCAAGCATTCACCAAGCCTGGATACTCTACGCAAGTATGCTGCCGCAGTTGGTAAAACACTGGAAGTGCGCTTGGTCTGATCCGGGGAAAGAGCGCTCAGGCAGGCGCTGCGCGGGGATGGGGTGTTCCCGCCATCAGAAAAAGCTCAGCCCCACCTGGAACAGGCGCTCTACCGCGGGGATGTGTTTTTTGTCGACCACGAAGAGGATGATGTGGTCGCCGCTGCTGATTTGGGTGTCTTTTTCGGCCATGATCACCTCGTCGTTGCGGATGATGGCGCCGATTGCGGCGCCGGGTGGCAGGCGGATGTCGCGGATTCTGCGGCCGACCACCTTGCTGGTTTTTTCGTCACCGTGGGCGATGGCCTCGATGGCTTCGGCCGCGCCACGGCGCAGCGAGTGCACGCTGACCACATCCCCCTTGCGCACGTGGGCCAGCAGCACGCTGAGGGTGGCCAGCTGGGGGCTGACGGCGATGTCGATGGCGCCGCCCTGCATCAGGTCGACATAGGCCGGGTTGTTGATGATGGCCATCACCTTGCGCACGCCGATGCGCTTGGCCAGCAGGCTGGACATGATGTTGGCGTCGTCGTCGTTGGTGACGGCGATGAACAGGTCGGCCTGGTCGATGTTCTCTTCCAGCAGCAGGTCGCGGTCGGAGACGCTGCCGTGCAGTACCACGCTGCTGTCCAGATGGTCGGACAGGTGGCGGCAACGGGCCGCATCCAGCTCGATGATCTTGACCTGACAGCGGCTTTCGATGGCTTCGGCCAGCCGTTCGCCGACATGGCCGCCACCGGCAATCACTACCTTGCGGTAGCCGTCTTCCGGGCGTTGCAGCTCGTTCATCATGGCGCGGATCTGGTGGCGGGCGGCAATGAAGAATACTTCGTCACCCACCTCGATCACGGTACCACCGACCAGCTTGAGCGGGTGGTCGCGGCGGAAGATGGCCGCCACCCGCACGTCGGCATTGGGCAGGTGATTGCGCAGTTCGCGCAGCTGGTGGCCGACCAGCATGCCGCCATCACGGGCACGCACGCACACCAGCTGTGCTTTGCCGTCGGCAAAGTCCATCACCTGCAAGGTGCCGGGGTTTTCCACCAGCCGCTTGATGTGATGGGTGACCACTTGCTCGGGGCTGATGCAGACATCGATCGGTAGCGCTTCGGGACTGAACAGCTCATGACGCAACAGGTACTGGGTGGAGCGTACGCGGGCAATCTTGGTCGGCGTGCGGAACAGGGTATGTGCCACCTGGCAGGCAATCATGTTGATTTCATCGCTGTTGGTGACCGCCACCAGCAGCTCGGCATCTTCGGCATTGGCCTGGCGCAGTACCGAGGGAAAGGAGGCATGGCCGGTCACGGTACGGATGTCCAGCCGTTCGCCCAGTTCGCGCAGGCGCTCATGATCGGTATCCACCACGGTGATGCTGTTGGCTTCGCTGGCCAGCTGCTCGGCCAGGTTGCCACCGACCTGACCAGCGCCGAGGATGAGGATGTTCATGGGTGGTTGTGCCTGTGCGGTTGTGTCCGTAAGGAGCGTATTCTGGTGGGTATGTCCATGGAGCACAAGGGTGCTTGCAGGTGCATGTCTGGAATGGATTGCGGGATCCCTGGTATAGGGTGTCGAGGCAGGCCACTGACGCAATAATGGCAACTGGCCATAAAATTTGCCGTTCGTCGGATTTTACGCCCAGCCAAAAACTGAGGGCTACCCTACATTCAGATGCCCTGTTTTTACTGTGCTTCTTGTCGGTTATCGTCCGTTAGCCGGCAGGATGGACGGAATGACAGGGCATCTGCATGGATGCAGATCTGTCCATGGATGGACTCCATACATCTTCAGCCGTCTGGTCAGTGAGGTTGCTGGCCAGGCGGCTTTTCTTTTTCCGGTGGCATGGTGTGTGGCAGCGTGCAGCAGGCCCGCGGGGTGTGCTGGGTTCGGGTTTGATGCTGAAGTGGATTCTGCGACTGCGCTTCGCTCCGCGCAGAATGACGGGACGGGAGTGTCGCAGATGCGGCGTCAGCACTTCTGCAGCAGCGCGTAATAGAAGCCGTCAGGTCCGTCCGGCTGCGGAAGCAGCTGGCGACCGTGGGGCTGGTCGATACCGCAGTTGAGTCCCGTATCCAGTTCCCGCGCATCCGGCGTGCGGGCCAGAAACTGCTCGATGTTGTCGCTGTTTTCCGCTGGCAGGATCGAGCAGGTGGCATACAGCAGCAGGCCGCCGGGCTTGAGGGTGGGCCAGAGTCTGTCCAGCAGCTCACCCTGTAGTTGTGCTAGGTCGGCAATGTCTTCTTCTGTACGGGTCAGCTTGATGTCGGGGTTGCGGCGGATCACGCCGGTGGCGGAGCAGGGTGCATCGAGCAGAATGCGGTCAAACTGCTGGCCGTCCCACCAGTTGTCCACATCCCGCACATCGGTGGCCTTGAGGCTGGCTTGCAGTTGCAGGCGGTCGAGATTGTCCCGCACCCGTTGCAGGCGCTCCGGTTCCAGGTCCAGTGCCAGCAGGGATTCCAGTTGTGGCTGTGTCTCCAGGATGTGGCAGGTCTTGCCGCCGGGGGCGCAGCAGGCATCCAGCACGCGCTGGCCGGGCTGCAGATCCAGCAGCTGGGCCGACAGCTGGGCCGCTTCGTCCTGCACGCTGCACAGGCCGTCGGCAAAGCCGGGCAGCTGGTGCACATCACAGGGCTGTTCCAGCCGGATGCCACTGTGGCTGTACTCTGTTGCACTGGCAGCGATACCGGCCTGCTCCAGTTGTTGCAGGTACTCATCACGCGATACCCGCAGCGCATTCACACGCAGGGTCATCGGCGGATGCAGGTTATTGGCCGAACAGATATCCAGCCAGTGCTCGGGCCAGCTGGCCTTGAGCAGTTTTTGCAGCCAGCGCGGATGGGCGGTGACCACTACCGGGTCCCTTTCCAGCTGCGGCAGTAGCTCTTCGGCTTCGCGCTGGGCGCGGCGCAGCACGGCATTGACCAGGCCTTTGGCCCAGCGTTTTTTTAGCTGGTCGGCACAGGCGACGGTTTCGCTGAGGGCGGCATGGGGCGGGATGCGGGTGTACAGCAGCTGGTACAGACCGATCAGCAGCAGTGCCTGCACATCCTGATCGGCGCGGCGCAGGGGTTTGTCGAGAAATTGTGCCAGCAGGATTTCCAGCCGTGGCTGCCAGCGGGCGGTACCCATGGCCAGTTCGCGTACCAGTGGCCGTTCATTGTCGGCCACCTGTTGCAGCACATTGGGCAGGCTGCCGGCCAGCGAAGCCTTGCCTTGCAGCACGGCGCTCAGTGCATGGACCGCCGCCAGCCGCGAGTTCATTGGCCCAGCACCTGGCCAGTCGCAAACAGTTCGGCACGACCATTGAACAGGTCGGCAAAGTCCATGGCGCGGGCGTTGGGCAGTTGCAGGCGGGTCAGCAGCAGTGCGCCCTCGCCACAGGCCACCCGCAGGCCGTTGCGGTCGGCGTGCAGGATTTCACCGGGCTGGCCCTTGCCGTCGGCCAGTTGTGCGGCATGCACTTTCAACGACTGGCCCTGCAGCAGGCTATGGCTGACTGGCCAGGGACTGAAGGCGCGGATGGCGCGTTCGATTTCCACCGCCGGGCGGCTCCAGTCGATCAATGCGCAGTCGCGGCTGAGCTTGTGGGCGTAGTTGGCCAGGCTGTCGTCCTGGATTTCCGGCTGTGCGCTGCCTGCCAGCAACTGTTCGATGGTTTCCAGCACGGCAGGCGGGCCCATTTCGGCCAGGCGATCATGCAGGCTGCCGCCGGTGTCTGTGGCGGCAATCGGAGTGACCGTTTTCAGCAGCATGGGGCCGGTATCCAGTCCGGCTTCCATCTGCATCACGGTGACACCGGTTTCGGCATCGCCGGCCTCAATGGCGCGCTGGATGGGGGCCGCACCACGCCAGCGTGGCAACAGCGAGGCATGGCTGTTGATGCAGCCCAGGCGCGGGGTATCGAGAATGGCTTGTGGCAGGATCAGGCCATAGGCAACCACCACCATCAGGTCGGCATCGAAGGCGGCCAGCTCCTGCTGTGCTTCATCATTGCGCAGGCTGGCCGGTTGCAGCACGGGAATGTCGTGTTGCTGTGCCAGCTGCTTGACCGGGCTGGCCACCAGCTTCTGTCCGCGCCCGGCCGGCCGGTCGGGCTGGGTATAAACGGCCACTACCTGATGCCGGCTGTCCAGCAGCGCCTGCAGGTGGCTGGCGGCGAAGTCGGGAGTGCCGGCAAAGACGATGCGGGCGGGCGGGGTGGTGTGCGGGTTGGTCATGGGGTGTCCTGGTGGATAGTGCGTTTTGTTCGTGTGATGGCGCTATGTCGAGCTGGCTTTGTCGCGGCCGGATTGTCGTACAGATATTGTGTCTGTAGGTGCGAATTTATTCGCACAACAAATATGATCGGTCGTTATTTGTGCGAATAAATTCGCACCTACAGGAGAAGCTTGCTTATGGGGAGGTCTGTACGGCTATCGCGGGCAAGCCCGCTCCCACAATCAGCGGGCATCCAGCCGATGCTGCTTTTCCAGTTTCTTGCGAATGCGGTCGCGTTTGAGGCGGGACAGGTAGTCCACAAACAGCTTGCCGTTGAGGTGGTCGCATTCGTGCTGGATGCACACCGCCAGTAGGCCTTCGGCTTCGAGTTCGAAGGGTGTGCCGTCGCGGTCCAGCGCCTTGACGCGCACGCGCAGCGGGCGATCGACGTCTTCGAAGAAGCCGGGCACCGACAGGCAGCCTTCCTGGTAGGGGCCCGCTTCATCGGTCAGGGTTTCGACCACCGGGTTGATGAACACCCTGGGTTCGTCCTTTTCCTCGGACAGGTCCATGACAATGACCTGCTTGTGCACGTCCACCTGGGTGGCGGCCAGGCCGATGCCGGGTGCTTCGTACATGGTTTCGAACATGTCGTCGACCAGCTGACGGATTTCATCATTGACCTCGTCCACTGGCTGGGCCAGGGTGCGCAGGCGCGGGTCGGGGTATTCAAGAATATTCAAAATGGCCATATGCGTTTGTGACGTGTGTATAGAAAATAATTGAATTGTACTGCTAATATGAGGCGCATTATCGCAAAAACAATGGATCTGTGCCGTGATGGTTTTGTTAAAGACTTGGCAGTCCCGGGCGATATGCGTAGACGATAGATGCCGGTCGCTCCATGCTTGCAGTGCCCGGAGTGACGAACAGCGCCCCTGCTGGCAGGGCTTGCAGGTTCATGAACAGCCAGAGGATTGCGGCAGGGCCGCGATCTGGCGTGACATCAGATGACACATGATAAAGGGATTCTCCGCATGAGGAAAACACTACTTGCCCTGCTGCTGCTTGCTGCCGGTGGCCTGGCGCATGCCGATGTCGAGCTCAGGGCCAATCATCCGGACAGCTATACGGTGGTCAAGGGTGACACCCTGTGGGACATTTCAGGAAAGTTCTTGCGTCAGCCCTGGAAGTGGCCGGAAATCTGGCATGCCAACCCGCAGGTCCGGAACCCCCACCTGATCTATCCCGGCGATGTGCTCAACCTGGTGTACATTGACGGCAAGCCGCGCATCATGGTCAATCGCGGTAGTGGCGGGACCATCAAGCTGGTGCCCGGCATCCGCAAGACCCCCATGGCCGAAGCCATTCCCAGCATTCCGCTGGAGGCGATCAACAGCTTCCTGCTGAACAACCGCATCATCGACTCCGCCAAGGAGTTCGAGAAGGCGCCCTATGTGGTGGCCGGCCAGGCGGAGCGTGTGCTCAGTGGCCACAATGACCGCATCTATGTGCGCGGCGATGTGGAGGAGGAATACGGCTACGATGTTTTCCGCCAGGGCAAGGTCTATCAGGATCCGGCCACCAAGGAATTTCTTGGCATCAATGCGGATTTTGTAGGCAGCGGTGAAGTGGTGGCCAAGGAGGACGACATCGGCACCATGATGCTCAGTCGCACTGCGCAGGAAGTCCGTCTGGCGGACCGCCTGTTTGCCAGCGAGGAGCGTGCCATCACCTCGACCTTCTTCCCCAGCGAGCCTGCCGAACAGATCAATGGCCTGATCCTGGATGTGCCGCGTGGCGTAACCCAGATCGGCCAGCTGGATGTGGTGACCATCAACAAGGGTGAGCGTGACGGTTTGGCAGAGGGTAATGTGCTGGCCGTGTACAAGACCGGTGAAACGGTTCGTGACCGTGTTTCCGGCAAGATGGTCAAGATACCGGACGAGCGTTCCGGGCTGCTGATGATCTTCCGCACCTACGACAAGATGAGCTACGGCCTGGTATTGCAGGCCAGCCGCCAGCTGGAAGTACTGGACAAGGTGAAGAACCCTTGAGCCTGATGGAGCTGGCACTGGACGCCGGCTCCAGCTGAATCTGGCCGCTCTTTGCGGCCAGCATGGATGACAACTACAGGGACAGGATGCCCATGACTTTTCACCCCCTTCCGGCGGCCGAGCTGCATGCACGGCTGCTGTTGCATTCCCTTCCACATATCGGACCGCAGCGCTATCTGCAGCTGATGGCCTGGTTTGGCGATGCCGATGCCGCCTGCCGGGCTTCCGCAGGCGCATGGCAGGCGCTGAATATTCCACAGGATGCCATTGCCGCCCGCAGTGATGCGGCCACGCACAGGACGGTTGAGCATAGCCTGCGCTGGCTGGAGCAGGAGGATTGCCACCTGCTGTTGCATGACAGTCCGGAATATCCCTGCTTGCTGAGTGAAACCGCCGCTGCGCCGCCACTGCTGTTTGTGCAGGGCAGTGTGGCGCTGCTGCAGCAACCACAGCTGGCTATCATTGGCAGCCGCAATGCCAGCCCGGCCGGTGAGCAAATGGCCCGGCAGTTCGGCAAGGTGCTGGCGGCCAGTGGCTGCTGCATCACCAGCGGCATGGCGCTGGGCATTGACACTGCGGCCCATCGTGGTGCGCTGGAAGGCCATGGGAAAACTCTGGCTGTGGTCGGCACCGGCTTGCTGCAAACCTACCCACGCCGCAACCTTGAGTTGCGCCAGCATATTCTGGCGCAGGGTGGCAGCCTGGTTTCCGAGTTGCCGTTGGCAGCCGGTCCCCATGCCAGTCATTTTCCGCGTCGCAACCGCATCATCAGCGGCCTGTCACTGGGTGTGCTGGTGGTCGAGGCCGGTGTGTCCAGCGGCTCGCTGATCACCGCCCGCTATGCAGCCGAGCAGGGCCGCGACGTGTTTGCCATCCCGGGTTCGGTACACCATCCGGGCAGCAAGGGTTGTCACCAGCTGATCCGTGAGGGTGCCATTCTGGTGGAGTCCGTACAGGACATCCTGCAGGAATGGCGGCACTGGCAGCTTGTCGCTCCCCCGGTCGCAGAAGTGGAGGAGCCGGCTGCAGCTACAAAAAACGGCGCTGCGCATCCGTTGCTGGAGCTGCTGTGCAGCCAGCCCATGCATACCGATGAGCTGGCGCTGCGGCTGGACATGGAGATTGACGGGCTGCTCACCGAGCTGACCAACCTGGAAATCGAGGGCCGCATCCGCCAGCAGGCGGGACAGTGGTTTTATCTGGGCTGACCTTTACAGGAGCGCAAGGGCCATCCTGCGAACGTCCCGTTCCAAAGGCGCTGATGTCCAACCGGGTGGCGCCGAGTCAGGGGGGGCGGCCTGCACGCTTATATGGTGCTGCATTTCCACGGCAGGGAAACACCCGTTATCCCCTGGCTTGACCAGGGGATTTCCCGGACCGGTGCCACTGGTCTAGCGTAAAGAAACCATTAACGCAGTATCTGGCCGGACTGCAGGTCGCGGATGGTGCTGGGTTGTCGGCACTGGCCCAGTGGCGCGTTGAGTACGGCATCCAGCTGGTTGTGGAAATACCGTTCCACATGCAACCGGCTGGTGGCCGAAGGGTGCCGGGACGGGTTGGCCGAGGTGGATACCAGTGGCCCGGTCAGCCGGCACAGCGCCTGGACCAGCGGATGATCACTGACGCGCAGGGCAACCTTGGCATGCTGTCCGCTGATCCAGCGTGGCACCCGGTCATGATGCGGTACCAGCCAGGTATTGGGGCCGGGCCAGCTGGCTTCCAGTATCTGGAGGTGTTCGGGCGGCAGGTCCCGCAGCAACCAGGCAAACTGCCCGATCTCGGCAGCCACCAGAATCAGCCCCCTGCGAACCGGGCGTTGCTTGAGGTCCAGTATGCGACGCACGGCCTGTTCGTTCCATGGATCGCAACCCAGTCCCCACACGGCTTCGGTCGGATAGGCAATCACGCCACCCTTGCGGACTTTCTGTGCGGCCTGCTGCAATTGCCAGTGGCTGGTCATGAATAGGAGGAACTGTAGGGGCTGGTGAAGGGGCCATTGTAGGCCGGTGCTGCAGGCGAATAAAGTGGATGCCTGTGGTGTCATTCTGCGCTGCGCCGAGTGCAGTCGCGGAATCCATGGCAACTGCAATCGCCAACTTCATTGACGCATACGGCTTAACTCTTGGCCAGTCTGTCCCGCAATGCCTGCATCACCGGGGTGGTATCGGGCCGCTGGCCGGTCCACAGGTAGAAGGATTCGGCCGCCTGGCCGACCAGCATGCCGAGACCGTCCAGTGTTTGCATGGCACCCTGTTCCTGTGCCCAGCGGTTGAAGGCGGTGGTGTCCTTGCCGTACATCATGTCGTAACAGACGGTGTGACCGGGCCGGATCAGTGTGGGGGCCAGCGGCGGCAGCTCGCCGTGCAGGCTGGCCGAGGTGGCGTTGATGATCAGGTCCACCGGCGTGTCGATCCAGTCAAAGCCGCAGCAAACCACCGGGCCCAGGTCGGCAAATTCGCCGGCCAGCTGTTCGGCCTTTTCCACGGTACGGTTGGCGATGGCCAGTTCGGCCGGTTTTTGTGTCAGCAAGGGTTCCAGCACACCACGGGCGGCACCGCCGGCACCCACCAGCAGGATGCGCCGGCCAGCTAGTGGCACGTCATTTTGCAGCAGGTCATTGACCAGTCCGGCACCGTCGGTGTTGTCACCACGGATGCGGCCGTCATCCAGCTTGATCAGGGTATTGACCGCGCCGGCGCGGCGGGCGCGCTCGCTGAGCTCGTCGGCCAGTGCGAAGGCCTGTTCCTTGAACGGCACGGTCACATTGCAGCCGCAGCCGCCATCGGCAAAGAACGCCTGCAGGCTGCTGGCAAAATCATCCAGCGGAGCGAGCAGGGCTTCGTAAGTCAGCTGCAGGCCGGTCTGCTCTGCAAACAGGCCATGAATGAAGGGGGACTGGCTGTGGGCAATCGGATTGCCAAAAACGGCGTACTTTTGCATGTCAGATTCCGGCCTCCTCCAGCCAGTTGCGGTTTTGCAAGAAGTGATCGGTCAGGCGGGCTTCCTCGCTGCCGGGTTCGGGCTTCCAGTCATAACCCCAGCGTACCACGGGTGGCAGCGACATCAGGATGGACTCGGTGCGTCCGCCGGATTGCAGGCCGAACAATGTGCCGCGGTCGAATACCAGGTTGAACTCCACGTAACGGCCACGGCGGTAGGCCTGGAATTCGCGCTGGGCTTCGGTGAATGGCGTGTTGCGACGACGCTCGATGATCGGCAGATAGGCGTCCAGATAGGCATTGCCGACGGCTTTGACAAAGGCAAAGCTCTGCTCGAAGCCCCACTGGTTGAGGTCGTCGAAGAACAGGCCGCCGATACCGCGTGGCTCGTTGCGGTGCTTCAGGTGGAAGTAACGGTCGCACCATTCTTTGTATTCGTTGTACAGGTTATCGCCAAACGGTTTACAGGCATCCCTTGCCACCCGGTGCCAGTGCACGCAGTCTTCCTCATGGCCGTAATAGGGAGTCAGGTCGAAGCCGCCGCCAAACCACCACACCGGTTCTTCACCGGGTTTTTCCGCCACAAACAGGCGCACGTTGGCGTGCGAGGTGGGCACGTGAGGGTTTTCCGGATGGATCACCAGGGACACGCCCATGGCCTGGAAACTGCGTCCGGCCAGCTCGGGCCGGTTGGCGCTGGCCGAGGCCGGTAGCTGGCCGCCAAATACATGGGAGAAGTTGACGCCGCCCTTTTCGATCAGCGCGCCATCGGCGATGACACGGGTACGGCCGCCACCGCCGGCTTCGCGCTGCCAGGCGTCCTCAACAAAGCGGGCCTTGCCGTCGCTTTGCTCCAGCGCGCTGCAGATGCGGTCCTGCAGGTCCATGAAATACTGTTTGACGGCGTCGATGTCCAGGCTCACCAGCTTTTCTCCGTGATCGTTTGGGCCGGCAAAGCATAGCATGGTTGATACGGATGAACGGGTGGCTGTTTGTTGTAGCCCAGGTCCGGATGACAGGATGTCGTGTAACAACTGTGTCTTTACAAACTGCGTAGACGGTTGATGCCAGGTTTCGGTTCTGCATGGGTGCACGTTCCCGTCATTCTGCGCGGAGCGAAGCGAAGTCGCAGAATCCATGGAGGGCGTTAATCTGGATCCTGCGACTTCGCGCAGGATGACAAGAAGTGCATAAACTTTGCAGAGTGGCTGGGACAAAACCACCGCAGCCGTTAATTCTGTACTAGAATGGTCAACTATTCGCGATTGAAATAATCACTGCTTGCCCCCATTTCCGGCAGTGTTTCCCTTTTTAGTTTTACAGGTGCCCCGTGACCCAGATTGCCAACCCCCTGTTGCAGGATTTTGACCTGCCGCCCTTCACAGCCATCAAGCCCGAACACGTAGTCCCCGCCATCGATCAGCTGTTGGGCGACAGTCGCGCCCGGGTTGCCGAGCTGTTGCAGCGCAAGGATGGTTTCACCTGGGACAGCCTGGTGCTGCCGATGGATGAAATGGCGGCGAAACTGGGCCAGGCGTGGAGCCCGGTCAGCCACCTCAATGCCGTGTGCAACAACGCCGAGCTGCGCGAGGCCTACGAGGCCTGCCTGCCCAGGTTGTCCGAATTCTGGACCGAGATGGGCCAGAACCGCGAGTTGTTCGAAGCCTACAAGGCGCTGGCGAACAGCCCGGCTGCACAAGAGCTGAACGATGCCCAGCGCAAGGTGCTGGACAACGAATTGCGCGACTTCCGCCTGTCGGGTATCGACCTGCCGCCGGAGCAGCAGGCCCGCTACGGCGAGATCCAGAAGGAGCTGTCCGAGCTGTCCAGCAAGTTTTCCAACCAGCTGCTGGATGCGACTCAGGCCTGGACCAAGCACATCACCGATGAAGGTGCGCTGGCCGGCTTGCCCGAATCCGCCCGTGCCCAGCTGGCGCAGGCCGCGGCCGAAAAGAAGCTGGATGGTTGGCTGGTGACGCTGGAGTTTCCCAGCTACTACGCGATCATGACCTACGCCGACGACCGTGCATTGCGCGAAGAGGTATACAGCGCCTACAGCACCCGTGCTTCCGAGCAGGGGCCGAATGCCGACGAGTTCGACAACACGCCGGTGATGGCACGCACGCTGGAGCTGCGTCAGGAACTGGCCGAGCTGCTGGGCTTTGCCCATTACAGCGACCTGTCACTGGCCACCAAGATGGCTGACAGTCCGCAGCAGGTTCTGGAGTTCCTCAATGACCTGGCCACCCGCAGCAAGCCCTTTGCCGAGCGAGATCTGGCCGAGCTGAAAGAGTTTGCCGCCGAGCAGGGCTGTGCCGACTTGCAAAGCTGGGATGCCGGCTACTACAGCGAAAAACTGCGCGAACAGCGTTACAGCATCAGCGAAGAGGAAGTGCGTCAGTATTTCCCGGTCAACCGTGTGCTGGACGGCATGTTCCGCATCGTTCAGCAGCTGTTCGGCATCGAGATCAGCGAGGAGCAGGAGTTCGAGCGCTGGCATCCGGAGGTGCGCCTGTTCAAGGTACAGGAAAACGGCCAGACCGTCGGCCGCTTCTATTTCGACCTCTATGCGCGCAGCAACAAGCGTGGCGGTGCCTGGATGGATGGCGCGCGCGACCAGTTCCGCAACGGCAAGGGCGAGCTGGTGCTGCCGGTGGCCTATCTGGTGTGCAACTTCACCCCTGCCGTTGGCGACAAACCGGCGCTGCTGACCCACGATGAAGTCACCACATTGTTCCACGAATTCGGCCACGGTCTGCACCATATGCTGACCCGTGTCGAGCAGCTGGGCGTGTCCGGTATCAACGGCGTTGCCTGGGATGCGGTCGAGCTGCCCAGCCAGTTCATGGAAAACTGGTGCTGGGAACAGGACGGACTGGCGCTGATTGCCGAGCACTGGGAAACCAATGAGCCGTTGCCTGCCGAGATGCTGGAACGCATGCTGGCCGCACGCAACTTCCAGTCGGGCATGATGATGGTGCGCCAACTGGAGTTCTCGCTGTTCGATTTCGAACTGCACAGCCAGCAGGGCCGGGGCCGCAGCGTTCTTGAAGTGCTGGACGATGTACGCAGTCGGGTGGCGGTGATGACGCCGCCAGTCTGGAACCGTTTTGCCAACAGCTTCGGCCACATCTTCGCCGGTGGCTATGCGGCCGGCTACTACAGCTACAAGTGGGCCGAGGTGCTGTCGGCGGATGCCTTCTCGCGTTTTGAGGAAGAGGGCGTACTCAACCCGCAAACGGGGCGTGCCTTCCGTGACAGCATCCTGGCCAAGGGCGGAGCGTACGAGCCGTTGCAGCTGTTTGTCGAGTTCCGTGGCCGCGAACCGCAGATCGACGCGCTGTTGCGTCATAGTGGGCTGGCGGCCTGATTTTGTGCCCGGTTTTCATCAGCTGGACGGGGGATATGCCATCACAACAGGCCAGGTTTTGTCATTATGGAACATATCCTCGCCATTCCCGTTACCTCCGTCATCACCTGGCTTGACTCTACTCGTCATCACCGCACTTGATGCGGTGATCTCCAACAGGCCAGTGCAAAGATCACCCGGTCAAGCCCCACTGCTGTCCGGAATAAATATTGGGGGAAAGGCTGGAGGGCTTGCAGCCCCTTG